>PJUE01000174.1_pt1 | contig 69302 bp, 52 predicted proteins | sample 1512171 | NCBI WGS metagenome assembly PJUE01 (sample SAMN08177674, study PRJNA422409) | Feces metagenome, whole genome shotgun sequencing project. | isolation source: Chicken feces (3) enriched on wood chips: alkali lignin treatment | host: Gallus gallus | place: USA: Madison | collected 2015-01-15
AATAGCATGAGATGCTTTATCTATTTAATGACAAAATAGTACAGTATAGGAAAAAGTGTACAATTGCATACAATATTACTATTGGCACCTTTTTAGCCGGCTATTCTTTATATATTGACCTCAAATTAAATAATTCATTCAGACATTTTTTGATATGATTCAACCTCTTTTACATATAACCTAATATTTTTAGTACTTGTTTGCTATTCTGTTCTTCGCCAAAAACCTCATAATTAAAAGTTTCATCTCTGTTTCTTCTAATCAATACATGTTTAGGTGAAGGTAAAAGACAATGATGTATACCACCGTAACCACTTAAAACTTCCTGATAAGCACCCGTATGGAAAAAACCTAAATACTGCACTTTTCTGGTTTTAGGCATAAATACATTATTCATGTGTGCTTCCTGGTTATAATAGTCCTGTCCGTCGCAAGTAATACCGCCTAAATTCACTTTTTCGTATTCAGAATCCCAGTTGTTAATAGGCAGTAAGATGTATTTTTGGTTTAAAGCCCAAACATCAGGAAGATTGGTAATGAAGGAACCGTCCAGCATCAGCCATTTTTCCCTGTCGTTCTGTTGTTTCCTGCCTAAAACTTTATAAAGGATTCCGGAAGCTTCCGCAACAGTATATTTTCCAAATTCAGTAATAATATCCGGTTCCATTACTTCATGAGCAGCGCAGATTTGTTTAATGCGTTTAACGATTTCATTAATCATATACTCATAATCAAAATCGAATACCAGGGAATCTTTAAAAGGCATGCCACCACCAATATCCAACGTATCTAAATCCGGATTAACCTTTTTGAACTTACAATAAAGAGTAACATATTTTTCCAGCTCGTTCCAATAATATGGCGTGTCAGAAATTCCGGAATTGATAAAGAAATGTAATAACTTAACTCTGAAGTTCGGATTCTTGCTAATCTTTGAATTGTAAAAATCAATAACGTCTTCTTGTCTTATTCCTAAGCGGGAAGTATAGAATTGAGAATCTGGTTGTTCCTCAGAGGCAATTCTAATCCCCAAGTTACAAGGCGTATCCAGTTCTATTTCATCATCATAAAGATTAAACTCTTCCTTATTATCCAGCACAGGGACAATATTTTTAAATCCGTCATGCAACATATCAATAATATATTGCTTGTACTGGAAAGTTTTAAAACCATTACAGATAACCGTAATATCTTTGGTTACATTACCCTTTTTTTCCAAAGCCTCAATCATTGGCATGTCAAAAGCAGAAGATGTTTCCAAATGGATATCATTTTTTAAAGCTTCTTCTACGATATGCTTAAAATGAGAACTCTTAGTACAATAACAATATTTATATGTTCCACGGTAATCATTATTCAGAATTGCCGTTTGGAAAAGAATTTTAGCTTGTTGAATTTTCTTGCTAATAAGTGGCAGATAAGTGAAACGAAGTGGAGTACCATATGTTTCAATCATTTCCATTAAGTTTAGATCATGAAAATATAATTCATCATCTATAATATCAAAACCTTCTTGAGGAAAGCCTACACTAAGATCCTGAAACTCTTGATAACTCTGCATGCTTTTTAAATTTTCGCAAAAATGTAATTTTTAATTGATAAATACCTATGTGAAAAGTAAAAAAATTCATTGCCATTACTCTGTTAGCTCATTAAGTTCAATAGTCAGTAAATGAGTTAAGTCTCCTGCTTCTAGCTTTCTGCCTTCCACATATCAAATCTGACTAATATTATCTATTTTTGTGCCATGAATTTTTTAGCACAAGCAATTAGTCAGGCTTTTAAAGCTTCGTTTAATATAGACATAGAACCGGCGCAAATTAATTTAGAACAAACAAAAAAGGAATTTGAAGGTCACCAAACCTTAGTTGTTTTTCCTTTTGTAAGACAAACCAAAAAATCTCCGGAACAAACAGCACAGGTTTTGGGAGAGTATCTGAAAAGTAATTATCAGGAAATAGAAAGCTTCAATGTTATAAAAGGTTTTTTAAATATTGTTTATTCCGATTCTTTCTGGTTGAATATTTTCAATAACGAAATTGCTAAAGACGGTTTTGCAAAACCAGTCTCAAATGGTCAGAAAGTAATGGTAGAATATTCTTCGCCAAATACAAATAAACCATTGCATTTAGGGCACATCAGAAATAATTTATTGGGTTATTCTGTTGCAGAATTGTTGAAAGCAAGCGGTTATGATGTTGTTAAAGCGAATTTGGTTAACGACAGAGGAATTCATATTTGCAAATCTATGCTGGCCTGGCAGAAGTTTGGCGATGGAGAAACACCTGAAAGTTCTGGTTTGAAAGGTGACCATTTAGTCGGGAAATATTATGTTATTTTCGATAAAGCGTATAAAAAAGAGATAGACATTTTAAAAGCGGAAGGGAAAAGTGAAGAAGAAGCAAAAAAAGAGGCTCCTTTAATTAAGGAGGCTCAGGCTATGCTTGTAAAGTGGGAGCAGGGCGATGGAGAAGTTATCCAATTATGGAAAACTATGAATTCCTGGGTTTATGCTGGGTTTGATGAGACTTATAAAAAACTAGGTGTAAACTTTGATAAATTCTATTACGAATCTGATACCTATCTTTTAGGTAAGGATATAGTGGAAGAAGGTTTGGCAAAAGGCGTTTTCTTTAAAAAAGAAGATAATTCTGTTTGGATTGATTTAACAGAAGACGGATTGGATGAGAAGCTGGTAAGAAGAGGAGATGGTACATCTGTTTATATCACACAAGACCTGGGAACCGCACAACTTAAATATGATGAGTTTGGTGTTGAAAAATCTATTTACGTTGTTGGAAATGAACAGGATTACCATTTTAAGGTATTGTTCCTGATTTTGAAAAAGTTAGGGAAATCCTGGGCAGACGGACTATATCACCTTTCTTACGGTATGGTTGACCTGCCAAGCGGTAAAATGAAATCAAGAGAAGGAACTGTTGTAGATGCGGATGATTTAATCGAGGAAATGAAAATCACTGCGAAAGAAAAAACAGAAGCTTTAGGCAAGGTAGATCATTTCGATGAAGAAGAAAAAGAGAAATTGTACCATATGATTGGGATGGGGGCTTTAAAATACTTTTTGTTAAAAGTAGAGCCTAAGAAGAGGTTGCTTTTTGATCCAAAAGAATCTATAGATTTTCAGGGAAATACAGGGCCTTTCATTCAGTATACTCATGCAAGAATCAGATCGGTAATTAGCAAAGGTTTCTATAATGCAGATAAATCTAATACATCCGGTCCCGAAAAATTACAGGAAACAGAATTGGAATTGATACAAATCTTAAGCCGATATCCGGCTGTATTAAGTAGTGCTGCCAGAGACTTTAATCCAGGTGCAATAGCAAACTATACCTATGAATTGGCAAAAGCGTATAATAAATTCTATCAGTCAGAATCCATTCTAAAGATAGAGGAGGATATATTAAAGGACTTCAGATTGAAATTATCTTATCACACGGCAGAAACTATAAAAAATGCCATGGCGCTTTTGGGAATAGAAGTTCCCGAGAGAATGTAAACTATTTTGAATAAAAAAGAAAGCCAGCTTAACACGAGCTGGCTTTCTTTTTTATTGGCACCATCTTTCACATCTTTCTGTATATTTTGAAGTGAGTCGGGATATTAGGATAATTTCATACATATCTATGAGAAAATCTGCCAGTTTATTTCGTACTTCTCCTGATACATTTGTATATACTTAATTTTAAAACCTAAAGTAAAACTGAGAAAAGAATAAGAATAAAATGAAGAATCTCCCATTTTTAGATTTGGCAGTAATAGCACTTTACCTGATAGCAATGGTACTGGTAGGTGTTTATTTTTCGAGAAAGAACGATAGTTCCGATCACTATTCCAAAGCATCAGGTAGAATTCCTGGCTGGGCAATAGGATTATCGATTTATGCAACGTTTTTAAGCAGTAATACCTTTTTAGGAGTTCCCGGAAAAGCTTTCGGTGGTAACTGGAATGCCTTTGTATTCAGTTTGTCCATGCCTTTAGCTGCCTGGGTAGCTGCAAAATATTTTGTGCCATTTTACAGAACGGTAGGAGAGGTTTCTGCTTATACCAATCTTGAAAAAAGGTTTGGAGCTTGGGCGCGTACTTATGCTGTGATTTGTTTTTTACTTACGCAGCTAGCCAGAATGGGATCTATATTTTTTGGAATCAGTCTTACCTTACAAGCTCTAACAGGTTATAGTATGGAAATGATTATGCTGGTAACAGGTATCTGTATTATCATTTATACTGTAATGGGAGGAATAGAAGCGGTAATATGGACTGAGGTTGTTCAGGGGATTTTGAAGACTTTAGGAGCCGTATTGATTATTTATCTGATTGTTGCAGATCTTCCGGGTGGGTTTTCTAAAATAATAGAAATTGGAAAAGCCGAGAATAAATTTAGTTTAGGTTCCTTGTCTTTAGACTTTACGCAATCTACTTTCTGGGTCATTCTGTTATATGGTTTCTTTATCAACCTGAATAATTTCGGTATGGATCAGAACTATGTACAAAGATATCATACGGCCAGATCGGCGAAAGAAGCCGCAAAGTCCGTTTGGTTATGTGTGTACTGTTATGTTCCCGCTTCTTTGTTGTTCTTTGTTATAGGCACGTGTTTGTATGCTTATTATCAGCTTAATCCAGAACTGATTGAACCAGTAAAATTGCAAGCTGCGGCAGAAAGACTGAGTGCAAGTGCGAGTTCTTCTGAAATTGCATCATTAGCAGCTACATTAAAGCCCGAAGATTACGGAGATAAAGTGATGCCCCACTTTATGGTAACTATGATTCCTACAGGATTAGTTGGCTTAATTGTTTCAGCTATTCTTTCGGCAGCAATGAGTACGATAAGTTCTGGTATGAATGCTTCTGCGACTGTATTTGCTGAAGATATCTATAAAAGATATTTCAGACCGAATATTACCGATAAACATAACATGAGATTGCTCCATTTGGGAACTGTAGCTTTTGGTTTGGCCGGTATGGTTTGTGGTATTGCCATGATTGGTGTAAAGAGTATCCTGGATATTTGGTGGCAGTTGTCAGGGATATTTGCAGGAGGTATGTTGGGACTATTTTTATTGGGACTAATAAGTAAACGTTCGGGAAATACCGAAGCTCTTGCAGCTACGATTGTAGGTTTAATGGTTATTCTTTGGATGTCATTATCTTATCTGATTCCGGATGAATACAGCTATTTAAGAAACCCTTTACACGCGAATATGATTATTGTAGTAGGTACACTAACTATCTATCTGGTTGGTGCTATAATGACAAAATTCAGAAACGCATCTAATAATTCATAACTAAAAACTGAATATATATAATGGAAAAGAGAGAGAAAGGCTTCATTCCTGTTATGCTAACTCCATTCAAAGATAATGGAGAAGTAGATTATGACGGCTTGACAAGATTAACCGAACTTTATATAAATGCCGGATCTGCAGGGTTGTTTGCCAATTGTTTATCTAGTGAAATGTTTGAACTTTCTGAAGATGAAAGGTTAAAGGTTGTAGGTCATGTGGTTCAAGCTGCCAACGGAAAGGTTCCTGTTGTGGCAACAGGTACATTTGGAGGGGCTATAGCACAACAAGCAGATTTTGTTAAAAGAATACATGATACAGGATTAGAAGCAGTTATCGGGATTACAGGGCTTTTAGCATCTGAATCGGACAGTGATGAAGTTTTTGATGCAAATGTTGCCGAACTTTTAAATCTTACAGGAAATATTCCTATGGGTTTTTACGAATGTCCGGTTCCTTATAAGAGGTTAATTTCTCCAGCTCAATTAGGAAATTTGGTTAAAACAGGAAGGGTAACTTATCATAAAGACACTTGTCTGGATATCGATCAGGTAAGGGCAAAGATCGCTGCTACACAGGGATACAATTTCGGTTTGTATGATGCTTATATGGTTCATGCAGTGGAATCTTTAAAAGCGGGTTCAGCCGGTCTGTCTTGTATTCAGGGAAATTTTTATCCTGAATTGATTGCGTGGCTATGTAAAAATTACAACAATGAGTCTGTAAAAGAACAGGTTGATTTAGTTCAGCAATTCTTTATAGACAATATGGATGTAATGCATAATGTCTATCCAACTATTGCTAAATACTCTTTACAAAGAAGAGGATTTGATATATCGACTTTCACTAGAAGAGAAGGAATCGGAAGTTTTGATAATCAAATCAAACAGGGAATAGAGGATTTAGATAATAGGTATACTATTTTAAGGAACGAGCTCGAATTGGAATATAATTTAGCTTAGTTGGTTTGGTTTAATTTCCGCAAGTGTATCAGAAGCATAAAGCTAAAAAGTTTTAAATCTAATACACTTTGCGGTTTTCTTTTATTCTTTAAATCAATATTCCAGCAATTGAAGCAGAAAGATAAGAAGCCAAAGTACCACATATTAAAGCTTTCATACCGAGTTTGGCCAGATCAGGCCTTCTTTCGGGTGCTAAAGTACCAATACCGCCAATCAACATTCCTACACTGCTGAAATTTGCAAAACCACAAATGGCAATACTTACAATTAATAGCCCTTTTTCGGTAACAATAGGAACAGCACCAGAAGTGAGGTTCTTAAAAGCAAGAAATTCATTAACAGTAAGCTTTTGACCAAGCAGCGTAGCCGTATTATTCAGATCTTCAGATGGAACTCCCATAGCCCAGGCAAAAGGGTAAAAAATCTGTCCAAAGATCCAGTCCAACGTAAGATCAAAATCAGGATTAAATATATGAGCGATACTAAGCAAACACCAATCCAGTAAAGCAATAAGAGCAATAAAACCAATAATCATGGCGATCACATTCATTGCAATCTTGAAACCATCGCCCGCCCCGTGAGTTATAGCGTCAATAAGATTCGTATATTCACTTTTTACCTCAAGTTTCACTTTGCCCATAGTTTGTGAAGCCTCTGTCTCAGGAAAAATAATCTTAGAAATAACTAAAGCACCCGGAGCTGCCATTAAACTGGCCATAATTAGCTTTGGTGCCAAATCCATTCCTGCCTGAGCACCCATATTGGAATACACAATAAGGATTCCCCCGGCAATACAGGCTAAACTTCCGCTCATAGAAGCCAGAAGTTCACTTTTTGTCATCCCTTTCAAATAAGGTCTAATCATAACCTGAGCTTCAACCTGTCCTACAAACGCACTTGCAACATTGCTTAAAGCTTCAGATCCGCTTACTCTCATTAGAAAGTTCATGCCTCTGGCTATTAAGGCAACAACTCTTTGCATAATGCCTAAATAGTAGAAAATAGCAACGAGAATGCAAACTAATATAATGGTAGCGGTAACGTTGAATGCAAAAACAAAACTGCTGGGAGCCTCAAAATTTTGAGGGGCGCCATCGTGTCCAATTGTTGCGATTCCGCCATATGCGAAATTTACCCCGGCTTTGGCAAACTGTTCTATCTTTTGCATACCTCTTCCTAAGGTTTGGAAAAAATTTCGGATCGCATCTATCTTCAGGATAAAAATAGCGATAAGCAGTTGAATGGTTAAACCGCTAAAAACCAAACGATAATTGATTTTTTTTCGATTATTAGAGAGGAGATAGGCAATACCTAAAATTAATGCAATTCCTATAATGCCATGGAAACGATGCATAGATCTTTATAACGATAAATTGAATCGTAAATATCTAAAAAGATTGTTTAAATATTTTATATACTATTATTAATAAAGAAATTATAAGCAGCTATCATTAAAGCTATTTTTCTCTTTTATTCAATTCATCTCTAATTAATGCCGCTTTTTCGTAGGCTTCGGCAGCCAGGGCTTTTTGCAATTTTTCCTGAAGTTCCTCTACGCTAAAGCCGCTAAGGTTCTCTTTGGGTTGCCCGGAAGTACTTGCGCCGCCAACAACCTGGTTTTCTTCAATAGGATCTATATTATCAAGGAAAAGAAAGTCATTACCTTCAATAATAATTCCTGCAGACGCTAAAATAAATTCATAAGTATAAATAGGGCAGTTAAACCGCACTGCTAAAGCAATAGCATCAGAAGTTCTTGCATCTATTTCCAAAACTTTATGTCCGTCATTACAAACCAGTTTAGCAAAGAAAACACCTTCTATTAGATTATATATAATGACTTCCTGGACATTTATATGATAAGCATCTGCAAATGACTTAAAAAGATCATGGGTCAAAGGCCTGCTAGGAGTCATCTTTTCAATCTCAATGGCTATAGCCTGAGCCTCAAATCCACCAATAATAATAGGCAATCTTCTTCTTCCGTTCACTTCACCTAAAACTAATGCATACGCACCAGATTGCGTTTGGCTATACGACAAGCCTATAATATCTAATTTTATCTTCTTCATTAATCTATAGTCCCTAACACAAAATTAGCTATTCGCTTTCAAAGATTTAACCTCTTCTATGATTTTTGGTACAATTTCGAAGGCATCTCCCACAATTCCATAATCTGCAACCTTAAAAAATGGTGCTTCCGGATCCTTATTAATTACTACTATAGTTTTAGAAGAGGATACACCCGCAAGATGTTGTATGGCTCCGGAAATTCCTATGGCAATATATAAATTAGGGCTTATGGCTAATCCGGTTTGTCCTACGTGTTCAGAATGCGGTCTCCATCCGGCATCAGAAACAGGTTTAGAACAAGCGGTTGCAGCTCCCAGTAAATTAGCCAGTTCTTCAATCATAGCCCAGTTTTCAGGACCTTTTAAGCCTCTTCCGGCCGAAACAACAATATCTGCATCTGCCAAAGAAACTTTATTGGTAGCCTTTGCAATTTCTTTTACCACAGTTCTTAAGTCGGTATCCTTAATTTCAGGAGTATATTCCTCGATAGTTATATTTTCCGGTTTTTCGATAACCTGATATGAGTTGGGACTTAAAGAAATTACCTTTTTCTCAGATTCTACTTCAACAAAAGCAAATGCTTTATTAGAAAAAGCGGTCTTTTTTACTACAAACTTATTGTCATTTATATCGGGTAAATCAATAGCTCCATCAACAATACCTGCATTCAATTTTACAGCAACTCTGGGCGCTAAACCTTTTCCTGATAACGAATTGCTTAAGACAACTACGTTAGCTTGTGTTTTTTCCGAAAGTTCTGCAATAATAGAAGCATAAGCCTGGTTAACGAAGTTCTTTAGTTTTTCTCCGCTTACATAAATTGCTTTTGAAACACCGTATTTTCCCAAGGATTCTAATTCGCTACGGTCTACATCGCCAATAGCTACTGCAGTAACAGAAGTATTTAGCTTCTCTGCTATCGTTTTAGCGTAAGAAGCTAGCTCGTATACAGATTTTTTAAGTTTATTATCTGAACTTTCTATATATATTAAAACAGACATATGTTCTTTTTTAGGTAATTAAATTACTTTTGCCTCATTATGAAGGATAGCTACCAATTTCTCTGCCTCACCTGCATCAATTAATTTAACAGAGCCCCGCGGCGCTGGAGTTTCGTATTTTAAAATAACAGTTTGTGTATTGTCCGAAACCGCTTCAATAATTTCTAAAGGCTTCGTTCTTGCAGACATAATTCCCCTCATGTTTGGAATTTTGGGTTCTGCTACGCCTTCTGCTGCACCAGCTATAAAGGGAAGAGGTATGGTAATAATTTCCTTGCCACCTTCTATTTCTCGTTCTACGGTTGCCTGATTATTGTCGACATCCAGTTTCTTTATAGCGGCAACCGAAGGAATGTTCAGTAGCTCGCCAACCATACCAGCTACCAGGGACCCATTATAATCAATAGATTCTTTTCCTGTGAGAATTAAATCAAAAGAATTGCTCTTTACATAATTGGCAATTTGAGTAGATACGAAATGGGCGTCTTTGGGTGTTGCATTAATCCTGATAGCTTTATGAGCGCCAATAGCTAAAGCTTTTCTAATGGTAGGTTCAGAAGATGCCTCACCAACGTGTATTACCGTAATCTCGCCACTGTTAGCTTCTGCAATTTCTATAGCTCTGGCTAAAGCAATCTCGTCGTAAGGATTGATTATAAATTGAACACCATTATCATTAAATTTAGTGTTATCGTTGGTAAAAGTTATTTTTGTAGTCGTATCAGGTACGTTACTAATGCAAACTAATATTTTCATAAAATTTATTGCGTTATATACAAATTTAATAATTTAAGCCACATTTGCAATGTCTATAAACAGATTAGAAAAACTTCAGGAATTCTTAAAAGCAGAACCAAACGATCCGTTCTTAAAATATGCTTTAGCTACCGAATACCTTCGATTAAATAACCACGAAGAAGCATTAAAGTTTTATATTGATCTGGTAAAAAATCATGAAGACTATATAGGTACATATTATCATCTGGGAAAGCTGTATGAAGGTCTTGGTAAGAAAGAAGAAGCTTTTGAGACCTATGAAAAAGGAATTGAAATAGCCAGAAAAATAAAAGATAATCATGCTTTAAGTGAACTTTTGGGAGTTTATAATAACTTGCAGGATGAACTGTATGACTAGATGAAAAAAAGACATATTATTTTTTTGAGAGATGTACTTTGGTTTATGCTCACTTCTTTTGGTGGTGCACAAGCCCATTTAGCTATTCTTTTGAATGATTTTGTGATTAAGCGGAGATATTTAAGTGAAGAAGAGCTGCTTGAACTGAATTCTCTTACACAAATATTGCCAGGTCCTGCATCTACACAAACATTGGTAGGCATTGCTTATAAGGTAGGAGGTTATTATCTGGCAATTCTCACTTTTTTGATATGGATTTTACCCTCTGCGGGTATCATGTGCTTTGTAGCCATAACTTATAAAGAGTTCTCTTTAAAAAATGAATTTGCACATATCAATAAGTTAATTCAGCCTTTAGCTCTAGGGATTGTTGCTTTCGGTGCTTTTTCGTTCGGTAAAAAGATATTAAAATCCAATGTAACCATAAGTCTTGCTGTTATTGCTGCAATATCTTCACTGATCTTAAAAAATGCTTATGTGTTTCCGATTATGATATTGGTAGGTGGCATTGTGACATCTGCAACAGAAAGCAAATGGGACGAATCTCAGGTCAGGATGTCCTTGTTCTCAAAAATCAATAAGAAGAAAATGCTCTATTTTGTAGGTGTTCTTTTATTGTTTGGACTTTTGGGAACAATTATTAACAGAACTTCACCCTTCAGTTTACCGGTAAGAATGTTCGAGAATTTTTACCGCAACGGTATCCTGATTTTTGGCGGAGGAAATGTATTAATTCCGTTGATGTATACCGAGTTTGTAGAAATGAAAGGGTATCTGTCCGGATCTGAGTTTCTGACAGGTTATGCAGTACAACAAGCTATTCCGGGACCTACCTTTTCTTTTACTTCCTATTTAGGAGCCATGACTTTTGCCAATCAGGGGTATGGAGTCTTTGCACAAATCTGGGGTGCATTCATAGCCGTTTTCGGAATTAATCTTCCAGGCCTAATATTGATGCTTTTTATAGTTCCGTTTTGGGAAGACCTTAAGAAAATCAATATGATTAAGAATTCACTTTCGGGGGTAAATGCAGTAGGAGTAGGGTTTATGGTTGCCGCTTTTATTCTCTTATTGGTTCCAACCGAAATCAATTTTCTTTCGGTTCTGATTATGCTTATCACCTTTCTTTTGCTGTACTTCACCAAAATAAAAACTCCTTACCTTATTCTAGCAGGAGTTTTAATTGGATATTTTCTTCAATAGAAACGGAAATTGCCGAATTTTAACTTGAAACATTAAAACGGAGCATCTTCTTCCGTATCCCAGTTTTTAGGCTTTAATGTAATAGTATCAAATTGAGAAGAAGGAGTCATACTGAATGGATCTGCGTTTACGCCAGATTCCAAAGCAGGTGCGCCCATGGCTCCGTACCCATCTTCCAAATCGGCAAATTTCACATACTTACCAATAAATCTTAACGGAACAATACCCGTTTCACCATTTCTATGTTTTGCAATAATAACTTCGCCAACACCTGCAGTTGGGTTACCATTTTCATCCTGATCTAAGCCATAATATTCCGGACGATAAAGGAATAATACCATGTCGGCATCCTGTTCAATCGCTCCGGATTCACGCAAGTCGGAAAGCATAGGCCTTTTAGCACCGCCAGGTCTGCTTTCAACAGCCCTGCTTAACTGAGAAAGTGCTATTACCGGAATTTCCAATTCTTTTGCTACTTGTTTTAAAGCCCTGGAAATGCTGGAAATCTCCTGTTCACGGTTACCGCCACCTTTTCCGTCAGATTTACCACTCATTAGCTGTAAGTAGTCAATAATCACCATCTGAATGTCGTATTGAGATTTCAAACGACGGCATTTTGCTCTAAATTCGAAGATATTAAGTGCAGGAGTATCATCTAAAATAATTGGAGCTTCGCTTAAGTTACCAATTTTAGAAGTCAGCTGATGCCATTCCCAATCCAATAATTTTCCTTTACGGATTTTTTCCTGCTCTATTTCTGCCTCACCCGCAATAAGACGGTTTGTTAACTGAACAGAAGACATCTCTAAAGAGAAAACTACCACGGCCTTTTTGAACTGTACAGCAGCATTTCTGGCGCAGCTTAATACGAAAGCTGTTTTACCCATTGCAGGTCTCGCCGCAATAATAACAAGGTCAGACTTTTGCCAGCCATTGGTCATTCTGTCCAGAGCAGTAAATCCCGAAGGCACACCGGTTAAGGAATCGTCTTTGTCTTTTAGGGACTCTAAAATCTTCACAGACTCTTTCACCACATCGTCCATCTTTCTGGAATCGCGACGTAAGTTATTCTGAGCTATATCGAAGAGGTTTTTTTCGGCATAGTCCAGAAGTTCGAACACATCGCTGGTATCTTCGTAAGACTGGTTAATGATGTCTGTAGAAATCCTTATTAATTCTCTTTGAATAAATTTTTGAGAAATAATACGGGCATGATATTCAATATTTGCTGCAGACGCAACTCTATTGGTTAATTCTGTAATGTAAAAAGCACCCCCAACCATCTCTAAATCTCCTTGTTTTCTTAGTTGAGATACAACTGTAAGAATATCTACGGGAGAAGATTGAGTAAACAGGGTTTGTATAGCTTCGAATATTTTTTGGTGAGCTTCCTTATAGAAGACGTTTGGTTTTAATATATCAATAACTGTAGATAACGCATCCTTTTCTATCATCAAAGCGCCCAACACCGCTTCTTCTAAATCTAATGCCTGTGGCGGCAATTTTCCTAAGGTTGAAGCCGGAGCAGGTGCACTTAATCTAGATCTTCTATCTCTACTAACAGGTAATTTATTGGATTCTGCATCAAAACTCATTTTACAAAAGTAGGCTTTTTTTCGACTACAAACAGCCCCTCTAAACGCAGGTCTGTAACACAAATGTTGAATATGACTGAAAATGAGGATTTAGAGGTGTAGTTTTAAACATCGAATGTTGATAACTTGTTAGGAATGTCATTTTTCATGGTCCTTTATGTGAATAAAATAGATGTTGATAAAAAAATGATATGTTTATTAGTCGGCTGTATAATATGTTGTGGTTCACTGTTAGCAATCAATTTTTAGCTATCTTTGCGCCCTATGCAGGACAGAAACTATAAAAGACATGAGCCCAGAGAATCAAATCAAATGATATTTGGGATTAGAGCGGTTATTGAGGCGATTAAAGCAGGCAGAGATATCGAATCTCTTTTTATACAAAGAGGGCTAACAGGAGGTTTGTATACCGAACTGAAAACATTGCTAAGAGAATATGATATTCCGTCTCATCAGGTTCCTGTAGAGAAATTGAATCGCATTACTGCTAAGAACCATCAAGGAGTAGTTGCTTTTATTTCTCCTATTACATATCAGAAAATAGAAGATATTATTCCTGTTATCTATGAGAATGGAAAAACTCCTTTAGTACTTCTTTTAGACAATATTACCGATGTCAGAAACTTTGGAGCTATTGTAAGAACGGCAGAATGTGCGGGTGTACATGCTATCGTAATTCCAAAGAAAGGTGCTGCACAGATTAATCCGGATGCTGTAAAAACTTCGGCTGGAGCCCTTTATAAAGTGCCTGTTTGCAGACATGACAACTTATTGGCTGTGCTGAGATTTTTGAAAGACTCTGGTCTCCAGGTTGTATCTTGTACCGAGAAGACGGATGATTTGATATATAAGCCAGATTATACAGCGCCAACGGCCGTTATAATGGGGGCAGAGGACGAAGGAATTTCTTTCGAGCTAATCAGAAATTCTGATTACTTAACCAAGATTCCAATGGCTGGTGAAATAGAATCGTTGAATGTATCTGTTTCGGCTGGAATTATTCTTTATGAAGCCGTTAGACAACGGATGTAGGAACTTTTAGAGAAGGGCGACTAAAATAACGGGTTGCCTTATCTGATCTGTTTCAATTGCTTTTTAGGTACTGTTTTTTGTAAACTTATCTGACGGAATCATAATAAATCATCAATATATAGATTCCATGAATTGGAAGAATACTGGTGTTCTCTTTCTAAAAAAGTACTCATATTATATTCTTATATAATAAAATGCCTTATTTCTAACTGATTATAATGTTAAATAAATGGAAAGCTACATTCATAATCAGCAATTACCAATTTTAGAAATATGAGGTGAACAGTACGCTAAATATAGGAAAATATCTTTTTCATACTCTCATAAGCACTCTAATGGGAGCCACCTTACAGAATTGTATTGGATTTAGCCCTATGATTTTTAGTATAAAAATCGCTTCAATATCTTTTTTAAAAATACTTTTTATTGGTTTGCATAAAATAAGCGAATGCTTGCGAAAGAAAAAATGTTAAATTATTATGATATATATTTAGATTTTTGAAAATATTATTATATTCGTGTACGTTAACGTTTGTATGTAATTTTAGTTTTATATAAATAAGCTTCCGTGATAAAGGAAACAATTATATAAAGGAAGAGCTATCACAGAAAATTAAATAATTGAAATAGATATGCTTGTTATTTAAGAAAAATGCATTAAGTGTATAGTATTAAAGTATAAATGCTACACTTTATTTAGATAAACCAATACTAACTAATTAAATATGATTAAAACTATAAAAGTTGCATTAACGTTTTTTGTAATTGCAATAATTTCGATAACGAATCTAAAGGCCCAATCACATTCTTACACAACTGATTTTAAAATAAAAGGCTTTCATCTCGATTTGCGAATACAGGTAATGAAACCGGAAGCCTTAAAAGCATTTGCTTTAAAATTGAGCAAATCTGGAGTCAATACAATCATTATGGAATATGAAGCAACTTTTCCCTTCGAAAAACATCCGCTTATTCCAAACCGCTATGCATATACAAAGACAGAAATTTCTGATTTTGTAAAATATTGTTCGGGTCTGGGAATAGATGTAATTCCTTTGCAACAAAGTTTTGGACATGTGGAATACATTCTGAGATTTCCGAAATATGCTAAATTACGAGAATCCAATAAGGATTACTCCCAGATTAACCCAATGGAGGAAAAGCTCGCAGGTGAACTCTTTAAAGACCTTTTTTCAGAGATGGCAGAAGTTCATCCCTCTAAATATATTCATATAGGTTGTGATGAAACAAGATTATTAGGATACAGCCCAAGAAGTAAAGCAAAAATGGAAAAATTTGGAGTGGGTAAATTGTATGGCGATTATGTAAAGCTAATCTGTGATGTAGTATTAAAAATGGGCAAAACACCTGTGCTGTGGGCAGATATAGCTTTGAAATATCCTGAATCTTTAAAATCGTTACCCAAAGGCGTTGTTTTTGTTGACTGGAATTATGGTTGGGATTTAAATAAATTTGGTGACCATAAAAAGTTGATGGAAGCAGGTTTCGAAGTATGGGGAGCTCCTTCGCTTCGCTCAAGCCCTGATAATTATAACCTGACAACCTGGGAAAAACATTTTAACAATATCAAAGATTTCATACCTCAGTCAAGAGAGCTTGGGTATACTGGTATGGTTATGACTTCATGGTCTACATCAGGAGTATATTCTTATTTGTATGAAAGCGGGTCAGATATAATCGATTTATATGCCATAAGACGGGTTTATCCTTTGTCGGGTTTTAATATCCTGCTGGCAGCCTACCTAAAGGCTATGAATGAAACTAAGGCTTTAGATATTAACCAATTTGTAAAAGAATATACAAAGGACAACTATGGTTTCAATCAGGAACAATCTGTAAAGTTTTTTAATGCACTTACGGCGGTACCGTATCAAATAAGTCAGGGTAAAATTAGCGGACAAAAAGATATGTCAATTAAACAACTGCTTGATAGCGTCAAGCATGTTGAAAATGTTTTTAACGAGCTTAAACCACTGAGGAATAAAGAAGAGTTTGAACATTATCGTTTAATAGCAAAAACACGCAGATTATACGTTTCTTATCAATATTTAGAACAGCGAGCAAATAATCCGGAATTTACTTCAGGTCAGATCTCCGTTCTACTTCCAGAATTAAGAAACATTATCGCAGAAACGAATAAATTAAACAGCCAATATTTAAAAGTAAACAGTAAGGAATTTTATGCTTCGGAGCTTAAGGTAGATAATGACTTGCGTTTGTCAAAAATGCAAATGTTGTATGACCGCCTTTCCAGAAAACGTTAATCGGATTTTTTGGGCTTTTTGTTTTGAGAGCTGTTCCAAAAGTAGCGCTTTTGCCAGGCCGAACAGATTCGAAGCCTCTTTAATGTTACTCAGAAATACATTTCGACTTCATTCTATGTGACAGTTGAGACTTTTCAGATAGCCCTTCTTTTTTGTTTCATCCTTTGGTGAATAGGAGAAGCAGGCTAGTCTGATTGATTATGGAAATATTTTAAAAGTTAGCTGGTGATAGGAATTATCTACAGAATTTTAAAGCATCAATTATAAATCTAACTATTAAACAGATAAAAAATGATAATGAATTTTTTAGTTTTTAAAATATAATTATTAAATTACGGTAACGTACACATTGGTTTTTGTATCGATAAATTATAACCGGAATAATAAATGAAAATTAACAAATACAATAGACGTGAATTTATTCAAAAAGGAGCAATAGGTAGCGTTACATTAGGGCTTTCTAATGTTTTGATGCCTTTTATAAGTAATGCCGCCACACAAAATGTTGTTAAGGTTGGAATAATTGGCTTAGATACATCTCATAGTACAGCTTTTACAAAGATGCTGAATGCCGAAAATGCAGACCCGCTTTTTGCAGGTTTTAAAGTTGTAGCCGCATATCCCAAAGGGAGCGAGAAAATCGAAGCAAGTGCCTCCAGAATAGACGGCTATACTAAAGAAGTCCAGAAATACGGTGTAGAAATAGTTTCTTCTATTAAAGAATTGCTGAAAAAGACTGATGTGATACTACTGGAATCCAATGATGGCACTATACGTTTAGAACAAACGCTTCAGGTCATTAAGGCAAGAAAACCAATATTTATAGATAAACCTGTAGCTGCATCTCTGAAAGATGTGATTACGATTTATGAAGAGGCCAGAAAATATAAAGTTCCTGTGTTTTCTTCATCTTCATTAAGATATTTTGAAAATGTAAATGATTTATCAATAAATAAAACAGGAAAAATAACAGGCGCAGATACCTATAGTCCGGCATTGCTGGAGCCATCGCATCCAGATTTTTTTTGGTACGGAATACATGGAATAGAAATGTTGTACGCAGTATTAGGTACAGGTTGTAAATCTGTTTCAAGGAAACATACAAATGACACCGATATAGTGATGGGGATTTGGGATGATGATAAAATAGGTACATTTCGTGGAACCAGATCAGGAAAAAAGGGATACGGAGGGGTAGTGTTCGGCGAAAAAACAATTACGAATATAATATCACCTAAAAACGGTTATAAAAACCTACTTATAGAAATTGTAAAGTTCTTTAAAACGGGAATATCTCCGGTTAGTGAAGAAGAAACCATAGAAATTTACGCATTTATGGCGGCGGCAGATGAAAGTAAAAGATTAAATGGTGCTCCGGTAGATATTAAGGAGGTCATCAGTAAAGCAAAAAAGAAATAAAACACTAAAAAATGTCAGAGAATTCAATAAACAGAAGAAAGTTTGTGGCCAGTAGTGCTTTGGCACTTGGAGGTTTAATGGCAATGGAAATGCCATTGTTTGGCGCAACAATTTCGGCCAGTAATACAATTCAGGTTGGGGTAATTGGTACTGGTAAAAGAGGGCTTGGATTGATTAATATGATAGAACAGGTGCCAGGTTTAAAAGTGGTAGCTTGCTGTGATATAATTCCTGAGAATCTTAATGCAGCAATGACAAAGGTTGGTGCAAAAGCGAAATCATACACAGATTATGAAAAATTGCTGGCCGATAAAAATGTGGATGCGGTGATTATTGCTACTCCTTTATATTTGCATCACCCTATGGCAGTGGATGCTTTGTCTGCAAAAAAACATGTTTATGTAGAAAAATCAATGGCTTTTACAATAGATCAGGCCCTAGATTTAGTTAAGAGAGTAAGAACCTCAAAACAGGTTTTCCAGGTAGGTTTCCAATACAGAAATTTTGAACTTTACCATAAGATTAAAGAGGTAATTCAAAAAGGATGGATAGGGGATACTTATAGTTTTGAATGTCAATACAATCGAAATTCAGATTGGAGCTATCCTGTTAAAGATCCAAAATTAGAAAGAGTAATCAATTGGAGGAAATATAGAGATCTTTGTGGGGGACCTTTATCTGAGTTATGTGCGCATCAGATTGATGCAGTGAACTACATTACAGATAGCCATCCTATAAAGGCAATAGGTTTGGGAGGAATTAATTTTTGGAAAGATGGCAGAGAAACATACGACAATGTAAGAACAGTCTATGAATATGCTAACGGAGCAAAAGCAACATATACTTCCATTTTATCGAATGCATTTAATGGATATATGATTAGAATATTGGGAAATAAAGCAACTATCGAGATTGGAAGAAATAAAGCTTATATATATGCAGAGTCTACTAATAATGTTCTGGGAGTTGTTGATGGCGTAACAGGAGCTACCATAGCAAATGCTACACAAGGGAAAAAAACAGAAATCTCTTATTTACAGCCCGGAACAAAGTCTGTTGAACCAACAATTAATGCGCTTATAGATTTTTATAATAGTATAGTTGATGGAAGAAAGCCTGCTTCAAATGTAGAAACGGGAAGAACTTCTGCCATAGCAATTTGCATGGGACTAAATGCAATGGAGACGGAGACTATTCAGCGTTGGAAACCTGAATATTCAATATAAAGTATCTGATATATTCGATCCCAATACAGGACGATACTTTAGTCCAATACATAATAGAAAAAGTAATTTAAAATTTGCAATTCTATTAAAATTTGAATATCTTACGGGTACGTAAACAAGAGAGTTATCCTTTCCGTTATAAACTATTATCCGCTGCTTTCGAATATGTTTACGTGTACGTACACTTTTATTGTTGACCAAGATATAAACTAAATAAAATAATTATGTGCAGAAAAAAAGTAGAAGTAATAAGCATTGTTGCTGTTAGCAATATTTAGAGTCTCGTGATGGGGATTATTTCCATCGTTATGCTCAAAACCAAAATTATTTATCCCCATTGTAAACTACTGTTAGCTGTTTTTATAGAACACTATGCGTGTGCGTACACTTTATTATTAACCAGGATGTAAACTTAAACATACAATTATGTGCAAAAAAAAGAAGTGGTATAAAGTATTGCTGTTGCTGGCAATCATTAAGAGTATTATCCTTATGGATTATTCAGCTGTTATTGCTCAGAATCTTAGAGTAATTACAGGTAAAGTATTTGACGCCAAATCTAATGAAACATTACCAGGTGTAAATATTAAGATTAAGGGAGGGAACGTCTCTACAATGACAGATGTCAATGGTAATTTTAGTATTAAGGCAAAAAATACAGATGTGCTTGTATTTACCTCTCTGGGCCACGAAACTATTGAAACGTCAGTGGGAGCTCGGACTCAAATTAGAGTTAATTTGGAATTGACTACAAATTCTCTACAAGAAGTCGTCGTCATAGGCTACGGTGCCCAGAAAAAAGAAGATTTAACGGGTGCGGTTGGGATTGTAAAAGTCGAGCAGCTGGAGGCAGCGCCGGTGATGTCTTTTGAGCAAGCGCTGGCCGGGCGTATTGCAGGTGTGCAGGTTAGTTCTTCTGATGGACAACCCGGGGATGGCATGAATATAACCATAAGAGGTGCAGGCTCATTAACTCAGGACACCTCGCCTTTATATGTGGTAGATGGATTTCCAAATGAGCATTTTGACCCGGCATCGTTAAATATGAATGATATAGAATCTATCAACATTTTGAAAGATGCTTCCGCAATTGCCATTTACGGAGCCAGAGCATCTAATGGGGTTGTGGTAATAGAAACAAAAAAAGGTAAAGTGGGTAAACCTGTCATTACCTATAATGGATCTTTTGGTATTCAGGAGATTACGCAACGCGTAGACATGATGAACTCTTATGAATTTGTTAAATACCAAATTGAAAGAAGCTCTTCTTACAAAGCAAGCTATACTCCTGCAGATTTAGATCCTAATCACGCTTCTTATGATCCTGAAGGAAGAACACTGGAAAGTTATAGAGATATAAAAGGTGTTGATTGGCAAGATAAAGTATTAAGAACAGGAAAAACTTATATCAACAACATAGCCATAAGAGGAGGAACTGGAGGAACACGATATTCAATTTCAGGCTCAATTTTTAATAACGACGCTATCTTTATAAATACGGGGCAAGACAGGTATCAAGGTAGAATTGCATTAGACCAGGATATTAATAAGAAAATATCTGCGGGAATAAACCTTAATTATTCTCAAAGGAGTTATTACGGAAGTCAGGCTGCAGTAGGAAGCAGTGCTTCGGCAGTATCTTCCTATTTATTGTATTCGGTTCTTGGATACAGGCCGGTAACTGGACGTATTGATTATACCGAAGAGAACTTGTCTGATGACATATTGGATGATGATATAGATCTGCTTAATGACTATAGGGTAAATCCGGTTCTGGATATCTCAAATGAATATGATAAAAAAATGCTTGGAAATTTGGTAGGGAACGCTTATTTAACTTTTAAAATTAATAAGAATTTCACTTTTAAAACCCAAGGATCAATAAATAGCTTAACAAATAATAGGGAGTACTTTTATAACTCTGAAACTAGACGCGGAAATGAAAGATATCCAGGGAATGTGCGAGGACAATGGGGAGGAAAAAATTACTCAGAGAGTTTTATTTGGTCTAACGAAAATACGCTGACTTATAAAAATACCTTCAATAAAAAACACAATGTTGAAGGGTTATTAGGGTTTTCTAATCAAAAAGGTATTTCTAAATCGGGAAACTTTGTAGCTATTAATACGCCGGATGAAAATTTAGGAATTGATGGTTTGGGAAAAGGAGAAGCCTATACGATAGGCGGAGTAACCTCAGATTACACATTGCAATCTTATTTTGGTCGGGCTAATTACAATTATCAATCTAGATTTTTTCTAACCGCAACATTTAGAGCCGATGGTTCATCTAAATTCCCTTCAGAAAATAGATGGGGGTATTTCCCTTCGGGTGCCTTTGCTTGGAGAATGTCTAAAGAAAAATTTATAAAAGACATCAAAGTTATTTATGATGCTAAATTGAGAATTAGCTATGGTTTAACGGGGAATAATAGAGTTTCTAATTATGCTCCGCTTTCTATAGTGGACTTTTCTCAAAGTGCAGCTTCTTATTCCTGGGGAAATGCCGCACCAATTTTAGGAGCTTATTCTGTATCTCCCGGAAATGGAAATTTGAAATGGGAAACTACAGAAGCTTTTGATATAGGATATGACCTCTCTTTATTTAAGAACAAAGTAGAGCTTGTATTCGATTATTACACACGTACAACTAAAGATCTATTATTATATGCCAATATGCCTTATCATACAGGTTACGACAGGGTTTATAAAAATATAGGCTCATTGCGTAATAACGGGCTGGAGTTCAGTTTAAATACAATTAATATTGACAATAAAAATTTTAAGTGGCAGTCGAACTTTAATATCAGTTTTAATAGAAATAAAATTCTGAGTCTTACAGACGGCGAAAATTTGATGCAATCAATTGTTTCCTGGAACCAAAATTTCATCAATACACCTTTATATATATCAGAGGTGGGCCAGCCTGCAGGTCAAATGTTCGGGTATATTTGGGAGGGTAATTATCAGTATAGTGATTTTGAAGATGATGGTTCAGGAGTATACACTACATTAAAGCCGGGTATTCCGGTTAATAATCCAGACGGTTCTGCCGTTAGCCCTGGAGACATAAAATACCGCGATTTAAACGGAGACGGGATCATAAATGATAGCGATAGAACAATTATAGGTAGAGGTACCCCTATACATTCGGGCGGATTTTATAATGATTTTTCATATAAAGGATTCAAGTTAGGTGTGCTGTTTCAATGGGTATACGGAAATGATATTTTAAATGCAAATAAAATAATGTTTGAAGGAGCCCCTGTAAACAATTTAAACCAGTTTGCCAGCTATGCCAACAGATGGTCACCCGAAAATCCAACTAATGAAAATTATAGAACCGGAGGGCAGGGGCCTGTGAGCAGATATTCTACTAAATATATAGGAGATGGCTCTTTTATAAGATTAAAAACCATAGAGCTGGGATACTATTTGCCCAAAAAGCTATTGTCTAAGCACAAAATAACATCTTTAGGAGTAACGCTATCTGCTCAGAATTTATTCGTATGGGACAATTATTCTGGTTTTGATCCTGAAGTATCGACAAGACCGTCTGTGCTAACACCAGGATTCGATTTTTCTGCCTATCCTCAGGCTAGAACAGTAGTAATGGGATTAAAAATAGGGTTTTAATATAAAAAGCATATAACTATGAACTCGATAAAAATATTAGCAGTGGTATTATTAGCCTTATCTTTTAACTCTTGTAAGAGCTTTTTAGATACAGAACCACTTTCAGAAAATACATTAGAGAATTTTTACAAAAATGAAAAACAGATAAGAGCAGCATTAGCTGGTGTATCCGACAGACTTGCGAGATCGGAAACATATGGAGATAGAATGTTAGGGAGAATGGGATTAGACGCCGATGAAGCATATCACAGCGCATATAGAACTATAGGCGTAGAAACAAATAGTACGTTTGCAAGCGACCCTAATATATCTAAAAACTGGAAATTTTGGTACGATGGTATTAACAGAGCAAACCTTCTTTTAGAAAATTTGGATAGAGCAGAGATGGATTCAGTAGAGCGGAGCGTAGTAAGAGGAGAAGCTTTGTTTTTAAGAGCTTATTATCACTTCATGTTAGTGAAACATTGGGGAGATATACCTTTAATGACTAAATCAGTATCAGATCCGTCAAATGTTTATGCAGAACGTACACCTGCCAAAGAGGTTTACGAGCAGATAGAAAAAGACATGATAGAAGCAGAGGGACTGGTTAAAACAGCTATGCAGGTAGGGCATGGAGGAAGGATCAACAAGTCTGCAGTGAGAGGAATTCTTGCCCGCGTTTATCTTCATTGGGCAGGCTATCCTATAAAAGACGAGTCAAAATATCAGAATGCGAGAGATTATGCCTATAAAGTTATGCGTCCAGATCCCGACGATGGTTTTCAACATGCACTAAATCCATCTTATGAAGATGTGTTTATTAAACACTGTACAAATCAATATGATATTAAAGAGTCTATATGGGAAGTAGAGTTTTATGGAAACGGTGTAACAGACAACGGATATTCCGAAACAGGCAGAGTTGGAAGTAATAATGGGATAAGGTATACAGAAGAAGATACAGGTAGAGGAAAGTATGTTTACAGTTATGGAATGATTTTAATAGCTGCTCGTACTTGGTATACCTTTGATAATCCTAATGATTTGATCTCACCAGATGAAAGACGTGATTGGTCTATTGGTAATTACACTATTTCTGGTAGTCCTGCCATAGAAAAAGCCGTTGCAATAAGTACAAAATTAGGTAGATCTAGTGCAAAATGGAGACGTGAGTTAGAACCGGTATATCCAAAATTCAAGAATGCCGGACCAATTAATTATCCGTTACTCAGATATTCTGATGTACTGTTGATGTTTGCAGAGGCAGAGAACCAAATTCACGGTGGACCAACAGTAGATGCTATAAATGCAGTAAATGAGGTAAGAAGGCGGGCCTACGGGAAAGATTTGGGAAATGAAAGTGTTAAATTTATCAGTGTAACAAATGTTGGAAGTAATTACATTTCTGCACCTACGGTAACAATTACTGGCGGTGGAGGTTCGGGAGCAACCGCAGAAGCTTTTGTTGACCCTGCTACAAAAAAACTTACTCACATAAAGGTATTAACTTCCGGTTCAGGCTATACATCAGCACCTGCAATAACTATTTCCGGAGGGGGGGGGAGTGCAGGAGCCGCAACTCCTATTTTAAGTAGCAGAGCTACATCGAATTATTTGTTAGACGAAGCCCTGTATGGAACCTATGAAAAGTTTCAGGAATTTATAGAGCAGGAACGTCTTAGAGAATTATGTTTTGAAAGTCTTAGAAAGGGAGATTTAATACGATGGGGGAAATATTTGGAATACATGGAAAGAGTTAAGAATGACTTCATATTTGGAGATTCAGAGCTGGGTATTCCTGCGGCTCCGTTAACTCATGTCGGTTTAGGGTATTTTCAAAGCGTAGGAAGAAAAGATTTGCTGTGGCCAATACCAAGTTATGATTTGGCATTAAATAGAGGTCTAAAAACTCAAAATTACGGTTATTAAACTATAAGGTATCATGAAAAAGATTTTTTTAATAATGGCAGTACTTTCTGTCGTATTTTTGGTATCGTGTCAGAAATTTGATAACGAAAAACCTTTAACTTTCGATGTCTATTTGGATTCTACAACCTTCAAGGTAGGAGACCCGGTTACTTTTAAATTCAAAGGAGGAGATGCAAATCAGATCTCGTTTTATTCAGGAGAAGTTGGTAATGATTATGAGTATAGAGATAAAAACCGCATAGATGAGATAAAAAAAGTTTATTTTTCTTTTCAAACGCATAACGTTCCTGTAGGGCAAATAGTATATCCTAATGTATTTGTCTCAACTGATTTTAACGGAGTTTATGATTATGAAAGCGTTTCCAGTGCAACGTGGAAGCCTATATCTCATTTATATAGATGGGGAGCAAATGGTCCATGGCAAACCATGTGGACTTCCTCAGGAAATTCGGAGATAACAAGTTTTATAGAAGAGAATAAACCTTTTTATATAGCTTATCAGGTTAAATCTGATGCACAGCCTAGCGGTACCATATCAAGAAATTGGAGAACAAATTCACATTCTTTAATAGCAGAAACCGTAGGAGGAAATTATATAAGCTTAGCAAATTTTGGAGGCATGAGCTGGAAATTAGTAGACAGATATTTGGAACCTTCTGTAATTTCCACACAAAGCAGTTCTACTGTTTCGAGTTCAATTATGTTGTTAGGTTATTATAATTCAACTAGTCCAAGATATCGTCAGGAAGCAGAAATTTGGGGGGTATCAAAAAAGTTTGAATCAGGAGAGATCAGTTTAGGGTCTTCGAAAAGTGTTTCGCTAAAGCAGTATATAGATATTCCTTTAGAAACACATACTCATTACTATGAAAATCCTGGAACATATAAAGTGGTGTTTTTAGCATCTAATGCCACTATTTCAGGTAGTACTCAGGTGATGAAAGAATTGGAAATAACAGTAAAGCCATAGCATAAATTATGAATTTAGTTAAAAATTGCTTCACAATTTTAATATTCATCCTATTTAGCGGGGTATACTTAAGTTCTTATGCATCAAAAGATAAACCGTACAAAAAATCTAAGTGGGAGATTTTAAATACCGAAAAATGGAGGGGAATAAATTCAGAGGATTTCCCTTCCTCTGGTTGGATTTCTAAAGGGAATACAATAACGGTACTGTCCGGTAAGAATGGTGGAGACATCATTACAAAAGAAAAGTACAGTGATTTTGAACTGGTACTTGAATTTAATCTTACTCAATCTGCTAACAGTGGTATAAAATATTTTGTAGAATTAATTCAAAATCCTAAAAATAAAAAAGTAATCGGGATGGGCCCCGAATATCAGGTCATAGATGACTTTAACCATAAAGAAGTAAAAGATAACCAGTTTTCAGCGGGTTCTACAGGAGCATTATATTTACTTTATAAGCCTTCAAAGGTGAAAAAACTATTACCGGCAGGTAAATGGAATAAAGTAAGGATAATAGCAAAAGGTGGACAAGTTGAGCACTGGTTGAATGGGGAAAAAGTTGTGCGTTACGAGAGAGGAAGTGGGGAGTTTAGAAAATTAGTAGCTGCAAGTAAGTTTAAAGATGTTAAAGGTTATGGCGAAGCGAAAGAAGGGTACATATTATTACAGGAACACAAAGACGAGGCAAGTTTTAGAAATATAAAAATTAGAAGGTTATAATGAAAAAATTTACAGCTCCGGGTTTATTATTGCTACTTACGCTATTTACTGAGTGTTTATACGGTCAGGAAGATCTTCAAGTCAGGCAACAATATTTGACTGATTTAAAGAAAATTATTATTGATCAAAAATTTCAAAAAAATACCAGGAGAGCCACATTGAAAGACAGTACCTGGACAGAATGGCTGAACCGTACAGGAGAATTGCCACCCAATTTTTCTAAAATGAAATCCACTCCCTTCTTGCCAGACCCACTGATTTATGAAAAAGATGGAAAAGAGTATCCTGTGAAAACGAAAGAACAATGGGAAAATAAAAAGAAATGGATTAGGGAACAATATAAATACTGGGTTTCAGGGAATTTTCCCGAAAAACCAAACAATTTGAAAAGTGAAGTATTATTAGACTCAGTTTCAAATGGGGTTAGAGTTCAGAAAATATTATTGAGCTTTGGCCCATCCCATTCTGCAAAATTACATTTAGAACTCTGGCTGCCAGAAGGTAAACAAAACCTGCCTGTCTTTTTAACACAATTTACTCATAAAGACTGGGGCAGACTGGCTGTAAGACGCGGATATGCAGCATGTATCTATGCCGCGAGTGATGATTGGGATGACACGCAGGCATTTCAAAAGATCTATCCCGATTACGATTTCAGCTGTTTAATGAGAAGAGCATGGGGAGCATCAAGAATAGTAGATTATCTGTATACCAGACCGGAAATTAACAAGAACCAGATTGCCATAACAGGACATTCGCGAAACGGCAAGCAATCTTTATGGGCAGCGGCATTTGATGAAAGAATTTCGGCGGTAGTATCCAGCAGTTCCAGCACCGGGGGAGATGCGCCCTGGCGGTTTGGAGATCCGCAATATGCAAGTGAGACTCTAGACCTGGTTACGGCAACTAACGTTCATTGGTTTCATCCAAGATTGAGATTTTTCTTTGGAAACGAGGATAAGTTACCTATAGACCAGAATTCTTTAGGAGCTTTAATAGCACCAAGACCGCTATTGTATCACTATTCTGTAACAGAAAGAGGGCTTAATGCATGGGCGAATGAGCAAAACTATTATGCGGTAAAGAAAGTATATGAATTCTTTAATGCAGGCGACAATATTGGTGTTCATACAAGAAAAGGAGAACATGCAGTAGCTGCTAGAGATGTAGAATTTACTTTAGATTTTTTAGATAAACAATTTAAAAGAAACAATATAGCATGGTACAACAGGCTATTCTATACCTATGATTTTAACGATTGGCTTTCGCAACATAAAGAATTAAGCAATACAGCAAAAACCTTAAAAACAATAGCAGTTAAATCTAAATATAAAAACGTCAAAGACTTTGATAATGATAAAGCAGATATCCTAAAGAACGTCAATTGGTTGTTGGGAGATGAACCCGGAGGAGTAAAACCAGATAAGGTTGATATTGCAATTAAGGCAAGATTTGATTGGATTGAATCTATCATAGGAAGGCCAGAACCTAAAAACGGAATTGATAAATATTATGGTCCTTACACTGCCTTTGGAGATCACCTTCCGGTAAGAGTATATTTTCCTAAAAACAAGCAAGGTAAAATAGAAAATAAAAACTATCCGGTGGTCATTTATCTCCATGAATATGCGCACTCTACAGGATATTCTAAAGGATATAATAAAACGAACGGTTCTTCATCAAACCATATTTTGTTTTCAGAACTGCTTGCTAATGGCTATGCGGTAGCTGCTTTCGATATGTTTGGTTTTGGTACCAGACTGGAAGAAGCTGTTAATTTCTATCAACGAAATCCTTCCTGGTCTAAAATGGGGAAAATGGTAACAGATGTAAGAAGCGTACTTGACGGCCTTAATAAAATAGACAATATTGATAAAGACAACATCTTTATATTGGGTAATACATTGGGAGGTATCGTAGGAACATATACTGCCGCTTTAGACAATAGGGTGAAAGCTCTGGTCTCGGTGGCAGGTTTTTCGCCATATAGAAGTTCTTCAAATCAGTACGAATCCATCAAAAACATGTCTCATTTACATGGGCTCATTCCAAGATTAGGTTTATTTGCAGATTCTCCCGAAAAAGCTCCTGTTGATTTTAGTGAGATTATTTCTACCATAGCGCCCAGATCAGTAATGATAGTCGCCCCAACATTAGACCGTTATACAGATCGTAAAGCTCTGGAAAATACAATAACGGCATCGAAGAATATTTATCAGATGTATGGAAAAGAAATCAACTTACAACTATACCAGCCCGAAGATATCAACAGAATGTCACCAGAATCATTATCAACAATTATAAAGTTTTTTAATAACCATAAATAAAAAACAAAATAAAATTTATAAAACAAGCTGCTGTTACAGGTAAGTTAGGCTACAACATAAAATAATCAATAATAAAAGTGTATGGTATCTAAAGCAACCAAATTAGAGAAATTTGTATGTTTATTCTTTATACTACTGTTTTTAAGGATAACTGTAACAGCTCAGTTTCGTGGAACGGACTATGAGGTAGCAGCAAAAGATGCAGCGTGGTGTTGGTTTTCGGACCCACGGGCGGTTTACCATAAGGGAAAAAGCGAAAAAATCTATTACGGCTATATAAACAGTAAAGGCGATGTCGTCATCAGTTCAAGAGATCTGAAAACAAAGTATACGGAGACATTCGTTCTTCATAAAGAATTGCAGATAGATGATCATAATGTGCCGTCGCTAATGTTTTTACCAGATGGCCGTCTCCTCGCTTTCTATACGGAACATAACGGTCGCTTTTTTATGCGAAAAAGTAAGAATCCAGAGGATATAAGCTCATGGGAAATCGAGCGGGTTATTCCGTTTGGAGGCAACCGGATTACCTATTCTCATCCGGTAATGTTAAAGGGCGAGAAAAATCGTATTTATATGTTTTGGAGAGGAAGCGATTGGCGTCCGTCTTTTGCTTTTAGCGACGATTTAGGAGAAACCTGGAGCGAAACTAAAGCGTTAATAGAAAGTAAAGGGAAGAAAAACAGACCTTATCTGAAAGTGAGCTCAGATAATAAAAACAGAATAGATTTTACTTTTACAGATGGTCATCCTTCTATTGAACCTACGAATTCAGTATATCATATTTACTATGAAAAAGGTGCATTTTACCAGACCAATGGAGAACGTATAGCGTCTCTAAAACAGTTGCCTCTGGAACATAGTCATGTAAATAAAGTATACGATGGTACTACCGATAATGTGAGAGGGTGGATATCTGATATATCATTGAACAGAAAAAAGAAACCTGTTATAGTTTACACGCGTTATCCGGAAGATACAGACCATCGTTATTATTATGCCAGATGGGACGGAAAAAAATGGCTGCATGAAGAAATATGTAAAGCGGGTGGTTGGATGCCGATTGTAAAACCTGGTGAAAAAATAAGAGAGCCCCATTACTCAGGTGGCATTTCTTTAGATCATAATAATCCTTTGAATGTATATCTCTCGAGAGAAATTAATGGAATATTCGAGATCGAACATTGGCAGAAACTAAAAAATAGGTGGGCTGTAGGGAAAGTTACATCACAATCCAAATTAAGTAATATGCGGCCCTACGTAGTGCATGGTTATTCAGGTAGGAATCCCGTTGTTTTATGGATGTCGGGTTTATATAATCATTATACACGTTTTGATACCAATTTACTGATAAACGAAATAAAGCATAAATGATTTATTGAATGCCAGAATGGAAAATATGAAAGATATACCAGAGAATAAAACATTAGAGGCAAATCGATATGATAGGCGTAAAATGCTATCTGTATTAGGTATTACAGGGTTGTCTGCTATATCAGCAAATGCTGTTGCAAACCAGGAGGGAAAGAAGAAAGCAGGGAAAAGGACATCTTTTCTTTTTTATAATAATGTTTCAGAAATGAAACAGGATAATTCATTAAAAGAAGGCGATTGGGTACAAACCAGTGGCTTTTATGAAGCGGGTGACGGAGGTAATGCAGAGTATCAGATAATTAAAACATCGGAAAAGCCAGATGAAGGGGCATTTATAGGCATAAATAACGGATTGATAGCCGAACTTGCAAATGTCGCCCGGATAAATTATAAAATGTTTGGTGCAAAGTCTGATGGGAAAAGTGATGATGGGATACAAATACGGAATGCGCATAATTATGCCAATAGAAAAAATATACCTGTAGAAAATTTGTATGGTAACTTTTGGATAGAAAAAAGCAATAATATATCCATACAAACAGATGTAAATTGGGGGAAATCAGCTTTTTATATCAATGAAAAATATAACACCAACATATCCAGATTCAGAATATCTGGTAGACAGACCGGCATAAAAATCAATTTGACGGACAATGAAAAGCAGTCTTTTCTAAAACAACTTAAATCGGGTGCGAAAAATATCTCCGAATTATCAGCTTATGCTAATTGCCTGGTTATTATTATAGACAGCAAAAGTAAAGCAGGGGCAAGGCAGGGAGGTAATGCCCACGAGGGGAAGGCACAACAAGAATTCTTTTATGTTGAAGAATACGGAAGGATTATTGGTGACATATTTTTAGAATTTTCTGATTATACATCGTTAACTGCTTATCCAACAGAAGAATCTTATCTGACAATAGAAGGCGGAACATTTTTCTTGTCCGGAGATGGAACCGGAGAGCAAAATGGAAGTTACATGGCGAACGGAATACAAATTCAGAGGAGCAGAACAATTATAAAAAATCAGTGGGTAGGTTTAGAAAAAGGGAAAAAAGATACTGCTCTTAGGCCAAGATCAGGATTCTATAATCTGTCAAGAGTATATGATGTTCAATTGGAAAACATCAGATTAATTCCATGGGAAAAAACTAGAGGAAGTAAAGAAACTAATGTGCCACAAGGAACTTACGGAATTTCGGGTAGTGTGATGATGAATGTTTTATTTCGTAACATCACTGCCGAAGGCGACAATATACATTGGGGCATATTTGGAACAAATTATGTGAAAAACCTTACAGTAGAAAGATGTTTCTTAAATAGATTTGATGTACACTCTTTTGGCTGGAATATAACAATTACAGATTCTGAAATAGGACAAAAAGGTTTAACAGTAACCGGAGGTGGAGAATTACGTTTAGAAAATACAGCTTGTTATAATAATACATTCATTTCTTTCAGAAATGATTATGGCGCCAGATGGGACGGAAACATATTGCTAAGAAATTGCAGACTTTATCCATTTAAAGCGGGAGTCTCTGCTATTCTGCAATATGGGGCCAAAGATCTTGATTATAAATATGCCATTGGCTACGGAAATAAAATTAAGATAGAAGATTTTGTAATTGATTACAAAAGTAATTCAGAATCGACTTCCATTTGCTGGATCATGAATGCCGTTTCTGTTTCTTCTTATGCACAAAGTGGGAAATTATTTTTTCCTTCAGAAATTGAAGTGAAAAATGTAACAGTTAAAGGGCGAACAAAAGGGGTAAGGCTAATGAATATATCCAAACCCAATACCTATCTGTTACAGAAAGATTTCTTGTATAATTCTTTTGACCTGAACAGTAACGCCAGATTAATTTTTGAAAATATTCATCTGGAAAAATCAAATCTAGGCAGCGTACACTTTTCATTGGCTAAACAACCAGATGTCCTGGACAATAATGCACTGGTTCCCTTTATAAGATTTAAGGACTGTGAAAATTTAGTATGTGATTTAGGGGCCAATCCTGCGGTAATTGAATTTGAAAACTGCGTGATAAGCCATTTGAATTTGTCTCCCGATGATAAGTATAGAGGTTCTGTGCTTTTTCAAAATTGTAAGTTTAGAGCCTATTCAGACAAGATCTCTATCTCGCCGGGCTCTATATTAGGTACAAGCTTTGTCAATTGCATTTTAATGCTACCGGAACAATTGGATTCATCCGTACCAGCCCCATTATCCGTTTATAAATTTATCGAAATTAATAAATTCGTTAAATACAACCATATAAATACCAGATTAGGCCAAGATGTATTAAGCTGGTGTAAAAACAGAAAAATAACGCTATCTCCTGAATTTATAAATAAACTTAAATCTCATCATGAATTAGAAGATTAGCTTGTTGTACGAGCGAATTAGTTATTGGTATTATATTATTCCAGGAACTGGTGTTAAGTAATTGAAATATATGAAGTTATGTGGTTTTTATAACGAAGAGGCAGAGACCGAACTACATTATAAACCAGATTAAAATCGCATAAAAAATAATATACTTTTCGGTATTGCTGCTTAAAAATTTAATATATAAGTGTGCGTACACTTAAGTGATTTAACCAAATATTAACTCTTAAAATTAAAATTATGAAGAAAAAATTGTTGACGGTAGCTGTAGCATTTAGTTTATCTGTACTCGCTATGGAAGGATATGCACAAACGAGCAAACCCATTATGTATTACTCTACAGAAATAATGGATGAAATTAATGCAACCGAAGCACAAAGAACCGCTGTTAAAGAATTAGTGGCAAAATACCAGCCCCTTTTTAATAAGGTGAAGTCAAATAGTTCTTTAACTGCCGAAGAAGCCAAGGCAGAAACAAGAAGAATTACCGGTGAAAGAGCAAAAGAATATTGGCAAATTCTGACACCAGAGCAGACTAAATACCTTAAAGATAAGGCTAAAACAAATAAGTAATTTATAAATCTGCAGAGGACACAAAGAAATAATATTTTCTTTGTGTCCCTTATAAACCATTAACAACCAAAAATACAATTATGATGAAAAAATTACTACAAATGATGTGTATTTGTTTCTGTGTTTCTATGGTAAAAGCACAAGAGAAGGATAAAGAATGGAATGGTGCGAGTACTAATTGGAGCTATGATTTAACAGGAACGAGAGATGCCGCACATATTACAGCAGTAGGTAGCGATGTGGTTTTAACCAAACAAGGTGGTGCCACTAATTTTTATACCGTTGGTTCTAGCTCTATTGCAACGCCCCAATCAGCACAAGCATTGCCCGGATGGCTCCCAGCTCCCACAGGAAATTCAACCCTTATACAATTTAGGGCTACAAGTGCAGCGGTTGTAAAATACACTTTAATCAAAGAAGATAACAATCTCAAATCTGTAAAAATAGATGCAACCAACGCTTTAAATAAATATATCATCAGAAATATAGATAATACTAAAGCTACAGCTGTTGCCAAATACTCTTTTTCCTTGAAAACACACCATAGAGATGCAAACGGAGATGTAGCGACACCGGGTTATGTAAGAAATTATCATCTTGTCTTTGGCTCTAACAGTACAGGAACTACTACCAGTGATATGGGGTCTATGTATAGAGGAGGCAATTCAGTTACCAATTCAGAAACTCTTTTTAATAATGAAGCAATCTTTACATCACTTCGTTTGGCTTATGAAGTAGGAAATTCCGCTATCATTCTTACCCATAGAAAAGTTAATACTAAATATAACGCAACGACCTCAACCAATGGAACTGCAACATATAATACTATTTCAAATGCATCTTTCAATGCTGATGGTACAACGGCTAATATGGAATTGTATTGTAACAATAGCGCCGATATCCAATATTATGTAGTAGAGGGCAGTATTTATGCCGTTCAGGCGCAAACTTTTCATTTATGGATAAACGGCAGTAAAATTAATGAATATGATATTGCCAATGCTGGACAGATGCCTATAAGTATTGGTAAAACATTTGATTCTTTTATGGTTTTTACAACAGGAACATCAACTGAAACAGCTGAACTGGGCTATGGTTCTATAGAAATAAGTGACTTTAAAGTAGATTATGTAAGCACAACATCATCTACACTTCCCGTTTCTTTAGCTGCATTTACCGGAACCTACAATGGCGATTTTGTAAAACTAAACTGGAAGACTTTGTCAGAAAAAGATAACTCTCATTTTGAGGTTTTGCGTTCGGTTGATGGAAATACATTCAGTGAAGTCACCAGAGTTTTAGGAACAGGTAATTCTACCGATGTTATAAATTACACGGCAACAGATTTTCGTCCTTTGTCAGGGGTAAATTATTATAAGCTAAAACAGGTAGATAATAGTGGCGACTATTCTATGTCAGAAGTTATTGCAGTAAATACATCTCTTGAAGACAGTACATTAAAAATTGTTAAAAAAGATGGGGTATCTAGCATAATGTACTATAGCGAAACCTCTTCTACTGTCGACTTATGCGTAACAGATATTAATGGGCGTAAGTTGTACAATCAGAAAATGCAGGTTTTGGCAGGTAAAAACAAGCTTAACCTGGACATATCATTTCTCCGGTCAGGTGTTCATGTACTTTCCGTAAAAGGTGGCGAAAGTATACAAAGTATCAAATTTGTAAACTAATTTATCAATAAAAGTGTGCACACACAATAAATCAATCAAAATAATATGAAAAAGTTAATTTTTATTGCAATACTGGTTATTGCAGGTTATTCTGCTTCTTATTCTCAGAATAAACCTGTTATTAAATATTACTCTACAGAAATAATGGACGAAATCAATGCAACAGAAACCCAAAGGGAAGCAGTGAAAGATCTCGTAGCAAAGTACGATGTGCTTTTTAAAGAATTAAAAGTTAATAAATCCACGTCTAAAGAGGAGTATGAGACAGAGAGAAAAAGATTAATAGGTGAGAGAGCTAAGGAATATTGGAAAATATTAACGCCCGCACAAACTAAGTATCTAAAAGATAAAGCAAAAAGTAATTAATTGTTACTGGTTGAAGGACACAAAGAACTATAATCTATGTGCCTTCAAACCAATTATTTTTAGAGCAGTATTAAGAGCAAAATTTACGATCGATGATAAACAGAAGCAGCCAAAAGCGAAATTAAAAATCACTTTTTGGCCAAAGAATAAGGGACGCGCAAATCTTATTAAATGATAACCCAATATAACTGTATAAAATCATGAAAAAAATTTATCTATTAATGTTCGGATTGATGGTGGCAGTAGGTTCTGTGAATGCTCAGTTTACAAAATGGCAAAATGAAGGCCTGAATTGGAATTATAATTTTAACGGAAGCAGAAACACTTCATTGCCTAATCCTTTAATATACACTGGATCTTCCTATAATTACAGCTCTCCGGCGGGGTCATCTACAGGGTGGTTGCCAGCACCTCCTTCAGGAGAAGGCTATGTAAGTGTATCTGGACATTCTTCTTTTAACGGATTTTACCAATTATCACCCTCAGTTAATCCTAATAGCCTGAATATAGGACTTACTCAGGGAGGTGTGACAAAATTTTCTATATGGAAAATTCCTGAGGCATCAGAAATTACCAGATTTGCTACGCGAGTAGAAATAGGAGTTTCGGGAACGGCAGGAAGAGTAAGATTAGCTTTAGGAAATACCAATACGACAAATGGAAGTGTGTTTACAAGTGCAAGTAATGTCTCTGTTACTGTAGCAGAAGCTTCTTTATTTGCCGTATTGCAATGGTCTTACGCTGGAGGGAAAATACAGTTTGCCGTACGTAAAAATACTACCGGAACAAACCCTTCATCTACTTACGAGCTGATAAATGATAATGTGTTTACGAATGGTTCTGCTTATGATGTAGAGGTTTTTATGAACAACTCTTCAATTAGCCAAAATTATATATACAATGCACAAACCAATACAATACCGTCCAGAACGTATCAGATATGGGTCAATGGTATCCGTTTAGACTTAAGTGGAGTATTTAATTTCCCAACTGCGGTTGGTGGAGTGCCTGAACTGGCTGTTAATAAAGTAATTAATTCTTTTGGAGTTAGCAATCTGGGAGGTGCAGCAACTGCCGATGCAACTTTTAAATTTAGCAATATCGCATTTAATTATGCGCAAAGTACAGCACAGCAACGTTTTGTCGACTTTAATTCAAGTATACCCGCTAACTGGACTACTACATCGTCAACTCCACTGGCATTATCATCAGATCATGTTAAAGGAGGAGGAAATGCCTTAAAATGGACGGCGGGAAATGGCAACCAGCTTAAGGCATTTAATCTGGGTATACCATCCACGGAAATAGCCAGCACCTTATCCGGCTCTTGTCAGGTCTTTATTTATAGCCCCGAAGTTTCCAATGATACCTTGCTTTTTCAATTCTTTGATAATACAGGAGTAAAACGGCGGGAAGGTAAAATGTTATTGAATTATAAAGGTTGGCGCGATTATCATCGGAGTTATTATTATGACTATGATAATGGAAATACCATGGCTGGGTTTGTATTAAGTCAGTGTAATATTATTTATAAACCCCAAAATACAGCATCTGTAAAAACACTTTATATTGATGAGGCAAGGATTATAGGCGATGCAGAAGTGCGTATCCCCGGTCCGCATATGGTATTGGACTATCATCATTTCAGAAAGAATAATGCCAATGGCCAAAATGGCAACGCACTGGAAACATGGCTAAACATACCCGATATTTCTGTAACAACACCTTCCGGTCCTGAACTAACGGGACTTTCACAGGTAAGAACCAATTTTTTACGTACTTTAAGTAATGTCAATCCTGCTGATTTATCAGCAGCTAAGGCCTATGTGCAAATGTCTGCAATAGGTACAAATACAGACGGTAGCATAAAAGGACGTGGATTAATTGCCCTTCACGATGCAGATACACTGGTTAAGCTCTCAACCTATTGCGGGTATCTGGCAAGAGGCTATATAAAAAATGGAGATACAGATGCCCGAGACAAACTTTTGCAGTTTACAGAATATCTGCTGGATCAGGGTTTGGCAGAAGGGGGCAGGAATGTACTCCGGACAAATTCATATGCCAATGCCCGTAATTTTCCTATAGGTTTTTTAGAAGCACTGAATGTTTATACCGGCGAACTAAGATCGGAAGTTATAAAAATGCTTAAATGGTCTCACCAATTTAATATTGTATACGGTGCTGATTATATACCAGGCTATAATGTTGATTTCCTGAATCTGAAATCAAAGACATTATTCGAGTTGGCGCTGGCAGAACCGGATAGCATTGCAGTACGCGACCTAAAATGTGTAAGACGTTTTATGGAACGAATTATAGAACCATCTATGGGAGCCAGGGACGGAATGAAACCAGATGGTTTGGGCTATCATCACCAATCGTATCATGTAAGTTATATGACAGCCTGGGGTGTATGGATAGACATGATACACCGGTTAAGAGGAACAGAATTTAAGATAAATCAGCAAGCCTATGAAAATATGAGTTTAGCGATAAAGTCATTGTTTCTTACGACATCGAAAGGTACAGTGTTTTCTCAGGCAGAATCTGGAAGAACGCCTTTTCAAAATTCGGTACCGGTTAGCTTACTAAACTTTAGAAAGTTTGTAGAAATAGGCGGAGATCTAAAAGGGGTAGCCGCAGACCCCGAAATGGGAGGATTTTATAATTATATAACAGGAACCAGTACCTATTCTGTTCCTTCCGCTTCCTATAATGGTTTTCATCAGTTCAATTACGGATCAATGGGTGTACATCGGAAGAATAACTGGACAATAGTAACACGTGGTTTTACCAATAAAATATTTGGTTCAGAGATAAATGCAGGAGATAATCGCTGGGGTAGGTATCAAAGTTATGGTTCACTTGAAGTATTATATGGGGGGAGTTTAAGTGCTAGTGGATATATCAGGGATGGAGATGGTTGGGACTGGAACGTTATGCCGGGAACGACAACAGTACATTTTCCGAATTATACGGGTTTACTGGCGTTGAAACCTACATCAACAGAGTTCCAGTTAGGAAGCTTTGCCGGAGCGTCGTCTTTAGGCAGAGATGGAATTTTTGGTATGGATTTTTCTCAGGATGCAAAGACTTATTATACCACCAGTAATCTCAAGTTCAGAAAATCAGTTTTTGCTTTCGATAGTATTTTAGTCTGTTTGGGTAGTACCATATCAACCAGTAACAGTCTGGGAAATGTCGCCACTAATTTATTTCAGGCCATCAACGCTTCAACTAATCCGGCGATTTATATCAACTCTATTACGCCAACTACAGGAACATATAATAGCAATTTATCCACTGCGGCATCAAGTTTATGGTTGTTGAATGCGCAAACAACAGGATATTACATTCCGCAAGGAAATGGAAATGTAACTGTTTTCAGAGGTTCGCAATCTACACCATTAGAATCATCAGATGATGCTAATGTAACCGCCACGGCCAATGCCAGTAAAGCATGGATTAATCATGGAACAAGTCCAACTGCCGGAAAATATCAGTTTGTCGTGGTTCCGGGAACTACTCCACAGAATATGCAAAGTTTAGCTTCGCAGTTTGCATCCGGAAATATTTATCAGATACTTAAACAAACAGATACGCTGCATGCTGTTAAATACCTGCCGGACAGCACAACATCCTATGTGTTTTTCTCTCCCCAATCCGAAGTAAATGTAGGTTATATAAAAAGTATATCTAATAGAGCGCTGGTAGGTATAATTGAACGCGGAGACACATTAAAAGTAACGGTTACCAATCCTGATCTTAATACAGTTACAGCATCTTCCCTTGTATATTATTGGTTAGCTACCGAAAGTAATATAGACTTAGTATTAGATGGAAACTGGAATGTCGCAGAAAGCAATAGTAATGTCGCTGTTTCTCAGGGTGGAAATAATACACTGAATGTAAGTTTTGCACTGATGCATGGTTTTTCTTCGACCATTACTCTGGTGAAATCAGGAACGCCAACAACTACTCCTGGTATATGGGAATCTGCAAGTACAGCATGGGATTACAATTTAGGAACAGGCACAGGTACATCAGGTACAGCCTGGACAAGTGGTGTGTCGTTATCAAGCAGTTCATCTCCGGGGTTTCTGCCTTACCCACCTTTGGGAACAGCCAGAGTGAGTAGTTCCAGTGGAGCTCCCAGATTTGATTTACAAGGAACAGGTTCTTCAACATCTTTAAAGATGACAGCTTCGAGCGCCGGGACAATTGGCAAATTTTCTGCTTATCAAACAGGAGAATCTGCCGTTAGCAGTATTTTCTTTAAAATAGATTTTAATACCTTGCCTACTAACGGTTACTGGACTTTTGCTATAGGTAATCAATCAACCGGATCAACATTTTTTAATAATGGTTCTGGAATTCAGGCGACAGGTTTAGCCGGAGAATTGTTTACGGCTTTGAGATGGGCGATAGGTACAGGTGATAATATGACGTTGGCTTATAGAAAAATTACAGATTCAACTGTTAATTACCAGACTTTAGACAATACTACTTTTGAAAAAGGCGGTGCGTACAATATGGAAGTATACGGTAATAATTCCCTTTTTCCTCAGAATTATATAAGATCAGGAATTACCTATACCGTTAATGCGGGATATTATCACCTTTGGGCAAACGGAATACAGCTCTCTGTGCTCCCGGCTGCCGATTTAGAAAGGGGAAAAGATATTAATGCTTTTCTGTTTACAGGCAACCAAAGTACGTTACCATCTGCCAATGCAGCAACGGCAACTGTAAGTAATATAAAAATGCATTTTGTGGACGAAGAAAGCTTCCTAATGTCTAGGGACTTATTTTCATCTCCGGATAAGTATGAAAAAGAAGATAATTCTACTGGAAATAACATGTTTGAAGTATTTCCTAATCCTGTAAAAGATAATATGGAATTACTGTATTATTCTGCAGAAAATCAGGAAGCCAATATTAGAATAATAGACGTACAGGGGCGTATTTTATCAACAAAATCGGTGTTATTAGAACCAGGTAATAATCGTATAGAAATACGAACATTTGCTTTACCTCCCGGTACCTATGTATTGTATTTATCGGGAATGAAAGTTAGTGAGAAAGTAACATTCATTAAAATTTGACGAAAATTTTTGAAAACAGGTGTGAACCATAACTGTAATAGCGTAAAAGAAGTGTTTACTTACAACCTTTTACGCTATTGCAGCTATTTTGACATGTAAATAAGAACAGTAGAAAGTATTGAAATATATTTTGATAATTTATAAATCTTATTTATTTTATGGTAACGTACACGAATTATAACCAGAATAAAAAAATATCTAAAGGACATGGGAAATCAAATTGCTTGTAAATATTTAAAATCTAAAATTCCATTTAACATCTCATTGTTATCCGTTTTGCTGGTATCAATAAATATCTCTGTTGCTCAGGTGAAAAAAGAGATCAAATGGTACAATCCGTCGGCAGAAAAATCCCCGGTTTTGCATCAGCAATTATGGAATGAGAATACCGTAAATTCTTTTTATGATAGATTACCTGCTAAAGCAGAAAAAAGTGTAAGAAAAGAAGTATGGAATTTATCAAGAAATGCAGCAGGTTTAAAGTTGATATTTAATACGAACGCAGAGGAAATAATTATTAGATATACGACTTCCAGACCCAGAAGTGGGTATGCAATGAATCATTTTCCTGCTACAGGAGTTTCCGGTGTAGATTTATTTGCTGAAAATTATGATAATTCGTGGCTGTGGGCTAACGGAAAATACGATTTTAAAGATACTATCACATATACATATACCGGCTTGTCGCTGGAAAAGGAAAAATATAAAAACGGTAGAAATTTCCATTTGTACCTGCCGTTGTATAACGGTGTAAAATGGTTAGAAATTGGCGTCCCAATCGGTAGTACATTTAAGTTTATTCCAGTTTCTACTGAAAAACCCATTATTGTTTACGGGACCTCTATTGCACAGGGAGGATGTGCGTCAAGAGCAGGTATGGCATGGACTAATATCCTGAACAGACAATTGAATATACCTGTAGTTAATCTTGGGTTTTCTGGTAATGGAAAGCTGGAAAAAGAAGTAGTTGATTTAATCGTAGAAAAAGAAGCTAAAATTTTTATTCTGGACTGCTTGCCCAACCTGGGAGGTGAGATAGAAAATATAAAACCCAAAACTATTTATGCGGTAAATGCTATCAGAGCAAAGTATCCCGAAACTCCCATAATACTGGTTGATGGTTCGCATTATACGGAGGGCAGAATGAATGGTTCCAGAATAAAGGGCATTAATACTATTAATAAAACAGGTTTTGAAGCTTATAAAGAATTGCAGTTGGGGGGAGTGAAAAAAATATTTTATTTAAAACGTGAAGATATTGGTTTGGATATGAACGACTCTGTAGACGGGACTCATCCAACAGATATTGGCATGCTTAAATATGCAAAAGCATACGAAAAGCTAATAAAAACAATTTTGAAATAATCTCTCATTTAAAAATAATAAATATAAACTTGAAAAATCTATTGTATAAACCATTACTGGTATTGGGATGCTGGTTTTTAACGATAACAGGTGGCATAGCTCAGAACAAAGCAAATAAATTAAAAAATGCGCCTACAGATATTTTTCTCTTAATTGGCCAATCTAACATGGCGGGTGTAGGACCAATAGAAAGTCTTGATACTGTGGCGTTAAAAAATGCGTATATCTTTAATGATAAGAGCGAGTGGGAAGAAGTAAGAAATACAGAATTAGAAGGGACAAATCGTTATTCTTCAGTAAAAAAGCCATCAAAGCAAAGATTAAGTCCCGGATATACATTTGCTAAGAAAATTGCCTTCTATACAAATAGAAAAATAGGAATTGTATCTAACGCCCGTGGAGGAACAACGGTTAGCTGGTGGCAAAAAGGTTATACAGGCGAAAATGATTTTGATTTGTATGAAGAAGCCGTAGCAAAAGCAAAAGCGGCATTGGCGGCAACTCCCGGATCGAAAATTAAAGGGATAATATGGCATCAGGGAGAGGGCGATAATTCTAAAACGTCCAGTGTGCATTATTTACAAAGACTAAAAAAGCTTGTTACTGATCTGAGAACAGATCTTGGTGATAGCAATATTCCATTTATAGCAGGTGAGGTAGGGAAATGGAATAACCGCGGATTGGGTGTTAACCCAAAAATCAGGCTAGTGAAAGATAGTATTTCATCTGCAGATTATGTAAGTTCAGATGGTCTCACTTCTATAAATCTGGCAAAAAATGATCCGCACTTTGATACTTATAGTCAAAGAGTACTTGGTGGCAGGTACGCAGATAAAGCTTTTGAGTTAATTTATAAAGAAAAACCATCAGGAGCTACGCTTTTTAATGAAATTGATTTCAAAGGACGTTCTGTTTTGCTTATTCCCGGAGACTATACCGCAACTGATATCGAAAGTATGGGAATAAATGCTAAAGAGATCAGCTCCCTAAAAGTAGATAAAGGATATAAAATTCAATTATTTTCAGAAAACCTAAAAAAAGAAATTTTAAGCGCAGATAAGGACCAGGCATCTTTAAATGAGATAGATTTACCGTCTATAATAAGAGTAACTAAGACAAAATCGCCTAAGAAAAAAATAAGTGTGTTGTAAAAAGAGTGATAATACATAAAACATAATGCGAATAACAAAAGTAGTATGCACTTTTTTGATAATGCTATTGAGCATTACAATTTGGAGTAATGAAGTATCGGTGGCCCAATCAAAACAGGAACCTGTTTATGATTATTCCGTTTTTTCATTAAACCCTAAAGATTTTTATAGCCAGTTAGATTATAAAATATCAGGCTTAAAAGACGTAAAAACTGAAGTAGATGCCGGTGATTATAAAAAAGCAGGTATTGCCCTCCATAAATATTTTTTGACAAACAAAGAACTAGTACAGAAAATATTTAAGATACAAGCTATCAGACAAAGCAAAAGTAAACAACCGGCTGCGGAGCAGTTATTAAACAGGACATACGCTTTTCAGGGCGTTACATATACATTTAAAGATGGTATAGATTGGTTATATAACCCTACTGGAAAAGACGGATTGGATCTAAACCCCGAATGGGTAGTGAATACAGTTAGATTTAGGGGATTACCTTTTTTAGCAAAAGCCTACAGGGAAACGGGCGACGAACGTTACGCGATTGAACTTGTATATCTGATGCGTGATTTTATCGCAAAATTTCCTGTTCCACTTAATGAAAAGCAAGCAGGCAATAATATACCTTCAGAATTTGACAGATTAATGTACAGTAAACTTTCAGTATCTTCCAGGCTTCAAAATACTGTTTATTCATTGTTTTCTGTTCTAGAATCATCTAACCTGAAAAGTGAAGATTTTGTTATTATTTTACAGGGAGTTTATAACCATCTGTTAAGGATGGAGAAATATCCGTATTTGAACTACCATAATATGGGAGTTGCAGATGCGTATGTGTTACAGCAGGTAGCATTGGCATTTCCGGAGTTTAAGAGATCGGGAGGCTGGGCAAGTTGGGCATTGAAAAGAGGATTAGATCAAATGGAACATGTGGTTTATCCTGATGGAGTCGAAAAAGAACTTTGTCCGAGGTATCATCAGGGAGTGATGTCTGAATTTGCCAAATTTATGGAAGTATCCCGGTTTGCCGGAAATAAAACTCCCGTTGAATTTATTGATAAATTAAAGAGCATGGCAAGGTTTCTTGCTGACTTTTCCCGCCCAAATGGATCTATACCAGCATTTAATGAAATGGTACAAAATTCAGATGAAGGCGAAAAAATCCGACAAAGGGTACGAAATATAGCCAATGTTACAAATGATAATGAAATTCTCAGATGGTTTGGTAGTAACGGAACACAGGGTGCAAAACCAGGTTATGGTTCTGTAGCATTTAAATGGTCGGGATATTATGTAATGCGCTCCGGTTGGGCCAAAAATGATAATTACATGGCAATTAAAGCGGGGCCTTATGGTTTGGCCCATCAGCAGGAAGATAAACTGAGTTTTGAACTATTTGCTAACGGAGAACCGTTTTTGATAGATCCCGGATTCTATATTTACAACAAAGCAAGTGTATGGAGAAAATATTATCGCTCATCGCTTGCACATAACACAGTTGTACCTAATGGTCTAAGTCAGTTAAGAGAAGGGCAACGTTCTTTATATGAAAACAAAAAGCCAAATGATGCCTTATGGATCAGTAACGATGAATACGACTTTTTAAGTGCTATTTACAACAACGGTTATTCAAATTTTAATTATATAGGCGAACAGAAAACAGAAGAATTGCAACAAATAAAACATCAAAGAGATGTTTTATTTGTTAAACCTGGCGTATGGCTGATGATAGATTGGATGCAGGCAGAAAAACCAGAAAAGCATCTTTATGAAGCATTGTTTCAAAGCGAATATCCTGTTACAGTGTCCGGAAAGAATCTGATAATAAAAGGGAAAAACTCAAACCTTTTTATACTTCCTGTAGAGGCCGAAGGAAAAACGGTAGAAGCAAGTATTGCTATAGGTCAGGCTGAACCCGTTAGAAGGGGATGGATTTATAAAGTTGACAAGAAGGAAAATCAACCTATATCAACAGGAGTAATCAGCCAGAAAGCAGCTGGAAGTACTGGGCAAGCCTATTTTATAATCCCGGGCAAAGGATATGAAATATCTTCTTATAAAATTAAAATGTTTCATGTAGAAGGAGGAATAGGTGGAGAACTAACAAGTCCGGAAGGCATCTTATTGAAATTTATTGCCCAACAATATCCGGGAAAAACAATATCTGCCTCAGGTTTAAAAACCTCGGCCAGGATGAAATTTACTGTGAGCAACGAAAAAACGATAGAGATCAATTAGAGAGAAGAAAAGGAGGAGAGAATTGTTCTATAATATCAGCTCACGCTGGAACTTGCCTGTCTTACAGGTCGTAAGTTAGGTTATTTATTAATAAAAGATGATCATATATTTTGTGGATTGTAATTTCTATACTTAAATTTAAATAGAGTTTAATAAACTCTTTTAAAACATAAAACCATGAAAAAACTAATGAGTTTTGTAGCAATAACAGTATTAGGAATAGCTACTGTATTTGCGCAGACAGGCGCGCCTGCTTCAAAAAGCCCGGAAAAGACTGTTAAGATGGTCAAAAAAGAAACTAAAACAACGGGATCTATACAAGCCAAGAAGGCAGAAGCAAAAGCCACTGATGCCAAGCATTTGAAAGCTGATGGAACACCAGACAAGCGCTACAAAGAAAATAAAACTTCGGAAGGGCCTAAGAAAAAGGATGGTACCGCAGATATGCGCTACAAAGCGAATAAAGAGAAAGCTAAAAAGAAATGAGATAGCTTTTTAAACAAACGGGAGGTAGATTTTTAACTCCCGTTCGTGTTTATTGTCCAATCATTACACCGGGTTTATTTACAAGAGGAATTTTAATGAAGTTAGATTCTACAATGCTCTCTGGTAAGAAAATAAATTTCTTATCGTATATATCTCTGCCGATATAATATGAAATCCAGTATTCATTATTTAATCCAAAAACCTGTTCGTCTATAATTTCAATTTTAGCGAATGACTTTTTCTCAATTAACGGGATCATGTGCCTTAAAACACTTGTTTTTACTTCTTCGCCGTCTTTAGTTCCGTAGCCTTTAGATGTAATCAATACATTGTTAATGTCCTCATTTTTCTGGTTAATGAGGTATACGCTCCATTCTTTGCTTTCGGGGCTTTCTTTTTCCAATACAACGGCTATCGAAATATCCTCAACAATATTATTTGGCAAATCTTTTTTCATGACTTAAGAACAGAAAAACAGAAATGGGAATACATAAAAGAACCGTATACTATCCCCAATTCTGTTAATGGTATTTATTTTTTTGTGGTTTTTTTCGTAGTCTTTTTCGCTTTTTTCTCGAAAGCATCCGGAACCTGTTCCACAATTAGTTTTTTCACCTCGTCTAAAGAAACGTTAGCAAGTTCCTCTGCGGTATATTTTTGTCCTGTAGCCGGATTTTTTCCAAGTTTCAACATTTGCTTTCCAAAACGGATGAAAGGGCCCCAACGACCGTTTTCTATGGCAATTTTTTCTGTTTCCCACTGTTGAATGTATCTATTGGCTTCCTTCTCAATTTTGTTTGATATCAACTCATTAATTTCTGACTGACTTAAATTGTCAAAATTGTATCTCACAGGAACATTAATAAAAAGGTCTTTCCATTTTAAGAATGGCCCAAACCGGCCTTTTCCTTTAGAAACAGGGTGTCCCTGAAACTCGGCAACAGGAGCGTCGGTATTTATTTTCTCGTTAATAATCGCTATAGCCCTTTCGTCTGTTACACTAAGAGGCTCTTCATTTTTGGGAAGAGAGATAAAAGTATCACCCCATTTTACATATGGTCCGAATCTTCCAATACCAACAGAAACTTCTTTGCCCTGGTAATCATTTAACTGGAATGGTAGCTGGAATAAACTTAATGCATCGTCTAATGTAATGGTTTCTACAGACTGCGATTTTAATAAGCTGGCGTATTTAGGCTTATCTTCCTCATCAAGTTCACCAATTTGAACCATAGGTCCAAATTTTCCAACTTTAGTATATACATTTTTGCCAGATTCCGGATCTATACCCAGTAATCTTTCTCCTGTGGCTCTGTCAGCATTTTTTAAGGTGTCTTCAACTTCAGAATGGAAAGGCTGATAGAATTTTTTCAACATATCTGTCCAATCTTTCAATCCATTGGCAATTTCGTCGAATTGCTTTTCCACTGTAGCAGTAAAGTTAAAATCTACTATACCTTTAAAATGTTCTACCAAAAAATCGTTAACTACAGCACCGATATCTGTTGGGAATAATTTGCCTTTTTCGGTACCTGTAACCTCAGATTTTGTTGCCGACTTTATCTCGCCACTTCTTAAAGTGAATGTTTTGTAGTTTCTGGTACGGCCTTCACGATCCTCTTTTACAACATAACCTCTGTTCTGAATAGTAGAAATCGTAGGAGCGTAGGTTGATGGTCTCCCGATACCCAATTCTTCCAGTTTCTTCACCAGTGAAGCTTCACTGTACCTTGGAGCAGGTCTGGTAAACCTTTCCATGGCTGTCATCTCATTTAATGTGAGTTCCTGACCAATTTGCAATGGAGGTAAGATCGCGTTATCGGCTTTATCATCTAAATGAGAATCGCTTTCTTCATCTTCAGACTCTAAATAAACCTTTAAAAAGCCGTCAAATTTCAGAACTTCACCATTAGCAACCAATTCTTCTTTACGCGTAGATATTCCAATTTTTGCAGTTGTTTTCTCGAATTGTGCTTCACTCATTTGTGAAGCGATAGCTCTTTTCCAGATCAGATCGTATAATCTTTTTTCAGAAGCATCTCCTTCGATAGTATGCCATTCAAAATGAGTTGGTCTGATAGCTTCGTGAGCTTCCTGAGCACCTGCCGATTTTGTTTTAAAAATCCGTCTGTGATGATATTTGCTTCCAAAAGCATTGTTGATTTCTTTCTCGGAAGCATTTAGAGCCGTTTCTGAAAGATTAACAGAGTCTGTTCTCATATAGGTTATCTTTCCTGTTTCGTATAGCTTTTGAGCTATAGACATTGTTCTTGAAACAGAGAAGCCTAACTTTCTACCAGCTTCTTGTTGCAGGGTAGAAGTGGTAAAAGGAGGGGCAGGACTTCTTTTTGTAGGCCTTACTTCTAAAGTATTTATGTTAAATAAAGCAGCTTTGCAATCTTCAAGGAATTTTTCTGCCTCTTTTTGTTCAGCATATCGTTGCGGGAGCTCTGCCTTAAATAATTCTTTTCCTTTTCCTGTACTGAAAATGGCAATAATCTTATAAGCAGACTCTGCATTGAATAGATTTATTTCCCTTTCTCTTTCTACAATGAGACGAACAGCAACAGATTGAACGCGACCTGCAGATAAGGAAGGTTTAACTTTTTTCCAAAGTACAGGAGAAAGCTCAAAACCTACTAATCTATCCAAAACCCGTCTGGCTTGCTGGGCATTCACCAGATTGTAATCTATGTTTCTGGGATTTTCAATGGCTTTAGTAATTGCAGGCTTTGTAATTTCATGAAAGACAATCCTTTTTGTTTTGTCTTCTTTTAAACTTAAAGATTCAAATAAATGCCAGGCAATGGCTTCTCCTTCGCGGTCCTCATCGGAAGCTAACCACACAGTTTCAGCATCTTTAGCCAGTTTTTTTAGTTCGGCTACTACCTGTTTCTTATCAGATGGTATTTCGTAGTGTTGCTTAAAGTTGTTGTCAACTTCAATAGCACCATCGTCTTTTCTAAGATCCCGGATATGTCCGTAGCTTGACTTAACTAAAAAATCTTTACCTAAATAACCTTCTATCGTTTTTGCTTTTGCCGGAGACTCAACAATGAGTAAGTTTTTTGCCATTAATTCTCGATTTTACCGCAAATAAAGGGATAATAAATTTTTTATCCCAAAAATTACACTAAATAAATACTGGTCTGATTAAAATTTGTTGGTAATATCACATATAATTGAAGCTTTCTGCTTCATAGCTTTTAAATAAGTTCACCCTTAGTCATTCTAGTTCAGGAGCCATTTCCAGACTGGTGAAACATAATTCAAATCAAGTGCTTAAATTAAAATGTGAAATTAATAGGAGCGGTTTAATAACATAATACATATTGTGCCATGCATTATCTTTCCAGAAGATATGTCTTTTTTTATTTGTCTGACATCCTTTTTTATTAGTCCGATACCTTTTGCATAGCTTTCGCTAACGATATCTTCATCTATCAGATTAAATTCATCAGATTGTTGTACTACTGCAACAGAGTTATAGCTTGTCTCTCCGATTTGTATAGTTTCTGGAAAGCTAATTATTCTATAATCCTGCTTTTCTAAAGTATTTCTGGAGTTACCATTCCATACTGCGCCCAATTCAGGGGGAAATACAAAACGAATAAAAGTTTGGTTATCTATCTGCTCTTCGGCTGATCTTAAATAAATACTTCTGGTAAAAGTCTTTTGGTAAGTCCAGATATTACTATCCGAATTTTTCTTATATCTTTCTAATCTGTAAACAGTATTGCCGGCCAGATTGGTAAAAGTATCTGCTATAGAATCTTTTATCTGGAAAAGATAGTTAGTTGCTCTGCCATTATAAAACTCATCATAAAAAATAGAATCTACATCGTAGATCCAAACTTTTTCCTTTTCCAAAGGATAATATTCAAACCCTAAGCTTCGTTTAGGAGCATTGTTTTCTTTTGTACAGGAGGCAAAAGCCAATATTGAAATTATAGCAAAAGAAAAATATCTCCTGATCATAGTTTTGTTTAATGAAGAACTAAGATAAAAGATTTGCATTTATGCTACAACAAAATGAAGATTTATCCCTACATCAGGAAACCACCGCCTAATAAATCGTTGCCTTCATAAAAGACAGCAGATTGTCCGGGTGCAATTCCTGTAACCGAATGATGGAAATTTACTTTCATTAAATCTCCTTCCTGATGAATATGGCTTAACGTACCAGGATCTTTATACCTAATTTTGGTTACCGCTTCCAATGGCTCTGTAATAGCACCATATTTAACCAGATTCAGGTTTCTAACGGTAGCTTCCTTTTTCTGCAAATCTGCTTCTTCTCCTAAAACAACGGTATTGCTTTCCGGTAAGATCTGAGTAACAAACATAGGTTTGCCTAAAGCAATTCCAAGCCCTTTTCTTTGTCCAATAGTATAAAATGGGTAACCCTGATGTTTACCTACTTTAGTTCCGTCTACCAGCACAAAATCACCACCTGCAACTTCAGTTTCAAGTTCGGGTACCCGGTGTTTCAAAAAAGAACGATAATCATTATCAGGAACGAAGCATATTTCATAACTCTCGCTTTTTTTAGCTAAGTCTTCCTGACCCATATCAAAAGCCATTTGTCTGATCTCAGCTTTAGTAAATGATCCCAAAGGGAATTTGGTACGCGCTAAATTCTCTTGCGAAACGCCCCAAAGAACATAAGATTGATCTTTGTTTTCATCTTTTCCCTTAGAAATTACGTACCGTCCATTATCCTGAAGCCTGATATTAGCATAATGTCCTGTTGCTATAAACTCACAGTCCAGCTTATCGGCCCTTTTTAACAAAGCTTCCCATTTAATGTGGGTATTACATAACACACAAGGGTTTGGTGTACGTCCGGCTAAATATTCATCTACAAAATTGTCAATTACATAATCACCAAATTCGTTGCGGATATCTAATATATAATGGGGAAAGCCGTAACCCACAGCCAGAGAGCGGGCATCGTTAATAGAATCCAGGCTGCAGCAGCCTGTTTCTTTAGAATTTGCGCCAGAAGAAGCGTAGTCCCAGGTCTTCATGGTAAGTCCAATCACTTCATATCCTTGTTCGTGTAACATTACTGCAGCTACAGAACTGTCTACACCACCACTCATTGCTACTAATATTCTCCCGTGTTTGCTCATGACAAAAAATTTCCGCAAAGATAAGGCTTTGCGGAAATAATAACTATTAAAGTAGTCAGCTATAAGTAATTTTGCTTTAGTTCTGAACGAGATGATTGAGGTTTTCTTCTTTAAAGAATGGAACCAGAATTTCTTCAGATCTTTTTAGAAGTGTAGCAATTTCCACTTCTTTTGGAGTGTCAGCATCAACTAAATGCAAAGCTTCGGTCTTTAAACCTTCGTCTTTTAAATCGCCAATAGCATCAATAACCCAGCTTAAAGCAAAAAAATAATCTTTATTTATTAAAATATGATCGTTGAAGTTCAGAGTTGTCGGAAATACATTGTATGGTGAATTGATGATATTGTCCGTGAGGTATTTTTGTATATATTCAGGCCGTTTTTCCTGATTGTCGGCATATTTAAAAAGCCCTAAAAATGCCTGAGGATAAATGGACAACCAGCGTAAATCTCTTCTTATCTCATGAACATCATCTTCAATATCTTCGAATTTAAAACCTGATGTTTTACTAAATGAAATAATTTCTGCTATTTCATTTTTATAGAAGTCTTTGATCTTTGCCGTCTCTTCTTCAATGTCCAGATTGGGAATATCAGAGATTTTCTCTCGTATTTTTTTTATTCTTTTGCCGTTTAACCAGTCTTTTTTGGCTAACAGCTTGTTATATTCTTCTTCTTTATCGACGGCTTTTTTTGTTAAATCGGCCTTCACCTTTTCATCTTCTAAAATTTCGGCATAGTAATAGAAGAAATCTATTTCGCCTATTAAATCTTCACCAGGCTTGAAGTGTTTGTTTAGCTTTTCAAAAATTTTTTTATCAGCTATTTTTTGATAGACCCTCGTTAACGCTTCCAACATAAAGAGAGGAGTCCTGAAATTATTTTTATACAGCCATTTGGCCGGATTAGATTCCTTACTGGCTTTTGCCAGGTTTTCTTCGGCAATAGTTAAGTAATAGTCAAATGTCTGACGAAGTATTTCCATAATTTTATTTTTTAATAGGCAGTAGTTCAGGATAATTATTTAATGTACACCGTTTTTATATTAACAAATTCTTTAATGCCATAAACGCCCAATTCGCGTCCATAACCAGACTCATTTATTCCGCCGAAAGGAAGCCGGGGGTCTGACTTTACAAAGCTGTTTACGAAACATGAACCTGCCTGTAGTTTTTCTTTTGCTAATTTTTCTCCTTTTTTAATGTTTTTGGTAAATAACGCACCGCCTAATCCGAAACTTGTATCGTTTGCAATATCAATAGCTTCTTTTTCATCTTTAGCTATAATAATAGCGGCAACAGGTCCAAAGATTTCCTCCTGATAGGCCGTATTTCCCTTCTTTACATGAGTAAGAATTGTAGGCGGATAAAATGCGCCTTTTTCTTTGGGAATATAACCACCCAAAATACATTTAGCTCCCTGATTGATAGAGGCCAATACTTGTTTATGTAAATCGTCTCTTAGATCTTCTCTGGCCATAGTACCCAGGTGGAATTGAGGATTCGATGGATCTCCGAATTTCCTTGCTTCCATTTTGGACTTGAATAACCTGATAAATTCTTTTGCAATATCTTTTTCCACAATAAATCTCTTTGCAGCAATACAACTTTGTCCGTTATTAATCAATCGGGAATTTACACAGGTTTCTGCAGCCATTTCTATATCTGCATCTTTCAGAACAATATAAGGATCAGATCCTCCGAGTTCCAAAACTGTTTTTTTAACGAGACTACCTGCCAAAGCAGCTACCTTTTTTCCGGCATTAGTGCTTCCTGTAAGTGTAATAGCTTTAATTAAAGGGTTTTCTATGGTTTTATCTAATTTACTGCTCGAAATTACTATGGCATTAAAGCAGTTTTCCGGAAAGCCAGATTGTTTCACAATTCTTTCTATAGCCAAAGCACATCCGGTAGTATTAGAAGCATGTTTTAGGATACCTGCATTTCCGGCCATCAGGGCAGGAGCCACAAACCTGAAAACCTGCCAGAAAGGGAAATTCCAGGGCATAATGGCTAAAACAATTCCGATGGGTTGAAAGCTGATATAACTTTTTTGTGCTTCGGTCTCTATAAATTCATCTTCAAGGAACTGTTCTGCATTATTTGCATAATACTCACAAACACTGGCACATTTCTCTATTTCTGCAATAGCATCTGCTGTTGGTTTGCCTATTTCCGAAACCATTAAATTAGCCAGGTCATACTTTTCTTTATATAAGCTTTTGGCTATGTTGTGCATCCACACAGAGCGTTGCTTAAAACTGGTTTCTTTTAGTCTGATCCAGTCGCTTTGAGTAGCCCTGATAATAGATTCTATTTTTTTATCGCTATACTCTGGATAAGTTTTAATCACTTTTCCGGTAAACGGATTAATGCTTTTAATAGCCATGATTCAACAAATTATTGGATATGCATATATAATAATTAAATTGTTGACTTTGTTTTTTGTTTCAGGAATTGTGAAAATAGGCCTAATTTTTTATTATGTTTACCATTGTATTCCCTATAATACCTTTCAACATTTTTAAGGCTTCTAAGTCCGTCAAAGTCCGCCAAAGTCCGCTAAAGTCCGTGAAACTCCGTTTGTTTATTGGCCCCGATTCGCACATGCTTCGGTATTGGTATGCGTTTGCTTTAGGTATTGTTCTATACATGGTTTGATTTTTCCAAAGAAGTTCCGAAGCAATCTGGTTTCATACAGGAGTTTTTTAACTCTGTTTAATTCGCTAAAGCCTGTTAACTTTTTCCGGATTCTGAGACTTTCTTTCATGTAACAATCCACCTGCCTCGACTGAGAAAGTAGAAAGCAGTTGGGGATGCTATTGTTTAAAACAGGTAATCGATTTTGGTTATAGGAATATAGCTCCTCAGGGGAGTCGGGTAGGTGCTTTTCAAGTAGCACAATCCCATACTTTCCGGAATGCTATCGATTATGGCGAAGATAATATACCCTATATCAATCCTGAAAAGGTATTGGTCTTTAGGGGCGATTTGATGAAGCCTACTCTTTTGGAAGTCACGCGTGAAGAAAACAATATCCATATACAGTGGGACACTGTGCAATACAAGTACAAACGTGGGATTCTTTTGGTTATGGCCTATGCTATTGAGAACAGACAGATTTGGTTTGATGAAGGCGGTGCAAAAATATCAGAAGGGAGCTTTACCTGGGATTTGGGTGAAACAGCCTCTTCTGGAAGGTATCCGCATCTGCATATATATGTCGGGTTTTACGATGTAGTATGTAATGAGTTGTCGGATTCTGTATACGGAGGTTCTGTATAAGCAGACAGGACTGTTCTTCGGCTATTTTATTCAATTATATTTAGTACATAACAAAAAATATCGCGGTTATTGTCTTTGGTTAAATAAAGAGATTTTCAAGTCTCAGAGCTATAGATCCTGGGCTACCTGATGAGATTAGATTGCTTCGCAGGCCTTTGAATCAAATGACATTCATAGAGCGTCATTGCGAAGAAGATAGCCTGTCCTGAACTTGATTCGGGAACGAAGCAATCTCAATTTAGACGATCGAAGGATTTATAGGCTAGAAGGAATATATAATATATTGGTTCTCTGTTTTTTAGTCCGGGAGGTGGTCTCTCGGAAAGGATCCTGCGATAGTCTGAGTACCCAGTTTTTAGTTATATTTTCGTAGTGTTTTTCTGAAAGAAGACACTACTTGGACGGAAATAATAAAAATGTGTCATTCAACAAAAGAGAAAAACTTCAGAAAGAAATTTGATTGGGATGTTACCCAACCTTTTCGGAGTATTCAGCGATTTCTGCTTTCCTGTTATTCAATGAGATACTTAAAGACTCTAAAATACCTGCAAGTTTTAATAAACCGAGTTTAAAACTTAACGACTCTCGCTAAAGGCGCATGTTAATTGTATATGTAATTTGCTATTATCAAAATAATGCCTAGTTTTGAAGCAAACTTTAGGGGTGTCCCGTTTGCGGGCTGAGATTATACCCTCTGAACCTGATGCAGTTCATACTGCCGAAGGGAAAAGTGAGAAGCGCTAGCTTTGCATGGTAACGTCTGTATATGGCCGTTCCTAAAGTTTTGTTTTTTAAACTGTAGGAATGAAAATTAAAATTAATCATCAACTTCACGAAGTACCGGATCAAACAACTATTCTGCAGTTGATGGAAGATCTGTTTCCGCATCAAAAATCTTTTGGAATGGCAGTGGCTGTTAATCAGGTTGTTGTGGGGAAATCTGTTTGGGTCAATCATATTCTCCAGGAAAACGACTCTTTAACGCTCATAAGAGCTACGCAGGGCGGATGATTTATTAATATAAAGCCAGACATTTCTCTTAATTCATGGAAATGATATTGAGTCGGGCTTATTCAGCAATAAAATAAAACATAAACATATGGAAACTACAAGTAAAGATTTGGATATGATATCAAGAGATCCGTTCCCGGCATCAGAGAAAATATATGTTAAAGGGAACCTACACAATATAGAGGTAGCTATGCGTAAGATCTCTTTGACAGAAACCAGAGTGCATAATGGTTTTGGATTAACAGAGAAAAATGCGGCAGTTACGGTTTATGACACCAGTGGCCCTTATACTGATCCGAATATAGATATTGATGTTAAAAAAGGACTTCCAAAACTGAGAGAGCAATGGATTCTGAATAGAAATGACGTTGACCGTTTAGCCGGGATTACTTCCGATTATGGGAAACAACGTTTAAATGATGAAAAGTTAGATCATCTGCGTTTCGTTAGGAATGCTTTTCCGCTGAAAGCAAAAGATGGACAGAATGTAACCCAATTACATTATGCAAAAAAAGGATTGATTACCCCAGAGATGGAATACATTGCCATTAGAGAAAATCAGCAGATAGAAATATTGAAAGAAACCTTAGGCGACCAGTACGAAACTTTAGCAAAGCAGCATCAGGGAAATAGTTTTGGTGCACTTACTCCAAAAGGTTGGATTACGCCCGAGTTTGTAAGGCAGGAGGTAGCGGCAGGAAGGGCTGTAATTCCGGCAAACATTAATCACCCCGAAGCAGAGCCTATGATTATTGGCCGGAATTTTTTAGTGAAGATTAATGCTAATATAGGTAACTCTGCAGTAAGCTCTTCTATAGAAGAAGAAGTAGAAAAGGCAGTTTGGGCTTGTCGTTGGGGAGCCGATACGATTATGGATTTATCTACAGGGAAGAATATACACGAGACCCGCGAGTGGATTGTCAGAAATTCTCCTGTGCCTATCGGTACGGTACCTATCTACCAGGCATTAGAGAAAGTAAATGGAAAGGCTGAAAACCTGACCTGGGAAATTTTTAGAGATACGCTGATAGAGCAGGCCGAACAAGGTGTAGATTACTTTACTATTCATGCTGGTGTATTGCTAAGATATATTCCATTGACAGCTAAGCGTATAACAGGTATTGTTTCAAGAGGTGGTTCTATTATGGCGAAGTGGTGTTTGGCACATCATAGAGAGAATTTCCTGTATACGCATTTCGAGGAAATCTGCGAAATCATGAAAGCTTATGACGTTTCATTCTCTTTAGGTGATGGCTTGAGACCGGGTTGTTTAGCAGATGCAAATGATGCGGCACAGTTTGCAGAACTGGAAACTTTAGGCGAGCTGACAAAAATTGCATGGAAGCATGATGTGCAAACCATTATAGAAGGGCCAGGTCACGTTCCTATGCACATGATTAAAGAAAATATGGAGAAACAGTTGGAGCATTGTGCAGAAGCACCTTTTTATACACTAGGTCCTTTAACAACAGATATTGCGCCAGGTTATGACCATATTACGTCTGCCATTGGAGCTGCGATGATTGGCTGGTATGGTACCGCCATGTTATGTTATGTAACACCGAAAGAACATTTGGGGCTACCCAATAAAAAGGATGTAAAGGATGGTGTAATAACCTATAAGATAGCTGCGCATGCGGCAGATTTGGCCAAGGGACACCCGGGCGCACAGTATAGGGATAACGCTTTAAGCAAGGCCAGATTTGAGTTTAGGTGGGAAGATCAGTTTAATCTTTCTCTGGATCCGGATACAGCAAGAGAATTTCATGACGAGACATTGCCCGCTGATGGCGCAAAAATAGCACATTTCTGCTCCATGTGCGGCCCTAACTTTTGTTCTATGAAGATTACGCAGGATGTAAGGGCTTATGCAGAAGAACAAGGTTTAAGCGAATCTGAGGTACTTGAAGAAGGAATGGCGAAAAAGTCTGAAGAATTTAAAGACAAGGGAAGCGAGATTTATCTGTAATGGAAGTTATTGTTATTTCTCATCCCGAAATGCTTGATGGAGAAAGTACATTGGTAAATACTTTGTTTGATGAAGGTCTTGAAATTTTCCATTTGCGAAAGCCTGGCGTCGCTATAGAAGCAATCCATAGATTTTTAAAACAGATTAAGCCGGTATATCGTCAACGTATAGCTTTACACCAGTACCACGAGTTGGCAAATGAATTTGCAATGAAAAGATTACATTTTTCGGAAAGGTACAGAAGGGTATTGAATAGGAATGAGTTCTGTATGCTTGGAGAGTATGGTTACACTTTAAGTACTTCTTTACATGATCTTGAAGATATCGAAGAGATACTGCTGTTTGACTATACCTTTTTTGGTCCGCTGTTTAAGAGTATTTCCAAGCCTGATTATTATAATGAATTTATTTGTAGTGATACTTTAAGTAATAATAATAAACAGTTTAATTTAATTGCTTTAGGCGGCATTAAAGATGATAGCTTTAAGTATTTGAGGAGTCTTGGATTTAAAGGTGCAGCCTTGCTAGGCTTCATTTGGCAGAAACCTGAAGAAGCAGTGTTACAATTCAAAAAAATCAAGGAGTTATGGAAATAAAGCGTCCGCATGTTTTGGTCATTTCCGGTTTTGATCCCAGTGCGGGAGCAGGTATACTGGCAGATGTAAAAACTATAGAAGCCTTAAAAGCTTATGCATTTGGTATTGTAAGTGCTTTAACCCATCAGGACGATAAACGAGTATATGATACTTCGTGGATAACTTTAGATGATATTTATCAACAAGTTGATATACTGTTTGATAGATTTGAAATTGATGTGTGTAAAATTGGAATTATGGAATCTACCAGATCGTTAAACAAGGTGATTTTATATCTGAAGCAACGAAATCCAAATATCAAAATTATCGTAGATCCGGTTTTGAAAAGTTCCTCGGGTTTTTATTTCCAGGAAAGTATTTTACGTAATGAATGGCAATGCATATTGCAGAAACTTTATTTACTGACACCGAATATAGACGAAATGAAGTGGCTTAGCGGTGTAAGGGATCCGGCACTGGCGGCAAAAGCATGGTCGGTTTTGGGAGACATTTTACTAAAGGGAGGCCATAGTATTGCAGATAAAGGGACAGATTTACTTTTTCAGCAAGGTAAAGAAACCAGAATAGATAATTTCCACAAGGAAGTGTTCCCGAAACATGGTTCAGGATGTATTCTGTCATCAGCCATAGCTGCTTTTACTGCTTTAGGAATGGCCTTACCAGAAGCCTGTATTTCGGCAAAAAAATATGCAGAACAAGCGTTAAACAGTAACAAGTCTTTATTAGCCTATCACTAACTATGATTTCGAAAATACAGTATATATCACAGCCGGATGTTAAAGGATCACATCTGGAAAACATAAAGAAAGCACTGGATGCCGGGTGCAACTGGGTACAGTTGCGCGTTAAAAACAGATCTATAGACTGGGTTTATCGCGAGGCAGAAAATGTGAAAGCTTTATGTGAGGCTTATAGTACCACATTTATTGTAAACGATTTCGTTCAGATAGCAAAAGATCTGGAAGCAGATGGTGTGCATTTAGGTTTGCAGGATGGAAACATAGCCGTAGCAAGAATCATTTTAGGAAAAGAAAAGATCATCGGCGGCACAGCAAATACTTTTGAAGATATTGTTAAGCGGCATAGTGAGGGGGTAGACTATATTGGTTTGGGACCTTTTGCATTTACACAAACTAAAGAGAAGCTAAGCCCTATTTTAGGCATTACAGGTTACGAGCGTATTATCGGGCAAATGAAGCAGGAGCATATTCAGATTCCTGTTATAGCTATAGGAGGTATTAAAGCGAAAGACATGACAGGGTTAATAGATGTTGGTGTTTATGGTTTTGCCATCTCTGGCCTGTTGAATGAGCACCCGAACCCACATAACATCTTTAAGCAGCTAAGGACAGGAAATGTAGAGGTTTAAGTCAAAAATCAAAAAAATGAAAATAGCAGATAAAGAATTTCAATCCAGGTTATTTATAGGAACCGGAAAATACAGTTCCAGTAAGCAGATGGAAGCTTCTATTCTGGCTTCAGGATCAGAACTGGCAACTATTGCTTTAAAAAGAGTAGATATTCGTTCTCGGGAAGATGATATTTTGGTGCATCTCAGACATCCGGGAATCAATTTATTGCCCAACACATCTGGTGTAAGAAATGCTAAAGAGGCAGTTTTTGCCGCTGAGCTTGCCAGAGAGGCTTTAGAAACCAATTGGGTGAAGTTAGAAATTCATCCGGATCCTAAGTATTTAATGCCCGACCCCATAGAAACTTTACTGGCGACGGAAGAATTGGCAAAAAAAGGCTTTATTGTTTTGCCATACATTCATGCGGATCCCGTTTTGTGCAAGCGACTGGAAGATGCAGGTACGGCCGCTGTAATGCCCTTAGGGTCACCTATAGGAAGTAATAAAGGCCTGAGGACCTTTGATTTTCTGGAGATTATCATTTCTCAAAGTAAAGTTCCTGTTGTAGTGGATGCAGGTATTGGTGCACCTTCAGACGCGGCCAAGGCTATGGAAATGGGGGCAGATGCTGTGCTGGTGAATACAGCAATTGCAGTATCAAACGATCCTAAGAAAATGGCAGAAGCATTTAAAATAGCCGTAATGAGTGGTAGAATGGCTTATGAGGCCAGATTAGGTAAAACAGGCGAATTAGCTATAGCCAGTAGTCCGTTAACTTCTTTTTTAGATGAATAGTTTTAGTGATTGTTTCGAACAATATCAGTGGACCGAGGTAAAGGATACTATTTACGGCAAAACCAGGATCGATGTAGAAGAAGCATTGCACAAGTCGGTTCGTAATCTCGAAGATTTTAAAGCCCTGATTTCTCCGGCAGCATTGCCTTATCTCGAACCCATGGCAAGAATCAGTCAGGTTTTAACGCAAAAAAGATTTGGCAAAACCATCCAGATGTATATACCATTATATCTGTCTAATGAATGTAATAACATTTGCACTTATTGCGGCTTTAGTCTGGATAATAAAATCAGGCGTAAAACACTATCGCCTATAGAAATTATGCAGGAGGTAGGCATCATTAAAAACATGGGCTATGACCATATTTTGCTGGTAAGTGGCGAGGCAAATCTGACTGTCGGCGTGGATTATTTTAAACAGGTACTAAAATTGGTTCGTCCGCATTTCTCCCACATTTCTATGGAGGTTCAACCACTGGATCAGGGAGATTATGAAGAGTTGATTCCTTTAGGTTTAAATACAGTGCTGGTTTATCAGGAAACTTACCATCAGGCAGATTATAAGAAACATCATCCGAAAGGTAAAAAGTCTAATTTTTGGTATAGACTGGAAACTCCAGATCGATTAGGGAAAGCCAATATCCATAAAATGGGATTAGGTGTTTTAATAGGTCTGGAAGACTGGCGTACGGATAACTTTTTTACCGCACTGCATTTGGATTATCTGGAGAAAGCTTACTGGCAAACGAAATACAGCTTGTCTTTCCCAAGATTAAGGCCGTTTAGCGGTGGCCTGGAACCTAAAATGGTCATGTCTGACAAAGAACTGGTGCAGCTGATTTGCGCCTACCGCATTTTTAATGAAGAGGTGGAACTGTCTATATCTACGCGGGAATCTGAAAGTTTTAGGAATAATATTATTCCTCTGGGCATCACTTCTATGAGTGCGGGTTCAAAAACCAATCCGGGTGGTTATTATGCTGATGTAGAATCATTGGAGCAATTCGAAATTTCTGATGAAAGGTCGCCTAAGCAGATAGCAAAAATTATTTCTGGTAAGGGATATGAACCTGTTTGGAAAGACTGGGACAATTTTATGTAAATCTTATGAACAAGGAAGAACTGGAACGTTATTCCAGACAGATTATACTGGAAGAGTTTGGAGTAGAGGCGCAGCAGTTGTTAAAAAAATCCAAAGTTTTATTTATTGGGGCCGGAGGTTTAGGCTGTCCGGCCATGCAGTATCTGGCAGCGGCAGGAGTAGGGAATATTGGAGTCGTAGATTTTGATGAAGTATCGGTTTCTAATCTTCATCGTCAGATTTTGTACAATCATTTAGATATTGGACGTTTGAAGGCGGAAGTTGCTGTAGAAAGGCTTCAGGTATTAAATCCATATGTTAATTTTAAGATATATCCCATTAAACTCACTTTGGGAAATGCGGAAGCTATATTTTCAAATTATGATCTGATTGTTGATGGTTCGGATAATTTCAAGACCCGATACCTGGTGAATGACACTTGTATGAAATTAAATAAAACATGGGTTTTTGGTTCGCTTTTTAAGTTTGAAGGGCAGGTTTCGGTTTTCAACTACCAGGGCAGTGCCAGCTACCGGGATTTATACCCCGAGGCACCTGAAGAAGGTAGTGTTCCAAATTGTGCTGAAGTAGGCGTAATAGGGATGTTACCTGGTTTTATTGGCAGTCTGATGGCAATTGAAGGTATGAAGGTTTTAAGTGGTATAGGACAGGTTTTTTACGATAAACTGTTGGTTTATAATGCGCTTTATGCAAGTTTTGATGTCTTTTCTTTTGGCAAAAAACCAACTAAAATTCTAAATTTGCACAAAAAAAATACTGTTTTGGAAATAGATAAGAAGGAAATAGAGAAATCGAACCACCCGTATTATCTGATAGATGTTAGGGAAGAGTGGGAGTTCGAAGACTTTAACAAAGGCGGTGTAAATATTCCATTAAGTGAAATTCCTGAAAGATTAGGTTCTTTGATGGGAATTAATAACATAGTTTGCTGTTGCAGTTATGGTGGTAAAAGCAGAATAGCTGCGAAATTGATTAAAGACAAGTTTCCCGAGAAGATAGTTTATAATATTAAAGATGGGATAGAGGAGAGCTAGGGAGCCTTTTGTGAAATTGAAAACGGTTCTGTAGGTTAATTTGTAATTGCTTGCTATAAATCATGTCACCTTGAGGATAAATGTATTGTTTACAAATCAATATAAAATGACATTTTCCATCCAACGTCACCTTGACTGCAGGGAAAGATCTCACATGTAAAGTTAAGTTGATATTGTTTATTAGTTCTTCTCCATTGCTCCGAGGGAGTCCCTTTGTCCCGAAGGGCTTCCCCTGGAAGGAGGAGAAGGTGCTCAACGGGCGGATGAGAGGATTCTGCTAATTTGATTTTACTAAAAACCAAGCTTACGTTCATTTTTGCAGAACCGTTCCTATTTATTATTCTCACCCTGTCCCAAAGGGATTCCTTCGGAATTAGGGAGAGATGCCCAAAGGGTAGAGAGGGTATTTGTGATTAACTTTCAATTTTTCTTACGCTCGAGGCTTTCCGTCCTCAGTAGCCGGACAGGCCTAGTTACTTTTTCCATCAGCTGAAAAAGTAACCCAAAAAGCCGCGGCTCCATAAGATTTGCTAAAAACCAAGCTCCGTTCGCTGAACAAAATGAACTCGCTTCGCTCAGACAGCATTTTGTTCCGGGCGCTCACATACGTTGGTTTTCTTAACGTAAATCGTTATGAGGCCGATTTTTCGTTCTTGGGAATGGTCTATGAGTTAATTTGTAGTGTCTGACTGTCTAATAGTCACTCTGAGTCACTCGAGGGGGCTCTATGTTAATAGCGGCTGCCGTTAATATTTCGCTAACAGCCTTAAGCCTTTTGCCTTTAGCTTTTTGCCTTTAGCTTAACAGGACTAAGCTTTTCTTTTTGATTTTTCCCAGGCCGCGGATTGTTGACCCTTGAAGTATCTGATAGTCCCTGCTAAGGCAGCATAATTCATTAAACAGAAGTAATAAGGTATAAAGAATATCTTCATCTTAATTTTCTTTTTCTCTAAGAACCAGCCGAATAACGCAGCCAGATAAAACACTATTTGAAGTGTTAAAATGATGCCATAGAACTTTAACTCGGGATAATTAATAACGATTGCGATATTAAGAGCAAAAGCTAAAACCATTAAGCTTGGCGTTACAGCCCATCTTAATACTTTATGACTGATGTATTGGAAAGTTAATATTGGGTTTCGGAAGGGATTGGCGGCTTTTTTCAATCTGAAAATGGACTGTATTCCCCCTGCAGAAATTCTGATTTTCCGTTTCAGCTCTTCAGCCGAGTTTTCAGAAGCGGTTTCTAGTGCGTATGCGCCTGCTTCATAGGCAATAATGTGGCCTTTTTCTGCAATTCGCATAGCAATCATATGATCATCGATAATGGTGTCGCTTTCTACAGGTTGATATAACTCCTTCCTGATACTGAACAATTCTCCGGCAGCAGCTACATTAGAATACAATTCGTAATCCCACTTTTTTAATTTAGATTCATATTTCCAGTAAAAACCTTCTCCTGCAGAGCTGGCATCAGCTTTTTTATCTATCTGGATTCTTTTTTCTCCGGCTACAGCACCTACTTTGGGATTTTGGTAATGTTTTACCAAATTTATAATAGCGTCTTTATTTAAATAGGTGTTGGCGTCTGTAAAGACAATAATTTCTGATTTAATGAAAGGAATTGCTCTTTTAATAGCAGCCATTTTTCCGGCTCTGTTATCTTCATGAAGCAGATCTACTTCATGATGTTTTGCTATAATCTCGGGAGTAGCGTCAGACGAGCCATCTGTTATAAACAAAACCTGTAATTTATCTTTGTCATAATTAAGCTCGAAGCAGTTCTTTATTTTCTCTTCAATAAAATCTTCTTCGTTATATGCCGCAATTAATAAGGTTACAGAAGGAATGGGAGATTGCGGATCAAATATTTTTTTCTTACTGAATACAGATTTGAGTCTGACCAAAGTAAAAAGTAACAAGCCGTAACCAATGAAACTATAGAAGATGATAAATATACAGATCCAGAAACAAGTAATCATATTGATATTCTAGTTAGGAATTTTGTAACCAAGGCTTCTACTGTTTTTAGAATGTGTAAAATTCCATAATAAACCTTTAACCACCCATTTTGCAAGATCTTTCCTTTTGTTTTTACGATAATTTAAAAACATTCTTGGGCAGGCGATAAATGCATAATAAATATTGAATATCAGTGTATTTATAAACCCGGTGTTCTTTCTGATAAATAACATTCTGTTTCTCGTAAGGAAGTAAGTCTTTAACGGACTCTCTTTTCCTACGCTGATAGATTCTTTGTGAAAGATATGAGTACTTCCGGTGAACCATATCTCTTTACCTATTCTTTTGAATTTCTCGCACCAATCCAGTTCTTCGTAATAAAGAAAATAGTTTTCTTCCATATAACCTGTTTGTTCCAGATCAGACTTTCTGCACATTGCTGCGGCACCATGGCAATATCCGGTCTCTCTGGTTTGTGAAAATTGCCCGTTATTAATTTCAAATTGTCCAATACAGCTATTTCTGGCCGTTAAGTAGTTCATAGGGGTAAATCCGGCATATTGTACCAGGTTTTTTCTATCGAAATAAAGAATCAAAGGCGATAATATACCCATGTTAGGATTGGATTCGAACTGATTTATCATGGTTTCTATAAAGCCTTCAACTACTTCTGTGTCGTTATTCAAAAGTAATATATACTCTCCTTTAGCTACTTTAAAGCCGAGGTTATTGCCACCGGCAAAGCCCAGATTTTTATCAGACCTGATGAAAATTATATCCGGGAAAAGTTCTTTAAAAGCATTTTCATGGTTATTTTTACTTCCATTATCAACAACTATAATTTCTAAAGGAAAATCCTTGTAATATGTATTGATAGAGTTTAGTAATTCAATAGTAACCTCAGGCTGATTGAAATTGACAGTAATAACGGAAACTTTGACCATTAAAGAATAGAAAGATTATATTTGACCAAATTAACAAGATTTTGTCCAAAGAAAAAAACATATCAAATCAGATTAAGCAATTCGATGATTTAGCCAAACAAAATCTTGCGGTGGAAAAACATTTAGATGAGCTTCTGAAACTGTTGGATAAGAGTGATTTGGATTCTTCCAGTATTAAGCAGATGCAGAATAAATTTAATTCGGTTATTGAGAAAAAGCTTAGTCAGAAAGAAGTAATTTCCGAAATTAAAGAAGTAAGTATGCTTGATATCGATAACCTGGAAAAATTGAATCAGCTGGAGATTTTACTGAATAATAATTATATCGATTCCAGGCAAGCTAAAAAATTAAGACTTAAAGAAACCGTAGCTAAAATTACGCAAATCATAATCGGTTTTTTGATGATAACCTTAGGTTTTGCAATGGTTGTTTTACCTGCACCGCCTTATTTTGAGATGTTCACAATTTTCCATTTTACCTATAATGATGGTTTCACTTTAATGGATTTGATATCGCTGATAATAATTGCTACCGGAATATATATAGTTATCAAATCTTATCTTAAATTTAATAACGAATAAGCTTAATATACATTGAATAACAAAATACTTTTGGTAGACGACGAACTTTTTCAGCTAAAGGTGCTGGAAAGGCAGCTTAAATCTCATGGGTACATATGTAAGATTGCTATTTCTGTAAAACAGGCAGAAGAAGTTCTACAAAATTTTGTGCCCGATTTAATCATATCAGATTATGATATGCCTGAAGTGAACGGTTTTGTCTTCAGAGAAAAAGTTTTGCAAAACGAGGCTGTTAAAGATGTTCCTTTTATATTCCTGACCTCTTTTAACGATAATGAATTGATTCAAAAAGGTCTGGATTTAAATGCTTTAGATTATATTCCGAAAGATATTCCCCCTTCTCAGTTAATTGCCAAAATTAAGAACATCATGAAAGCGGTTGAAGAGCAGCACCAAAAATCGCTTTCTGAGTTGCGCAAGGTAGCAGAGAAGCTAAATTTAAAGAACATTCCATCAGAAGCACCGGAATTGAATAATTTTGATATTCAGTTTTACAACCAGACTTATCAGAATTATCCGGGTGGAGATTTTATCGACATCATCAAAATAAACGAACGATATACCTTTGTTGTTCTTGGAGACGTAATGGGGAAAAAATGGGGCGCATGGTTCTTTTCATTCAGTTTCTTAAGCTACATTCGTTCTGCTATCAGAATCTGTGTTTTTGATGGAAACTTATCGCTGTCGGGCATTTTAAATAAAATTAATAAAGTTGTTTATTACGATGATTTTTTTGATGATGTTTTTTCGACATTAAGTATTGTATTGATAGATGATGAAGCTGGGAATGTGACCTATAGCGGTGCAGGTGATTTGCCACTTTTAAAATATGAAGGAGATACGAACGAGTTATCTGCGTTCCAGTCTGATGGATTACTTTTAGGCTTTTTTGAGGACGGAAATTATGGCGAACAGGTAATCCCGGTAGATGAAGGTGATGAGATATTTATGGTATCTGATGGGATGATGGACTTTGAAATAGATGGCAAGAAGAAATCTAATCTCGGACTACTGAAGGAGAAACTTTTGGAATACAAAAAAACGGGAGTGTCATCGGAAGAAATTAAGAATTTACTGTTCGATAAACACAAAACACAGATAGACGATTGTAGTTTTATTATACTAAAAAGAAAATAAGAATGAAATTAGAGGAGAAAGATCTGGGTAATGATATATCGCTGATCACGATAGAAGAAGCAGAAGCCAACTTAAATATTGCAGATGATTTTAAGAGTAAGATTATTGAAAAAATAGAGTCGGGAGAGCGGAACCTTATTATTTCTTTTAAAAAGGTAACCTATATAGATAGTTCATTTTTAGGAGCCTTGGTGTCTGTATTAAAAGCTTTGCTTGCTGTGAACGGAAAACTGGTGCTGGTAGATGTAAATTCAAATATCTACAGCCTGTTTGAAATTACAAGGCTAAACAAAGTTTTTATTGTAGAAAGTTCCCTGGAAAAAGCTATATCCCATTTTGGATGATTGAGAAACCTTACTTAATGTTATTTGAAGCTCCGAAGGCCGCAGAGGATATTGGCCCTTTTGTTGATGAATTGGTACGTCAAACAAAAGGTATAATACCGCTTTCTTTCTTACACGAAAACAAACTTCGTTTTATTGTTATTGAACTTTGTACCAACTACATCAAGCATGGGAAGAAGAAAGATTGTTTTTTTGAATTTAAGATTGGTCAGAGAGAAATTTTAATCAGGAAAGAAATTAAGGGCCATCATTTTAAAGCAAACCTGTTAGATAAGCTTGGTGATGCAGAAACCAGTTGTATAAAAGAAATCTTTTTTTCAGAAACAAATAACCACTATATCGAAGTAGTTACTGAAAATAAATTCAGATTTCTGGATCCAATTAAATTAGGTTTGCCTACAGATAGTCTCAAGGATCATTTTGGTTTGCACATTATTACTGTTTGTTCGGAAGATTTTATTTACGAATTTGAAGATGACGATGATACAGAAGTGTTTTCTGTAATACTTAAAGTTTAACAGGTGTGCAAAATAACTCCCATTAATGCGTAATGTGGATTATATTCCTCAGTTTTTAATTAAATAAAATGTAAGATATTCCCTCGGAATCCTTTTGATACAATACTGGAGGCACTTTTTTAATAAGTGTAAACCCTACGTGAAATTGGAGCATTGTTTGCATCATTTGAGGTGTCTTTAAGATAATAGATAAGATAATATGAAAATAAAATACTTTTCCATTTTAGCCATTGCTTTTTTTACCGCCTGTAAGAAGGACGATGTTCCGGTAAGTGATTCTGGAAAAAGTTTGAGTGAAGTTAATATTTCGGCTCAGTTTGACTGGAAAACCACTCGTGAGGTGAATTTTAGTTTTGGTGTAAGCGATTCCAGATTTTCTAACAAAAAACATGTGATTACCGTTTACAACGGTGATCCAAATAACGGTGGTCAAATTATTTTAAAAGGTTCTGCGGCGCAGATAGAGCCATATAATACAAAAATTGCATTGCCAATAACTATGACTCAGGTTTATGTGGTTAAAACCGCTCCTGATGGCAGTGCAGTATCTGGCCCGGTTAACATCACATCAGCAAGTGTGTCTGTCGCAATTAGCGAAAATGGTGTAGTTGGTCCTGTTTCAGGAGTTAAATCTGTTAAATCATCTGCATATGGAGCTTCATTATTAAGTACTCCGGTTGCAGAAACAAGCCCGGCAGTTCCTACAGGTGCAATAGTTGTTTCTACAAGCTACCAAAATGGTTATAATTTCGAAGCGAATAAAACCTATGTTATCAGTGGGAATAACATTGAAATCAATAACATTAATGAGGTAAGAGGTGCGGTATATGTAACCGGTACCAATGTAGCTTTAAGAGGTGCTAAATTGCTTGCAGGATCTGAATTATATATTTTAAACGGAGCATCTGTTAATTTCCAGAATTTTAATTATAACGGAAACGGAAATGCAATATTTAAAATCTTTGGGACAGTAACGGGTTTAGATAACTTACATGTTAAAGGAACATTTTATAATACAAGAGATTTGAAGATTAACGGTGTTCTTTATGTTTCACAAGGAAGTACTGCAACAAACTTCGGTTCTGTATTAGAAGTAACCTCTAACTTAGACAATGCGGGTACTTTTAATAATCACGGTGTACTAACTGTTAGAGGAAACCTTAATTCGAATAACAATAATCCTGTGTTTTTAAATACTGGTACAGTTAATCTTTATAATAATTCTACTTATACAGGAACTTTCACAAATGACAATACATTTAATGTGGTAAGCGGTGAGGTTAACCTGAATGGACCTAACATGGTTAATAATGGTACATTAACCGCCCTTGAATCAAAAATGAATGTTTCTGGTACCGTTTCTAATAACGGTTCTGTAACTGTGAAAGAGCTTAATAATACAGGCTCTGGAAAAATTATCAATAACTGTAAATGGTGGGTTTTAACAAACTTCAATAATGATAATAGATTTGATAATTACAGCTATCTGCAGGTAGATAATGGAAGTAATCTGAAAGGTACTTTCAACCTATATAATGGCGCAATGTTATCTACAAAATATCTTTGGGCTGCAGATGGTATTATTGAAGGTTTTGGTAACGATACATCATTGGTAAAAGTTATTACTTCGTCTAATGAAGGTGTTTCTGCAAATGGCGGCGTGAAATTTAAAGGTAAATTTCAATACTGTGACCCTAGTCGTACTATAAATCCATCCAGGTTTGATGGTGTAGCAAAACAAGGTTGTGGGGTTTATATAGCGAAGACTTCTTGTAACACAGTTGGTAATGGAACAGCTCCTGCACCAGTAAAGCCGGATACAGATGGTGATGGTATCATTGACGAGGAGGACGATTATCCGAACGATCCTGAAAAGGCATTCAAGAATTATAGCGTAAATTACAGTGCTGGAGGTTCATCTGTAGCATTCGAAGACAGCTGGCCTTTAAAAGGCGATTACGACCTGAACGATATCGTTATCACCTATCGTTACATGATT
>PJUE01000175.1_pt1 | contig 68682 bp, 58 predicted proteins | sample 1512171 | NCBI WGS metagenome assembly PJUE01 (sample SAMN08177674, study PRJNA422409) | Feces metagenome, whole genome shotgun sequencing project. | isolation source: Chicken feces (3) enriched on wood chips: alkali lignin treatment | host: Gallus gallus | place: USA: Madison | collected 2015-01-15
CTGCAGTAACATGTGGGAGAGTAGGTCGGTGCCTCACCTTAAAGGGCAGGGCCCTGGGCAGAACGCTCAGGGCCTTTTGCATTTGTGGCCCCCGGCTTAAACAGCAACAGCACAACAGAAACAGCAACAACAATAACAGCAACAGGCACCGCGCAGGCCCTTCCTTCCCTCTGCCCTTACGGCTTGAACCATACCTACCACATCAAACATAAGGTTAACCTAAAGCAGGCTGCCTATCAGGTCTTGTTAATACCGCAAAACCCTGGATCTTTGGGTATTCCAGGCCCTGGATGGTTAAGTGGGATATCATTCAGTGAACTTTACCTTTTGCCTTACCGGGTACCTTGATGGAAAACGAAATGACCAATGTCCCTGAGAAATAACATCCTATCTAGACTTATTTATTATTATGGCTAATTCAGGGCTAATGAATAGAGTATTAATGGGCGAGAACCTGAACGTAATAATGGTGGTTTTTTACCCTCTGCTTTGCTATGTTGTGAATAAGATGTCGGTGTTTTTTCCTGGTGATAATATGCCTGTCAGATTAAAGAGTAATACTTTCTGCGCTTTGCCAGAGAAACTTCTATAGGGAAGTCAGCACACTAAATCATTTCTTATAATTTGAGTTCGACAGTTATTGGTTTGATATCACTTATATTCCTCTAGTTTACCGTAAATCTCCCTTGATAATTTCGAATTTGCTAGTCAATATGATATAGGTTTTTAGACGTTTTCAGTGAGTTCAGTTTGTTAAAACGAACATAATATCTACTTGCAGGCTATTTTTACAAAAGATCCGCTATTACCATACTATAAATAATATAAATGGGACAAGAGAGTATTCAGAAGCGTAATTGTTTTCTTAAATAAGACATACTTCTGATGGAACCATCGGAATACCTTTTTATATTTGTTCTCTTATTATTAAAATAAGTGAGAGTAATCATGTTTTGATAGAAAATCTGCTTTTATATTTGATCCAGCCTTCTTTCATATGTTGATATGTTACTTTCAAATTGACAAATGATTGACACATGATTGATAATACAAGGCTACTTTTGTACAGTTTTAAAAATTATCTAATTGAAGACCTTAAAGATTATAGCATTTACTCATAAACACATTGAATTGGAGAAGCTAGGGTGTTTAGTGTTATGTAATGATGCTATTGATAATGTATTAACTTCCGTTCGTAATAGATTTAATATTTCAGAGATATTTTATTTAGGTACTTGTAACAGGGTGGAATTTGTTTTTACTTCTGAACAAGCTATTGACAAGGAGTTTGCTTTAGATTTTATAAAAGCATTTCATAAGAAGGAACTGGATGGTGAGATTCTTAAATCTATGATTGATAACAGCAATGTTTATGAGGGGGAAGATGCTTTAAATCATTTAATGAGGGTTTCCAGTTCTTTAGAGAGCTTAGTAGTAGGAGAGAAGGAAATTCTGGCTCAGGTAAGAAAGGCTTATGAGACTTGCAGAGAACGAGGATTTACAGGTGACTTTCTTCGTTTAATCATGAGTAGGGTAGTTAAAACGGCAAAGGAAATTTATACATATACTAATATCTCCAGAAATCCCATATCTGTAGTATCTATAGCTTATCGAAAATTAAGGTCTTTAAAAATCAATCCAAACAGCAGGATTTTAATTATAGGTGCGGGAGAAACAAACCAAAACATTTCTAAATACTTAAAGAAGCACAAGTATCATAATTTCTCTGTTTTTAATAGAACATTGAGTAAGGCGCAAGCGCTTGCAGATGAACTGGGAGGAAACGCTTATGATTTAGAGGCTTTAAAGACTTATAAGGAAGGATTTGATATTATTATTACCTGTACTGGTTCTATAGATCCTATTTTAACGAATGATCTTTATACATCTCTGCTTGCAGGCGAGAAAGAGAAGAAAGTTATAGTAGATCTGGCAATTCCTAATGATGTAGCTCCGGAGGTAATTGCAAATAATCACCTGGATTATATAGAAGTTAAAACATTACAAGATATAGCGGATCAGAACCTAAAAGAGCGTTATCAAGAGTTGATTAACGGTGAAGCTATTATCGAACAAAATATAAAGGAATTTAGGCCTATCCTGAAGCAGAGAAGGGTCGAAATTGCAATGAAAGAAGTTCCTGAAAAGATTAAGGAAATCAGATCAAGGGCTTTAAATGATGTATTTGCCAACGAGATTAATACTTTGGATGATAATTCAAGGGAGGTTCTCGAAAAGGTTATGGCCTATATGGAAAAGAAATATATTAGCGTGCCTATGGTAATTGCTAAAGATATTTTAGTTAAGAATTCTTAATTCTTTATATAGCTTTTTTTAACACTTCCTATTGAGTAAATTTACGGGAAATACTTTAAATCATTGGATAGAATATTTAAAATTGGTACAAGAGGTAGTGATTTAGCTTTATGGCAAGCTAATCATGTAGCTTCTAAACTAAACGAAGCAGGTTATCAGACAGAAATCAAGATTATAAAGACCCAAGGTGATAATATTCTTAACCTGCGATTGGATAAGTTAGAAGGGAAGGGCTTTTTTACGAAGGAATTGGAAGAGCACCTGATAGCTGGTGATATAGATTTAGCAGTACATTCACACAAGGACTTACCTACAGAGAATCCTCCCGGATTATTTATTTCGGCAGTTTCGGAAAGAGAAGATCCATCTGAGGTTTTATTGATATTAAAAGATTGTACAGACACTTCCAAAAAGCTTTCTGTAAAGCATAATGGTTTGGTAGGTACATCTTCTAATCGCAGGCAATCACAAATATCTTCGGTAAGACCAGATTTGGAATTTGAGGATTTAAGGGGGAATGTGAATACGCGTATCCAAAAACTCAGAGACGAGAATTATGATGCTATAGTTCTTGCAAAAGCAGGTATTTCCAGATTGAAACTAGATTTATCTGAGTTTTATATAGAAACTATTGAACCTGCAGCTGAAATGGTTCCTGCTCCGGCACAGGGTGTCCTGGCTGTTCAGATAAGAGAAGGAGATATGGAACTGGATTCCATTTTAAAGCATGTAATTCATGATGAAGAAGTGGCTGCATGTATTGCGGTAGAAAGAAAAGTTTTGAATCTTTTCAATGGTGGGTGCCATATGCCTTTAGGTTCTTACTGTAAAAAGGAAGATGGTGTATATAAAGTATGGACAGCAAAGTCGGATGAGGCCGAGGAATTTGTGGACAGATTGTATCTGGAAGCTGAAACTACAGAAGGTTTAGCTGAACGAATTGTTCAGAAATTTGATTATTCTAATAGAAATTTACCTAAGAAGGTTTTTATATCCAGGGAGTTGTCTGAACATAGTTATTTTGCCAGAGCTTTAGCAAAACATGATATTGAGATTGATGCAAGATCTTTGATTAAAACAGTTCCAACTATCCATAAAATTGATTCATACATTTTTAAACACATCGATTGGATCTTTTTTAATAGTAAAAACGCCATTGATTATTTTTTCAGGTTAGAGCCGATATTACCTAAGCATGTTAAGTTTGGTGTAGTAGGCAGAGGATCGGAAGATGCGTTGCGTCTTTTGGGTAAAGTACCCGATTTTGTTGGAGAAAGTAGTGATACTGCAGATGTCGCGGAGGAATTTGCTGCTGTTGCTAATGGAACAAGCGTATTATTTCCAATGGCAAAAGATTCTTTAAGGAGTATTATAAAAGGCCTTTCTGCTGACACAAAGATTAATGAGCTGGTAGTTTACGAGACGATTTTGCTGGACGACGTAGATAAAAGCTATGCTGATATCCTGGTTTTTACCAGTCCGTCTAACGTTCAGGCTTATTTTGAGGGAAATCTTTTAGAGCCTGGGCAAAAAATAGTATCTATTGGGGCTTCTACAGGTAAAAAGCTGGAAGAGATAAATATCACATCATATATATTACCTGCGTCGCCGGATGAAATTGGTTTGGCTGAGGCTGTTTTTGGTATAGATATGAATAAATAAAAAGGAAAGAAATGTTAAGCAGACCGAGAAGAAACAGGAAATCTCAAGTTATCAGAGATATGGTGCAGGAGAATCATTTAAGAGCTTCTGATTTAATTTTTCCATTGTTTATTATAGATGGACAAAACAAGAAAACGGAAGTTTCTTCTATGCCGGGTATTTACAGATATTCTATAGATCTGTTATTGAAAGAGGTAGAGTCTTGCATGAACCTGGGTTTGAGGGCGTTTGACCTTTTTCCAAATATTGAAGAGTCCAAAAAAGATAGGTTTGCTACAGAAAGTTTAAATAAAGACGGTATTTATTTAAGGGCTATCAGAGAAGTTAAGAAGAATTTTCCGGAGGCATGTGTGATTACAGATGTTGCTATGGACCCGTACAGCTCTGATGGACATGATGGCTTAGTGGAGAATGGAGAAATCTTAAATGACGAAACTTTAGAAATCCTGGCCAAAATGTCTTTGGCGCATGCAGAAGCAGGTGCAGACATTATAGCACCATCTGATATGATGGATGGCCGGGTAGGATATATCCGTGAGGCCTTAGACGGTCAGGGTTTTAAAAATACCTCTATTATGTCTTATACGGCCAAATACGCAAGTGCTTTTTACGGTCCGTTCAGAGATGCGTTAGAGTCGGCTCCAAAATTTGGTGATAAGAAAACTTATCAGATGAATCCTGCAAATCAAAGAGAGGCTCTTATTGAAGCGGCTTTAGATGTTGAAGAAGGTGCAGATTTTTTAATGGTAAAGCCAGCATTAGCTTATTTAGATGTTATTAAAGTCCTGAAAGATAATTTTGACTTACCAATTGCAGCTTACAATGTGAGCGGTGAATATGCAATGATAAAATCTGCTGTACAAAAAGGCTGGTTAGAGGAAGGGAGAACGATTACCGAAATTTTAATGGGAATGAAGCGGGCTGGTGCTGATGTGATTTTAACTTATCACGCTAAGGAAGTCTTGGAAAAAGGTTGGATTTAATTTTGCTTATTAACGATATACATCAATTCTATTATAATGTTCGACTCTATTAAGAATATACTATCCGGAAATGACAATGATATTCCTGTTTCAAACAGGGAGCGGAAAGAGATTGTAAGGGAAAAATCTGAAGCTTTATACGAAAAAGCCAAAACCTTTTTTCCTGGAGGTGTAAATTCACCAGTTAGAGCTTTCAAATCCGTTTACGGAACGCCATTATTTATAGAAAAAGGTGACGGATGTTTTTTGTGGGATGCAGACGGAAATAAATTTGTTGATTTTTGTTGCTCCTGGGGCCCGTTGATTTTGGGTCACAATCACCCAAAAGTAAGAGAGAAAGTTATTGAGGTTATGCAACATGGGATGTCTTTTGGGGCGCCAACTGCGTTAGAAAATGAATTAGCGGGGCTAATCATCAATAACAATAAATATATTGAGAAAATCAGGTTTACCAGTTCGGGGACAGAGGCAGTGATGTCTGCCATCCGTCTGGCCAGAGGAGTAACGGGAAGGGATAAGATTATTAAGTTTGAAGGCTGTTATCATGGGCACTCGGATTCCTTATTGGTTAAAGCAGGATCAGGATTGGTTACTTTCGGGGAAACTTCTTCTGCAGGTATTCCAAAAGCATTCGCTAATGAGACCATAGTTGTTCCTCTTAATGACAGAGAAGCCATATCGGAAGCTTTTAAAACTTTCGATAATCAGATTGCGGCAATCATCATAGAGCCTATTCCGGCAAATAACGGATTATTATTGCAGGATAAAGCGTATCTGGAATTCTTAAGAGAAATTACTAAAGCAAATGGTTCCCTATTGATTTTTGATGAGGTTATTTCCGGATTTAGAGTTGGTTTTGAAGGCGCTGCCGGATATTATAATATTCAGCCGGACATTATCACTTATGGTAAAATTATAGGTGGCGGTTTGCCTGTTGGCGCTTATGCTTCTTCAGCAGAAATTATGTCGCATATTTCTCCAGACGGTGGAGTTTATCAGGCGGGAACCTTATCCGGAAATCCGGTAGCTATGGCCGCAGGTATTGCGCAATTATCGGAACTTTTGAAGTCCGGATTTTATAAAGAGCTTAATTCTAAAACACAGGAATTTGCCGAGTCTATCCAACGCTATGCATCGGCCAAGAATTATAAACTAAAAGTTTTCCAGATAGGATCTATTTTCTGGATATCGTTTACTGATAAAGATAAGATTCAAAGTGCAGATGATATTGATGCAAGTGGAATGGAGAGATTTAAGGAAATGCATAAAGAGTTGCTAAACAGAGGTGTTTATTTTGGTCCTTCGGGTTATGAAGTCGGCTTTATTTCATCAGAACATAATAAAACAGAGCTGGAGAAGGTAAAACGTGTTATATTCGAAGTTCTGGATATCGTATTCAAAAAGTAAATTATGAGGCCGCTAACCATTTTCTATATTATCGTCTTTTATGTAATAGCACAGCTGTTCTGGTGGGCAACTTTGCTGATTGCGTATAATCCGGTTAGGAAATGGATGGTAGTTGGAGAGGGTGTGGTTTTCCTTTCGTTAATGACTTTGGGTGCAATTATGCTTCACAAGGCATTCAACAGAGAGCGTAGGATGAATGTGCAGAAAAAGAACTTCCTGCTTTCTGTTACTCATGAATTAAAATCGCCTTTAGCTTCCATTAAACTTTACCTTCAAACCATCATGAAAAGAGAGCTGGATACAGAAACACAGCGTAGTTTCATCAGAAAGTCTCTTTTAGATGTCGAGCGTTTGGATGATATGGTGGAGAATATGCTACTGGCAGCTAAAATTGAGAACAATTCTTACAGCTTTCCAAAGGAAAGTTTTAATTTTTCGGAATTGGTAGAAAGAGTTGTTGGCCGATTGCAGATTCATGTATGCAGTAAAGAGGCTTTGGTTACAGATATAGAGCCGGACGTTTATGTAACCGGAGATAAGTTCTCTTTAAGTGCTGTAGTGTCGAATTTAATAGAAAATGCGGTAAAATATTCCGCTCAGTGCGATCCAATATTTGTAGGAGTATCTAAATCTCCGAATGGAAAAGTTTGTTTTAAAGTTGCTGATTTAGGAATAGGGATTTCGGACGAGGAAAAACCAAAAATATTCAACAGGTTTTATAGAGTTGGAAGTGAGGACACTCGAAAAACTAAAGGTACGGGTTTGGGGTTATTTATTGTGAAGCAGGTGTTGGATAATCACCAGGCACAAATTAAAGTAAAAGATAACACTCCCAAAGGAACTGTTTTTGAGGTTTCTTTGGATTAACAAGTATTTATCATGATAAATAAACAAAGAATTTTATTGATGGAAGATGAAGAGCATCTTCTGGAAGCTATCAAATTAAACCTCGAAATGGAAGGCTTTTTTGTGAGAGCGGTTACCGATGGTAAAAAAGCTTTAAAAGTTTTCAAAGAGGAAAAGTTTAATCTGATCATTTTAGATGTGATGGTTCCGGAGATCGATGGATTTCAGGTCGCAGAAACAATAAGACTAGAAAACTCTGAGGTTCCGATTATGTTCCTAACGGCTAAAAATACATCGGAAGATAGAATAACTGGCCTTAAAAAAGGAGCAGATGATTATTTAACGAAGCCTTTCAATTTAGAGGAGCTGATTTTAAGGGTGAATAACCTGATTAAAAGAAGCATGAAAGGTGATGAACTGAAAGAATTAAACTCTTACAAAATAGGTGATAAAACTATTTATTTCAATTCTTATGAGTTGAAAAATGAAGATGGTACCATTACTCCGTTGACAAAAAAGGAAACTATGTTACTGAAATTGTTGATAGAGCGTAAGAATGAAGCGGTTTCCAGAGAGCAGATCTTAGAAACTGTTTGGAATTACGATGTTTATCCTTCAACCAGGACTATAGATAATTTCATCCTTACATTTAGAAAATATTTCGAGCCTGATCAAAAAAATCCTATTTATTTTCACTCAATTCGTGGCGTTGGCTATAAATTTACAGATGCTGGCTAATGTTTACTAACGGAGCGAGGGTTTTAGTTTGTATTCTTCTGGCTTTTGTAGCCGTACTGGCTTTTTATTTCAAAGTCTATGAAATAACGCTTTTGGCCGTTTTTTTCATAGGCTATGTTATTTGGGGGTATTTCAAAGAGGGAACGGTTGTTTTGGCTGCCAAGCAATACAAAAATGGTGATTATACAAAAGCAAAAGCGCTTTTATACTCCATCAAGAATCCTAATTTATTGAGTAAGAAAAGATTGCCTTATTACGAATTTATTTTAGGTAGCATTGCCTTAAAGGAGGCTGATTACGAAGAAGCGGAGACCCATTTAAGTAAGGCAGCATTTTTAGGCTTGCGGGCGGGAGACATTATTGCTTCTCTATTGCATCTGGCAAATATTGCTTTAAGAAACAGAGACAGGGAAAAAGGGTTGGCCTGGTTGGCTGAAACAAAAGATTTGCCTCTAACATCAAGACAAAAAAGTATTATAGAAAACATAGAAAGGGAGTTAAAGAAAATTTAAATGAAAAATTCGTTATTTATTAAGGCGGCTTTATCACAGGAAACAGAACGTCCACCGGTTTGGATGATGCGTCAGGCAGGACGATTTATGCCCGAGTATTGGGAAATCAAGAATAAATATTCATTTCTTGAAATGTGCAAAACTCCTGAAATTGCTGCAGATGTTACTATGCTTCCGGTAGATTTATTGGGCATAGATGCTGCAATTTTGTTCTCTGATATTTTGGTTACAGGCGAGGCTATGGGCGGAAAGCTAAGTTTCGAACAGGGCGTTGGGCCTAAGTTTGCAAATCCTGTACAAAACATAAAAGATGTAGAGGCTTTAGAAGTTGATGTTTTAGACCGGCTTCAATATGTTGCTGATGCTATTAAGGTTATTCAGGGGCGCTTATCTAAGCTTGGAGATCAGCAGATACCTTTAATCGGTTTTGCAGGTGCTCCGTTTACGGTAATGAGCTATCTGGTAGAAGGAGGTTCTTCTAAAGATTTTAAGAAAACAAAGCTATTCATGTTCAACCAACCAGAGGCAGCGCATAAGTTATTAGAAAAAATAGCTGATGTGACTGTAGATTATCTGAATATGCAGATTGCCGCAGGCGTTAACGCTGTTCAGATTTTTGATAGCTGGGCGCTTTCTTTAAGTTGGGATGATTATAAGGAGTTTTCTCATCGTTATATTCAGAATATTATTTCCAGATTGAATCGTACGGTTCCTGTAATTTCTTTCTGTAAGGGGAGCTCGGTCTTTGCACCATTAATGGCCGAAGCTAAGCCGGATGTTGTAAGTGTAGACTGGAATGCAGATTTAAAAAATATTAAATCTGCTCTTCCGCAGGGTATTGCTGTACAGGGGAATTTAGATCCATTTGTATTATATGCGGATAAAGCTGTGATAAAAGACAGGATTTTAAGGATTATCGAAAGGATGAGAGGTGAAAAAGGTTTTATTTTCAATCTCGGCCATGGTATTATGCCGGATATTCCTTTTGATAACGTGAAATACGCAATTGAAGTTATAAAAAGCGTTTAAGAGGTCTCACCCTAAAACCCTCTCTTTAAGGGAGGGACTTTTGGAAAAAAACTGAAAAATGTACAGATACGTTTTAGCCGTTCATATTATTTTTATGGTCAGTTGGATGGCGGGGTTATTTTATATCGTCAGATTGTTTATTTATCATACCGAAGCCAACGAAAAACCGGAAGCAGAACGTAGTATACTCCATAATCAATTCCAGGTAATGGAATCTAAACTATGGAATATTATTACTACTCCGGCCATGGTGCTTACCGTTTTAGCTGGTTTAACGATGTTATACCTGAATCCCGGTTTACTTTCTGTTGGTTGGATGCATGTTAAACTGATCTTTGTACTGGGGTTGCTGATCTATCATTTCAGATGCCAATCTATTATGAAGCAACTTAGACTTGGCATCTTTAAGTTAAGCAGCACACAATTGCGTTTTTGGAATGAATTGGCTACCATTTTTTTAGTGGCAATTGTGTTTACTGTTATTCTGAAAAGTGCTATTGACTGGCTTTATGGCCTGGTGGGTCTAGTGATTTTTGCAGTAGTGATTATGAGTGCGGTTAAGGTTTATAGGTATTATAGATTGAAAAATCGTAGAGATCGCTAGGAAATATTCTTGTTTTTAGTTTTACTTTATGTTTCTGTTTTCATGATCTGTCTAAACTCTCTTTTGGGGATATTTTTTATGCTCTTGTAGGTAGAGATGAGAAGGTGTTAATAATTGTTTGCTTATGCACAAGGCTTTCCGTCCTCAATAGCCGGACAGGCCTAGTTCTTTCCCTTCAGCTGGAAAGAACCAAAGAGCCGTCATCAATCCCGCTTGTGCCTTTCGCTAGACCTACCACACGTAAAAAAACAGTAGCGCTTTATTTTTGCTGGTAGTGTTTTATTAAGCGTATTAGGCGACTTCGAACGCAAAAATGAGGCTTGGCAGTGCTTTATGACTATTTAGTACTCTGTCTTTTTACTTTCTGGCACCGGGGATTGAAGAGCGTAATCGGTACAGGCAGTGTTTTCTTTACATCTACCTCGCCGGTAGGCAGGTAAATCGTTATGAGGCCGGAGTTCGTTCTTAGGAAATGTTCTGTGTGTTAATCTGTACTGTCCTAACCACTAATGCAGCTCGAAGGATTTCCGTGTTAGTTTTCACTACTATTGATTATTTGTCCTTCTCCTGAGGGAGAAGGTACCCAACGGGCGGATGAGGGCTATACTTATAAATTTCCGCTCATCTCTGCAAAACATTCCTGTAGATTATTCTCGCCCTTTCCCGAAGGGAGCTCTTTAGAGCAGGGAGAGATGCCCGAAGGGTAGAGAGGGTATTATGAGTTAACCCTCAATGTTTGCTTACGTACAAGGTTTTCTGTCCTCATAGCCGGACGGGCCTAGTTCTTTCCCTTCAGCTGGAAAGAACCAAAGAGCCGTCATCAATCCCGCTTGTGCCTTCGCTCGATCTACCGCACATAAAAAACAGTTAGCGCTTTATTTTTGCTGGCAGTGTTTTATTAATGTATCTGTATTCCGAACGCAAAAATGAGGCTTGCCAGTGCTTTATGATTGTTCAGTACACTGTTTTTTATTTTTCCGGCACCGGGATTGAAGGGCGTTAATCGGTACATGCAATGCTTTTTGTAGGATGGTTTTTTAAACGTCTGCCTTGTGGCAAGCAGGTAAATCGTTATGAGGCCGGAGTTGGTTTTTAGGAAAGGTCTACGGGGATAATCTATGCGGTAATAATACCAGAGATTTTGATGTTTGCCGATCTGTCGGAATTAAAGTCTAACAGTCACTTAAATAACAAAGAGCACAAAGCTTTCTTTTCTTTGTGCTCTTTTAATAAAAAGTGTCTTTTATGGATAAAACTATAAAGACTTTGAATAGGCTAATATCTTCGAAATTGTCTCTTCCGAAGGAGATTTGATTAAATCATCCAGACTTGGAGCTATCTTTTGATAAAAATCCCTTTCAAAATCTGTTACCGTTTCCATAAAATCACCTTTTACGTCTTTATCAACCGACCCGTTGTGAATAGTAGAAGTTTCCATCATATATATTTTCTAAAGATTTAATACAATAGAAACGATAACTGTTATCAGTTATTTTATAGAAATCAAAATAATTTGGATTTTTCGTCTTTTTGTGAAATGTGTAAAGAGAAGGTTTACATATTAAAAAAATCAGTACTGGTTACGTTAACATTATCTGATGCCAATTTCTGAGATTAAAATCTAATTGGAAAGGAAGCTGGTTACGATTCCAGCAAAATTTTTAGTTTTAAAATTGAGACTTAATTCTAAATTTAGAGAAGCCAGTACAATGTTAAAAGATCAAAGCCAGAAAGCTATATGCCTTCTGGCTTTGATCTTTGTTTTAGTTTTTTAATAGCATCTCTTTCTCAGCTATCATTTTTCTGAGATTATTTAATGCATATCTCATTCTTCCCAATGCGGTGTTGATACTTACATTGGTTAAATCGGCAATCTCTTTAAAAGATAAATCTCCAAAATGCCGCATGATTAATACTTCTTTTTGTTCTGATGGTAAATAATGGATAAGTGCTTTAATATCTTTATAGGTCTGCTCTTTAACCATTTTCTCTTCCATACTTTCGTCGTGTATACCCAACACATCAAAGATGTCGAAACCTTCGCTGTTTACGATTACCGGCGACCTTTTTTGTTTTCTATAATGGTCTATAACCAGGTTGTGCCCAATTCTAAGTGCCCAGGGCAAAAACTTACCTTCTTCGTTATATTTTCCGGCTTTTAATGTGTTAATGATTTTTATGAAAGTATCCTGAAAAATATCTTCTGCTAAATACTCGTCTTTAACAAGTAAATAAATAGACGTATAAATTTTTGATTTATGCCTTTTGATCAATTCAGCTAAAGCAGCCTCTTTACCATTAATATATAGATGTATTAATTCTTGGTCTGTTTTAAGATGAAAGCCCATAATTCTCCTCCTTAATTTCTGTTTGTTTTCTTTTATTAAGTAGAGTTTTTTTCCTATAGGCGTTTTCCTTATTTGCTATTATTAATGTTTGACCAAATGAAATAATAAATTCACAAAAAACAAAATTTTAAATGTTAATAATTATTAAATGTACTTTATAAGTTACAAGTTTTTGATTTATAGTTTGTTGTCTGTTTTTGTCTCTGCAATGTATAATCTCAAATATTAGTCAAAAAAAGTGTACACGTTAAAAAAACAATTTTATAAGCTGTACTTTTGTAAGATATAAATCTTTGCAAAAGGTTTAATCTGGGACACAAAGCATGATAGAAAATAAAGATTCGGCTAAGAATATATTAATTAAAGGGGCGAAAGTACATAATCTGAAAAATATAGACGTAGCTATTCCGAAGAATGAATTGGTGGTGATAACGGGAATGTCGGGATCAGGAAAATCATCTCTGGCATTTGATACTTTGTATGCAGAAGGGCAAAGGCGATATGTAGAAAGCTTATCTTCTTACGCCAGACAGTTTATGGGAAGGATGAACAAACCTGATGTGGACTATATCAAAGGGATTGCACCGGCAATTGCGATAGAACAAAAGGTCATTACATCTAATCCCCGTTCTACAGTTGGTACTTCTACAGAAATATATGACTATTTGAAATTACTTTTTAGCCGGATTGGTAAAACCATATCGCCCATATCCGGAGCCGAAGTAAAAAAGGACACCGTAACGGATGTAGTAAATTATATTACGGGTCTTCCGGAAGAATCTACTGTAACTATTATCAGTGTTTTACATCCTCAGAATAACAGAACTTTAAAAGAAGAGCTCGCTATACTTCTTCAAAAAGGATTTGTAAGGGTAATGTACGAGGGAGCAATTCGTAAAGTTGAGGATTTGATTGAGGATGAAAGTGTAGAAAATAAGGAGTTGAACTTGTCTGACGATGTTTACATTATTATAGACAGGGTAGTAACCAATCAGGAAGATGAAACTTTAAGCAGAATAGCCGACTCTGTTCAAACCGCATTTTTCGAAGGAAAAGGCGATTGTTATATAGATTACGAAGGTGACAGAAAGCATTTTTCGGATCGTTTTGAGTTAGACGGGCTAAAATTTGAAGAGCCTGTACCTAATTTTTTTAGTTTCAATAATCCGTATGGAGCATGTCCAACCTGCGAAGGCTATGGGAAGGTTATAGGAATAGATGAAGATCTGGTAATTCCGGATAAATCGAAATCTGTATATGACGGGGCAATTGTACCCTGGCGAGGTGAGAAGATGAAAGAATGGGCAGATAAACTGATTAAAAATGCTGCCAAATTTGATTTTCCGATTCATCGCGCTGTAGCAGATCTTACAGAAGAGCAAAGAGCACTTCTATGGACTGGGAACAGATATTTCGCCGGATTAAATGATTTTTTTAAGTATTTAGAAGAACAGACTTATAAAATCCAGTATCGGGTAATGTTGTCGCGTTACAGAGGAAAAACAAACTGTCCCGATTGTAAAGGAACCCGTCTGAGAAAAGATGCAGCTTATGTGAAAATTAAGGGAAAATCTATTTCTGATCTGGTTTTGATGCCTTTGGAGAAACTCCTGGCATTTTTTAACGAATTAGAGCTGGACGAGCGCGAAAAGATTATATCAAAGCGATTGTTAGTCGAAATTTCCAACAGAATAAAATTCCTGAATGAAGTAGGCCTGGGATATCTAACCCTAAATCGTTTGTCGAATACTTTGTCTGGTGGCGAATCTCAAAGAATAAATCTGGCAACCTCTTTAGGAAGTTCTTTGGTAGGCTCTATATATGTTTTAGATGAGCCTAGCATTGGGTTACATCCCAAAGATACAAATAGGTTGATTGGTGTTTTAAAGTCTCTGAGAGATGTCGGGAATACCGTATTGGTGGTAGAACATGAGGAAGAGATGATGAAGTCTGCGGACCATATTATCGATATTGGACCGGAGGCAGGTTCTAATGGCGGGAATCTGGTGTTTGAAGGAAGCTTTAAGGAAATTCTGAGAGATAAAAACAGTTTGACAGGAAAGTACCTGAATGGCGATTTAAAAATTGATATACCTTCCAGAAGAAGAAAAGCGTTCGATTTTATAACCATCAAAGGAGCCCGGGAAAATAACCTTAAGAATGTAACGGTACAATTTCCTTTGGGAGTTTTAACGGCTGTTACCGGAGTTTCCGGTTCGGGTAAGACATCTTTGGTAAAACGTGTTCTTTACCCTGCTTTACAAAAAGTATTAGGGAATTATTCCGGAGAACAGACTGGCGCTTATGACGGCATTGAAGGTGCTTATGACTTGCTATCACAGGTAGAGCTGGTAGATCAGAACCCTATAGGCCGTTCTTCGAGATCTAATCCGGTAACTTATGTGAAGGCATGGGATGAAATTCGCTCGTTATATGCTTCTCAATCATCTGCCAAAGCAGCCGGACTAAAACCTGCAGCTTTTTCTTTCAATGTAGAAGGAGGAAGATGCGATGTATGCCAGGGAGAAGGCGAAGTTAAGATTGAAATGCAATTTATGGCAGATATTTATTTGCCATGTGAGGCTTGCGGAGGAAAGCGTTTTAAACAACACGTGTTAGATATTACGTACAAAGAGAAGACGGTTTCCGAAGTTTTAGATATGACCATAGACGAAGCCTTAGCTTTTTTTAAGGAAGAACAAAAGATTGTAAATAAGTTACAGCCTCTGGCAGATGTAGGTTTAGGTTATGTGAAGCTGGGGCAGTCGAGCAATACTTTGTCTGGAGGTGAGGCGCAGCGTATTAAGCTGGCATCATTCTTAATTAAAGGAAACAACAGTCATAAAAGTCTTTTTATTTTTGATGAGCCTACCACAGGATTGCATTTTCATGATATTAAAAAGCTATTAAAATCTTTCGAAGCTTTAATAGAGCAGGGAAACTCGATTATAGTTATAGAGCATAACATGGATGTGGTGAAATGTGCCGATTGGGTAATTGATATAGGTCCGGAAGGTGGGGAAAAAGGAGGATATGTTGTTTTTGAGGGAACACCTGAAGAGCTTATTAAGGAAGAAAAATCTTATACAGGACAATATTTACAGGATAGATTTGATTAATTCATTAGTTATTGGTTGAAATAGTCATTGATTGAAAAGATTTATTAATCTAATTGTCTAAACATACTGTGTATTATGGGGATACCAGTTTGGGAAATTTAGAAATATATAAAAGGGCTTTTGTTTTTTATCTGATAAAATATATAAAGAAGTTTCGGCACGGAAAGATATATTTGCAAAAGACTACTATAGTTAAACAAAGTGATATTATAAGAGTTGATTTTTATTTTGATTTGTTGAAATAAGGAGGAAAGTGGCAATTCACAAAACAAAAAATAATGATAGCTAATAATTACTAAAATAATCTGGAATAGTATAATAGCCATGGTAAGTGGATTAATTATCGATAATCTGTGGCTGATTAACTAACGTATATGAAAGAAGAGTCAAAGCTTATCAGAACCCAAGCTAAAAGGTCTGAAAACAGAGAGCATTCGGTGCCTCTATATCTTACTTCAAGCTTCATTTTCGACGATGCAGAGCAAGGTAGAGCAATTTTTGCAGAAGAAATAGCGGGAAACGTATATTCAAGATATTCTAACCCGAATACAACAGAATTTATAGAAAAGGTATGTGAACTGGAAGAAGCGGAGGCGGGACTGGCATTCTCATCGGGTATGGCTGCAGTTTTTGCTTCATTTGCCGCTTTGTTAAAAAGTGGAGATCATATTATTTCATTTCGATCGGTTTTTGGTTCGACGCACCAGTTGCTTACAACCCTATTTCCGCGGTGGGGAATAACCTCAACTTATGTAGATGCGTTCAATCCGGAAGCAATCTATGATGCAATTCAGGAAAATACAAAAATGATTTTTTTGGAAACACCTTCTAATCCCGGGTTGGAATTGGTTGATTTGGAATGGTTATGCAAAATCAAAGAAAAATACCCTCACATTATCATTAATGTAGATAATTGTTTTGCTACCCCTTATTTGCAAAAGCCGATAAAGTTTGGAGTAGACCTTGTCAGCCATTCAGCAACGAAATACATGGATGGGCAGGGCAGGGTACTTGGTGGCGTAGTGGTTGGTAGAAAAGACCTGATGAAAGAAATTATGTTTTTCATCAGACATACAGGTCCGGCTATGTCTGCCTTTAATGCTTGGTTGTTATCTAAAAGTTTGGAAACACTACCAATAAGGATGGACAGACATTGCAGTAATGCGTTGGCTGTTGCAACGTTCTTAGAAAGCATGAAAGACGATGTGGAAGTGGTAAGATACCCCCACTTGCCGTCGCATCCGCAATATGAATTGGCTAAAAAGCAAATGAAGCAAGGTGGTGGAATTGTAACTTTCGTGGTTAAAGGCGGGGCAGAAAGAGCAGCTAAATTCTTAGACGCTCTGAATATGGTTCTATTCTCGTCTAATTTAGGTGATTCCAGATCTATAGCAACACACCCGGCAACAACCACCCACTCCAAGTTAACGGAAGAAGAAAGAAAGAATATAGGTATCTTTCAGGGAACCATCAGGTTGTCTGTGGGATTAGAAAATATAGACGATTTAAGAAGCGATTTAGAACAAGCATTAACGAAATCCAGATAGTATGAAAGTCGAGTTACAACGTAAAAATCAAGCAGTTCATTTCGAAGGGAAAGGTTCTTCTGCTGCAGATATAAAAATAAATATTGACGGCTCTCCGGAAATTGGAGGTGAAGGTTTAGGAGTTAGGCCAATGGAATTGGTATTAATGGCCTTGGGATCTTGCAGTTCTCTGGATTTGTTAGCTATTTTAAAGAAACAAAGGCAGCAGGTAGATGATGTGAAAATGGAAGTTTCGGCAACCAGAGCAGATGCTATTCCGGCTGTTTTCAAAACTATTCATATCACGTTTAAGTTTAAAGGCGATCTGGACAGACAAAAAGTAGAGAAGGCGGTAGAATTGGCTGTTAAAAAGTATTGTTCGGTTCATGATATGTTAGCTGCCGGCGGGGTAGAAATTACTTATTCTGTAGAAATTGAGTAAATTGCCACACTAAGATCAGGATAACCACATGCTGTCCAAAAAAACCAAATATGGCATTAGAGCTCTGATTGCTCTTGGTGAACACTACGATAAGGAACCGGTGAACATTTCCTTTATTGCGGAGTCTGAAAATATTCCAAAGAAATTTTTAGAACAGATTTTACTTGAACTAAGGAATGCAGGTTTTTTATATAGTAAAAAGGGGGCGGGAGGTGGTTATTCTCTGTTGAAAAATCCAAAAGATATCAATCTTGTGCAGGTAATGCGTATTACCGGTGGCCCTATAGCACAGTTGCCTTGTGTTAGTTTAAACTTTTACCAACGCTGTGAAGAATGCAGGGACGAAGAAAATTGTGGTATAAGAGATACATTTCGGGATGTCAGGGACGCAACGCTAAAAATTCTTTCGGAAACCACCATTGCCGATTTAATTGCAAAAGAGAAGGGAATACCTAAAGAATAATAAAATAAAAATAAAGTCTACTAAATCCGTATACATTATATATATTTGCATATTATTAGTTTAGGCTAATAGTTTGAGTGTAGTAAATGGAAAGTTGAAATCCAAATTTAACAGATCGGATTTTTAATAAAGAGTTATGCAAAGTTTTAGAAGTGAATTGGAAAATCCTTTGGTAGCAAAGGAGATCATAGATTTAGATAAAAAAATCAGAGCCTTTCGTGAAGGTAAAATCCATGACGAAAAGTTTAGAAGTTTAAGACTGGCGAGGGGGATTTATGGTCAGCGCCAACCTGGAGTACAAATGGTACGTATTAAAATACCTTTTGGAAAAATCACTTTTAAACAAATACTCAAAATAGCAGATGTATCTGATGAATACGCTTCTAAAAATCTGCATTTCACTACCCGTCAGGATATCCAGATTCACTATGTTAGCTTAGACAGAACACCCGAGCTATGGGCTAAATTAGCAGAAGATGATATTACCATTCGTGAAGCTTGTAGCAACACGGTAAGAAACGTTACAGCCTCATGTACTGCAGGTATAGATCCGGCAGAACCTTTTGATGTTTCTGCTTATGCACATGGTTTCTTTAAGTACTTTTTAGGCAATCCGGTTAGCATGGAGCTGGGAAGGAAATTTAAATTTGGTTTTTCTTCAAGTGAAGAAGATACTGCTTTTTCTTTTATCCACGACATTGGTTTTATTCCAAAGGTGAAGTACGAAAACGGAGAAGAAATAAGAGGATTTAAAGTGGTTCTGGGAGGAAGTTTAGGAGCACAGCCATATATCGGTCAGTTAGTGACAGATTTTATGCATGAGGATTTGATTATTCCTTTTTCAGAAGCTGTTTTACGTGTGTTTGACAGATATGGAGAGCGTACCAACAGAAATAAAGCCAGATTAAAATTCTTGTTGAATAAAGTAGGTTTCGACGAGTTTTTAAAAATGGTAGAGGAAGAACGTATATCTACTAAAGTTAAAACTTATAAAATAGATAGAAACGTTGTAGATACTCCCAATATTCCTGAGCCTGTTGCAGCTCCGGCAGAAATACCGGTTAATAAACAATTGGCATACGAAGTATGGCTAGGAACCAATATTTTTCCGCAAAAACAGGAAGGTTTTTATGGGGTGTATGTTAAGGTTAAAACCGGTGATATGTCTACGGCAAAAGTGCGCCAATTTGTGGAAGCTGTAAGACCTCTAATCGCCGATGAGATGAGGGTAACCATTAACCAGGGCTTGCTGCTTAAATACGTTAGAAAAGAGGCTTTGCCAGCGTTATTTTTGGCTTTAGATGAATTAGGCTTATCAGAACCAGGACATAATAGTGTTGCCGATGTAACCACCTGTCCGGGAACAGATACCTGTAATCTGGGAATTTCGAATTCTATGGAATTATCCAGAGTGTTAGAATCTGTTGTACACGAAGAATACGCTGATTTTGTTTATAATAAAGAAATCAAGATAAAGATTAGTGGTTGTATGAATAGCTGCGGCCAGCATGGTATTGCCCATATTGGTTTCCACGGAAGTTCTATGAAAGTAAACGGCAAGATTATGCCTACTGTACAAGTGTTGTTAGGCGGAGGGGCTGTTGGTAACGGAGAAGGAAGAGCTGCAGATAAAGTAATTAAAGTTCCGTCAAAAAGAGCTCCACAGGTTTTACGTACTATCCTGGATGACTATAGTATTAAAGGAGAAGCTTATGGAAGCTTCCTGAACTACTATGATGGCTTGGGTAAAGATTATTTTTATCAGTTATTAAAACCTATTGCAGATCAGGAAACCGTTACTGATGATGATTTTATAGATTGGGGACAAAACGAAGACTTTGTAAGGGTTATAGGTGTTGGAGAGTGTGCGGGAGTAGTTATAGATTTAGTAGCGACACTAATTTTTGAAACAGAAGAGAAATACGGCTGGGCATTAGAAGCTTACGATCAGGAATTATGGGCAGATGCAATTTACCATGCGTATAATACTTTGATAAGTGGAGCAAAAGCTATTTTATTGGATAAAGGAATTAGCCAAAGCACTCAAATTGCAATAATTAAAGCTTTTGATGAACATTTTGCGGCAGAATTTGAAATTAATGGCTTTACAGATTTAGTTTTACAGATTAATAAATACGAGCCATCACAAGAGTTTGCAGAAGCTTATCTTGCGCAGTCAAGGGATTTTCTGGAAAAAGTAAAATCTTTTAGAGGAAAAGCAGAACAAGTAGCACAATAGTGCACATATAATAGTTAGTGAATTTATGCCATCTGAAGTGGAGGATATAGAAATAGAGGAAAAAAAAGGAAATGAGCTTTTTCCTGTATTTCTAAAGTTACAGAACTTTAATACGCTACTGGTTGGAGCAGGAAATGTGGGGTTAGAAAAATTGGAAGCTATGCTTGCAAACAGTCCCAATGCTGCCATAACCATAGTTGCAGACAGAGTTTTAGAGCGTATAAATTCACTAACTAATCAATATCCACAGCTACAAATACATCAAAGAGTTTTCCAATCTTCTGATCTGGAAAATAAGGAACTGGTTGTTTTAGCTACAGATAATTACGAACTGCATAAAGAGATTCATCAATTATGCAAAGAGCGGGGCATATTGTTAAATGTGGCAGATACTCCAGATCTTTGTGATTTTTATCTGGGATCTATTGTAAAGAAGGGAAATCTTAAGATAGCCATTTCTACAAATGGAAAATCTCCAACAATCGCTAAACGAATCAAAGAGGTTTTAAACGAGAACATCCCTAACGAGATTGATGAATCGCTGGAGAATATCAATAAATTAAGAGATAAGCTTTCGGGAGATTTTACAGAAAAGGTAAAAAAGCTAAATGAAATTACAGCTGGTTTAGTTACCAAAGATGATACTGCAGCAGGAAATATTACGCCAAAAAAATTAAGTTTTATCATTTGGTCTATTGTTGTTGTTTTTTGTGCAATCTTATTTGTAACACTTTATGAAAGGGATCCGGAGTTCAACTCTTTTGTAAACAACGTAAATCCGGAATTTTATAAATTTTTAGCAGCAGGTTTCGTGTTTGCAATGATTGATGGAGCTATTGGTATGTCTTATGGCGTAACGACGACAACGTTTTCGTTATCTATGGGAATCCCTCCGGCTTCGGCAAGTACAGGCGTTCATATCTCTGAAATTTTGAGCAATGGTATTGCCGGCTGGATGCATTATAAGATGGGTAATGTAAATAAGAAGCTCTTTAAGTTATTGGTGATTGCAGGTATTATTGGTGCGGTTACAGGGGCTTATTTGTTATCTTCTCTAGAGCATTACAGTCATTATACAAAGCCAATAATTTCGATATATACCTTCTGTTTAGGCGTATTAATTTTAAGAAAGGCATTTTTAGCACAACAAAGGGCAAAAAAGAAAGTAAAAACTAAAAAGATTACTAAAATTAAACCTCTGGGGTTTTTCGGAGGATTTATAGATGCAGTTGGTGGCGGTGGTTGGGGAACAATAGTTCTTTCTTCATTAATAGCAGGTGGCAGACATGCCAGGTTTTCATTGGGTTCGGTGAAACTAAGCAGATTTTTTATCGCTTTAATGAGTTCGCTTACCTTTATTACCATGTTAGATAATCTTCATTGGTATGTGGTTTCGGGGTTAGTTTTGGGAAGTGCTATAGCTTCTCCAATAGCTGCAAAAGTTTCCAATAAAATATCAGCGAAATCTATTATGGTTGCTGTAGGAGTTATCGTCATATTGGCCAGCTCCAAAAATATTGTTGGTTTTATTATGACTATTTTTAAGCTTTAAATGCGAGAAGATAATTGTAATTTCGCACATTTAAAATCATGGACAGAGAAAACGAGATAAAAGAATTAATAAAGGGACTTTCGGCAGAAGAATCTTTAGCTGTTTTGGCCAGAGAGTTTGCCGGAGACATAGTGTTTTCTACAAGTTTTGGTTGGGAAGATCAGGTTATTTCTCATATGATTTTTAGTAAAAATTTACCTATAGACGTATTTACATTAGATACGGGTAGATTGTTTACTGAAACTTACTATGTCTGGAACAGAACATTGGAAACTTATCAGAAACCAATTCATACGTTCTATCCGGATGCTCAGTTATTACAAAATTTTGTGACGGAAAAAGGTCCCAACAGCTTTTATGAAAGTGTGGAGAACAGGAAAACTTGTTGCGGTATCAGAAAAGTAGAGCCTTTGAACAGAGCTTTGAAAGATAAAAAAATCTGGATTACAGGAATCAGGGCAGAACAGTCTCCGAACCGTACAGATATGGAATGGGTAGAATGGGACGAAGCTCACCAGTTGGTAAAAGTTCATCCTATATTTTCGTGGACATTGGAAGATGTAAAAGCTTACGTTTCCAATAACCATATTCCTTATAACCCTTTACATGATAAAGGTTTCCCGAGTATCGGCTGCTCGCCTTGTACAAGAGCTGTAGCGCCGGGTGAGGATTTCAGAGCCGGGAGATGGTGGTGGGAAGACCAGAGCAAAAAAGAGTGTGGTTTGCATAGTAAATAGTATCAAGTACTTAGTATCAAGTATCAAGAGATAGCGTACTTGTGAGGTAGTAGAATAATAAAGAATAAAAGCTTTAAGCCTTTCGCTTTTAGCTTTAAGCTTAACAATATGGATTATTTAGATCAGTTAGAGGCAGAGGCAATTGCCATTTTAAGAGAAGTTGCCGGGCAGTTTGAGAAGCCTGCGCTTTTATTTTCGGGAGGTAAGGATTCAATCACATTAGTGAAATTGGCTGAAAAGGCTTTTCGTCCCGGAAAATTCCCGTTTCCTTTAGTACATATCGATACTGGGCATAATTTTCCTGAGACAATCGAATTTAGAGATAAATTGATTGCCGATTTAGGAGAGAAGCTAGTAGTTGGTTATGTTCAGGATTCAATTGATCAGGGAAAAGTAATCGAGCAAACCGGTAAAAATGCGAGCAGAAATCAATTGCAAACAGTTACCTTGTTAGATACCATTGCTGCTGGTGGATATGATGCTTGTATAGGCGGTGCCAGACGTGACGAAGAAAAGGCGAGAGCTAAAGAGCGCATCTTTTCTGTAAGAGACGAATTTGGACAATGGGATTCTAAACGTCAACGTCCGGAACTTTGGAATATTTACAATGGAAAAATCCATAAAGGTGAAAATGTGCGTGTTTTCCCAATCAGTAACTGGACAGAGCTGGATGTTTGGAACTATATTAAAAGAGAAAATATTGCGCTGCCATCTGTTTATTTCTCACATGAAAGAGATTGTATCTTAAGAAATGGACAATGGATGGCTGCATCTGAATACATGAACATGGACGAAGAGGATATTGTTGTAAAGAAAAAAGTCCGTTTCAGAACAGTGGGAGACATGACATGTACTGCCGCTGTAGAATCTGAAAAAACAGATATTGATGATATCATTCATGAAATTGCCCAATCTAAAATTTCTGAAAGAGGCGCGAGAATGGACGATAAAGTTTCTGAAGCAGCAATGGAAGAACGTAAAAAAGGAGGATATTTCTAATGGATATTTTAAAATTTATTACAGCAGGTAGTGTAGATGATGGTAAAAGTACACTTATAGGAAGGTTATTGTACGATACAGGGTCTGTACTGCAAGATCAATTAGAAGCTATCCAGAGATCCAGTAGAAAGAATGACGACGGAACTGTAGACCTGGCTATTTTAACAGATGGCCTGAAAGCAGAACGCGAGCAGGGAATTACTATAGATGTTGCTTATAAATATTTCCAGACAGACAAAAGAAAGTTCATTATAGCAGATACACCAGGCCATATTCAATACACAAGGAATATGGTTACCGGTGCATCTAATGCCGATTTAGCTATTATTCTGGTAGATGCCAGAAAAGGAGTGATTGAGCAGACTATTCGCCATACTTATTTAGTTTCTTTGCTGGGTTTAGAACATGTTGTTCTTTGTGTGAACAAGATGGATATGGTAGATTACAGCGAAGAAGTGTTTAATAATATTAAAACAGCTTACGAAGCGCTTATAGCAAAAGTAAATGTTAAACATGTACATTACTTACCGGTAAGTGCTTTAAGAGGAGATAATATTGTAAGCAAATCTGCTTCTACCCCCTGGTATGACGGCTTGCCTTTATTAGATTACTTAGAAACGGTACCTGTAAGAGAAGAAGATAAAACTTTGCCAGCAAGATTTCCTGTTCAATGGATTATCAGACCTCAGACAGCAGAATTGCCAGATTACAGAGGTTATGCCGGTAGAGTAGCAAGCGGTTCTTTTAAGGTAGGAGACAGCGTAAAAGTTCTTCCAAACGGGATGCGTTCTAAAGTAGAAAGAATTGAAACTTATGACGGAGATTTAGAAATTGCAGAAGAAGGCCAGTCTGTAACCATTCATTTAGCTGATGATATTGACATCTCTCGCGGAGATATCATTTCTGAAGTAGACAGGCTGCCAATGTTAAGCAACCAGATTGAAGCAGATATTTGCTGGATGGATACCAGAGAATTGGATACTTCTGCTACCTATTTTATTCAGCATAACAGCAAAATTACCAGATGTAAAATTCAGGAAATACTTTATAAAGTAAATATTAATACTTTAGAAAAAGTGAATGCAGATTTCTTCGGATTGAATGATATTGGCAGGGTTGAGATAAAAACTGCTGATGAACTGGCATTTGATGCTTTTGAAAAAAACAAAGGGAACGGTGGTGCAATAATTATTGACAGCAGAACAAATGTAACAGTAGGCGCTTTAATGTTAAGAGCGGCATTGTAGTTATAAAACATATACCATATTGAAAAGGCCAGAATTTTATTCTGGCTTTTCTTTTATCGTAAATTTGTAGAACAATCTATTATTTTTTCTTATTGGATACTTTGGAATAGTAATATATACCACAAATGATAGTAATGATACCAAAGCATCCCAATGCAGATGGGAAACTGGCGTTTAGAAACATTATCTCAGCGATTAAGGTAATTATAATCTCTACCGATTGAGTTGCCTCTACAGCACCTAATACCTCTGCATTATTGCCTGCCATTTCTGTAGCCCTAAAAAATATAACGGTGGCAATAATTGTGGAGAACAGTGCTATTAACCCCGATTGTATAAACTGAGATTCTGTAGGTAATCCGCTTCGTTCGTAAGCCAGAAAAGATACAATTATCCATAACGGCATAGAGCCGAGAGTCATACAGGCAACGCGTTGTACAGGCGATAGCTTGTTTGCTGAATTTTCCTGGTACAGAAGAATTTTTCTATTACCCAAAGGAAAGAAGGTGGCTGCTAAAATAACTAATACGGTACCCCAGATTAACGGAGAAGATTCTTCTCTTTTTATTTCACCAATCTGCGATAGCGCAACACCTAATAATATTATACAACTGGCGTAAAATGCCTTTTTAGAGATAAATTTCCTGTTGTCTTTATAAATGAAAGGAGAAAGCAGTAAACCCGCTATAATAGTGCTTTGAAATGTTCCGGCTATTAGCCATGCGGGACTAATGGCTGCCGCCGCAGTAAGACATAGATAAAACAAGCCGAAACCAATTGTGCCCCAGATAATCCAGGGTTTAGGGTTTTGAAAAAAAGTTTTGAAAAGTATTTTACCTTCTTTGTTAAAAAGAGCTATTAGTACTATAAAGGGAAGCGTAATCAAATATCGTAAGCTCGCAGTCCAGAGAAAGTCCCCACCAGACAAAGCCATACTTTTATTAAAAATATAAGTCGCACTAAAAAAGAGTGCAGAAACCAATCCTAAAAGTATTGCTTTATCAGTGCTTTTCATTGCGCTGCAAAAGAAGCAATTTATTTGTTGCTTTTTATCTTTTTTAGTTTTAAAAATTGAACTTCTCATTGCTTTTATCTATTATACCCGGAGAAGCATTTTATGGAAACAGAAATGTTGGTTTTTCCGAACCACGAGTTTATAAAGGAATGTATGAGTTAATTCATTTGGAAGGCTATACATATGGGATAAGAACATAGTTGATAAATTATATTAAAATTCTGTTGTTCCCTCAATTATAGGTTAAGCATATGCGGGTATTTTACAGCTTTTTTTAACGGAGAATGTATTTTTATATCATTATAAAATGAGTGGACTCCAAATCTATTACCTAAAATGATATTGTAAATCCGGATAAGCAAACTATATTTGCACCCATGCTTCTTCAAAATTTAATTGTTGCTATAGTAGTAAACTTTATAGGATATCTTCCCTTTGGTAATATCAATTTAACTACTGTACAACTTTCTACAAATAGAGGATTAAAACAAGCATTGATCTTTGTTACTACTTTTTCTGTTTTTGAAGCGTTCTTTACCTACCTATTGCTGCAGTTTGCAGAGTGGTTTGCAGAAAAAAAAGACTTAATATATTGGCTGGATTGGATACTGGTCCTGATTTTTATTGTGTTGGGAGTAAGTGCATGGAGATCCGGAGGAAAACACGACTTTGAGGAAAAAGAGAGATGTCGAAAAAGGGATAGCATCAGGTTGGGGATAATTCTGGGAATTTTTAATCCAATGCAGATACCATTCTGGATGATTGGCGGTACTTATCTGATTTCTAACGGATGGGTTGATCCGGATAATCTCGGATTGGAAGTCTTTGCAGTAGGAGCAGCAATAGGAGCTTTTCTTGCGCTTTATCTGTTTGCCAGATTTGCTATTTATATCAAAGAGAAATTTTCACTAAGCAGTAAGGCAATCAATAAAAGTGTAGCCATTATATTCTTTATACTTATTCTGGTACAACTGGGTAGAATCTATTTCTCTTTCTGATAAGGGCCTTGGCATCCGCTGTAAGCTTCTGCTGCAAATATTATTGTAACATTTAAGCTGTAAAGGTATTTGATTAAAAATTCGTTCTACCTTTGCTGATGGTTGATTAAAGTCAATTTCATTCGCAGGGAATAAGATACTACATATACACTAACATCAAAAGTTCTTTCAAAAGAAGAGCTTTTTTTATGCGCCAAACTTTTTCAAAACAGCAATTTTGTCGGCTGCGAGCTGGTTTTTTAGTTCTTCCAGTGAATTAAATTTGATGTCATGCCTGATGAAGTCGTGGAACAACAGTTTTATTTTACTATGGTAGATGTCTTCATTGAAATCAAAAATATTCACTTCGATATTTTGACTCATTCCGTTTATTGTAGGTCTGTGTCCAATGTAAGCCATTCCCTGGTAAACGGTTTCTCCCGAGACAGTTTCTGATGCGTAAAGGTTGGTGATTTCCTGATTTTTGTTTTTGGAAGATGGCTGTGTCATTACTTCGACAGCATAAATTCCATCGCAGGGAATCAGTTTGTAATCTTCTTCAATAAAAAGGTTGGCAGTAGGGTATCCTAAAGTTCTGCCAATCTGATCTCCTTTAATTACTTTTCCGTTTAAAGTGAAAATATGTCCCAGGAATTCGTTAGCTTCTTTTATCCTTCCATTTTGTAAGGCCACTCTAATCTTTGTGGAAGATATTGTAATTTCGTTAATATCTTGCTCTGGAATTTCGGTTACAGTATATCCATAAGCTTCCGAATAAGCCTGAAGTTCCGGTAATCCGCCAGATCTGTCTTTTCCAAATCTGTGATCGTAGCCGATAACTATTTTTTTAGTACCAATTCTATCTATCAGTACTTGTTTAATATATTCTTCAGGTGAAAGATTAGAAAAATCTCGGGTGAAAGGAGTGACGATCAAATGATCGATACCCATCTGCTTTAACAACTCCGCTTTTTCAGGCATAGTTGTTATTAACTTCAGACTTTGATCTTCGGGATGAAGAATCATTCTCGGATGTGGGAAAAATGTGAGAATAACCGTTTCACCGCCAATTTTTTTCGCTTCTTTCTTTAACTGAGAAATGATTTTCTGGTGCCCGATATGTACACCATCGAAAGTGCCGATTGTAACTGCAGCATTTTTTAGAGGAATAAACTCATTGATATGATTATATATTTTCATTCCCTGACAATCGTTATTTATAATCCGGACTTTGCTTGATTTCCTTAATATGATTTACCAGCTCCATTATTTCAAAAGCATCATTTACATGAAAATTGCCACTTTTGGTTCTTTTCAGTTTAGATAAATGTGCTCCAATGCCCAATTGTTTGCCGAAATCATGAGCCAGAGATCTGATATAAGTACCTTTAGAACAGCTTACCCTAAAATCTACTTCCGGAAGTTCGATCCTTGTTATTTCAAACTCCCTAATCGTAACTTTTCTGGCAGTAACTTCAACATCTTCACCTCTTCGGGCTTTTAAATACAGCCGTTCGCCATCTTTTTTAATAGCAGAATGGATAGGGGGGAATTGTGAAATTTCTCCAATAAAATATTTTGTATTGATTTTTATCTGTTCTTCTGTAATAGCAGAAATATCAAAAAACTGGTCTGGTTCGGTTTCTAAATCGTAGGAAGGTGTTGTACTCCCTAAAGTGATAGTTCCCGTATATTCTTTCTCTTCTGCCTGATAAGTGTCTATTTGTTTGGTAAGCCTCCCCGTACAGATAACCAAAAGGCCTGTGGCTAAGGGGTCTAATGTTCCTGCATGCCCAACCTTTAGCTTTAAAGGTTTAAAACTATTGCGAAGTTTTCCTACAATATCGAAAGAGGTCCACTTGTAGGGTTTATTTATTAGTAAAACCTCGCCCTGTGTAAAATTAAATTCGGGAAAAGTTCTCGGTTCTTTTTCTTCAACCATTACATCACTTGTAAATTACTTCCGCTTAATAACAAAGCTAAAATAATTCCGCCTACTATTATTCTATATATACCAAAAGCTTTAAAACCATGTTTGCTAACAAAGCCTATGAAACTTTTAATGGCTATTATTGCCACAATAAAACCAACAACATTTCCAATAAGAAGAATATTAATTTCTTCACTTGTTAATACGCTGCCTTGTTTAAAAAAATCATACAACTTCTTTACGGTAGCACCAAACATAGTAGGTACCGCTAAAAAGAATGAAAATTCTGCTGCAGCTTTTCTGGTTAATTTTTGGGCCATACCACCAATAATACTTGCTCCCGATCTGGAAACACCTGGGATCATGGCAATACATTGGTATAAACCAATTTTAAATGCTGTCGGGTAACTAATATCGTTTGTCTTATCAATATTACCCTGGTTAAACCACTTGTCGGCATAAAGCAAAATAACCCCGCCCACAACCAATGAAATAGCAACAGCTAAAGGACTTTCCAATAAAGCATCTATTTTGTCGGAGAAAAGCAAGCCAAAAATAACAGCCGGAACAAAAGCGACAAATAGTTTAAAATAGAAGTCAAAAGATTGAAAAAATCTTTTGAAATACAATACTACTACAGATAGAATAGTACCTAACTGAATGGCTACGGTAAATAGTTTTACAAATTCGTCTGATTGTATGCCCATTAAAGAAGAGGCGATAATCATATGTCCGGTAGACGAAACAGGAAGAAATTCAGTTAAGCCCTCAATAATAGCCAAAATAATGGCTTCAATAATATTCATTATTTATTAAAAGAGTTCTTTTTTAAAATAGCGTAAAAACCTAATCCAAAACCAGCTATTACAACAATTGGTGCCAAAACAATTTTCCTAAAGCTATAGATATCCGTATCGCCAATCATTAGTGCAAATCCCAGTACAACGACAAGGATACTGATAATGAGAAACTGATAATTGCTTTTGTCAAATACAAAATTGACTTTGTTTTTATTTTGAGATTGATTAATCATGCTCTATCTGTATAAATCGTAAACTTTTAATTTCAGGTATTTTGTAACTGCGAAGTATGTACTTAGGCAGGAGATTAAAATACCAACTCCAATAACTAAAATGAAGACCAGTCCAAATTCGAAGTAATTTCTAAGAATAACTAATTCCGGTATCTGTTGCTGTGCCAGGTATAAAGTTAAAACCAACAATATAATAGCGATTAAACCAGCAATTAAGCCATGAAGCATACCATACACAATAAAAGGTCTGCGAATAAAACCTTTAGTAGCGCCCACCAGCTGCATGCTTTTAATCAGAAAACGTTGAGAATATATAGCCAGGCGAATAGTGTTATTGATTAATCCAACCGCAATAATGAGGAGAACGGCTCCAAATCCTAAAATAACCAAAGAAATTGTTCTGATATTTTGGTTGATCATATCTACCAATGATTTTTGATAGCGTACTTCATTGATTAGTGGATTACTCTGTAATTTTTTGCTAAGAACTGTAATACTTTCATTATTAGCATAATCGGCTTTTAAATAAACATCAATAGAAGAAAGCAAAGGGTTGAAACCCAGGAATTTGATAAAGTCTTCTCCTAAATCCTGTGTCAGATTTCTTGCAGCTAATTCTTTACTGATATATTGAGTGGATTTTACATACTCGTTGCTCTCAATTTGCTTTTGCAAAGCCAGAATATCAACTTCGTTAGTTCCCTCGTTGATAATGACATTAAGAACGATGTTTTCTTTCACATAATTTGATAGATTTCGACCATGTACAATGATTAAGCCCAATAAACCTACCATAAGTAATACTAAAGAAATACTAATTACAGTAGATACATATATGGCTTTCGTTTTTTTTGATGCTCTGCTATCTTCGAATTCTTCCATAGTTGTTCGATTATCTTGCGAAAATAATAAACATGAATGTAAAACAAGCATGTTTAACATGGTTTTAACGATTTGCGAAGATTAAAATTTTAGTATGGAATCAAAAATACCCTTTTTTAGGTATTTCAATCATAATAAAATCGTGGTTTATTTGTGTGCCGTATAATAGGAAGATTAATCTATTTTATGGTTAATAATCAATTAATTTAAACTTTATTGTTATGAAAAGAGCACTATTTACTTTATTAATTTTTACAGTAACAGCGACAGTTTTTACAGGATGTAAAAAAGATAAGGATGATGACAACGGATCTATAGAAGGCACATGGAGATCAACTAAGGAAGTTTATTATGCTACTTTAAATGGTACTAAACATGGAGATGAAGAAGTAGATAATCACTCCGAAGCAAGATATGATATACTAACACTGAGTGGAGGAAAATATACGGTAAAAGAGTATTATGACGGTGAGCTGGGAGATACCGATGAAGGAAAATACACTTATTCTAACGGCCAACTTGTTGTTGATGGAGAGACAACTCTTAAAGTGAAGATTAACGGAAACACGTTAGTAATTTATTCAGAAAATGTAGTTGAAGGAGAAGCAAAAGCCGCTTATATACATGAAACACATTACGTGAAACAGTAAAAATTAAAATTTAAAGCGCTTAAATAAATAAGCCGTTTCGGAAATCTGAAACGGCTTATTTTATTAATAATACTTCTTTCTAAAAATTAAAATGACCTCTTCATATTAATTTTTTATTTTCGCACTTCTTAATAGTATCAAGTTCTTGTATAAGAAAAAGAACTTTAGAAATCAAAGTGTATATGGACTATCAATTTAAGAATATCGAGAAGAAGTGGCAGCAGTTTTGGGCCAACAATGAAACATATAAAGTTGAGGTAGATGATTCTAAACCGAAATACTATGTGTTGGATATGTTTCCTTATCCATCCGGTGCAGGTTTACATGTAGGACACCCGCTTGGATACATTGCTTCTGATATTTTTTCCAGATACAAAAGATTGAAAGGTTTCAATGTATTGCATCCAATGGGGTACGATTCTTTTGGTTTGCCAGCAGAGCAATATGCTATACAAACCGGACAACATCCGGCAATTACGACGGAAGCTAATATCAATCGTTACCGTGAGCAATTAGATAATTTAGGGTTTTCTTTTGATTGGAGTAAAGAAGTTAGGACAAGCTCCCCCGATTATTACAAATGGACCCAGTGGATTTTTATGCAACTCTTTAACTCATGGTACAATCTGGAGACAGATAAAGCAGAGCATATCTCGACATTGATCCATAAATTTCAAACAGAAGGAACTGTCGGTGTGAAAGCAGTTAGCGATGACGATATAAGAAAAATGTTACCTTCTGATTGGTCTTCATTAACAGAAGAAGAAAAACAAGAAGAATTACTAAAGTATCGTTTAGCTTTCTTAAAAGAGAGCACCGTTAACTGGTGTGCCGCTTTAGGGACCGTATTAGCAAATGATGAAGTAATAGGTGGTTTTTCTGAACGGGGTGGGTACCCGGTAGAACAGAAGAAAATGATGCAATGGAGTATGCGTATTACCGCCTATGCAGAAAGATTGTTGAAAGGTTTGGATGTTATAGATTGGCCTGAGCCATTAAAAGAAATGCAACGTAACTGGATTGGGAAGAGTGTTGGAGCGATGGTAGATTTTAAGCTGGCTAACGTTGAGGGGGAAATTCAGGTTTTTACCACACGTGTTGATACCATTTATGGTGTAAGCTTTTTAGTTATTGCGCCAGAGCATGAATTAGTTTCTAAAATTACAACAGAAGATCGTAAGGAAGAAATAGATCAATATATTCAACAAACCAAGAAAAAATCTGAATTGGACAGAATGGCGGATACAAAAACAGTTTCCGGAGCATTTACGGGAGCATATGCCATTAACCCATTAAACGGAGAAAAAGTTCCGGTTTGGATTGCTGATTATGTTTTAGCTGGCTATGGAACAGGTGCTGTAATGGCTGTTCCGTCTGGCGACCAAAGAGATTATTTGTTTGCAAGCCATTTTAATTTACCAATTATCCAGATTTTAGATACTCAGGTATTAGAAGGACAGGCAGACCCTACTAAAGAAGGAAAATATATCAATTCGGGTATTATAGATGGATTGGGATATAAAGAAGCAACGGCTAAGTTAATTGATTTTCTAGAGGAAAGGGAACAAGGATATGCTAAGGTGAACTTCCGTATGCGTGATGCGATTTTTGGTCGCCAGCGTTATTGGGGAGAACCGGTTCCGGTATATTTCAAAAATGGTTTGCCATATTTAATTGACGAAAGCGAATTGCCTTTGCTGTTGCCGGAAGTTGATAAGTATTTGCCAACAGAAACCGGCGAACCACCTTTAGGAAGAGCTAAGGACTGGAAATATAAAAATGAGTATGAGTATGAATTAAGTACTATGCCAGGTTGGGCAGGCAGTAGCTGGTATTGGTACAGATATATGGATGCAAATAATGCACAGGAATTTGCTTCTGAAAAGGCAATAGATTATTGGAGAGATGTAGATTTATATATTGGAGGATCCGAGCATGCCACAGGTCACTTGTTATACAGCAGATTCTGGAATAAGTTTCTGAAAGATTTAGGGTTTGCTAAGGAAGAAGAGCCTTTCAAAAAGTTAATTAATCAGGGAATGATTCAGGGACGTTCTAACTTTGTCTATAGAGTGATGAGCGAAGACGGAAGAGGAACAAATACTTTTGTTTCTTACGGCCTGAAAAACAATTACCAAACAACAGGACTTCATGTAGATGTTAACATCGTTGAAAATGATGTGTTGAATCTGGATAAATTTAGAAACTGGAGAGAAGAGTTTAAAGATGCCGAATTTGTATTGGAAGAAGGGAAATACATTTGTGGCGTTGAAGTAGAGAAAATGTCCAAATCTAAATTCAATGTGGTAAATCCCGACGATTTGATAGAAAGATATGGTGCAGATACTTTAAGAATGTACGAAATGTTCCTGGGGCCTTTGGAGCAAAGCAAACCATGGAATACAAATGGAATTGAAGGCGTTTTCAAATTCTTAAGGAAATTCTGGAAACTGTTTCACAACGATGCTTTTGAATTTCAGGTATCGGAAGACGGACCTACAAAACCGGAGTTAAAATCTCTGCATAAGTTAATTAAGAAAGTAGAGGACGATATAGAGCGTTTTTCGTTCAACACATCGGTGTCAAGTTTTATGATTACGGTTAATGAATTAACCGACTTGAAATGTAATAAGAGAGCCGTTTTACAAGATTTGGTAATCTTACTTTCTCCTTATGCACCTCATATTGCCGAGGAGCTTTGGGCATTGTTAGGAAATAAGGCTGGTTCTTTGTCTGGGGCTGATTTTCCTCAATTTAACGGCGAATATTTGGTGGAAAGTGAGTTCAATTATCCGGTTTCTATAAACGGAAAAACAAGAACTAACTTAAGTTTTGCATTGGATCTTGATCATTCGGAAATAGAAAAGCAGGTATTGGCAAGCGACCAGGTACAGAAATACCTCGAAGGAAAAGCACCTAAGAAGGTCATTATTGTAAAAGGAAGAATCATTAATATTGTGATATAACAAAAGGCGGTTTTAAACCGCCTTTTTTCTTTAACAAACTTTAGCTTTTGCAGATTGAGGAAAGAACTAATTTTGGAGGGTTCATAAACATTAAAATAGTTAGTAACAAAATCTAAAGAACTCAATCAAATACAAAAAAATATTTTCATGAAGCGTTTTTATATACTATCGGTGCTTGTATTGTTTCTTAATTGTGTGTATGCACAGCAACAATATCCTGGTGCCACAGCTGGAGCACAAAATAATATCATAGGTAAAATTTCGGGGACTGTTATAGACTCTTTAACCAAAGCTCCGGTAGACTATGCTGCGGTTTCTTTATCAGCAGCAAAGCAAACGAAATCTATTAACGGTTCTTTAGCAGATGATAAGGGTACTTTTAAACTGGAAAAAGTAGTGCCGGGAAAATACAGACTGACCATTTCTTTTATTGGTTATAATACTAAAATTATAGAACCGGTAACCACCACTAACGGTAAACCCGATTTAAATTTAGGAACTATTTTATTGGTTCCTAACAGCAAAATATTACAAGAAGTTGTGGTTGAAGGACAAGCCAACGTTATCGAAAATAAAATTGATAAGCTGGTTTACAATGCAGAGAAAGATGTTACTGTTTCTGGCGGAACAGCGGTAGATGTACTTAGAAAGGTGCCTTTGCTATCGGTAGATTACGACGGGAATGTTTCTTTAAGGGGAAGCTCCAATATCAAAGTTTTAATAAATGGAAAACCTTCGGGGACAATGGCTGGCAATATTGCTGATGCTTTGAAGGCAATTCCGGCAGACCAAATCAAGAATGTAGAAGTAATTACATCTCCATCCGCAAAGTATGACGCCGAAGGAACTTCAGGAATTATCAATATCATTACCAAGAAAAATAATCTGGAAGGAATAAGCGGTTCAGTAAATGCCGGAGTTGGTACCAGACAAAATAGCGGGAATATCAACTTAAATGCGAAAAAGGGAAGATTAGGTTTGTATGCAAATGCCGGAGGGCATTATTCCTGGCCACAAACGTCTATTATCAGCTTCGAAAGAATTAATGATAATGGAGATTTTAATAAACAAAATGGAGAAAGTACAACAGAACGTTTAGCCACTAATGGATCTTTAGGGGCAGATTATGATTTCAATAAATATAACTCTATCAGTTCCAATTTAAAACTCAATTGGTTTCAGTTCAGTTTTGATGGGTTTAATGATAATATCAATCAGTTCGGCGGAGTTGAAAATCTTTTTAAAAGGATAACAGATAATAAAAATAAAGTTATGGGTTATGATTGGAATAATGATTATACCCATAAATTCAAAAAGGAAGGACAAGAGATATCCTTTGCATGGCAACTGAGCCGAAGTGAATTGAATAATGATTATAACTCTTATATCGACCAAAGACTCAGAAAAGAAATTGGTGCCAGTGATGCGATCAATAAAGAGTCGACTTTTCAGTTAGATTATACGCATCCTTTTAAAGGAGTTACTTTAGAAACGGGAGCAAAAGCGATTATCAGAAATATAGACAATGATTCTAAAGTAGATAGTACCGATTTATCGGGGGAAAATAGAATTCCTGTACCCAACAGGAATTTCATTTACGACTATAATCAAAATGTATATTCTGGTTACGCCACTCTGGGTTTAACTCTAGCTAAAAAGTACGGTATAAAAGCCGGCGCAAGATATGAGCGGACAGAGATTGATGGTAATGATGCCGGAAGTGGAACTTTTGAACCATTTAAAAATGAATATGGAAACCTTGTTCCAAGTGTGGTTGTTTCAAGAACATTCAAAAACTTCCAGACTGTAAAACTAAGTTATAATAAGCGGATTCAAAGACCAAGCGTTTTCTTCCTGAATCCGTTTAGAAATGCAGCCGATTTTTATAATCAATCCGAGGGTAATCCATACCTGTCTCCAGAGATATCCGACAATTTTGAATTAGGATATTCAAGATTTATTAAAACAACGGTAATTAATGCAGCGATATATTACAGAACTACAGAGGATGTTATTGAAAATGTGGTGAAGCAAATAGATATTGATGGAAAGAGCGTTTCTTTAACCACATTCGAGAATGTTGGACGTAACAACTCTTTCGGTTTTAATTTCTTCGGATCTGTTAATCCTGTAAAACCATTAACATTAAGGGGGAATTTTAATGTCTATACTTACGACATCAGTTTGGGACAAAGTAGTGCCAATCTTTCTAATGCAGAAGACAAAACTTATCTAATGTACAATGCATTTTTAAGTGCAACTTATGCTTTTCCTAAGGGTCTGACATTCGAAACTTTCCTGATTACCAACTCGCCCAGGAGAACCTTCCAGGGAAAAAATCCTTCTTTCAATATGTGGAATCTGGGGCTTAAAAAAGAGTTGTTCAATAAAAAAGGAAGTGTAGGAATTAACGTAATAGATCCATTTAATAACAGAAAGAACTTTAAGTCTGAAATCAACGGAGATGGGTTTGTTCAGAAAAACAATTTCTCTATACCATTCAGATCAGTAGGCGTAAACTTTAGCTGGAGATTTGGAAACCTTAAAGTGAACCAGAATAATAAAAGAGGAGTTAAAAATGATGACCTTAAACAAGGCGAAAGCGGTGGAGGAATAGGACAATAAGTTTATTAGTCATTATTTGAATTGTTCATCAATCAAGACGAGATTCTTTAGAAAAGTACACCGGTTATCGGACTGCTAACCGGTGTATGCTACTTCATGCATAATCGATCTTCGGGTTTGGGTTTGCCAATTTTCAGCTAAATAAATTCTATCTTTGCATCGCAAATTATTAGGAAATGGAAATTTTAGGTGTATCCGAGCGAAATGAAGCATTAGCAGAAGAACTACAAGAAAGAGTTGATATTGTTGTACATAAGCTGAAATTTTTCCCGGATAAGCCACAGATAGCCTTTATTTCTGATTTAAATGAGATCGTTGTTGCTTATGACGAGCCACTAAATAACATTGTAAGCAAAGCGGGAGGGAATTTGATTTATGCCAATAGCTGGGAGAGTTTGATTGACATGAACCCGGATATACTGATTTTGTCTTTAAATGGCGAAAGTATAGAAAGTAGCTTGCCGAAAGTTTCAGGCCTTATACAAATGCCAAATTTTACTGAATTAAAAGCGGTAAAGGAAAATAAAATTTTTATTCTTAAGAATAACCTCTTAAAATCAGAGTCTGCTACAGACAAGGTAGATGCTCTGGAAGCATTAGCAGAAATGATTACACCGAAATATTTCAACTTCGGTTTAGAAGGCAATGTATGGATTAATTTCTCGGTTTCTTTTAATTAATATGGTTCATAACCACATGTTTTTGTTTTTCGGCAAACTCATTAAATAAATCTTCAGAAATTCTTTCATAAAGACTTAGTATACGTAGGCTAAGTGGTTGGTCGTTTTTATTAAACGGTGGCTGGAAGTGTTCATATTCATTTTCTATAAAGCCTAATCTCTGATAAAACTGTAGCCGTCTTATTGAAATTTCATCCAAAGGATGTTCAATCTCCAGAATAACAGGTATTTGTTGTACTTTTATAAAGTCCTGTAGAATGGATTTTCCTAAACCCTGTCCTTGTCCAGCCCTTGCAATAGCTAAATGTTCAACGAAAATAAAATTAGGGAATGTCCAATAGGCTAGAAATCCTTTTAAGGTATTTTCTTCAATATAGATGTTGAGGGTATATTCCTCTTTAAGAAAGATTTCTTGTTGCTGCAAAAAGTTTCTCTTTTCTTCTTTTGGAAAACTTTCGTTATAGACCACCCAAAAATTATCAAAAAACAGATGATTGTTATTATGAACTCTTTGAGCTATCATATGCTGTTGTAAATTAAAATTTAATAAACTTATCTATCTGTTGATTGATGAATTTAATACTGTCTTCTGTAATAAAATGTCCCAATTCATTTAAATCTTTATTAATATAGGTGAGATGGATTTTTAGCGGCATAACATTCAAATGCATATAGTTACATACTCCCGTGAAATGATCAATACCCCTTATATTTCCGTATTTGCCGGAAGATAACCCCACTAAAGCAGCCTTTTTTTCATAGAAAGAATCGGGGAAGTCACAGGCATCAATAAATAGTTTGAGAATGCCCGGGAAACTACCATTATATTCGGGAATAACGAAGATGAATTTATCTGCCGCGTTTACCTTTTTTAACATGCCTGAAAAAGCTTCACTACGTTTGCCATAAAGGTCGGTTACGGAAAGATTATCAGGAAGATCCGTTAGAGAAATAGTTTCCGTTTCGTACTGTTTTTCGGCTAATATTTTCTGATAATATTTAGAAACTTTTAACGTATTACTGTTGAGTCTGTTAGTTCCTGATATTATTAAAGTCTTCATTTATGTGTATAAATCGTGTAAACCTGTTGAAATTGGTATTGTATAAATTTGTATCTTGTGCCCATCTGTAAATAGGGCCCAAAGTGCCCGAAATTACGAATTATTATATAATTGGGATTACAATAAAACCGAAGAATATAGCTTTAGTGTTTAGATGAGTAAAATAATAGCGATTGCCAATCAGAAAGGCGGAGTAGGCAAAACTACTTCATCTATAAATTTAGCAGCTAGTTTAGCTGTTTTGGAATACAAAACTTTAATTGTTGATGCCGATCCTCAGGCTAATTCTACTTCAGGAATTGGTTTTGATCCTCGTACGATTAAAACAAGTATTTATGAGTGCATCATTAGCGACGTTGACCCAAGAGAGGCCATAAAGAAGACAGATACTCCAAATCTGGATTTGCTGCCAGCTCATATAGATTTGGTAGGTGCCGAGATAGAGATGATTAACTTACACGAACGTGAGTACAAAATGAAAAACGTTCTTGAAAAAGTTAGAGACGACTATGATTTCATTATCATAGATTGCTCTCCTTCTCTGGGTTTAATTACTATTAACGCGTTAACTGGCGCAAATTCGGTGATTATCCCCGTTCAGTGCGAATATTTTGCATTGGAAGGATTGGGTAAGTTATTGAATACAATTAAAATTGTGCAAACAAGACTAAACCCTGAATTGGAAATAGAGGGTATCTTATTAACAATGTACGATGTACGTTTAAGATTATCTAATCAGGTAGTAGAGGAGGTACGTTCTCACTTTGAAGATTTGGTTTTCGAAACTATTATCGCCAGAAATACAAGATTAAGTGAAGCACCAAGTTTTGGTGTTTCGGTTATTATGCATGATGCCAATTCTAAGGGAGCAATTAATTACCTGAATTTGGCCCGAGAGATTATACGTAAAAATGGAATGTCGCATAGTGACGAGGTTTCTATAAAAGACGCAGAGAATAAGTAATGAGCAAAGACAGAAAATTTGGACTAGGAAAAGGCTTAGGTGCATTGTTGAACGATACCCCTGAAGTGCAACGCAGCACTTATTCACAACAGGTAACAGAAACAAATCCTGGCTCAGTTTCCGTAGGTTCTGTAAATAAAATTTTAATCAATCAAATTGAAGTAAATCCTTTTCAGCCCCGCTTTGAGTTTGACGAGGAAGCTTTGCAGGAATTGTCGGAGTCTATTAAATTACAGGGACTCATTCAGCCAATTACCGTAAGAAAAGTTGGAGATAACAGATATCAGTTAATCTCCGGAGAACGAAGATTAAGGGCTACGAAAATGGCTGGAATAAATGATATTCCTGCTTATATCCGTACAGCCAACGACCAACAGATGTTGGAAATGGCTTTAATCGAAAATATCCAGAGAGAAAATTTAAATGCAATAGAGGTTGCTTTGAGTTTTCAAAGGATGATTGATGAGTGTGATCTGAAGCAGGAGGAGCTGGGAGACAGGGTATCTAAAAACAGATCTACCATAACGAATTACCTGAGATTGTTGAAATTGCCACCAGCAATTCAGGCAGCAATCAGAGACAATCAGATTTCTATGGGACATGCAAGAGCGCTTATTAATGTAGAAGATCCTGCAAACCAGCTATTTATTTTTCAGGAGATCATAGATAAAGATCTGTCAGTTAGAAAAGTGGAGGAATTGGTCAGGAATTTGAAACAGAACGAACAATCAAAATCTGATAACGCGAAAAAAGTTGATGGCATTTCCTTTCAATATCAAAAAATACAGGACGATCTTTCATCAAAATTCGCGACAAAAATTAAGATGAAAGTGGGAACAAATGGAAAAGGAAGTATAGAGATCCCTTTCCTGTCTGATGACGATTTAAATAGAATTCTAGAGCTTCTAGATTGGTAGTAGAAATGATGAGGTATGTGTTCTCTATACTTTTATTGTTTGGTCTTGCTCTTAACCTAAAAGGGCAGGAGCTGGATTCTATTTCCAAACAAGTAATTAGAGAAGGAAAAGATACCGGTCCGGCAATAAAAGAAAGAGGGAATACGCTTTTTAAAGATACCAGTAGTTTACAATCTCCAAGAAAGGCTGTTCTGAGGTCTGCAATAATTCCAGGCTGGGGACAGATCAGAAATAAAAAATGGTGGAAAGTACCCTTGGTGTACGGTGGTTATGTTGGGGTAGGACTATATTATGAGTTTAACCAGCGCTATTATAAGATATTTCTGGCAGAAAGTCAGGCAAGGAAAGCAGGAACAACAAGGTACCCTGAATATGCTTTTGCATTAGATGAGCAGATTTATAATACAAAAGATTTCTACAGAAGGAACAGAGACTTGGCTATTATAGCCTTTTTTGCTTTTCATTCTTTACAGATGATAGATGCTTATATAGATGCCCGTTTGGCAACTTTTGATGTAAGCGATAATCTTTCAATAAAAATCCAACCGTCAATTTATACACCAACGTATGCAGGAGCGGCCTTTCAAGCGCCGGTCCCTATGTTAAAACTAAGCATAAAATTATGAAAATAGCATTGTTGGGTTATGGGAAAATGGGCAAAATGATAGAAGGAATTGCTCTGGACCGTAACCATGAAATTGTTCTTAAAATAGATGAAAATAACGTCGATGAGCTGACAATAGAAAATTTGCAGAAAGCAGATGTAGCCATTGAGTTTAGCACCCCGCATACAGTTTTAAATAATATTTATAAATGTATTGAAGCAAAGGTGCCTCTGGTTGTGGGAACTACCGGATGGTATGGGCACTTGCAGGAAATAAAGGATGCGTGTATCGCTGCAAATACATCTGTAATGTATGGCTCTAATTTCAGTGTTGGAGTCAATATTTTCTTCCAGATTAGTAAGATGGCAGCTAAAATGATGAATAATTTTTCTGACCAATATGATGTATGTATGGAAGAAATTCATCATATTCATAAATTGGATTCTCCCAGCGGTACGGCTATTACAATAGCAGAGGATATTTTGGACGAATTTAAAGATAAGAAGCAATGGGTAGATGTAAATTCTGGTAATGCAGATGATGTAACATTACATAAGCCAGAGAATCTAACCATAAATTCTTTTAGAGAAGGCGAAGTTCCGGGAACCCACGTTGTGCTTTACGATTCGGACGTAGATAGAATAGAATTAAAGCATATTGCCCACGGACGTCAAGGGTTTGCTTTAGGGGCTGTTTTGGCAGCTGAGTGGTTACCCGGTAAAGCAGGATTCTTCTCTGTAAAAGAAATGTACGATTTCAAAGTTTAATTAAGAAGCGAATGAATTTGAAGTTTTGGCAAAAAAGCGATAAAGAAAAAAAAGCTAAAAAGAAAAAGAGTGCAACCAGAGAATGGTTAGATGCAATCATTTTTGCCGTTATTGCAGCTACAATTATTAGAGGCCTGTTTATAGAAGCTTATACTATTCCAACCGGATCTATGGAAAGATCTTTATTGGTAGGCGATTTTCTATTTGTAAGTAAAGTGAATTATGGTGCCCGTACACCAATTACTCCAATTTCTTTTCCGTTTGCGCATCATACTATGCCAATTACAGGAACAAAAGCTTATTGGGATGGTTGGCAATTGCCTTATCACAGATTACCTGGTTTACAGAAAGTAAAGCGGAATGATGTTGTGGTATTCAACTATCCAATGGATGCGGATGAACCTTTAAACAGACCGATTGATAAGCGTGAAAACTATATTAAAAGATGTTTGGCTATAGGCGGAGATACTTTGGTAATTAATGACGGTGTAGTTTCTGTAAATGGTAAAGTAGCAGATTTACCGGAAAGAAGTCAGACAGAATATTATGTGAAAACCAATGGAGTAGATTTTAATCCGATTGCTATGGCTGATCTGGATCTGGATCTGGTACAGAGGCCAAGCAGAGACGTTTACGTTTTTGCGATGCCTAAATCGGAAGTTGAAAAACTGAAAGCATTTTCCAATGTACAGGACATTAAAGAAATCTATAGCGAAAAAGGAGAATATAGAGATGAAATTTTTCCTCATGATCCCAGACATGCCTGGAATCAGGATAATTATGGTCCAATTATTATCCCTGCTGAAGGTTGGACAGTAAAATTAGACTCTAACAATTTCTCTATTTACGAAAGAGCAATCAGGATTTATGAGAATAATAAATTGGAAGTAAAAGATGGCAAATATTATATCAATGATAAAGCAGCCGATTCTTATACTTTTAAACAAAATTATTATTGGATGATGGGAGACAATCGCCATAATTCAGCAGATTCGAGATACTGGGGTTTTGTACCAGAAGATCATATCGTTGGTAAAGCTTTATTTATATGGATGAGCTGGAATGATCAGGGTTCTTTCCTTTCTAAAATCAGATGGAACCGATTATTTAGAGGTATACATTAACAAAAAAGGAGGTTTTAAACCTCCTTTTTTGTTATCTGAATTTAGATTATAATAATCTCTTATCCCAAATAAAATCATCAATCTCTAATATTCTGACCTTTTTATCGTAATCAGGGTGTTTAGTATTAATTAGAAAATTGTTCTCTTTCTGAATAATTGCCGAAGGAACTTTTAAGATCAATTTTTTAGCTTTTTTATACCAATTCGAACCTAACTCCTGCGAAAAAGAATAGTTCTTTATAGACTGCCATTGTTTTGGTAAAAGGTTAATGTCTAATTCATCAATATCGGTTTCATTAATATCTAAACAGATAACAACTATTTTATATGAAGATTCTATATTTATTGAACTTCCATGAACAACCAGTTCTAGGGTAGAAAGTGCTCTGGAACATCCCGTATAAATAACAAATTCATTAACTTTATTCCATCTGTTTGCAATACCAGATGCTTTTAGAGGAATTTCCGTAAACTTTTCTTTCCTGATATTATAGACCAGCATTTATACGTTTTCGCCAAATTCCATGGCAGTTAACCTATCGTCTATGAATCTTATACCTGAAATGGTATCAAGAAAATCCATAGGAGCTTTATTGTCTAACATATAATTGTTAGACGTTAACCACTTTTCAAAGTTTTCCTGAGATTCAAAAACATCAAAACCATGTTTATAAAGAGATAATAATGATACAATATGCTCTTTTGTATTGCCCTTTAAGTGGCTTTCTTTGTTTTTGTAATTTCTAAAAGTTTTTGTAGTAATATTTAGCCAATTAGAGATTGTACTCTCGTTTACATTCGCAATCTCATCTAAAATTTTTATATAGCGATTGTCTATAGTTCTGGTGCTGATATAAGAATATATGCTGGTAGAATCATTAACAGAAGGTATTTCGTCAATAACTTTATAAGCCTTGTTTTTATCAGAAACTATAGTGGCCATTTAGGGAATTTTTCCTTATAAAAGAAGTAAAATTACCTTTTCTGTTAAAATTACCAAAATTCCTATTTAAAAGGAGTTTGTGCTGGCAAGTTATTTCAATTTCTCAATGCCAAACTTCTCTGCAACCTCATTCAAATCGTTTACGACTACGTCTATCAACGGAATTCCGTTTTTTCTTCTGTCTATTTCCGCTTCATATTCCGGTTCTCCGGGAATAACAACAGGTTGGTCAGGAGTTATCGGAGTAGCTTGTTTAAAGCGATCTATCCAATTATCCATGTGTAATTTGAATTCATCTACAGGTCTAAAACCATCTACTCGCATAGCGCCTAAAAAATGTCCTAAACCTTGTCCCGGTTGATTAGGTAGCGGATCCATGAAAGCAACAAAAGGTGGAGCCCAGGGGCCGTAACTTGCGCCAGACAGCACTGCCGATAAAATATCTACTGTAGCGCTTAAACCAAATCCTTTATGGCTGCCATGTTCCTTGTCTGATCCTAAAGGCAGTAACGAACCACCTTCTTTCAACCCGTGTGGGTTAGTTGTAGCATTTCCATCTTTATCTTGTATCCAGCCCGCAGGAACGTCTATTCCTTTTCTCTGTGCTATTTCCAGCTTGCCATTGGCTGCGGTTGAAGTAGCCATATCAGTAATAAACGGAGGGTATTTTCCAGCAGGGAATGCATAGCATATGGGATTAGTACCCAACATTCTTTCTGTAGAGAAAGTTGGCGCAACGAGAGGACTTGCATTGGTTACTGCAAAACCAACCATATCTTGTTCTACAGCCATTAATGCATGATAGCCGGCAATACCAAAATGGTTCGAGTTTTTTATGGCAATCCACCCGGAACCTGCAATTTTTGCTTTTTCTATAGCTACTTTCATAGCAAACGGAGCAACAACAAGTCCCAACCCGGCATCTCCATCTATCGTAGCTGTAGAAGGTGTTTCGTGTATTATTCTAATATTGGGTTTAGGATTTATTCTGCCCTTTTCCCATAACCTTACATAACCTGTAAGTCGGGCAACACCATGAGAATCTACACCTCTTAAATCAGCTTTTAACAATACATCTGCAGCCAGAGCTGCGTGGCCGTCTGAGCAGCCCATACTTTTAAAAACGCTTTCTGTAAAGCTTCGTAGGGTGCTTTCTTCAATAATAGAATATTCGTTCATTAGGAAAGAATTGTATACTTAAAATCCAGAGGATGCAAGTTTTTAAGAAGAGCAGGAATAAAATCTTTACCATATTTCACGTAAAACATTCCAAAATTCTCTTTACGTTCTTGCAAAGTACCCTTGGGAAATAATATCTCCTTAATATTTTCTATGTTGTTTAGGGCTTCTGAGTGATTTTTCTTTTCTGCCTTTAATAATTTCTTTTCTAAATTACCCATGGCTTTCTGCAGGCGTATTTTTATAGCCTGTGTACTTGGAGCAAGGGTAGGATCTACTTTATATGCTCTCAGTTTTAACTTTTCGAAGATACAATCTATCTCTCTCCATTCATTATCAATACTTAAATCATGATCTGTAGACTTTAAGACCCATTCATTTTTAAGATCCTCTTTGTCTCTGAAAATATCCCGGTAAGAAAAACCTAAGCGTTCCAATTTCTGATCTATCTTCTGGCTGGATATAGAAGCACAATTTCTTAGGATCAGAATAGGGAAATCTATATTATAATAATCGAAATTAGATTTTAATTGTAGCCAATAAATCAATTCTGCAGGACCACCAATATAAGCTAGATTTGGTAGAATAACTTCCTGATATAGTGGTCTCATGACCACATTAGGGCTAAATCTTTCCGGATGGTTTGTTATTTCCTGTCGAAGCTCGGGCTCAGAAAAAGAGATAGCTGTATGCAATACTTTATAACGGCCGTCTTCAAAAAGGATTCGTTCGCGTAAATTGTCTAATAAATAGAAAAAGTTAATTTCCCGTGGATTTACCTGTGGATTTATACCTGCGTTTGCGAGAGCATCATTAGTAGTAGTTATATTTCGATAGCTGTTTTCGGAAATAATATCTTCGGCAATAATATTTGAAAATTGAGCTTTTAGCTGTGCATCGTCTGCATCTACGATTACCAATCCATAATTTCCGAAAAGTTTATTTACTAAATGTCTTGTTGCATTGGCTAGATTATTTTCATTATACGCCTCCTCTATAATTTGTGCAAGATCCGTGGCATTCTCTGATATTCCCAGCGCACTGATATACTCTGTAATAGTAGCTTTAATTTTATCTGTAGAAATTCGCCCCGTAGCTCCGTTAACTTCTGTTTCCCAGGCTACTTTTTTGGAGTTAATGTAAGTATGGTTAATCTCTGCAAAGTCATGGTCTTCTGTAGCCATCCAATATACCGGAACAAAGTCAGATTCTGGAAATCTGATCTTTAAATCCCTGGCCAGATTGATAGCAGAAACTATTTTGAAAATAAAATATAGTGGTCCGGTAAATAAATTAAGTTGGTGTCCCGTAGTAACTGTGAAACAGTTTTCATTTTTTAGTAGCTCTATATTTTTCTGAAGTTCCTGAGAGATCTCCAAACTTTTATATTGCTCTTTTAAGACGCTATTTAAAACAATTCTGTTTGCTGTATTTTTTTTTGTAGAGAGAAGCTTATCAAAACCATCTAAGGTAGCTGGCTGATTATAAAAAGGTTTTAACGATGCATCATTTTCGATGTACCTGATTGCTGCCGAAGAGAAAGAACGAGTCTCTTTATAATCAATATAGTGTGCTTCCATAAAATAGCGAAAATATAGAAATTGAAAATAAACTCATCAAACTGTGAGTTTATTTTACAATTCTTCCATAAAGATCGAAATCTTCTGCTCTTTGTATTTCTACATTTACGAATGAGCCTACAGTAGCGTAATCTGTACTGGCATTTAAAAGAACCTCGTTATCAACCTCAGGAGAGTCAAATTCAGTTCTTCCAATAAAGTAATCGCCCTCTTTTTTATCAATAAGTACTTTATAGGTATTTCCTACTTTTTCCTGATTCAGTTCAAAAGAAATACCTTGCTGAATATCCATGATCTCCTCTACACGTTGTTCTTTCACTTCCTGAGGAATATCATCTTCCAAATCGAATGCTTGTGTTTTTTCCTCGTGAGAATAGGTGAAACATCCCAGTCTGTCGAAACGGGTTTCTTCTACCCATTCTTTCATTTCTTCGAAATCTCTTTCAGTTTCTCCCGGATATCCACAAATCAAAGTGGTACGCATAGCGATATTCGGTACTTTGTCTCTAATCTGGTTTACAAGATCTATTGTCTTTTGTTTGGTAGTGCCCCGGCGCATAGATTTCAGCATATTGTCCGAAATATGCTGTAAAGGCATATCTAAATATTTACAGATATTATCTCTTTCGTTCATGACATCCAGAATTTCCATGGGAAAGCCAGAAGGGTAAGCGTATTGGAGTCTGATCCATTCAATACCATCAACATCTGAAAGATTTCTCAACAAATCTGCTAATTTTCTTTCGTTATATAAATCCAGACCATAATAGGTTAAATCCTGGGCAATAAGTACCAGTTCTTTGGTGCCATTTTTAGCCAGATTTTTGGCATTTTTCACCAATTCTTCAATCGGGAAAGATATATGTTTACCTCGCATTAGAGGAATAGCACAGAAAGAGCAAGGCCGATTACAGCCTTCGGCAATTTTGAAGTAAGCGAAGTGCGAAGGTGTAGTTAATAAACGCTCGCCTAAAAGTTCATATTTATAATTTGCTCCTACAGATTGTAAAAGGTTTTGGAGATCATTTGTTCCAAACCAGGCATCAACATTTTTAATTTCGGCAGAAAGTTCTGGCGTATATCTTTGAGAAAGACATCCTGTAACAATAACTTTTCCAACCTTTCCCTGATCTTTCAGATCGCTGTATTGCAGAATAGTGTCGATAGACTCCTGTTTGGCATTATCAATAAAACCACATGTATTGATAACTACTATATCATTTTCGCGAACATTATTCGCTTCGTGTACCACATCAATATGATTGCCTTTTAATTGGCCCATCAATATTTCAGAATCATAGGTGTTTTTAGAACATCCAAGCGTTACGACATTCACACGTGGCTGAACTGCAGGTTCAACCTTATTCTTTTTTCTAACTTCCATGATTATTGTTTGAACAGGCTGTCAACGAAATCTTTTTTGTTGAACAGCTGTAAGTCTGTCATCTTTTCTCCTACGCCAATATACTTCACAGGGATTTTAAATTGGTCTGATATACCAATTACTACACCACCTTTTGCAGTACCATCCAATTTAGTTAAAGCCAAAGCATTTACATCTGTTGCCTGCGTAAATTGTTTGCATTGTTCAATTGCATTTTGACCAGTAGAAGCATCTAATACCAATAAAATTTCGTGGGGAGCCCCTGGAACGACTTTTTGCATTACATTTTTGATTTTCGTCAATTCGTTCATTAGGCCCACTTTATTATGTAATCTCCCTGCGGTATCAATAATAGCAATGTCTTCGTTATTAGCAACAGCCGATTGTAAAGTGTCAAAGGCAACAGAAGCCGGATCGGCATTCATTCCCTGCGATACAACTCTAACATCTACACGTTCGCCCCAAAGTTTAATCTGATCTACAGCGGCAGCTCTAAATGTATCGGCAGCGCCAAGAACAACTTTATTCCCTGCTTCTTTAAGCTGGTGCGCTAATTTACCTATGGTAGTTGTTTTTCCTACACCATTTACTCCCACAACCATAATGACATAAGGCTTTTTGCCATTATAATTAAACTGTTCAAAATCAGAAGAGTTGTTTTCTTCCAATAAAGATTGAATTTCTTCTTTCAGAATTTGGTTGAGTTCTGAGGCGTTGAGATACTTGTCTTTAGCTACTCTGTCCTCAATCCTTTCGATGATTTTAAGCGTAGTACTTACGCCCACATCGGAACTAACAAGAATTTCTTCTAAATTATCAAGAACCTCGTCATCTACAGTAGATTTACCTAATACAGCTTTACCTATTTTAGAGAAAAAACTATCTTTGGTTTTTTCCAGGCCTTTATCCAGTGCTTGTTGTTCTTCAACCGTTTTATCTTTCTTCTTAAAGAAATCAAATAATCCCATAGTAAAACAAAATTAAATAAAAAAAGCCATTCCGAATGGTCGGAACGGCTTTAATATCTGTAATCTTCAATTACAATGCACCTTTTTGTGCCGCTGCAATTGTTTCTTTAATGTTATCGTTATGAGAAATACTTTCTTTGAAAGAGTAAGCACCAGTTTTAGCTGATTTTACCATTGTAATCACTTTCGAAAATTCTTTCCCGGTTCCTTTTTTTAAGGTAGCAACAACTTTCTTTGCCATGTTAATTATTTTTTATTGCTAACAGGTAGCAGTTAATTATTTAATTTCTTTGTGTAAAGTTACTTTTCTCAAGACAGGGTTGAATTTCTTCATCTCTAATCTTTCAGGAGTATTTTTACGATTTTTAGTAGTGATATATCTGGAAGTTCCAGGCATACCGCTTTCTTTATGTTCAGTACATTCTAAGATAACCTGAACTCTGTTTCCTTTACCTTTCTTAGCCATTTCTATTCGGTGTTAAAAGTCTTAAAATTAAATAGATCCTTTTTTGATGAATCTGTTGATAGCCTCGGTAATACCGATTTTATTAATTGTTTTAATCGCTGAAGTAGAAACTTTTAAAGTAATCCAACGATCCTCTTCAGGAATATAAAATTTCTTTAATTGAAGGTTAGGATAAAACTTGCGGATTGTTTTCACGTTTGAGTGAGAAACGTGATGACCTTTCATTGCTGCTTTTCCTGTTAAATCACAAATTCTTGACATGACTATATCGTGTTTTCTTATTAAAACTCAGTTCTCCCTTTTACAAAGAGTTTGCAAATATCAGAAATAAAAATCTAATAGACAACAGATATCTGAAAATATTTTAAAGTATTTTTTAGAAGACAAAATCAGGATTGACAGGTTTAGGATACAATGCTTTATTTTTAATGGAATACAGTGTTTATTAAGCAAAAAGTATGGAATTTAATATTTGTAGCGTGCTATTTGGTAATAGCAATTAGGATTTATCCCTTGGACTGCTTCGGGAATTCTTCGGGAGTTCTTCGAGAAATTGGGGCAATTCCCGAAGAACTCTCGAAGCAGTCTCGAAGAAATATTTGGTAATGCTAGCAGAATCTGGTAAATACTGGCAAAGTCCAGCATTTAATGTTTTGTTCTTGATAGGTGTTAAGATAGTATTGTATCAATATCTTATAATGATGTCATGTGCGATAATTCAAAAAAACTTTTTTTATTTTTTTTGGGACATTTGTTCTTTTAATACGACTCTTTATATAAAGGATATTTTATAAACCAAATTATTCAGATTGCTTTATGATTGATATACTTCAAAAGAAGACTAGCTTTTTATTGGCACTTAAGTGGTTTTTTAAGAATTTAGTTTTTGCAAAAGATGTGAGACTGGAAAAAATCAGTATAGTAAAAGCTGATGTAAAAAACTACTACCATAGAGAAGCTTATTTTGTAGATAGCTTGATTTAGCTTCGAAATAATGTTTGTTTGTAACGGCGAACTTTTATAAGTTTGTTATTAACCGATTAAACCTAAGTCTTTTAACTCGTCATGAAGTCTTATTCTTTATACACATTGGAAGATTTGCTTGTAGACATCAAGGCAGATGACAGTAGAGCGTTTGATGAGCTATATGCCAGAACATGGAAAGAACTTTACATAAAGGCTTACGGTAAACTGAAACATGAGGACCTTGCCAAGGATATTGTACAGGAGATATTTGTAGACTTATGGAATAAGAGACATGTGAAGGCGATCAACAATGTTAAGGCTTACCTCGCCCAATCTGTAAAATTTAAAGTATTAGATGAATTCAGAAAAAACCGCTATGAGTTTATAGAAATCGAGAATTTTACAGAAGAGATTAAGGAAAATGTTTATGCAGACTCTAAACTCTTAGATAAAGAGTTTTTTGCGTCTCTAAAAGATTGGATTGATTCTTTACCCCATAAAAGGAAAGAAATATTCCGTTTAAAATATCAAGAAGGGCTTTCTAACAAAGAAATAGCGTTAAAATTGAATATTTCACCAAAAACTGTTCAAAACCAGGTTCTTAATTCGTCTCCCGAACTGTATAAACTTCTTCGAAGAGCACTTTTTATTTTATTTCTGATTTTTTTTGGGATATAAGACGTTTAATTACGACTTATCATTAGAGAGCATTTATAAACCGAAAAATAAGGTATGTCTAACAGGTTTTTAAAAAATAGATTTTTATCTATTATAGATAAATATTTGAAAGGAAAATCTACTGCAGAGCAAGAAGAACTGGTAGATTATTTCTACGATTCTATTCGTGATGCAGATGTTTCTGAATCAAAATTGACTGCTATTGAAAAAGAGATAAAAGCAAAAATACATCAACGTATAGAAAGTACAGATACCAGGAAATCGAATCGCAGTAGCCGCCGTTTTATATATCTTAAAATAGCTGCCAGCATAACAATCATAGCTACAGTCGCTATACTTATCTATAACAACTATAATGCTGTACCTGAAGGCAAAAAGCCATATTATGTGAAAAATGTACAAGATAAAAATGTTCCAATAGTAATATTAAACGATGGTAAAAGTTATCAATTGCAGGATAGCATATCGGGGAAACTATCTTATAAAATGATAGGTGATGAAAAAGTATTCATTATTGAAGAAGATCCGATCGGTACTCTAAGCGAAAAATTAAGTCAGATTAAAAACCCGACAAATAAAATATTCACCTTCCTGTTGCAGGATGGAACAAAAGCATGGCTTAATCCTAACTCTACTCTGGAAATTCTTCCGGAAGAAAACAATAAAAGAATGGTTAGGATAGAAGGAACGGTGTTGTTTGATGTACAAAAGATTAAAGAAGACAAAAACTATAAACCATTTGTTGTTAAAACAGCGCTGCAAACTATAGAGGTATTAGGGACCCGTTTTGTTGTCAATTCTAGCAGCAAATCTAATGAAGATGTATTGCTGTTGGAAGGAAAAATAAAGTTGACACATAACAATTATCATACTGAGGTTATTTTAAAGCCCGATCAGAAAGCTTCATTAAAGAGCAATGAAGCTAATATACTGGTAACAAAGTCTTCCGATAGTTATAAAGTGGAAGCGTGGCATAAAGGATTATTCCACTTTGAAAACGAGAAAATGGCCGATGTAATGGCAGAGATAGCCCAATGGTATGGACAAAACATAATTGTAGACCGTTCTATTGAAAATATACCAATAACCGGAATGATAAGCAGGTACAAGAATATAAACGAAGTACTTGAACTTATAGAATTGACTAATAATGTGAAATATCAAAAAAGCGCAGGCAAGATATATATCAGGTAAACTTAACCACAGGTCTTATTTGGAAAAAGATAAACCATTGTAAACAACACTAAAACGTAGCTTCAAATGCAAAAAGTACAAAAAGTAAGAACGGCTCTGTCGGGAGCTGTAAGGAGAGCATTTTGCCCATTGGTGCTGATATGTTTTTTAAATATTCAGATGGTAATGGGAAATCAGCAAGGGATTTCCATTTCATTTAACAACACGACTATCAAAGAAGTATTTAAAGAGCTTAACCAGCGCATGGGATTAAAATTTATATACTCGCCGCTTGATTTAAATGAAAACAAGAAAATAACAGGCTCTTTCAAGAATGCACCTTTAGAAAGGATCATGGAATATATTCTTGCCAATTCTAAAGTTTCTTATACCATCCGAGATAACACAATTATCATAAAAAAAGTACTTCAGGATAAAATAATAAGAGGAAGTGTAGTAGATGAAAATTCAAATCCATTACCTGCTGTCATGGTAAAGGCCAATACATCGGGAAATGCCGTTATGACCGATGTAAATGGCGCTTTCTCACTTAAAGTAACTGACGGGGATACCGAGCTTACGTTCAGCATGATGGGATTTAAAAACCAAACCTTAAAAATTGACGATAATGCAGACTATAAAGTAAAAATGGTCCCCTCTACCGAATATTTGAACGAGATAGTGGTTGTAGGATACGGTGTACAGAAAAGGAGTGATGTAACAGGAGCTATTTCTTCTGTAACCGCAGAACAAATAAACAAAATGCCCACTACCAGTGTAAGTGAAATGTTAAGGGGCGCAGCTCCGGGAGTGCAGGTTACCATGGGAAGTGCAGCTCCGGGTGGAAGTTCCAGTATATTGATTAGGGGTCGGCGGTCGCTTTCTGCAGGTAACGACCCCCTTTATATTGTTGATGGAGTGCCTATTGCAAGTATAGATGATATTAATGCCAACGAGATTGCCTCTGTAGAAATTCTAAAAGATGCATCGGCACAATCCATTTACGGAGCCAGGGCAGCTAATGGAGTAATTCTAATAACCACTAAAAGAGGTGTCTCTGGTAAAACCAGGGTGAATGTAAACTCTTATGCAGGAGTACAGCACCTATACAGAAATTTTGAGTTTTACAATGGTGAACAATGGGCTGCTTACCGTAAAGAGGCATTCTATAATGCATATGGATATTATGACGAGAGCGAGGCTTTCAGGGGTATTATGAGTGATGTTTATCATTCAAAAAACTATATAGATTGGGAAGATGTGATGCTAAAAACTGCATGGCAAAATAAAAATGATGTTCTAATACAGTCAGGAAACGAAAAGACAAAATATGCTTTGTCTTTAGGCCATTTTTATCAGGACGGTATAGTCCCTTCTTCTGATTATAAAAGATTCACTGGAAGATTAAATATCGATCAAACGCTTTCGAGTAAAATTTCCTTGGGCTCGAATATATCATACACTAAATCTTACAGAAACATTGTAGACGGAAGTTTTAATTCGTTTATAACCATGCCGCCATTAGCAGAGGTTTATAATGCTGATGGCTCATTAAGAGAAGACGTAACCGAAGCAGGCGAGTCTCACTATAATCCATTATGGAATAACAGAAATTCAGAAAATAACAATATTACAGATAGACTTAACTTTAATCTTTTTGGCGACTGGAAAATAGCGAAGGGGTTGTCATATAGATTAAATACCAGCCTGAATACCAGGAAAGTGCAGGAGAACTCTTATTTAGGAATTAATCATACAACAGGAAGAAATAATGGAGGAAGGGCTATTGTAGCAGAAAGTACTTATAATGATTATCTGGTAGAAAATATACTAAACTATACCGAAGATTTTGGCAAGCATCATTTTGATGCTACCGGAATGGCCAGTTTGAATGGTATACAATGGAAACGGATAAGTAATACTGGTTTTGGTTTTCCTAATGATGACTTGTCTTATAATGCTATAGCTTCGGCAACGAGTCACGCGGTTCCTGTTTACGAGTTCTCAGACAGGAAATTGCTGTCGTATCTGGCAAGAGCGAGATATAATTATGATAGCAGATATTTGATTACTCTGGCCATGAGGGTAGACGGTTCATCGGTTTTTGGTGCGAATAACAAATACGGATATTTTCCATCAGCAGCATTGGCATGGCGGGCGAAACAAGAGGAATTTCTTAAAAATGTAGATTTTCTGTCGGATTTGAAAATCAGATTGAGCTATGGAGCGGTAGGAAATCAGGCTATCAGCCCTTATACCACATTAGGATTAGCAGATAAATACCTGACGGAATTTGGAAGCGTAGCTTATGTCGGTTATTTGCCAAATGCAGATTTAACTAATCCTAACCTCAAATGGGAAACATCCACCTCTACGAATCTGGGTTTAGATTACGGCTTTTTTAATGGAAGAATAAATGGATCGTTTGAGTTTTATGATACTCAAACTACTGATCTTTTGGTAGATAGGTCGTTGCCAACGACAAGCGGATATTCAAGTCAACTGGTTAATTTGGGACATGTGCAAAACAGAGGTATAGAACTCGCTTTTAATGCTATACCTGTTAGTAAGAAAGACTTTAAATGGAATGTAGGCGTAAACTTTACAGCTAATAGAAATAAAATTAAAAAAATTGACGGTGCATTAGATGCAAATGGAAAGCCAGCTAATGATTTAAATAATAATTGGTTTATAGGTCAATCGATGAACGTATATTACAATTATCAGTTTGACGGTATTTGGCAGTTGACAGATGATATTGCTAATTCGCACATGCCCGCTGCAGCTCCGGGAAGTATTCGCGTCAGGGACACTAACGGAGATCATGTGATTTCAGCAGATGATAGAATAATTATTCAGAGAGATCCTAAATTCATTACCTCCTTTATTACAAGTCTTGATTATAAGGATTTTAACCTCTCTTTTGATATTTATTACCTGACTGGGGGCTATCTCTACAATCCTTATTTATCAACCTTTGAAAATGGGGGAGACTTAACAGGAAAAAGAAATGGTATTCGTAGAAATTATTGGACCATAAACAATCCATCAAATGAGGCTCCTGCTCCTAATTTTATACAAGCTCCCGTATATCTGACATCTTTAGCTTATGAAAAGGCTGACTATTTGAGATTGAGGAACATTTCATTGTCCTATACCATGCCAGATCGAATTGTTAAGAAAATGGGCGTGGAGAATTTGAAATTATTCTCTACAATAAGCAATGTATGGACATTGACAGATGTTCAAGGATATGGCCCTGAACAAAACCCAGGTGCTTATCCTGAACCCAGGACACTTTTATTCGGATTAAATTTTTCATTCTAACCAGGCACTATGAATATGAAAAGGAACATATTATATATTTTATCATTATCCGTGATATTCGCTTCCTGTACCAAGATGCTGGAAGAAGAAAATAAAACCAAATATTCTGCAGATTATATCTATAGTACAGAAGGAGGTTTAAAACTGGCAGTGAACGCTGTATATACTTTATCACGTAATTACGCCAGCGATACCGAAAATGCCACTGTTTTCGCATTGGAAAGAGGGACCGATTTAGCCGTGACTAATGGAGGAACAGGGAATTATTTTGGTATTTATGATCCCAATAACCTAAAGCCTTCGTCGTCACAGGCCGCTCATATGTGGAAAACCATGTACCAGATTATTGGTAAAGCCAATGAGATTATTGCTGCAGGAGAAAAGCTCCCACAGACAGATGCTTTAAAAGCAACCATAGCCGAGGCAAGATGTTTTAGAGCGCAATCTTATTTTTTACTGTACAGAACTTTCGACAGAATATGGCTGAATACCGAACCAACTACATGGCAAAATGTAGACGAACCAAAGACCTATAGAGCAGCAACAACTGCAGAAGTATTGAATTTGCTTTATAGCGATCTGGACTATGCTATAGAAAATTTGGGTTGGCAGTCGGTCGAGCCAGGAAGGTTTAATCAGGCAGTAGCCCGTCATATAAAGGCCAAGGCTGCTTTGTGGATAAAAGATTGGGACGAAGCATTGGAGCAGGTAGATGAAATAGACAAATCCGGATTTTATGATCTAATAGATCTGGACGCCGTTTTCAATGCCGGAGATTTGAACCATAGGGAAGCTTTAATGGTACAGCAATGGAGTAAAAATCCGGGAGGTAATTTATCTACAGGAACACCAATGGGAAGCTATTTTGCAGCATATTTTATTGCTTCCTACAGGCAGGAAATTGGAGGAACCGCAGAATATGCATGCAGCTATGAAAATTGGGGTTACACTTACGGGAGATGTTTACCAAACCCTTACTTATTTTCTTTATATAATCAGGCAAAAGATAAACGATATAATAGCTTTTATATCCACAGATATAAAAATACCACTGATAAGACAATAGCTTATGGTTCAGTAACTGTTCAGCCGGGAGATTATTTTCCCTTGTATAAAAACGGTACCAAAAACAGGCTGGTTTATCCTGGTTGCACAAAATATGGCGATATATGGACACGTAACCCTTCTGAGCCAAGAGGCTATAAAGATGTAATTCTTTATCGTTTGGCAGAAACCTACATTATTGGGGCAGAAGCTGCTTTAATGAAAGGAAATCAGGCATTAGCTAAACAATATTTTAACGAAACCTGGAAAAGAGCAGGCAACGATGAATTTACCGGAACACTGACTATTAAAGATATTATAGATGAGCAAGCCAGAGAGCTTTCTTTTGAAGGAGACAGATGGTATTTCTTAAAAAGGCTGGGAATATTGATTTCCCAGGTATCTAACTATGCAGGAGATCCGGAGATAAGTAATTCTACTACCGGAAGAACGAACCTTCCTGCCAACCCTCATTTTATAAGGTGGCCGATTCCGGAAACTGAAATTATTAATATGGGAGCAGAAAATTTTCCGCAAAACCCGGGTTATAACTAGATATGCAGCGCAACAGAATTCCAAATTTTTGAAAAGAGGTGGAAAAGTGCGATTTAAATAATATAAAAACATAAGATTAACATTTAGACAGAGATATGAGACAAATAGCGAAGACAATCATCTTTTTATGGATAACGATATTCAGCAGTACGATATACGCAAATAATTCGGATAATACTTTTGATATCTGTGTATATGGGGAATCTGCGTCTGGCGTAATCGCGGCAATACAGGGCGCCCGTTTGGGAAAGAATGTGGTGCTCATTTCTAAAAATCAACATGTAGGAGGCTTAACAACTTCGGGTCTTACTGCTACCGATATGAATCGTAACGATATGGTAGGCGGATTGGCTAGAGAGTTCTATCAACGGATTCATAGCTATTATTTAAACCCTGCTGTTTGGAAAAACCAGAATCGTGATGAATTTTTTATTAAATCTTTAAAAAGAACTTATCGTGGGAAAAACGATGAGCGCCAAATGCAATGGGTCTACGAATCTAAAGTCGCCGAAAAAATTATGCTGGATATGCTAAAGGAAGCAGGCGTTAAATTATGGTTTAATGAACGTTTGCAGTTAAAAGGAGGCGTTAAAAAGAAAGGAAATCAGATTGCGGTTATTGTTATGGAAAGTGGAAAAACCGTAAATGCTAAAATGTTTATTGATGCCACTTACGAAGGCGATTTAATGGCAAAAGCGGGAGTTTCCTATATAGTGGGGCGCGAAGCAAACAGTACTTACAACGAAACTTTAAATGGATACAGAATTAATTACGAACAGGGCACAGATTTAAGTACCGTAGATCCTTATGTCGTTGCTGGGAATAAAAAATCAGGTTTGCTCCCTTACATAGATAAAAAGCCAACAGTTAAGCAGGGGGCAAAGGATAAGAAAGTGCAGGCTTACTGCTATAGATTAACGCTAACTGATGATCCTGCTAATAGAATCAAAGTACAAAAGCCAGTAAATTACAATCCACAATGGTACGAAGTCTTAGTAAGGCGCATACAATTAAACCCAGATTTAACACTTCAGAAGATAATCACTTTAACCCCAATGCCAAATCGTAAAACGGATACCAACCATCTGGACTTTTTTGGCGCAAGTTATGATTATGCAGAGGCAGACTACAACAAAAGAAAAGAAATTGAGCAATTACATAAAGACTATGCGTTGGGTATGTTATGGTTGTTGGAACATGATACACGCATTCCGGAACCTATCAGAAAAGAAATGAGCGATTGGGGACTAGCAAAAGATGAGTTTGAAGATACAGGGAATTTTCCTAATCACATTTACGTAAGAGAAGCAAGAAGAATGATTGGAGAGTATGTGATGATTGAAAAAAATGTCACGAAAGAGAATAGGGATAACGCAAATCATCCCGTAGGAGTTGGCAGCTATGCCCTGGATTGCCATTATGTATCAAAAGTTATCGATAAAGAGGGTAAATTAAGATACGAAGGAACCATTTTTAAACCAATTGTTCCTTATACTATCAGCTATTATTCGCTTACACCAAAGAAAAGCGAATGTAGTAATTTACTGGTCCCGATATGTTTGTCGGCTTCGCATGTAGCCTATAGTTCCATAAGAATGGAACCAGTTTATATGGTATTAGGACAATCGGCAGCAGTTGCAGCTTCTATGGCTATAGATAGCAATGTAGCTGTTCAGAATGTATCCTATGATGATCTTTCGAAAAAACTACTGGATCTTAAACAGATAATCAAACCTGGTAATACTAAACCTCATTAGTCATGGAATATTTAAGAATGAAAATTAGTAACACGATATTTTATTCGTTATTGATGATATTGCTGTGTAGCTGCAATGATAGGTATGATTATCCTATACCTGAAAACTCTTTTGTAGAAACCAATTTGCCGCCACCGGCAAAAGTTACATTATCTAAGTCGAGCGGAACGTGGAAGATGTTTGTAAGAGGTAATGAATTTTATGTTAAAGGGGCGGCAATAAACAATTTTTCAGATATGGCAGGAAATTTTGGAGCCAATACCATTAGAACTTACGGTATAAGTGATGCCACAAGGTCAATTCTGGATAAAGCTTATGAAGCAGGGCTGTATGTGAACTTGGGGCTTTACATAAAACGCGAAACAGATGGATTTGACTATAACAATGAAACAGCAGTAGCTCAGCAGTTGGAGCAAATGAAGCAAGACATCATTCGTTTTAAAGATCACCCCGCATTGTTATGTTGGTCTATTGGAAATGAGGCTGACGCAAGTTATACCAATACTAAATTATGGACTGCGGTAAATGATATTGCTAAATATATACATCAGGTAGACCCTAATCATCCTACTACAACAGCTTTAGTTAATTCGGATGTTAACAAAGTTAAACTGATAGTTGAGATGGCTCCGGCGATAGATATGTTATCTATAAATTCCTATGCGCCTAATTTACCAGGCGTACTCAGTAACCTGAATGCTGCAGGTTGGCAAAAGCCCTATATGATTACAGAGTTTGGTCCAAGGGGAACGTGGCAAATGAGTCCAGAGCCAACAAGGGTACTAAACTGGGGAGCTTTGGTTGAACAAACAAGCACAGAAAAGGCAGATGTATATCTTCAGGTATATCAGGATCACATCCTGGCCAATAAAAACAACGGCTGTATTGGTTCATTTGTGTTTCTATGGGGATATCAGACTCATGGAGAAGTGTTAACCTGGTATGGGCTCTTTGATAAGAAAGGTTATACTTTTCCGGCAGTAGATGCTATGCAGTATGCCTGGACTGGTTCCTATCCAACCAATAGAGCTCCTGTTATACAAAACAGAAACGCAATCTTAATGAATGGAAAAAAGGCAGAAGAGAATATTATGGTAGATAAAAACTCAACCAACGCAGCTTCTGTAGTGGCAACAGATCCAGATAGCGACCCATTAATCTATTCATGGATGATTATGAAAGAGAAAACCGCCAGTCCGGACGGTAGCCTCCCTGATGGAATTTCTGGATTAATTACAGATAATACGCTATCTAATATATCCTTTAAGGCCCCGTCAGAATCAGGTGCCTATAGGTTGATTGTTTTTGTAAGAGATGACACTAACAAGAAAGTAGCAAGTGCTGTAATTCCGTTTTATGTCAATTAAAAAGAAATACTTCATGCAATGAAAAATCTATCAGTAAAAAATTTCATGCTCATCTTGCTCCTCGTTTTGGGAGCCTGTAAAAAGGATGATGAGAGTACTCAAAAGGCAAATGCCTTTTCGATAAAAGTTACTCAAAACGTAACTATTCCATATATAGTTACTTCAAAAGACGATATTGTATTTGATTTAACTATTGCGCCCAATTCAGCATCGCAAATGAAAAATGCCGTTTTAAGTTTAGACGGAACTAATTTGCAATCTGCTGAGGCTTCTGCAGACGGAATTTCTTTGCAATACACTTATGAAGTGGCAGGAAGAGACGTGGGAAAGAGTTTGATATTCAGGTTAACGGTTTCGGACGAAGCAGGTAATCTGGTAGACAAAGACTTTACGGTATATGTGCAATCTGCGCCAGCTGATATTGATATTGTCATTCCTTCCGGAACTCCATCTGAAATCAAAGATAATGAGTCTGCAAATTTCAATATCACTGTTGTGTCAGAGAACGATTTAAAGTATATCAAAACCTTTTTAGACCAGACAGAAATCACAGCCTTAACTAAAGAGACTTTTGATACACCAAAATCAGATACCTATAATTTTAGCTATCAACCGACTTTAGCAGATGCAGATAAAACCTTATCTTTTACCATTGAGGTAATGGACGTTTTAGGGAATATTATAAAACAACCATATTCGTTAAGTATCATACGTTCGCAAGAGGCTGATTTTTCGGCTTATTTTGATCTAAATTTAGGTGCACAAAGATCTACCCTGGCGGGCCCATTCTTTAATGCTTCCACAGGTGAAGTTTATGTAACAGCGGGTTCGGCGTCAAAATCAGCAGGTATAGATTTAGTTACATTTTACAGCGGTTCAACCAATTCCTATAATATAACTTCTCCAACCTTTACTAATGTCATTAATAACGTTTATACGGTGGCAGCTTATGGAGAAGATGCGATGTCGAATTGGACAACAAGAAAGCAAACTTTAATTAAGAAAATAACCTTAAGTAGAGAAGAGTTTGATTTGTTAGCCTCTGCAAATGACATACAATCTCTTTATACAAGTTCCAGTGTTTCGGCGTTAGAAACCTCAAACGGATTGGCTAATAACAATGTGATTGTTTTCAAAACCGCAGAAGATAAGTACGGTGTGCTGTACGTAAAATCGAGATCTGGAAACTCTAATACCAATTATATAACAGTAGATATAAAAGTTCAAAAGTAAGTAATGGATAATAGGGAACAAAGTAGTAATGGCTTAAGGAGATTAGGCTTAACGGGATTTCTTTTATGTTTTTTTTCGCTGATTTATGCACAGCCAAAATACCTTGATCCAAAGCAACCGGTAAAAGAACGAGTAAAGGATTTGATGGGCAGGATGAGTCTCGATATGAAGATTGCACAGATGTGCCAGTATGTAGGGTTGGAGCACATGAGAGATGCAGAGAAGAATATTACTGAAGACGAGCTGTTGAATGGTCATGCCAGAGGTTTTTATAAAGGCCTGCATTCATCAGGTGTGGAACGAATGGTAAAACAAGGGATGATTGGTTCTTTTCTTCATGTATTAACCGTAGAAGAAGCTAACCATTTGCAAAAACTGGCAGAAGAAAGTCCTTTAAAAATTCCGTTACTGATGGGAATTGATGCGATACATGGTAACGGATTAATGTCTGGTTCAACCATTTATCCTTCGCCTATTACAATGGCCTCCACTTTTGCACCGGAAATAATAGAAAAATCTTTCAGACAAACCGCACTTGAAATGCGGGCAAGCGGTATGCACTGGGCATTCTCCCCCAATATAGAAATAGCGAGAGATCCAAGGTGGGGAAGAGTTGGAGAGACTTTTGGTGAAGATCCGCATTTGGTAACACAAATGGGGATTGCCAGTGTACGTGGTTTGCAAATGAATGTGTTTGACAAGGATAAAAGTGTATTGGCTTGTATTAAACATCTTGCAGGTGGTGGCATAGGAAATAACGGAACGAATGCGTCGCCGGTAGAAATTGGTGAAGGTGAGTTGAGAAATGTCATATTAGCTCCTTTTAAATCGGCGATCAAAAAAACAAAACCATTTTCATTAATGCCGGCGCATAACGAAATCAATGGCATACCCGGACATGGCAATAAATGGCTGATGACAGATATTTTGAGAACTGAATATGGATTTGAAGGTTTTATTGTAAGTGACTGGATGGATATGGAAGCGCTGAGTCGAAAGCATAAAATTGCTTCTACCATAAAAGAAGCATTCAGGGTTTCTGTAGATGCAGGTGTGGATATGCACATGCATGGTCCCGAGTTTTTAGAAAGTATTAAAGAGCTTGTTTCGGAAGGAAAACTTTCTGAAGAAAGAATTAATGCCGCTTGCGAAAAAATCCTCGAAGCTAAATTTATGCTGGGACTTTTTGAAAAGAGATATGCAGACGAGAAAAATCTGAAAAAATTATTGTTTACCAAAGAGCATCAGCAAACCGCATTAGACATAGCCCGAAAAGGTATTGTTCTGTTGAAGAATAAAGACAACTTTCTTCCAATAGCGGCAGGTAAATACAAAAATATTCTGGTAGCTGGACCTAACGCAGACAACCAATCAATCATGGGCGATTGGGTGTTCGAACAACCTCGCATAAATTATAAAACAGTTCTGGATGGAATAAGAGATTTATCTACAGGAAGTGAAGTTAACTATGTCGATATAGGCTGGAACCTGCGAGCATTGAACACCGATTCCATTGCAAAGGCTATCAAGATAGCAGAAAATATGGATTTAATTATCCTTGCTTTAGGTGAGGATTCATTCAGACAACACTGGAAAGAGAAAACCGGAGGAGAAAATCGCGACAGAATGGACATTACACTTTGGGGAAAACAACAATATTTAGTAGAAGAACTTAAAAAAACAGGAAAGCCGGTTATAGTAGTGTTAATAAATGGCAGACCTCTGGCAACGCCCTGGTTAGAGGAAAATGTAGATGCAATTTTAGAAGCATGGGAACCCGGTTCATTCGGTGGGCAGGCAATTGCAGAAATATTATACGGAAAAGTGAATCCAAGTGGCAAATTACCTATTACCATTCCGAGGCATGTAGGGCAGATACCTATTTATTACTATCAAAAACCGTCTCAGTATTCCCATCCTTTTATTGATGGAGCGAAAGAAGCTTTGTACGATTTTGGTTACGGATTAAGCTATGCCAGCTTTAAGTACGAAGCATTAAATTGTCCGAAGAGTATTAAATATGGAGAACCTTTAAATGTGACTTTTACGGTTGAGAATATCGGACAAGTAGCAGGAGAAGAAGTAGTACAGCTATACTTGAGAGATGATTTCAGTTCTACAACCCGGCCTGTAAAGTTACTGGTTGGATTTCAGCGGATTCATCTTCAAAAAGGCGAAAAGAAAACAGTGAATTTCTCTTTAGATAAAGAGGTTTTCGGTTACTATGACAGTAGAGGAAAGTATGTTTTTGAACCGGGAAGTTTCACTTTGATGGCTGGAGGAAGTTCATTGAATAAAGATCAGATTTTTCAAAAAGTTACTGTGGGTAATTAGTTCAAAAATTGAATTAACATGAAGAAACATCTATACATACTATTTCTGTTATCGGTACTTTTTCCGGTTTACGGTTGGTCGCAGCAGATTGCAGAGCAGAAAATCGAAACTGTTCTATCGAAAATGACTATACGCGAAAGAATCGGCCAGTTGAATCAACTGGATGGCAGAGGTATACATGGAACTGTAGAGCAGTTAAAAGAACTGGTACGCAAAGGAGAGGTAGGTTCATTAATGAATATTACCGATCCCAAAGTTATCAATCAGCTTCAGGAAGCAGCATGTAAAGAATCCCGTACAAAAGTTCCATTAATTTTTACACGGGACGTAGTACATGGCTTTAAAACCATGCTACCTATCCCATTAGGTCAGGCTGCGACTTTTAACCCCGATCTGATCAAAGAAGGAGCAAGAATAGCCGCAATAGAAGCTACCGAACATGGTATCCGCTGGTCTTTTGCGCCCATGATAGATATTTCAAGAGATGCCCGCTGGGGGCGTATAGCCGAAAGTTTTGGTGAAGATAGCTATCTTACCGGAAAGATGGCAGTAGCTGTAGTGAAAGGTTTTCAGGGAGAAGACCTTTCTCATCCGCAGTCTATGGCAGCCTGTCTGAAACATTTTATCGGTTACGGGGCTGCCGAAGGAGGACGTGATTATAATTCGACCTATATACCCGAAAGACAGCTTCGGGAAGTTTATCTGCCGCCGTTTAAACAAGCGATCGAAGCAGGTTCTGCAAGTATCATGACTTCGTTTAATGACAACGATGGTATACCTGCAACAGGAAACAAAAATCTTTTGAGAGATATGCTCCGTAAAGAATGGAAGTTCGATGGCGTAACGTTATCAGATTGGGGCTCGGTAACCGAAATGATAAAGCATGGTTTTGCCCAAGACAGAAAACACGCTGCGGAAATAGCTATTAATGCTGGTTTGGATGTAGAGATGTCATCAAAATCTTTTATCCAAAATCTCGAGAAATTGATAGCAGAAGGAAAAGTACCAGAATCTGTACTTAATGATGCGGTACGAAATGTTTTAAGATTAAAATACAAATTAGGGCTATTTGAACAACCTTATGCTGATATCCATAAACCTACCGAAACTTATTCCGCAAAGCATTTAGCTGTGGCAAAAAAGGTCGCCGAAGAATCTGTGGTGCTGTTAAAAAACGATAATAAGACTTTGCCTTTATCTTCAAATATCAAAAGTATTTTAATAACTGGCCCATTGGCAGATGCATCTCATGATCAGTTGGGGACATGGACGATGGACGGTGAGACTGATAAAACCCAAACCCCGGCAAAAGCCATTGCAAGTATGTACGGAGACAAGGTGAAAATACATTTTGCGCCAGGGCTTACCTACAGTAGAGATAAGAATCAATCAAGTTTTGATGAAGTTTTGCGTATAGCGCATTCAGTAGACGCCATTGTTGTATTTGTAGGTGAAGAAGCAATTTTAACCGGAGAAGCGCACAGTCTGGCAGGACTCAATTTGCAGGGAGCACAATCCGAATTAATTAAGCAATTGAAAGCTACACGTAAGCCTTTGGTAACTGTAGTGATGGCTGGCAGACCTTTAACCATAGGAAGAGAAATTGAACAATCAGATGCGGTATTATATGCCTGGCATCCGGGAACAATGGGAGGTCCGGCAATAGCAGATATGCTATTTGGAAAAGCTATTCCGGTAGGCAAGTTGCCGGTAACATTTCCGAAAGGAGTTGGGCAAATACCAATTTATTATAATCATACAAATACTGGTCGCCCGGCTAAAGGAAATGAAAAATCAATAGATGAAATACCTTTAAATGCAAAACAATCTGTGTTGGGGCATTCTTCGTACTATCTCGATATTGGCTCAAAGCCCTTATATCCTTTTGGTTATGGATTATCTTATACTACATTTGAATATACTGATTTGAAGATAGATAAAACTAAATTGAATAAAAACGATACTCTTTCGGTAAGTTTAAAGATTAAGAATACCGGAGAATACAAAGGAACAGAAGTCGTACAATTATATATAACAGATATAGTAGGTTCTGTTACACGCCCTGTAAAAGAGTTGAAAGGTTTTGAACGGTTAGAATTGAAAGCAGGTGAGATAAATACTATTCACTTTAATCTTCCCGTATCTGCTTTGGCTTTTTGGAATATAGATATGAAAAAAACAGTAGAGCCGGGCAAATTTAAAGTCATGGTAGGAACCAATAGTGAAACTGGATTAGAAGCAAATTTTGAAGTTGAATAAATTAGATGATGTCATGTTCGCGGTAAAATGCTGTGTCGGTTGTCGTCCTGAAGCGGAGTCGAATGGTATTTGGAGGCTTCGAGACATCAGGAACAATTAAATAAGTAACTGTATACAAGTTAAAAAACATAAAACAATGAAAAATATACTCATATCATTTCTTCTGCTATTGGCGATGCCAGCATTGGCTTTAAGTAAGACCGAAAAAGAAATATCGGTTGATATCTGTATTTACGGCGGTACTTCTGCAGGTGTGGTATCTGCTTATACAGCAGCCAAAGCAGGTAAAAAAGTAATTATTATAGAGCCAGGTGGAAGGCTGGGAGGCTTAAGTTCGGGAGGATTGGGAATGACCGATATTGGTAATAAATATGTAGTTACTGGATTAGCGTTAGATTTCTACCGCAAATTGGGTGCGTACTATGGCAACCTTGAAAACTGGATTTTCGAACCCAAGGTAGCTTTAGACATATTTAACGAATACGTTAAAAACGCAAATATAGATGTGATATATAATCAGCAGTTAATTGATGTAAAAAAAGAGAAACGTAACATCAGAGAAATCACCGTTACCAATTTGGGCGAGAAAAACGGCGATAAGTTGAAGGTTAAGGCAAAAATGTTTTTAGACTGTACCTACGAAGGCGATTTAATGGCAATGGCAGGTGTAAGTTACACAGTAGGTCGGGAAGATAATAATGTCTACAATGAAACGCTGAACGGTGTTCAATTGCTAAAAGGTCATCAGCTTCCTGATGGGGTAGACCCATATAAAATAAAAGGAAAGCCATCCAGTGGCTTGCTTTGGGGAATCAGCAATGAAGTCTTAAAGCCTAACGGAACAGGCGATAAGAAAGTACAGGCATACAATTTCCGGATAGCCCTTACCAATGATCCTGCTAATAGAATGCCAATCACGAAACCTGATAACTATGATTCGAAAAGGTATGAGCTACTGATTCGGCAAAAAGAAATTCAACCATGGAAAGGATTGAAAGATGTCTTTATCTGGAGTTTAATGCCGAATAACAAAACAGATATTAATAATCGTAATGGCATGTCAACCGATATGATTGGAGCCAACTGGGGATATCCGGAGGCTGATTTCTATAAAAGGAAAAAGATTATCAAAGAACACGAAGACTATACCAAAGGTTTGCTATATTTTGTGGGGAATGATCCTGCCATTCCAGCGTTCATTCGCAAAGAAATGCAGGAATGGGGGTATCCTAAAGACGAATACCTTGAAAATAACCATTGGTCACCACAACTATACATTCGCGAAGCCAGAAGAATGATTAGCGATGTGGTGATGACACAGCACCATTGCCAGGGTAAAGAAGTAGCGACAGATGATGTGGGTTATGCTGCTTATACCATGGATTCGCACAACTGTGACCGTTTGGTGGTAAATGGAATGGTAAAAAATGAAGGTAATGTGGAAGTGGGAGGTTTTCCGCCTTTTCCGATTTCCTATAGGTCTATTGTTCCTAAGAAAACAGAGGCAGATAACCTGTTAGTCCCGGTTTGTCTGTCCGCGTCACATATTGCTTTCGGCTCTATCCGGATGGAGCCTGTGTTCATGGTTCTGGCACAGTCAGCAACCGTTGCAGCTTGTTTGGCAATTGATAAAAATATAACTGTACAGGATGTAAACGTAGACGAAATTAAAGCTATCCTTAAATCCAATCCCAAAGCAGATTTTCGCAGGCCTGATGTTTTGGTTCAGGTGTCAGATACTGGCAATGTGGAAATAAAAGGTGATTGGAAAATAATACCACTAAAAGGTTATGGTAAATATCATGTGGAGAACAATTCTGCCAACAGCAGTGAATACGTGAAGTTTAAGTTTGATACACAAGCTTTAGCTGATAGATATAAAGTCTATTACTATTTCCCTAAATTGAATTCAAAAGCTGAGACGGTAAAACTTGAATTGTTTGACGGAAAAGATACCCAATGGTTGTCTCTGAACCTGAAGGACATAAAAATAGTTGGGCAAACCACCAGCACATGGGTAGAAATAGGAGAATTTGATTTCAATTTTCCGGCAAAGCCGTATATAAAAGTGTTATCAAATGAGTCAGGTGAAAATGTAGCTGCCAACGCAATACTTTTAGTGCCAAAAGATTAATTGTTAAAAAATTATGGAAATTTTAAATGGGGTAAATGCCCTTACGCTGGTCTTTGTATCCTTGCTTGTCTTTGCCATAGCCTACCGTTTTTACGGGATATTTATGGCCAATAAAGTGCTCAGGCTCAATGCAGCCAATGTTACACCGGCCATAGAATTTGCAGACGGCAAAGATTACGTGGCCACTAACAAGAACGTACTCTTTGGCCACCACTTTGCTGCCATAGCCGCTGCAGGCCCATTGGTCGGCCCGGTACTGGCAGCCCAGTTCGGTTACCTCCCGGGAGCATTATGGATCCTGATCGGCTGTGTACTGGCCGGAGGCGTCCACGACATGGTAGTGCTTTTTGCATCCGTAAGGCATAAGGGC
>PJUE01000178.1_pt1 | contig 67544 bp, 65 predicted proteins | sample 1512171 | NCBI WGS metagenome assembly PJUE01 (sample SAMN08177674, study PRJNA422409) | Feces metagenome, whole genome shotgun sequencing project. | isolation source: Chicken feces (3) enriched on wood chips: alkali lignin treatment | host: Gallus gallus | place: USA: Madison | collected 2015-01-15
CACGTGGCCGACCCAGATCGTGAAGATGCCGTTTTCGGCGGGCCAGCCCAAGCTGCCGCGCAGTTCCACGAACATCAGCAGTAGCGAGATGCCCAGCACCACTTCGGGGATGACCAGCGGCGCGCTCAGCATGCCCACGTACAGCGCGAAGCCGCGGAAGCGCCCCATGCGCCCCAGCACGTAGCCGGCCCAGGTGCCGATGATGACGGCGGCGGTGGCAGTCATGGCGGCAATGCGGAACGACAGCCAGGCCGCGCGCAGCAGCGCGTCGTCGTTGAACAGCGAGTGATACCAGCGGAACGAGAAACCGGTCCAGGACGTGACGGTGGGCGACTCGTTGAACGAGAACACCATCAGGCTGATGATGGGCACGTACAGGAAAAAGTACCCCAGTCCCAGCACGACGGCGCGCAAAGTCTTGTTGGGCCCGTTCATTTGCGGCCTCCGTTCGCCTGTTCCTGCTGCTTGACCTGGTTGTACTGGAAGTACACCAGCGGCACCAGCAGCAACAGCACCATCACGCAGGTCACGGCCGAAGCCATGGGCCAGTCGGCGTTGTTGAAGAACTCATTCCACATCACGCGGCCCATCATGAGCGTGTTGGCGCCGCCCAGCATTTCGGGGATCACGTACTCGCCCACCGCCGGGATGAACACCAGCATGGCGCCGGCAATCACGCCCTGGCGCGACAGCGGCACCGTGATCTGCCAGAACGCCTGCCAGGGCTTGGCGCCCAGATCGTAGGCGGCTTCCAGCAGGCGCAGATCCATCTTCACCAGCGTGGCGTACAGCGGCAGGATGAAGAATGGCAGGTAGGCGTAAACCATGCCGATGTAGACGGCGACGTCGGTGCGGTAGATTTCCAGCGGACTGGAAATGATGCCCAGGCCCTGCAGCAGGTTGTTGAGCAGCCCGTCGTTGCGCAGGATGCCGACCCAGGCGTACACGCGCAGGAGCAGCGAAGTCCAGAACGGCAGGATCACACCCAAAAGCAGCAGGTTGCGCACCGCCGGCGACGAACGCGCGATGTAATAGGCGATGGGATAGCCGATCAGCACGCAGAAGAGCGTGGTGATGGCGGCGATCTTCACCGAATTCAGATACGTGGCGAAGTACAGGCTGTCCGTGAACAGCAGGATGTAGCCGCGCAGGTGCAGGCTGAACTGCACCGCCTCGTCCTTGAATTCCGCCAGGGATGTATACGGCGGAATGCCGAACTTCAGCTCGGCGAAACTGATCTTCAGGACCAGCAGGAACGGCACCAGCAGGAACAGCACCAGCCAGGCGAACGGCGGCACCACCGCCAGCGCCCGGCCCGACGGCAACCAGTCGCGGGGCGAAAAGCGGATCATGACGCCAGCACCGTGGCGCTGTCGGCGTCCCAGCTGACGAAGATCTCTTCATCGATGCCGGGCGCGTCCATCTGGGCCAGCAACTGGCTGGGCACGCTGGCCTCGACCGTCTTGCCGGAATCCAGGCGGATCTGATAGAGCGCGTAGCTGCCCATCCAGGCCATGTGGCTGACCATGCCATGGGCCCAGTTGTATTCGGCTTCGGGCTGCTCGCGCGACACCACCAACCGTTCAGGGCGGATGGAGACGTGCACTTCCATGCCCAGCGGCTCGCTCACGCCGTGGTTGACGAAGAGCGGACGGGTCAGCTCGCCGCACTCGATGGCGACGTGGTCCGGTTCATCGACCACGATGGTGCCGGTGAACATGTTGGTCGACCCGATGAAGCTGGCGACGAAGCGGGAATTCGGAAAGGCGTAGACGTCCTGCGGCGTGCCGCATTGGACGATCTGGCCTTCCGTCATGACGGCCAGGCGGTGGGCCATGGTCATGGCTTCTTCCTGGTCGTGCGTGACCATGATGCAGGTCACGCCGACCTGCTCCAGGATCTTCACGAGTTCGATCTGGGTCTTCTGGCGGATCTGCTTGTCCAAGGCGGACATGGGCTCGTCCAGCAGCAGCAGCTTGGGCCGCTTGACCAGGCTGCGCGCCAGCGCCACGCGCTGCTGCTGGCCGCCCGACAGCTGGTTGGGCTTGCGGCGCGAATAACCGGCCATCTGGACCAGGTCCAGGGCTTCGAACACGCGGTCATGGATCTCGGCCCGGTCCACGCCTTCCTGCTTCAGGCCGAAGGCCACGTTGGCCTCGACCGTCATGTGCGGGAACAGCGCGTAGGACTGGAACATCATGTTCACGGGCCGGCGGTACGGCGGCACGTGCGTGATGTCTTCGCCGTCCAGGAATATCTGGCCCGAGGTGGCTTCCTCGAAGCCCGCCAGCATGCGCAGCAAGGTGGACTTGCCGCTGCCCGAACTGCCGAGCAGGGCGAAGATCTCGTTGCGCTTGACCGAGAGATTGACGGAACGGACGGCGACCACATCGCCGAAGATCTTTACGACATCGGAAATCCGGACGAACTCGTCCGGATCGGCCGAATGCTGCGCCGAGTAACGGCTATCGCTCATGATGACTTATCTTCCAGACTTCAGCTCGGACCACATCCGGTTTTGCAGGCGTTGGATGTTCAAGGGCAGCGCCTTGATCACATACAGGGTCTTGGAGACGTCCGCCGGCGGGTAGATCATGGGGTTGTCGGCCACGTCCTTGACCACGAACTGCCGCGCCTCTTTGTTGGCGTTGGGATAGAACATGGTGTTGGTGATGGCCGCATGCACCTTGGGCGTTTCGATGTAGTTGATGAAGGCCAGCGCCTCTTCGGGATGCGGAGCATCCTTGGGGATGACCATCAGGTCGAACCACGCGGGCGCGCCGCCCTTCGGAATGAAGTAGTTCACTTCATAGGACTTCTTGGCGTCCTGGGCGCGCTTGCGAGCGATCATCACGTCGCCGGAAAAGCCGTAGACCATGCACAGGTCTCCCACGGCGAGCTCGTCGATATAGCCCGACGAGCTGAACTGGCGGATGTACGGGCGGATCTTCATCAACACGTCCAGCGCGGCCTTGTAGTCGTCGGCGTTGGTGCTGTTGGGATCCTTGCCCAGGTACTTCAGCACGGCCGGGAACACCTGGGCGGCTTCGTCCAGCATGGAGATGCCGCACTCTTTCAGCTTGGCGGCGTTCTCGGGCTTGAAGATCATGTCCCAGTTGGCCAGGTCCACGCCGTCGCCCATGATCTGCTTGACCTTGGTGACGTTGTAGCCCAGGCCATTGGTGCCGTAGCCCCAGGGAATGGCGTATTCGTTGCCGGGATCGACGGTGGCGACCAGCGCCATGATTTCGGGATCCAGGTACTTCCAGTTCGGGATCTTGGACTTGTCCAGCTTTTGGAACAGGCCGGCTTCGATCTGGCGCGAGGCGTAATGCGTGGACGGGACAACGACGTCATAACCCGACTTGCCGGCCAACAACTTGGCCTGCAGGGTGTCGTTGCTGTCGTAGACGTCATAGCGGACCTTGATGCCGGTTTCCTTTTCAAAACCGGGAATTGTGTCCGGAGCCGTGTATTCGGCCCAGTTGTAGACGTTGACGACCTTGTTCTGCGCCACCGCCGCCGACGAGGCCGCCATGACCAGCATCGCCCCAAGCGCCAAGCGCATACCCGCCCGTAGTTTCATCACCAGCCCCCTTGCGTTATGCCGTATGTGACAGGAGTACCAAAAGGCGAAATGATAAAGCTTTTTAGCGAGGACCTGCCCAACTTTGCCGGGTGATTGGCGCGATTTGGGCCAGATGGCGGCATTTGGCCGCCCCCGCCGGGTTCAGGGCTGGATCCCCACGCCCCAGGCCGTCCAGTAGCTGTCGCGCAGGCGCAGCCAGAAGCGCTCGCCCTCTTCCCCGGCGACCTTGCGCAGCGAACGGCGCAGGCGTTCCAGGTTGGCCTCGCGCTGGCGGTCGGACAGGGAACCTTGCGTGCCTCGGTCGAAATCGATCAGCCAGATGCGACCGTCGCTGCCCACCAGGATGTTGAAGGCATTGAGGTCGGCATGCCAGACGCCCGCCCGGTGCATGCGCACGATGGCCTCGGCCGCCGCCTGCCAGACCGGCTCGGCCAGCACGTGGGCCAGCGGCCGCACGCCGGGAATGCGCTCGACCACGATGGCGGCGCGGTAGATCGGGCCTTGCCGCCAATAGGCGGCGGCCAGCGGCGCAGGCACCGCCAGGCCCTGGGCGCGCATGGCGGCCAGCAGGCGGTATTCGCGAAAGCTGCGGGTGCGGGCCTCGCCGTTCCAGAGATAGGCGTCGCGGCTGATGCGCGCGACCATCCCGCCGCGGCGGTAGCGGCGCAGCACGCCCTGCCAGCCTGCCCCCTGCACGAACCAGGCGGCCTGGCGTCCGCCGGCATCCACCGGCCGCGCCCGGTCGCCATAGTGCGCCGGGTTGAACAGGTCCGGGCCGGCTTCGGTCAGGCGCGAGGGATCGCTCAGCATGGCTCCGCCCAGGGGACCGGACCAGGCCTGGCGCCGTTCACCGGATCGGGAATCGCCTTCAGCCTTCACGATTGCGCATCCAGTCGGCTACGCCGTAGAAGGACTGCAGCAGGCGTTCGACCAGGGCCGGTTCGATCCCCTGGTCTTCCATGGCCCGGCCAATGCAGGTCACCCACTGGTCGCGCTCGACCTCACCGATCGAGAACGGCAGGTGGCGGGCGCGCAGCCGGGGATGGCCGAAGCGTTCTATATAGTGGTCCGGGCCGCCAAAGTAACCGCAAAGAAACCAGAACAGCTTGTCGCGCGCCTGGTCCAGGCTGGGACCATGGGCCGCCCGCAGCTCCTTCAGGTCGGGCTCCATGTCCATCAGGTCATAGAAGCGGTCCACCAGGGCGCGCACGCCCGGCTCGCCGCCAAGTAGGTCAAAAATGCTGCTGGAGTTTTCCACGGGTTCGGTAATCGTATGGACGCGCGTCGGCATCAGGTTTCTCGTAGGGTGACCAGGGGCGGCGTGCGCAACACGCCGCGCAGGGCCAGGGCGCCGCCGGCCCAGGCGCCCAACATGCCCGCGGCGATGCCCGCCAGCCACGGCCAAAGGCTAAGAGTAATAGTGAAATCAAAGACCTGCGTTGACAAAGCCCAAGCGATCGCGGTGGCGCCGGCCGCTGCCAGCAGACCAGCCAAGCCCCCCACGGCCCACAGCTCGATGCGCTGGGAGCGCGCCAGCTGGCTACGGGTGGCGCCCAGCGCGCGCAGCACGGCGGCTTCGCGCATGCGCTCGTCGCGCGTGGCCGTCAGCGCCGCGGACAGCACCAGCACGCCGGCGGCCAGCGTGAACAGGAACAGCAATTGAACGGCCTTCCCCACTTCGTTCAGTACTGATTGCAGCTGTTGCAGGATGGCGCCTACGTCGAACACCGTCAGGTTCGGGAACTCGCGCACCAGCGCGGGCAGGACCGAGGCCTTTTCAGGCGGCAGGTAGAAGGACGTGATCCAGCTCTGGGGCATGTCGGCCAACGCGGCGGGCGTCAGGATGGCGAAAAAATTGACGCGCATCGTATCCCAATCGACCCGTCGGGTGCTGGTGACTGCCGCCTCGACCTGCTGCCCCGCCACATCGAAGGTCATCTTGTCGCCCAGCGCCAGGCCCAGGCTCTTGGCCAGGCCTGACTCCAGCGACACCTCGGACGCGCCCGGCTGCAGCCAGCGGCCCTGCTCGATACGGTTGGAAGACGGCAATTCGTCGCCATAGGACAGGTTGAACTCCCGGTCCACCAGCCGCTTGGCGCGGGGTTCCTCGTAGTCGTCCGGCCCCACGGGCTTGCCGTTGATGGCGATCAGCCGCCCGCGCACCATCGGCGCCAGCGTGATGCGGCCCAGGCCTTCGCGGGTGAGCGCGTCGGTCACGGCCTGGCGCTGGTCCGGCTGCACATTGATGAGGAAACGGTTGGGTGCGTCCGGCGGCAAGGTCCGCTGCCAGCCCTGGATCAGGTCGGTGCGCGTCATGGTCAGCAACAACAGCGCCATCAGGCCCACCGCCAAAGCGCACACCTGGGTGATGGTGGCGGCGCGCCGGCGCACTACGCCAGCCAGCGCGAAACGCAGCGCCGGCAGGCCGGCGGCCAGCCGGCGCACGCGCGCCAGGCCCAGGATGCAGAGCCAGGCCACCAGCGCGAACACGGCGAAGGCTCCCAAGAAGCCGCCCGCCACCACGCCGCCCAGCTTGGCGTCGCCGGCAAACCACCAGATCAGCAGCGCGAAGCCCGCGGCCCCCAGGACATAGCCCAGGGCGCTGCGCGCGCTGAGCGCGTCGGCGTCGCGGCGCAGCACCCGGGCCGGCGGCACGTGGCGCAGTTGGGCCAGCGCCGGCAAGGCAAAACCCAGCAACAGCAAAAGGCCGGTCAACAGCCCCTGCAAGGCCGGGATGGCCGAGGGCGCAGGCAAGCTGGTATCGATCAGCGAACCCAGCAGCATGACCAGCACCTGATGCACCGCATAACCCAGCAGGCAGCCCGCGGCCGACGAGAACAGGCCGACCAGGGTGAACTCCAGCGTCAGCATGCGCGACACTTGCGACTGCACCGCCCCCAGGCAGCGCATGACCGCGATGCCGTCGCGGTGGCGCGTCATGTAGCGGCCGGCGGCCAGGGCCACGGCCACGGCCGATATCAGCACCGCCAGCAGCGCGACCAGCGACAGGAAGCGCTGCGCCCGGTCCAGCGTGCGGCGCACTTCGGGCCGGCCGGACTCCAGGGTGGCAACCTTCTGGCCGCGCTTCAGATTCTGCTTGAGCCACGTCGAGTAGCCCGCCACGGCGTCGGGCTGGCCCGCAACCAGCATGGCGTAGCCGATGCGGCTGCCCGGCGCAATCAGGCCGGTGGCGGGCAGATCGCTGGCGCGCAGCAGCACCCGCGGCGCCACGTTGACGAATTGCATGCCGCGGTCCGGCTCATAGGTAATGACGCGGTCCACCCTCAGGTGGGCGTCACCCACGTTCAGTGTGTCGCCCACCTTCAGGTTCAGCAGGGACAGCAATTGGGCGTCCACCCAGACCGCCCCTTCAGGCGGAATATCGCGAGTCGGGGCATCGGGTTCGAACGGTGCGCCCGCCACGCGCAGGGCGCCGCGCAGCGGATAGCCCGGCTCCACCGCCTTCAGCGCAGCCAGTTGGGCGCCGTCTCCGGCTCCGACCATGGAGGGAAACTGCCAGGTGCTGGAGACGGCCAAACCGCGTTCGCGGGCCTGGTCCATGAAGGCCGCTGGCACCGGCTCGTCGGCGTCCAGCACCAGGTCGGCGCCCAGCATCTGCCCGGCGTCGCGCTCCAGCGCCCGACCGACCCGGTCCGCCAGGAAGCCGACGCTGGTCACCGCGGCAACCGCCACGACCAGCGCCAGCACCAGCAGCCGCAGTTCTCCGGCGCGGGCGTCGCGCATCATCATCCTGGCGCCCTGGCGCAAGGTGGACCAAAAACCTGGGCGCCTGGCCCGTGACGTATCAGGGAAATCCATCATTCCACAATGTTAACCAACGGCCTAGATCGGGGCCGAATCCCGATATCATCCCGGGGCGGGAGGCTAAGCCACCCATAAAGATACTCAAAACCTGGAGAAGACGATGCGTAAATCCTGGCTTGCCGCCACGATACTGGCCGCCTGCACGGCCGCAACCGCCCTGCCCGCCGTGGCGCAGAACACCCTGAAGATGGCCTACGCGCTGTCCACGTCCTCGCACTATGGCGCCGGCGCCGACGCGCTGGCCAAGTCCATCGAAGCCTCCACGGGCGGGAAGTACAAGGTACAGCAATTCGCCAACAGCGCGCTGGGCGGCGAACGCGAAGTGATCGAAGGCCTGCAGATCGGCACCATCGACCTGGCCATCGTGTCCACCGGCGCCACACTGAACTTCGTTCCCGAAACCGGCGTGTTCGACATCCCCTTCCTGCTGCGCGACCTGCCGCACGCCCGCAACGTGCTCGACAGCAAGATCGGACAAGATATGCTGGCAAAGTTCCCCAGCCGCGGCATCATCGCCCTGGCCTGGGGCGAACAGGGCTTCCGCCACCTGACCAACAACGTCCGCCCGGTCAAGACGCCGGCCGACGCCAAGGGCCTGAAGATCCGCACCACGGAAAACCCGATCCACATCACGGCCTTCCGCCAGATCGGCATCCTGCCGACCCCCATGGCCTGGCCTGAAGTCGCCACCGCCCTGCAGCAAGGCACCATCGACGGCCAGGAGAACCCGCTGTCGGTGATCACCTCGGCCAAGCTGTCGCAGATGCAGAAATACCTGTCCTTGACCGGCCACGTCTACGGCCCGGCCCTGGTGCTGATGTCGGCCAACGTGTACGAGGGCCTGTCGGCCGCGGACAAGGCCAACTTCGACAAGGCTGGCAAGGAATCCGCCCAGGCCATGCGCGCCTACGTGGACAACATCGAGAAGACGGGCGTCGAACAACTGAAGAAGGAAGGCATGCAGGTGACCGAAGTGGACCGCGCCGCCTTCGCCGCCGCCGTCGAGCCTGCCTACCCCGAGTACTACAAGAAGTTCGACAAGAAGCTGATCGACGCGATCCGCGACACCAAGTAAGCAGGGGCCGCCCCGATCCGGGGCGCATCCCCTTGGCGGCGGGATCCCGGTCCCGCCGCTTTTGTTCCCATCCTTTGCGTACAACGCCAACGGGATTCATCATGCGTTTGCTCTGCGCCTTCGACCGCGGCCTGTTCAAACTGGTCTCGGTCCTTGCCCAACTGCTGCTGGTGGCCGCCGCGGCCGCCGCCTTCTACCAAGTCATCGCGCGCTTCGTGCTGCACTCCCCGGCCGACTGGAGCGAGGTGCTGACCCGCGCCCTCCTGATCTGGACCGTGCTGCTGGGCGTGGCCCTGGCCTTTCGCCACGGCGCCATGATCAGCGTGGAACTGCTGCGCAACCTGCTGGGCGGCACGCGCCGCCGCGTGCTCGAAGCCGTGATCGGCCTGATCTGCGCCGGATTCCTCGGCTTTCTGGCCTGGATTGGCGGCAACATGACCTACCGCGTGCGCTTCCAGACCGTGCCGAGCCTGGACATTTCGATTTCCTGGATCTATCTGGCCATCCCCGTGGGCGCCACCCTGGCCGCCATCGCCGTGCTGGCCCGCTGGTGCGCCGGCGAAGAAGACGACGTGCCTGTGCGCAACGACGCTCAAGGCTGAGCCGCCCCCCCACAGAACATAAGCAGCAGATATCGCCATGTCCCAATTAATGATTGTCTCGATGCTGATTTTCTTCGGGCTGTCCGTGCCGGTCGCCGTGTCGATCGGCCTGGCCAGCCTCGCGGGAGTCGGCGCTGCCGGCCTGCCCTGGGTGGTGGTGGCCCAGCAACTCTTCGCCGCGCTGGACAAGTACCCGCTGGTCGCCATCCCCTTCTTCATCCTGGCCGGCAACCTGATGGAAGCCGGCGGCATCTCCGAACGCATGGTGGAGTTCGCCAAGAGCGTGGTGGGCGGCATCCAGGGCGGCCTGGCCTGCACCTGCGTGCTGACCTGCATGATCTTCGCCGCCGTGGCCGGCTCCAGCGTGGCCACCACCTTCGCGGTGGGCGCGATCCTGATTCCCGCCATGATCCGGCACGGCTACCCGGCGCCCTTCGCGGCGTCATTGCAGGCCAGCGCGGCGGAACTGGGCGTGATCATCCCGCCTTCGATCCCGATGATCCTGTTCGCGGTGTCCACCGACACCTCGACCGGCGAACTGTTCATCGCCGGCGTCATGCCGGGCATCCTGATCGGCGTGGCGCTGATGCTCTACGTCTGGCTCTACGCCAAGCGCAACAACCTGGGCAAGCGCGACGGCGAAGGCCGCCTGCCGCTGTGGCCTGCGTTCAAGAACGCCTGGCTGGCGCTGATGATGCCGGTCATCATCCTGGGCGGCATCTACGGCGGCATCTTCACGCCAACCGAAGCCTCGGTCGTGGCAGTGATGTACGCCGTGGTGGTGGGCAAGTTCATCTACCGCCGCCTGAGCTTCAAGCAGCTGTCCGCCACGCTGCACAAGTCGGTGGTGTCGACGGCGGTGATCATGTTCGTGATCGCCAATGCCGGCATCTTCAGCTTCCTGCTCAACCGCGCGGGCATCCCGGACGCGCTGGGCGTGTGGCTGGCGCAGATCTTCGACACCAAGTTCACCTTCCTGATGGGCGTGAACGCGGCGCTGTTCGTGATCGGCATGTTCATCGAAACCTCGGCATCCATCGTGGTGCTGGCGCCCTTGCTGCTGCCGGTGGCGCTGAAATTCGGCGTGGAGCCGGTGCACTTCGGGATCATCATGGTGGTGAACCTGGCGCTGGGGATGATTACGCCGCCGTTCGGCGTGAATCTTTTCGCGGCTTGCGCGGTGGCCAAGTTGCCGTTGGAGAGGTTGATCAAGCCGTTGATTCCGTTTGTGGGGGTGGTGATTGTTTGCCTGGTGATCATTACTTATTGGCCGGGGTTGTCGCTGGGGTTGCGGGACCTGGTCTACGCTAAGTAGGTCTGTTTGCAGGTTCTGTTGTAGTGGCGGGCGTCAGGGCTTCTTCGTAGGCCGCTCGCCGGCGCGGGCGCCTTGGCGGCGAGCGCCCACGATTGCGGTCCGGAGCCTTCGCTCCGGACTGCCCCTTCGTCATCTTCGTCCGGGCCTGCGGCCCTCCCTTCAGATTCCCTCGGGCGCATCGAGGTTGCTCGCCGCCAAGGCGCCCGCGCCGGCGAGCTACCGAATTCTTGGCCTGTTGCGCTGCTAGACCTGTGGTTGGTGGCGAGTCTTGCGTTGCCCGCTGCTTGCGGCCGCGCGGGCGGCCGCAAGCAGCATACGTGTTGATGGGCGTCGTGGCTGTCTGCGCTTGCGCGAATACGGGGAACTGTTTGCTAATGGCACCTGCATCTGGGGTGTGGGCGGTGATGGGTGGCGCGCGGCGAGCAGCCGTTCACGCATCGAGATCCGTTCGCGCGCGCCACCCATCCGGCGGAAGCAACTCGTTGACCCCGCGCCGCGTCTCGGCCGCTGCCCCCCCTCAGACCCTGCGTCGTGATCGCCTCGGACCACAATGTTGTCCACGCACCAGGGCGGATTCAAGCTCGCGTACGGATCTCGGAAGATCATCTGCGGATTGCAGCCCCCCGCAGCACGTGTAGCTGTCGCACGTTTCGTTGCTGACGGATTGTCACGCCATTAGGCCTGTAAGCGAAACGGCTCTATCTGGGCTCTGACGCACGACATCGCCATTCATGCACCTAGTCTTTTGTAGAGATGTGCAGCTGATGCCTATCAGATAGCCTGCGTTCGCCATGTCATTTTTCGCACGAGGAGGAATTCACGAATTGACATGGTCGGATTACGCGAGGGATTCGTCCAGATCTGCTCGCACCTGTTCCATCAACTCAATATCACGCACTGGAGTCGTCTTATGACATTCAAGAAACGTGCTGTGCTAGCTGTCGCCTCCCTGACACTCGCGGCGTTCGCCCAGAACGCCATGGCTGAGGGCGCCTACTCGAGTTCCGCGGTCATGCCGACCATCTACAGCAAGAATCACTGGTACACCGTGGCACCGCCCGTGCTCGGGAGTCCCCGAGCACTGCAACCATCACCACGGTGTACTACAGCTACGGCTATCGCTTTCCGCGCCCGGCAGGCTTCCAAGTGCTGCTGTGCGACAACAGCGGCACCAACTGCACCGACGTGACCTCCAGGGGCTCGGGCTCGGTCAGTTTCAAAGGCAAAGGTGTCAAGGCCAACACGCCTGTCCGCTTCCAAGCACGCGTCGCTGGCAATGGCACGATGTCGCCCCTGGTGGGTGATGGCACCGCCAACGTGTCGGTGAACTACGACGACTGATCCGGCATTCGGCGAGCGGGCAATGGGTCTCACCCCGGCTCGCCGTGAATGATGAATCTGCAACTACGCGGCCTTTCAGCCCGCCGGTGCGAGCCAGCCACTGGCCTCAAGGTAGTCTTCGGATTGCGAGTTCGTATGGTCAAAGAGCTTGGCAAGAATCTGATCTGCAGGAGTACCCTTTGCCTTCTCGGAGTCGTATATCGCCTTGCGCTGCGCGTCAATCACGGCGGCCTCCTTGGAAAACCTTTCCTTGAAGGCTTCGTCGATGATGCGCCCGGAAGAGAGCTTATTCAACGGTTCCCCTCCCCTTCCCGGTGCAAGCTGGTCGCGAATGTCGTACCAGATCGTGCTGGGTATGTTCACCATGTCAGACGCGAACTGTTCAGCGTATTGCGGGTCGGAAGCTGCGGAATTCAACCACTTTTCCTGAATCGCGGTGCGGCCCTGCGTCGCGGTCCCCGCCTGGTTCGAGCGCTTGCGCGCCGCATCGGAAATGCTCACTTGTGTGTACGAAGAATCGAATCCCCCTAAACCCGCCACGTCCATCGACGTCGATTTCGCCGTAGTCGAACTCGGTCTCGAAAAGCCCACTCGATCTGCGCCTTGGAACGAAAGAACGCTATAGCCAGACTGAATATTCACTTGCATCCCCAATCAATATAGGAAGTGCCGCCCCTTGAAGCATTTTTGCTCAATGTTCTTGGCACCTACGCCCCGGAAAGCTACGTTGATAGAACTGCGTCCTAACTTGTCGCCTGATACTAGATTGAAGGATTGCGAGCCTTACGTCCAAAAAGCGAGCGAAAAATGGGACTTTTCTGACTTCTTTCATGCCACGCACACGCATTCTCAGCGCAAGACACATAACCCTCAGCGCTACCTCCCGGCCGCGCTGACCGGATTGTTTCTTTTGACGTGCGACGCCGTGTTCGGTGCCGATGTTCTCTATTCCGAGTACCAAGCCAAACAGCAGCAAAGTGCGTTCGCGTTTCCCCTGGAAGAAGCCATCGCGCTGGCGGTGAGGAACAACAGGTTGGTGAAAAGCGCCTACGTCCAGCGCATCAGCCAGAAATTCGATCTCTACGTCAGCGAAGGGAAGTTCTACCCGAAACTGCTGCTCACAACGTCCGCATTGACGAGCAAAGTCAACGGTACCTCCAGCAACGCGAAAGACCTGAACACCAACGCGTCGGTCACCTTGCCGACCGGGGCGACCGTATCTATCGCCAATGTCCAGGGCAGGAGCACCTCAGGCAAATCTTCGTCTACATCGGTCACGCTGAGCCAGCCCCTGCTGAAAAATGCAGGCATCGATGCGAACACGGCCTCAGTCCGCATCGCGCGCCTCGATGATGAAATCAGCCGGCTAGCACTCAAGGCAACGCTATCCCAAACCGTCGCGCAGGTGATCTACGCCTACCGCGAGCTCCTGCGCGCCCAGGAACAGAAGGTGATCGCCGAGGCAGCCCTGGCACGCAACAAAGATCTGTACGAGGTCAACCGCTCGCTGATTGCGGCAGGACGCATGGCCAAGGTGGAGATTCTGCAAACGCAGGCCGAAGTCGCGAATCGGGAAGTGGCGCTGGAAGAAGCGGAGAACCAGATCGACGCGGCCCGACTGGCCCTTGTAGCGTTGCTTGCTCTGGAGCCGCGCACACCTCTATACGCGACCGCTCCAACCAGCGTGGACTGGCGTCCTACCGACCCGACGCGCGCCCTGGAAACGGCGCTCACGCTTCAGCCCGACTACCTCTCCATAAAAATCCTGGTCGAACGGGCCAAGATCAGTCTGGACTATGCCAAGAACCAGCAGCTATGGGATTTGTCGCTGGTGGCCACCAGAACCCAGGCCCGGAGCGGCGGCGCGTCGCCGGGAGCCATGGACATTCAGGCGTCCGGCGCCCGGACCGGCGGCAGCTACGCGGGCCTGCAGCTCACCATCCCCTTCGGGGACCGCTCCATCAAGCAATCCGAGGTGCGCGCCTCCGTAGATCTGCACACCCAAGAACTCAAGTTGCTTGAAACGCGTCAAACGGTGGAGCACCGAATCCGCGATGCCACGCGCAATGTCCAAACCCGATGGCGCCAACTGGAACTCTCGATCAAGGCCCGCGACTTGTCCCGGCAGAACCTTGAGGCGGAGAAGGAAAAGCTACAGGTCGGCCAATCGTCGAACTTCCAGGTGCTGTCCTTCGAGAACGACCTGCGCAATGCCGAGAACGCCCGCCTCAATGCGCAGATCACGTACCTGAACACGCTCACTGAACTGGACGAACGCATGGGCAAGACCCTCGACGTCTGGAGCATCCCCATCATCCAGACCAATGGCTATGAGAACTGAAGAGTCCATGCCGTCAGCCCGGCAGGTCGGCCTCGTGGTCGTGAGCGCCGTCGGCATCATCGAATCACTCAACATCGAGGCGGAGGTGCTTCTGCGGCTACCGAGTGTATCGCTCATCGGCCAGCCGGCCATCGCGACATTGCTCGATATCGCTGACGCAACGTCCGCGAGCACGTTGATCTCACGGTTCGGCACACCGCCGCGCGGCGGCAGTGCTCGAGAAAGACACCATCACGCCACACGGCTGTTCGTGCACTGCGAACGGCTTCCCGGCGCCGAAGCTGATGGCCGTTGGTTGATTCTGCTCGATACCCCGCTCCCCTCGGTCGCACCAGCAGCCGCAGCGCGGCGCGCGGGGCACACCAAAATTCCCACGCTGGCCGCCGGTAGCTCGGCGGCGCTCTTGATCGCTGTGCTGCTTGGAAAAACGTTTGGCCCCGACGCGGCTCCGCCGACGGCCTCATCTGGAGCGAGTGCAGCCGCATCGGCTTCGATGACGCCAATCATGGCACCCACCACCCCGGCCTACATTTCCGTCATCGGCACCATCGAGGCCAACGAAACGCTCGGCGTTTCGGCCCCTTTCGATGGCGTCATCAAAGAAAGGCACTTCTCGTTCGACACGGAAGTCAAGCAAGATCAGTTGCTGCTGATACTGGACCCAACGGACTTGAACCAACGCGTCCAGGAAGCCAGGGTGGCGATGCTCAAGGCCGCCAAGACCATGCAGGAACTTGAGCGCTGGGACAGTGGCGCCGAAGTCTCGCGGGCGAGACGCACATTCGTGCTGGCCCGCCAGCAGGTCGAACAAACTGAGCGCAAAGTGCGGGAAACCGACGGGCTGGTCAAGAAGGGCATTCTCGCCCGGAACGAGTACGACATCGTGGCGGAACAGCTCACCGGTTTCAAGGCCCAGTTGGCGGCGGCAGCGGATGACCTGAAGGCCACCCAGGAAAAAGCCGACAAGAGCAGCATGGAAATCGCCAAAATCGAGTATGAGCAGGCCAGGGCGAAGCACGAGGACTTGGCCAGGAGCGCGCTGCTGGCACGCATCGCCGCGCCGCGTTCCGGCATTCTGTCGAAGGCGCCAGCATCCTCTGGACAGGCGCCGGCGACACTTGATGCGGGAAGCCGGATCACGAAGGGTCAGCTACTGTTCAACGTCGCGCTTACCGGCAAGCTGCGCGTGTCGGCCCGGGTCGACGAAGCGGACGTCGTCAGCCTCGCCACAGGCATGCCTGTGGAAATGTGGATCGATTCACAGGAGATCGCCCCCCTCCTAGGACACCTTGCCAGTATCTCGGCACAGGCCATCCAAAGCGGCAACGGCGTCCGCAGCGCCCTGTTCGACGTGAGCGTCGATCTGCCGGCATTGAGCGAGGAGCAGCGAGGGAAGCTGCGCGTCGGAATGACCTGCAACCTTCGCATAGAAACCCGGAGCGCCGCGAATCCCGAGTCAGGCGGCCCAGCGCGTATCGGCAGGGCGCCTGTGCAGACAAGAAACTGAAATGCTGAAACTGGATCGGATCAGCAAGGCCTACCACAATGGCAGCGGTACAGTACCTGTGCTGCAAGACGTTTGCCTCGAGGTCGGCGCTGGCGAAATGTGCGCCATCATCGGAGCCTCCGGGTCGGGCAAGAGCACGTTGCTCAACATCATGGGGTTGCTCGACGCGCCGGATAGCGGCGCCGTGCTCTACCGGGGGAAGCCCGTGCATGATGCGGACTTGAAGACGCGAGCCAACCTGCGCAATCGCCACATCGGATTCGTATTCCAAGCCTTCAATCTGCTGCCACGCATGAGCGCACTCGACAACGTCGGCCTTCCCCTGCTCTACCGCGGCATCGGCAAGTCCGAGCGCCGCCGACGGGCACAGCGCTGGCTGGAGCGCGTCGGGTTGGCCGATCGCGCGGAGCACCTGCCGGACTCGCTATCCGGCGGACAGAAGCAGCGAGTCGCCATTGCGCGGGCCCTGGTCGGAGCGCCGCAGCTCGTGCTCGCCGATGAACCCACCGGCAACCTTGATCAGAAGGCGGCGCAGGACATTCTCAGCCTACTGGGCGAACTGAGCCGGGAGTCCGGCGTCGCGGTCGTCATCGTGACCCACGACCCTGCCATCAGCGTCAAGTGTCAGCGGGAAATCGTGGTCAGTCACGGGCGGGTCGTTGTTCGCGAGAGTGCGCCATGGCGTGGATGAATTTCCCGCGCGCAACCGGCTCCTTGCGCGCCATTGTCGAGGATGCCATCGACAATATGCGCGCGGTTCGGCAACGCACCCTGCTTTCCCTGATCGGCATAGCCATCGGCGCTGCGGCCGTCGTGGCGCTCTTGAACATCGGAGAGAACACCTCGGACGAGGCTGCGCGCCAATTCAAGTCGATGGGGACGGACCTCATCATTGTTCAGGACAGCCCCACCCTCGGCGGACAGCGCAGAGCCCCTCCACTCAGGAGCGAAGACGCACAAGAAATGGCAAAGAGTATCGCTGGGGTTTCCCTGGCCGCTCCGCTATCGACGACGCCAGTCAAGACCGGCACAGGAGGAAAGTTGCTCGACGCGACGGCCATTGGCACCACGGAATACCTGATGACCGCAGCTCGGCTGGAACTCGCCCGCGGCCGATTCATTTCCCACCGGGATGGATTGAACACCGTGGTGGTGGTCGGAGGGAATCTGGCTACGCAACTCGTCGGCGGCGGCACAGAGCTGGCGCTGGGCGATGAGATCCGCATGGACAACTACCGCTATACGGTCGTGGGAGTCCTGCGTAGTGCTCCACGCAACCCACTACTGCCGTTCGATCTCGACAACGCCCTGATTCTGCCGATCAAGGCGGATCGCCGCGCGAACTCCGCGACCGGAGCGTTATCCAACATCCTGCTGCGCGTTGCCGAGGGCCACGACCCTCTGCATGCGCTCACCGAGGTCTCCTCGTTTCTTCAGCGCAAGGGCAGCAACGCCCAGGCGCAGGGAGCGCTGCTGCTGCTCGACGGCATGCGGCAGCAAGGGCAGATGTTCAAATGGATGCTGGGTGGAGTGGCCTGCATCTCGCTGCTTGTTGGCGGCATTGGCATCATGAACGTCATGCTGGCCGGTATCGCCGAACGACGCCGCGAGATCGGGCTGCGCATGGCCATCGGCGCCGACCAGTGGGGCGTCATGACAATGATCGTCACGGAGGCAGTCAGCCTCTCGTTCGTGGGAGGCGGAGCAGGCACCCTGCTCGGCATGTTCGCCTCCGTGCTCTACGCGTGGTTCACAGGCTGGGAGCCTACGCTATCGGCTCTGGCGGCACTTCTCGGGTTCGGCATGTCGCTTTTGACCGGATTGTTCTTCGGTATCTACCCCGCCTTTGCAGCCTCGAAATTGAGTCCGATTGAAGCACTCAGATCCGACTGAAACCGGCTCATCCACGGCGCGGTTGGCGCCCTAAGAACCGATCTTCGACCAGATCACGCGGCGCGCACTACATCCCACGTCACGGCATGACACCGTAACTGCCGCCCGCCCACCCCGACAACCACAGGCGCCTCCACCTTGCACTGCTCCCGCGCCATCGAACACCGAGGATGAAACGTACACCCCGACGGCGGCAAGATGGGATTAGGCACCTCACCCCCCATCGGCTCCCGATCCCGCCGCGGATCATCCAGGTCCGGAATCGTATCCAGCAGCATCCGCGTATACGGATGCTGTGGCGAGTCGAACAGCTGATCCGCAGGCGCCTGCTCCACGATGCGCCCCAGATACATCACCGCCACGCTGTCCGACACGTGCCGCACCACCGACAGGTTGTGGCTGATGAACACATAAGTCAGCCCGAACTCCTTCTGCAGATCCCCCATCAGGTTCAGGATCTGCGCCTGCACCGACACATCCAGCGCCGAGGTCGGCTCGTCGCACACCAGGAATTCCGCCTCCGTCGCCAGCGCCCGCGCGATCGAAATCCGCTGGCGCTGGCCGCCCGAAAACTCGTGCGGGAAGCGGCCCGCGTCGCTGGCGGACAGGCCAACCAGTTCCAGCAGCTCGTCCACCCTTCGTCGCGTTTCCGCCGGCGTGGCTCGCAAGCCCAGCGTCGTGATCGGTTCGGCCACGATATTGCCCACCCGCCAGCGCGGATTCAGGCTGGCGTAGGGGTCCTGGAAGATCATCTGCGGATGCAGCACGCCACCCTTGCGGTTGCGCCCGTAGCGCAGCGTTCCGCGCGTCGGCGCCACCAGCCCAACCAGCAGCTTCGCCAGCGTGGACTTGCCGCAGCCCGATTCGCCCACAATGCTCAAAGTCGTACCGCGCGGCACGGATAGCGACACCCCGTCCACCGCCTTCAAGGTCTGCTCGGGCTGACGCGACAACGTGCGTTCCAGCCAGGGCGGCGACACGTCGAACCAACAGGCCAGGTCATCGGCCCGCAACAACACATCATCGTTAAGCGGCATGGGCGACTCCTCCTTGATGCAGCCAGCAGGCGCTGACGGTGGCGCCGGCCGGAGATGCGGCCAGCGGCGGGCGCTGCTGGCCGCAACGCGGCCCCGCCATCGAGCAACGCGGGTGGAAAGCACAGCCGTCGGGCATGGCGTGCAGGCGCGGCATGGCGCCGTCGATCTGGTTCAGCCGGGCAGCGCGCTGGCGCAGGCCGGGAATCGCATTCATCAGGCCCTGCGTGTACGGATGGCCCGGGCGGCGCAGCACGTCCAGCACCGGTCCGATCTCGACGATGCGCCCCGCATACATCACCGCCACGCGGTCCGCGGTCTCGGCGATCACGCCCATGTCGTGCGTCACCAATAGCACCGAAGTGCCCTGCTCGCGACACAAGCGCCGCAACAGCGCCGTGATCTGCGCCTGTACCGACACGTCCAGCGCCGTGGTGGGCTCGTCGGCGATGATGAGCGCCGGCCGCGCCGCCAGGGCCAGCGCAATCACCACGCGCTGGCGCATGCCGCCGGAGAACTGATGCGGATAGTGATCGATGCGTTTGTCCGCCGCCGGGATGCCCACGGCCAGCAGCAGCTCCAGCGCCCGCTGGCGCGCAGCCTGCGCCGTCACCTTGTCATGGTGGCGGATCGTCTCGACCAACTGGTCGCCCACCGTGAACAGAGGATGCAGGCTGGTCAGCGGATCCTGGAAGATCGCGCCGATTTCCTTGCCGCGCAAACGCTGGCGCGCCTTGGGCGGCAGGTTGTCGATGCGCCTGCCCGCCAGGTGGATCTCGCCGCCGCCCAGCCGCCCGGGCGGCTCCAGCAGGCCGATCACCGCCATGCCGGTCAGCGACTTGCCGGCGCCGGATTCGCCGACCATGCCCAGGATCTCGCCCGGCTGGATGTCGAAACTGATGTCGCGTGTGGCGACCAGGACGCCGTGGCGCGTCGGGAACTCGACCGACAGGCCGCGCACCGACAGGGTCGGCGCGGTGTTGGCCGCGGCCGGCGGCTGCGTGGAGTTGGGAACGAGGGCCATCATGACGGACTCCTTGCGGTACGCGGATAGCTGGAGGAAAAAATCTGCTCGGCCGGCGGATGCCCCCAGGTGCGGTCAGGGTAGCGGGCCACCAGCCCGTCGAACTGCGTCTGCGCCTGCTCTTGCGCCAGGCGCGCATCGAAGCCGGGGATCCGCCCGTCCACCATGACGAAGCGGCCGTCGATCACGACCTGCGACACGTCGCGCCCGCTGCCGCTCACCATCAGCGTCTGGATGGGATCGATCAGCTGGCCGTTGCGGTCGTGCGAAAAATCGAACACCACGATGTCGGCCTTGGCGCCCACGGCCAGCCGGCCCAGGTCCGGACGGCCCAGGGCGTCAGCCCCGCCCACGGTGGCGGCGTCGTAGTAGTCCTCGGAGCGGACCGCCTCGGTCGAGCCGTCGGCCACCCGGCACAGCATCATGCCCACCTGCATGTTCAGGACCATGTCGGGCGGCCAGGTGTCCGTACCCATGCCGATGTTCACGCCCAGCTTGCGGTAGCGCGCGAACGATTCCAGCGTGGCGCCATGTCGCCCCGACACCAGCGGGCAATGCACGATGCTGGCGCCGGCGTCGCGGATGATCTCCAGGTCGCGCCCGGGCCGCTCGATATGGCGCGAACCCGACACATAAGTGCCATGCGGCAGCAAAGCGCGCTCGGACAGGAAGTCCAGGCTTTGCAGCCATTCCGGCGGGCTCATGCCATGCTGCTCCAGCACCAGGTCGTACTCCAGGCGCGACTGGCAGCAATGCAGCCGGATCGGGATATTCCGCTCGCGCGCCGCCGCAGCCGATGCGCGCAACAGCGCAGGCGTGCAGGTTTCGATGCGGTCGGGCGACAGCATGGCGCGCACGCGGCCGCTATGACGGCCTTCGATTTCGTCGCAGAAGGCCAGGGCCGCCTCCAGTCCCGCCAAGCCGCGCGCCTCGTCGTAATGACAGCGGATCGTGCCGCCGGCGTCCACATATGTATGGCCGCTGCGATAGGCCGGTCCCAGGTAGACGCGCAGGCCCAGCTCGCCGGCGGCATTGGCCGCAGACAGGAATTCATCGCGGGTCTCGCCCCAAACCCGGTAGAACAGCGACGCGATCGGCAGCGCCGTCGTGATGCCGTTGCGTATCAGCTGGGCAAACGCGTAGCGCTTCTGGAATGCGAGTTCGGCCGCCGTGTACATCTCGTACGGCCCCCGCTTCATGTAGGTCTCGGGCCAGATGCGGCCCTTCTTCCAGGCGGGCGAGTTGTCGAAGCCCAGGATGGTCGTGTCCAGGTCGGACAGCGCATCCAGGTCCACGAAACCCGGGCCGATCAGCGCCCGGCCATAGTCGCGACGCTGCGCGACCTGCCCCGGGTAGCGGTGGCCGACGTAGACGATGCGGTCGCCCTCGAACACCACCTCGCCGTTCTCGTACAGGCAATGGCGGCCGTTCTCGTGGCCCACCACCCAGCGGGCGGTCAGCAGGATGGGGCCTTGCGGCGCGCTCATCACGGCGCCTCCGCCAGCGCCCGGCCGTTGCGCGCAACCACGCGCCCGCCCTTGACGACCAGCTTGCGTTGCGGGCGCGATACGATCGCTTCGGCCACCGTCTCGGCGTCCACCAGCACGAAGTCGGCGTGGCAGCCTGGCGCCAAACCGTAGTCGGACAGGCCCATGACCTGCGCATTGCCGTAGGTCGCCACGTGCAGCGCCAGATCCAGCTCGTCGTCGCGACGGAAGTTGTTGCGCAGGCCCACCAGCATGGTCCGTTCCAGCATGTCGGGCTTGCCGTAGGGACCCCAGGTATCGCGCATGCCGTCGTTGCCCGTGCAGACCGTGACGCCGGCCGCGTGCAGCTTCGCCACATTGGGCACCGGCCGCGAGGCCGAGCCCGTGGTCATGATGTGCACGCCGGCCTTCAGCAAACCTTCCGTCAGGGCCTGCACCGCCTGCGTGTCGGGCATGCCCAGACAGAAGGAATGCGACAGCGTGACCTTGCCCTGCATGCCCAGCGCCAGCACCCGGTCTATGGTCATCTGCATCGAGAACGCGCCGAGTTCGCCCGCTTCGTGCAGATGGATGTCGATGGGCTTTCCATGCCGCTGCGCAAGCCCGAAGATGGCGTCCAGATGGCCCTTGGGATCGCGGTCCATGCCGGCCGGGTCCAGCCCGCCCACCACTTCCGCGCCCATGCGCAAGGCCTCGTCCATCAGTTCCAGCGTGCCCGGGCGGATCAGCAGCCCGCTCTGCGGGAAAGCGACGATCTCCACGTCGATCTGGTCACGGTACTGTTCGCGCGCGCGCATCACGCCTTCGATCGCGCCCAGTCCAATGTCCGTGTCCACGTCCACATGGCTGCGGATATGGCTGGTGCCGTCGCCGATCGACATCACCAGCTGGCGCGCCGACTGCCGGTACGGATCGATGCCCAGGCGCTTCTTCTCGGCGCGCTCGTTCTCGATCTTGTCGATCAGGCGCGGGCCGACCTCGTTGCGGTACCAGGGCATGCCGTACATGGTCTTGTCCAGGTGCGCGTGGGCGTCGATCAGGCCCGGCAGCATCAGCGCGCCGCCCCCATCCACCACCGGCACGCCGGCGGGCGCCGGCCCGCCCAGCGCCTGGATGCGGCCGTCGCGCACCAGCACCGAGGTCATCTCGCCGCCGGCCGGGCGGACTTGGGTATACAGCGTTGCGTTTTCCATGGTTCTACTCTTGTCGGTTTGCGTTCAGCGCAGGCGGGGGTTCAGGGCGTCGCGCAGCCAGTCGCCCAGCAGGTTCACCACCAGCACGATCAGGCTCAGGTACAGCGCGGGAAACACCACCACCCACCACTGCCCCGAAAACAGGAACTGGTTGCCCAGGCGGATCAGCGTGCCCAGCGACGGTTCGGTGGGCGGCATGCCCACGCCCAGGAAGCTGAGCGTGGCCTCGATCAGGATCGCCAGGCCCAGGTTCAGGGTGGCCGTCACCATGACCGGCGTCAGCGTGTTGGGCAGGATGTGCGTCAGCATGATGCGCAGCGAACTCACGCGGATCAGGCGCGCCGCCTGCACGTATTCCTTGCCGCGCTCCACCAGGGCCGAAGCCCGCACCGTACGCGCGTATTGCACCCAGTTGGTCATGGAGATGGCCAGGATCAGGATCACGGCCGACAACGTTTCACGCATGCCGGGCGGCAACAGCTGGCGGAATACCGCCGTCACCAGGATCGCGACCAGGATCGTCGGAATGCTCAGCAGCGTGTCGCCCAGGCGCATCAGCGCGTTGTCGACCCAGCCGCCGAAATAGCCCGCCGCCAGCCCCACCAGCAGGCCGATGGCCAGCGACAGCACCACCGTGGCCAACCCGATCACCAGCGACATGCGCGAACCGTACAGGATGGCGGACCAGACATCGCGGCCCTGCGTGTCCGTGCCCAGCAGGAACTGCGGGTCCGAACCTGCCTCCCACACAGGCGGCAGCTCCGCGTTCAGCAGGTCCAGCTGCGCCAGGTCGTAGGGATTCTGCGGCGCGATCCAGGGCGCGAACACGGCCAGCAGCACCACCGCCAGCAGCACGATGCCCGCGCCCATGGCCACATAGTCCTGCCTCAAACTCCACCAGAGGTCGCTCTGCAGGAAACGGGCAAGCCGGCCCTGCCCCGTTGCGGAAAATGGCTTAGTGAGCATTGGCGCCTCCCTTGACGTGCTGGCTGCGCAGGCGCGGGTCGACCACGCCGTACATCATGTCCACCAGCGTGTTCAGCGCCACGAAAATGAAGGACACGATCACCAGATAGGCGGCCATGACGGGGATGTCCACGAACATGACCGATTGGATGAACAGCAGCCCCATGCCGGGCCACTGGAAGACCGTTTCGGTAATCAGCGCGAAGGCGATCAGGTTGCCGATCTGCATGCCGGTCACGGTGATCACCGGCATCAGGCAGTTGCGCAGGGCCAGCCGGAAATGCACGATGCGATCCGGCAGGCCGCGCGCGCGGGCGAACTTGATGAACTCGGTGCGCAGCGTCTCCAGCATCTCGGCCCGCACCAGGCGCATGATGAGCGTGATCTGGAACAGCGCCAGCGTGATGGAAGGCAGCACCAGCGCGGCGCGGCCCGAGGGCGTGAGCAGGCCGCTGGTCCACCAGCCGATCTTCACCGTGTCGCCGCGCCCAAAGCCCGGCAGCCAGCCCAGCTGCACCGAGAAGATCAGGATCAGCATGATCCCGACCACGAAGCTGGGCAGCGATATGCCCAGGATGGAAACGAACTGCAGCGCCTGCGCCAGCCGCGACTTGCGGTAGATGGCGGTCAGCACGCCCAGCGGCACGCCGATGACCAGCGACAGCAGGGTCGCCATCAGGACCAGTTCGAACGTGGCGGGAAAGCGTTCGGCCACCAGCGCAAATACGTCCTGCTGGTTGCGGTAGGAAATGCCGAACTCGCCCTGCGCCGCGTTGGTCACGAAGTGCACGAACTGCATGCCCACCGAGGCATTCAGACCCAGGCGTTCGCGCAATTCATCGCGCTGCGTCTGCGAAGCCTGCTCGTTGAGCATCATGTCGACGGGGTCGCCGACGAACCGGAAAATCACGAAGGCCATCAGCGCCACCGCCAGCATGACGCCGACCGCGTTGAAGACCCGTCTCACTATGAATGCCAGCATGTGCGGCTCCCCTTCAGACCCTAGTCATACGCAGGACCGCCGGCGGGCGGCGGTCCGCGGCGTTACTGCATGCGCACGGTCCACAGGCGCGCCTTGTTGTCCGGCATCTGCAGCACCTCGCCCACGTTCTTGCCCACGGCCCAGGCCATCGGCTGCTGGTGCAGCGGCAGGAAGCGCGCGTCGTCATGCAGCGTCTGCAGCACGTCGGCCATCATCTGCACCCGCTTGGGACGGTCCATCTCGGCCGCGGCCGCGTCGATCCTGGCGTCCAGCGCCGGATCGCCCCACTGGCCCCAGTTGAAGACGCCGGCCGGGCCGCTGCGGCTATGCATCACCTGCAAAAGGATGGACAGCGCGTCGATCTGCGGCTCGTTGGCCCAGCCGTGGATGGTGATGTCGAACTCGCCGCGCGAACGCTTGGGGTTCTGCAGGGAACGCGGCCCGCTGGCCAGCGAGGCCTTCACGCCGATGCGCGCCCACATGGAGGCGGCGGCCTGGCAGATTTCCTCCTCGTTGACGAACATGTCGTTCGAACAGAGCAACGACACCGTGAAGCCGTCCGGGTAGCCGGCCTCGGCCAGCAGCTTCTTGGCGCGCGCGGCGTCGAACGGCAGGCGCTCTTCCTGCTTGGGCTCGTAGCCCGGGATGGACGGCGCCACCAGTGCGCCCGTGGTACGCGACAGGCCGCGCATCACGCGTTTCTGGATCAGCTCCGGCGACAGCGCCATGTACAGCGCCTGGCGCACCTTCAGGTCCTTCAGCGGATTCTTGTCGGTGATGTTGGAGCCGACCAGCTTGTCGCCCAGATTGAAGCCAAAGTACAAGGTGCGCAGCTCGGTCGAGGCCAGCACCTTGACGTTGGACGCCGCGCGCAACCGGTCCAGGTCCTGCAGCGGCGCGTTCTCGGTGAAGTTGATATCGCCCGACAGCAGCGCCGCCACCCGCGTGGGCGCGGACGCAATGGGCGTGAATTCGATGCGGTCCAGGTTGTGGCGCGGCTTGTCCCACCAGGCGGGATTGACCACCAGCACGGTGCGCGTGTCCGGACGGTACGACTCCACCTTGAAGGGGCCGGTGCCGTTGGCGTTATGCGTGGCATAGCCTTCGATCTTCTTGGCGGCGTCGGTGGGCTTCAGGCTGTTGTTGTCCACCAGCCATTGGCGGTTGAAGATGAAGATGTTGGTCAGGTCGTTGAGCATCAGCGGATACGGATGCGTCATTTCGATGTCGACGGTGTAGTCATCGACCTTGCGCACCGCCTTGAAGGCCGGCAGGTTGCCCTTCAGGGGCGAGGCTTCGTCCGAAACCCGCGTCATCGACGCCACCACATCGTCCGCCGAGAACGGCGCGCCGTTGTGGAACTTCACCCCCTTGCGCAAATGAAAGCGCAGCACCGTGGGCGACGGCGTCTCCCAGGACTCCGCCAGCGCGGGCGTGATGTTGAACTTGTCGTCATAGCGGATCAGCGCTTCATACACATGGTTCAGGAACGCCAGGTTGAAGGTGCTGCCGTAGGAATACGGATCCAGCGAATCCAGGTCCCGGGCCGCGCCCCACTTCAGCGTGTTGGCGGCGCTGGCCCCCGTGATGGCCGACAGCGCGATCACGGCGCCCGCGGTCCACTTGAGCAAAGTCTTCATGGCTGCAACTCTCCCTTGTGTATCGGTCTGAACTCGCCGGGGTCGGGCCCGGCGCGGTGGGTAAGGCGAAAAGACTAGGAATGCGCGCCCGGACGGATCAGCGACAACCGCTGCGCGCGCTCCAGGGACGCCAGCGCCAGCACCTGGGCCAGGGCGGCGCGATAGGAATCGATGATGGGCACGGCCGGCAGGCGCGGCAGGCTGGGCAGGTAGCCGGCCAGCGCGGCGCCCGCCACGATCACCACGTCCGCCCCCTGCGCCACTGCGGCGTCCAGCGCACGGCTGACGTGCAAGGCCGACTCGGCCGAACGCGACACGTAGGCCAGGGCATTGCCCGGCAGGGCCAGGATGCCGGCGCAGCGGGACTCCAGCCCCAACTGGCGGATCTGTTCGCGCAACATGCCGGGCCAGCGCTGGCCCACCGTCACGATGGCGTAGCGGTCGCCGCGCTGCATGGCGCTCAGGATGGAGGCCTCGGCCATGCCCACCACGGGCACGTCCAGGCGTTCGCGCACCGCGCCGATGCCGGGTTCGCCAAAGCAGGCCAGCAGGCAGGCGTCGAATCCGCCGTCAGGCGCCTCGCCTGTCGCGCGCTCCACGACGTCCAGCACGGCATGGGCGGCAACGGCCGCCTCCGCGCGGCTGGCGATGTAGGCGGGGCCGAACCCGGCGGTGACCGCATGGATGCGGACCATGTCCCCGTAAAAGGCCTCGGCCTGGCTGGCCAGGCTGGTCGTCAGTTCGGACGTGGTGTTGCCATTGACCACCAGCAGGCGGTAAGGCGCGGAAAGGGACGGCTCGGTCGCGGCGGCCTGCGGTACAGCGGACATGGATCAGCCTTTGTGAATTTGTATACAAACAATCGAACCATTAAAGAACAATAGGATCCGTTTTGTATAAAAATTTGTATACGATTTATGTCGCCAATGTACTCCGCACAATCTCGCAGACAAGCTATCGCTAACCCTTAGCCCCGGGTGTAGTATGCTTTCCAGCACAGAGAAAAATGCGCGCCGGCAGCGCCTGCCGGACCATTCCAACACCCAGAAAAGCGCGCAGGCATAGGAGCCAACAAGAAGATGAAGTCCCTCGCGCCGGCGGCCGACGAGTCTGCCAAGAAAGACATCAGCCGCAACGAAATCGTATACAAAAATTTGCGCAGAGCCATCATCGAGCAGGCTCTGCTTCCCGGCGACAAGCTGCCCGAGGACATCATCGGCGAACGTTTCGGCGTCAGCCGGACCATCGTCCGCAGCGTCCTGACGCGCCTGTTCAGCGAAGGATTGGTGGATTTGCGGCCGAACCGCGGCGCCGCGGTGGCCCGCCCCAGCCTGGAAGAAGCGCACGACATCTTCGAGGCGCGCCGCTGCCTGGAACGCGACGTGGCGCGCCGGCTGTTGCAGCACATCACCGAGGCTGGACTGGCCAGGTTGGAACAGCACGTGGCACAGGAAGAGGAAGCCCGCAAGCGCAACAGCGCCAACGAGTCCATCCGGCTGTCAGGCGAGTTCCATATCCTGATGGCGGAGCTGTCGGGCAATGCGGTGTATGCGCGCTACGTGAACGAGATCGTGTCGCGCTGCTCGCTGATCCTGGCGCTTTACGGCCGGCCGCACTCGAGCGAATGCGCGGTCAGCGAGCACATGGAGATCGTGGCGGGCCTGCGCGCGCGCGACGAGAAGCACGTGCTGCATCTGCTGGAGCACCACCTGGAATCGGTGACCGCGCGCGCGCTGCTGACCGCGGACGGCCAGGGCGTGCGCGATATCCGCAAGATCCTGGACCGCTACGGCACCTAGGGGCGTGCGGCGTCCCCCAACGAAAAAGCGCCCGGTGAGGGCGCTTTTTTGGTTGGGGAGGCTAGATTTCGCGCTCTTCCGTCTTGAGGTTATTGTCGCGAGCGAAATCCACCACGAACTTGTACGCCAGCGGTTCCAGATCGCGTAAACGCAGATCGACCACGATCCCGCGCACGCCGTCGATCACGACGGGCAGCACATAGGGCGAATAGGTGAGGTGGTTACCGGCACAGCCGGCGGGCCGGAATTGTGCCATTACGCCGGCGAGCCGTTCCGCCCAATCGCTGGGGCGAAAGCGGCTACCGCTTTCGGTAACGCCATGAATTACGAATTGTCTGACGCGAGTTGCCATGAGTTCTTCACTACAGCGCGCCCTTCACGAAAGCCGGATCTTCGGCGTGATCAAACATGCGCCCTGCGCCGCGAATTGTATATGATTGATCCTTTGCCCTCTTTCAAAAAGCGATTCGCCTGGGAAAACGAGCTGCCGGCGCTGCCAAACCCGGCGGCATCCCACGGGGACTCCGGCTGAGTCCCGGCGCAATCCGCTTCATCCACGGGAGGATCCGCGATGACTTCGCCTCTGGCCAATATCTACGCCCGGCTGCCGGTATCGTTCACGCACGGCCAGGGCGTCTGGCTGTGGGACGCCGAAGGCCGCAAGTACCTGGACGCGCTGGCCGGCATCGGGGTGTCCTGCCTGGGCCACGCCCATCCGAAACTGGTGGCCGCCATCAGCGAGCAGGCCGCCCGCGTCATCCATACCTCGAACATCTACGAAGTGCCGCAGCAGACTGCGTTGGCCGCTCGTCTGACGCAACTGTCGGGCATGCAAGAGGTCGCATTCAACAACAGCGGCTCCGAGGCCAACGAAGCCGCGATCAAGCTGGCGCGCTATTACGCGTACCAGCGCGGCAACAAGCACGCCCACATCATCACGATGGATTCGTCCTGGCATGGCCGCACGCTGGCCACGCTGGCGGCCACGGGCAGCGAAAAGGCGCGCAAGGGCTTCGAGCCCCTGCCCTCGGGCTTCATCCAGGTGCCCTACAACAGCGTGGACGCGGTGCGCGCCGCCGGCGACGCCGAGCCGCGCGTGGCCGCGGTGCTGCTGGAAGTGCTGCAGGGCGAAGGCGGGATCCGCCCCTCCGACATCGCCTATCTGCGGGAAGTGCGCCGGCTGTGCACCGAGCGCGGCTGGCTGCTGATGATCGACGAAGTCCAGTCCGGCATCGGCCGCACCGGCAAATGGTTCGCCCACCAGTGGGCCGATATCGTCCCCGACGTCATGACGCTGGCCAAGGGCCTGGCGGGCGGCGTGCCCATCGGCGCCATGCTGGCCGCCGGCCCGGCCGCGGGCGTATTCACGCCAGGCAGTCATGGCACCACCTTCGGCGGCGGCCCGCTGGTCTGTGCGGCCGGGCTGGCCGTGCTGGATGCGCTGGAATCCGAAAACCTGCTCGCCAACGCCCACGATGTAGGCAATCACCTGAAAGCCGCCCTGGCCGATGCGCTGGCCGGCGTCGCGGGCGTCACCGACATCCGCGGCCGCGGCCTGATGCTGGGCATCGAGCTGGCGCGCCCCTGCGGCGTGCTGGCCCTGCGCGCCATGCAGGCCGGCCTGCTCATCAACGTCACGCGCGACCGCGTGATCCGCATGCTGCCGCCACTGATCCTCAACCGCGACGAAGCCGACCGCATCGTCGCCATCCTGGTTCCGCTCATCCAGGAATTCCTGGCCGAAACACCATAAAATCAACGTCCCGCCCGGGCCATGAGCCTGGCCGGGCCCCATGACCTGCGACATCACCATGACACCTCCCACGACTCAAAACGGCCCGCTGCGGCACTTCCTGCAGTTCAAGGACTTCTCGTCCGCCGAGATCGCCTACGTGCTGGACCGCGCGCGCCTGATCAAGGACAAGTTCAAACGCTACGAACCCCACATGCCGCTGCACGACCGCACGCTGGCAATGGTGTTTGAAAAGGCCAGCACGCGCACCCGCGTGTCGTTCGAGGCCGGCATGTACCAGATGGGAGGTTCGGTCATCAACCTGACCTCCAACGATTCGCAGCTGGGCCGCTCCGAGCCCATCGAAGACACCGCGCGCGTCATCTCGCGCATGGTCGACATCGTCATGATCCGCACGTTCGAGCAGACCCGCATCGAGCGCTTCGCCTCGCACTCGCGCGTGCCGGTGATCAACGGCCTGACCAACGAATTCCACCCCTGCCAGATCCTGGCGGACATCTTCACCTACATCGAGCACCGCGGCCCCATCGCCGGCAAGACGGTGGCCTGGGTGGGCGATGCCAACAACATGGCCTACACCTGGCTGCAAGCCGCGGAAATGCTGGGCTTCACGCTGCACGTGTCCACCCCGGCCGGGTACGAGCTCGAAGCCTCGCGCATCGGCACGCCGCCCGCCACGGTGCTGCGCCAGTTCAAGGATCCCATGGAAGCCTGCAAGGGCGCGCACCTGGTCACCACCGACGTCTGGACCAGCATGGGCTATGAAGCCGAAAACGAAGAGCGCCGCGCCGCTTTCGCCGACTGGTGCGTGGACGCCGAAATGATGGCCGCCGCCGATCCCCAGGCCGTGTTCATGCACTGCCTGCCCGCTCACCGCGGCGAGGAAGTCACCGGCGAAGTCATCGACGGCCCGCAAAGCGTGGTCTGGGACGAAGCCGAAAACCGCCTGCACGTGCAGAAGGCGCTGATGGAATTCCTGCTGCTGGGCCAGATCAAGTAACACCGCCCCCAGACGGAAAAGCCTGCGCATCTTGCGATGCGCAGGCTTTTTTCATGGGCGCGGCAGGCCCGCCTTCGAATCCGATGGATGCGGCGGACGCCGCGCAATTACAGAATCCGTTTGAACATGGTCCGGCGCGTATTGCGGAACGACGGACGCACACGGCCGCTCCAGTCGCTGGCGCGCACCGCCAGCCAGGGCGGGCTGCCAAAGGTTTCGCGCGTGTGCAGGTCGTAGCAGGCCAGATAGCGCGGCGACTCGTCGCGGCACTCATAGCGCATGGCGCGCACCGTGCCAGGCACCGATGCCAGGCCCGGCAGGTGCTCCTGGTCGTACCAGGCATTCAGGTCGGCGTCGGCCTCGGGCAGCACGTCGGTTTCGACGATGTAATGCCACGGCGCGTCCTGCCCCGCCGAAGCGCCTGCCAGGTCCAGCGTCAGGTGCAGCACGCGGCTGTGCGCGCCCGGGAAGCTCTCGGCCAGGCGCGCCTGCGCTTCGGGCAGAGCCGCCGCCGATCCGCGCAGATAGACGTAGGTTTCGTCCTCTTCCACGGCGGCGTACGCGGCGGCGCGCAGGCCTTCCAATCCCTGGGTCAAGGTCTGTTCAAGTTCGCGTGCGCGCGGCTCGTCGAAGCGCTCGCCCAGCGACACCAGCAATACGGTTTCCTGCACTCCAGTCTCCTTTAATGTCCTACGCGCAAGGCCACCAGGAAGCGCGACACCATGTTGTACGCGCCCACGGTCGCCGCCAGTTCCACCAACTGCGTGTCATCGTAGCGCGCGCGCAGCGGCGCGAACACGGCGTCCGGCACCTCGATGTCGCGCGTCATGGCGTCCGTCAACGCCAGCACTTCGGCCTCGCCGGCTTCCAGGCCTTGCAGTTCCGACGGCGCCGGACCGCCGCGCAACGCGTCCACCAGCGCCTGCGGCATGCCGGCGGCCAGCGCGTGCGGCACATGCGCCTCGAACTCGTACGGTGCGTTGTTCAAGGTCGCCACGCGCAGGATGATCAGCTCGCGCAGACGCGGCGGCACCGCCGTGTTCAGGCGGATCGCGGTCAGCATGGCTTCCCAGCCCTGGACCACGGCCGGACTGTTCAACAGCACCTGGTACAGCGGCGAGATGCGCCCCCGCGCAGCCGATATCCGCGCCTCGATCGCGGCCAGTTCCGGGCGGCTGCCCGGCGTCACCAGCCCTACTCTGCATGCGTTCATCTTCACTCCGGACGGATGTTCTTGCGCTGGATCAGCGAGGTCCACTTTTCGCGGTCGGACGCGATCAGGGCAGCCAGTTCCTGCGGGCTGCCGGGAGCGGCCTGGGCCCCGAACTTCTCCAGGCGGGCGCGCACGCTTTCCGTGTTCAGCGCGGCGCGCACGGCCTGGTTGAGCTTGTCGATCGTGGCCGGCGGCGTGGCGGCGGGCGCGACGATGCCGTACCAGTTGTTGGACTCCACGCCGGCGATGCCCTGCTCCGCCAGGGTCTTGACCTCGGGCAGCAGCGGATGGCGGGTCGGCGCGGCGATGCCCAGGGGCTTCAACTTGCCGCCCTGGATATGGCCGATCAGGCCCGGCACGTCGCCGAAGAAGCCGGACACCTGGTTGCCCATCACGTCATTGATGACCGGCGCCGCGCCCTTGTATGGCACGTGCATCACGTTCGCCTTGCTGGAATCGGCGAACATTTCCAGGGTCAGGTGGGGAATGCTGCCGATGCCCGACGAGCCGATCGCGACCGATTGCGAGGCGGCCTGCGACTTCTTGACGAAGTCCGCCGCGTCGACCGCCGGATTGGACGGATTGACCACGAACACCGTGGCGTTGTTGACCACCTTGGACACCGGCGCGAAATCGCGCACGGGGTCATACGGCAGGTCCTTGTACAGCGCCGGGCTGATCGCGACCGCGCCCACGCTGGTCAGGAACAGCACCGAGCCGTCGGCGGGCGCCTTGGCCACGTAGGCCGCGGCGATGTTGCCGTTGGCGCCGGCCTTGTTCTCCACGATGACCTGCTGCTTGAGCTCCTTGCCCAATTGCTCGGCCAGCACCCGGCCGACCAGATCCACCGGCCCGCCAGGCGGGAAGGCAATGATGAGGCGCACCGGCCCATCGGCATGGGCGGATCCCAGGGCGGCCAGGCTCAGCAGGCCGGCGGACAGTATTTTCTTGAACATGGTGTCTCCTGATTGAATGGAATTTTCTTGTCGTTCGCGCGCCGCCTGATGGCGGCGGCGTTTGCCGCGCCTACTCGAATCCGTACAGCCGCGCCGGGTTGTCCACCAGGATGCGCTGGCGCAAGGCCGCATCGGGACAAGCTTCAAAAAACAGGTCGACCAGCTCGCCGTCGTCGGGCATATCGCCCGCCACGTTCGGATGCGGCCAGTCCGTGCCCCACAGGCAGCGATCGGGCAACGCCTCGGCCAGCGCGCGCACAAAGGGCAGGCCCTCCGCGAACGGCCGCTTGCCCGATGCGATGCGGTCGATGCCCGACACCTTGACCCAGGCCTGCGGCACCTGCGCCAACCCCAGCAGCGCCTGCATCGCAGGCGACGCCAAGCCATCGCCCGCCTTCAACCGCCCCATGTGGTCGACCACGAAGGGCAGCGGCAGCGCGGCCAGGCGCGGCAGCAGCTCCGGCAGCATCGCGCCGTCCAGGTGCAGGCACAGATGCCAGCCCAACGGCGCGATCAGCGCCACGACCCGGTCAAAGACAGCGGGATCCGGCGCGCCGCCCAAATGCGGCACGAAGTTGAAACGGGCCGCGCACACGCCACCCTCATGCAATTGCCTGACGCCGGCCTCGGTGGCATCCGCTCCCAGCAGGGCCACGCCGCGATAGCGGCCGCCGCTTTGGGCCAGCGCGTCCAGCAAGGCGCGGTGGTCCGAGCCATGGCAGTTGGCCTGCACCACCACCGCGCGCTCCACACCCAGGCGACTGTGCAGCGCCGCCATGGCCTGGTAAGGCGCATCCGGCGGCGTGTACGAGCGCCCCTCGGCGTACGGAAACACGTCGGCCGGCCCGAACACGTGGCAATGCGCATCGCAGGCGCCCGGCGGCAAGGCGTGGCGGGGACGGGAGGGCGCGGCTAGCGGAGGACGGCAATCGGGCACGGGCGGGTTCCTGCGTTGAAAACGCCATGGTCCCGGATTGCCCGCCGCCCAACAATGCTATATCTTTGATTTCAGATATAGATTTTCCAAATATCCGATGGACCTCAAGCAGATCGAATACTTCCTGCGCGTGGCCGAGAGGCGCAGCTTCTCGCGCGCGGCCGAAATGCTGGACGTGGCGCAACCCACGCTCAGCCGCCAGGTCCGCCTGCTGGAACTGGAGCTCGGCCAGCATCTGCTCTACCGCAACGGCCGCGGCGCCGAACCCACCGAAGCCGGCCTGCGCTTCCTGGAGCATGCCCGCGCCCTGCTGACCCTGGCCGAACGCGCCAAGGAGGACCTGCAGACCCTGCGCGAGACGCCCACGGGCAAGGTCGTGGTGGGCCTGCCGCCCCGCATCGCGCGCGTGCTCACGCCCCCGCTGGTGCAGGCCTTCCGCCGCAGCTTCCCCGAGGCCTCCATCGCCGTTGCTGAAGGCCTCAGCGCCCAGGTGCGCGAATGGCTGCTGGCCGGCCGCGTCGACCTGGCCCTGCTCTACGACCCCGCGCCCTCGCCCCAGTTGGCCTACGAATCGCTGTTCCGCGAGGACCTGGTGCTGGTGGCCGCGGCCGGCCACGAGCCCGCGCTGCCCCCGCGCGTCACCGTGGCGCAACTGGGCGACTACCCGCTGGTGGTGCCCAGCCTGCCCAACGCCATCCGCACCCTGGTCGAAAGCGTGTGCCGCGCCCAGGGCGTGCGTCTGACCATCGCCGTCGAGGTGGACGCCGTCCAGACCATCGTCGAACTGGCCGCCCAGGGCGACGCCTACGCCATCCTGCCGCGCTCGGCCGCACGCGGCCCGGCGGCGGAACATGAGCTGTCGTTGTGCGACATCGTCGACCCGACCATCACCAATGATCTGGTGCTGGCCAGCGCCCGCCACCGCCCCGCCACCCGGCTGGCCGCCGCCACCGCGCTCCTGATCCGCCAGCTGGAGCTGCCGGCCCTGTTCGCCCCGGCGGCCCGACCGCGGCAAAAGAGTTAAAATAGCGTCCGTTTCTCTTGTTTGGCGGCTAGCAGCTGTCAAAGTCTGCTGTCCAAGTCCTGTTGGCGTCTCACTTCAAACAATGACCACTATCCTCCCGAACCTTCCCACCGGCCAGAAGGTCGGCATCGCCTTCTCCGGCGGCCTCGACACCAGCGCAGCGCTCCTCTGGATGCGCAACAACGGCGCCATCCCCTACGCCTACACCGCGAACCTGGGCCAGCCCGACGAGTCCGACTACGACGAGATCCCGCGCAAGGCCATGGCCTACGGCGCTGAAAAGGCCCGCCTGATCGACTGCCGCGCGCAGATGGTGGCCGAAGGCATCGCCGCCCTGCAATCGGGCGCGTTCCACATCTCGACCGCCGGCATCACCTACTTCAACACCACCCCCATCGGCCGCGCAGTGACCGGCACGATGCTGGTGGCCGCCATGAAGGAAGACGACGTCAACATCTGGGGCGACGGCAGTACCTTCAAGGGCAACGACATCGAGCGCTTCTACCGCTACGGCCTGCTGACCAACCCGGACCTGAAGATCTACAAGCCCTGGCTGGACCAGCGCTTCATCGATGAGCTCGGCGGCCGTTCGGAAATGTCCGAGTACATGCGCCAGGCCGGCTTCGACTACAAGATGTCGGCTGAAAAGGCCTACTCCACCGACTCCAACCTGCTGGGCGCCACCCACGAAGCCAAGGACCTGGAGCACCTGAACTCCGGCATCCGCATCGTCAAGCCCATCATGGGCGTCGCCTTCTGGCGCGACGACGTCGCCGTCAAGGCCGAGGAAGTCACCGTCCGCTTCGAGGAAGGCCACCCGGTCGCCCTGAACGGTGTGGAATACAGCGACCCCGTCGAACTGATGCTCGAAGCCAACCGCATCGGCGGCCGCCACGGCCTGGGCATGAGCGACCAGATCGAAAACCGCATCATCGAAGCCAAGAGCCGCGGCATCTACGAAGCCCCGGGCCTGGCCCTGCTGTTCATCGCCTACGAGCGCCTGGTCACCGGCATCCACAACGAAGACACCATCGAGCAGTACCGCGAAAGCGGCCGCAAGCTCGGCCGCCTGCTGTACCAGGGCCGTTGGTTCGACCCGCAAGCCATCATGCTGCGCGAAGCCGCCCAACGCTGGGTCGCCCGCGCCGTCACCGGCGAAGTCACCATCGAACTGCGCCGCGGCAACGACTACTCGCTGCTGAACACGGAATCGCCCAACCTGACATACGCCCCCGAGCGCCTGTCCATGGAAAAGGTCGAAAACGCCCCGTTCACGCCCGCGGACCGCATTGGCCAGCTCACCATGCGCAACCTCGACATCGTCGACACCCGCGGCAAGCTCTTCACCTACGTGAAGACCGGCCTGCTCGCCTCCTCCGGCAGCTCGCTGCCGCAGCTGAGCGACGAAGGCAAGAAGAAGTAATTCTTCAACGCCATAAACCAGAAAGCCCTTCGGCACGCCGAAGGGCTTTTTGTTTGGCGAAGAGCGATCGGGCGCCAACCTCGATGAGAGCGAGCCCACTAAAGACAGTCACGACCAGCGCGCAGCGTCATCACCTACCGCAAGACACCGCGTAAGCCCCCAAAGGCCGCCTGCGCGGCCGGCCGGGGGCGAGCCCCGCAAGATCGTCCACCACACCCCACCCTAGGCGAGAACGCCAAGCACACCGCCCTCCCCAGCAACGGGACACATTCAGCCGACGCCGCCTGGGGCGGCAGGCCCCCGCCGCCCCATGCGTCAACAGAATGCAAATCACCACCAAGGAGCAAGCAAGAGCCTAAAGCTCCACCTGCATCCCCATCTCCACCACCCGATTAGCCGGAATCTTGAAGAACTTGGTACTCCGAGTAGAGTTCCGCGCCATGAACGAAAACACCGCCCGCCGCCAGCGCCACAGCGCCGGCTTCTTCGCCGCCACCACCGTCTGCCGCGACAGGAAGTAGGAAGTCCGCATCGGCTCCAGATCGATCTCCGGATACGCCTCGGCCACCAGCCGCAGCGCCTCCGGCACATCCGGATCTTCCTTGAAGCCGTAGTTGATCGTCGCCTGCCAACTGGACGCCGACAGCTTGGTCACGGAGAAGCGCTCTTCGGGCGAAACATAGGGCACGTCCGCCACCAGAATGGTCAGGAACAGCACATGGTCATGCAGCACCTTGTTGTGCTTCAGGTTGTGCAGCAGCGCCGGCGGCACATTGCCCGAGTTCATCGTCATGAAGATGGCCGTGCCCGGCACGCGCGACGGCGGGTACTCTTCGAGCTGCGCCATGAATTCCTTGAGCGGCTGGCGGTCCCGCTGCTGCATCTCCGACAGCAGCCGGCGGCCGCGGCGCCACGTCATCATCAGCGTGAACACCACTATCGCCACCAGCAGCGGCAGCCAGCCGCCCTCGTGGATCTTGAACACGTTGGCCGAGAACAGCAGCACATCGAACAACAGCAACAGGCCCAGCGCCACCATCCACAGCACACGCTTGATGCCGGTCGAACCGCGCGGCAACACCGCGAAAGCCAGCACCGACGTCGTGAACATCGTCCCCGTGACCGCGAAGCCATAAGCGGCAGCCAGGTTGTCCGAATTGCGGAACAGCAGGACCAGGATCAGCACCGCGCACAGCAGCAGCGCATTGACCTGCGGCAGATAGATCTGGCCCTTCTCGATGGCCGACGTATGCAGGATCTGCATGCGCGGCCAGAAGCCCAGCTGCACCGCCTGGCGCGTGACCGAATAAGCGCCCGAAATCACCGCCTGCGACGCCACGATGGTCGCAATGGTGGCCAACGCCACCAGCGGGGCCAGCCCCCACTCCGGCGCCATCATGAAGAACGGATTGCGGATCGCGGTCGGATCGCGCAACAACAGCGCGCCCTGGCCGAAATAGCACAGCGTCAGGGCCGGCAGCACCATGCTGAACCAGGCGCGGCGGATCGCCGGACGGCCGAAGTGGCCCATGTCGGCATACAGCGCCTCGGCGCCGGTCAAGGCCAGCACCACCGCCCCCAGCAGCACGAAACTGATCCACGGAAACTCGACGATGAAACGCAAACCCCACATCGGATTCAAGGCCCGCAGCACTTCCGGCGTCTGCCAGATCTGCCAGCCGCCCAGCGCCGCCAGCGTGCCGAACCACAACAGCATCACCGGACCGAACAGCTTGCCCATGGCGCCCGTGCCGTGCGACTGGATCGCGAACAGCGCAATCAGCACCACCAGCGACAGCGGCACGACCCAGGCATCCAGCTGATGCGACACGATGCCTATCCCTTCGAGCGCCGACAGCACTGAAATGGCTGGCGTGATCATGCTGTCGCCGTAGAACAGCGCCGCGCCGAAAATTCCCAGCACGATCAGCGCCCAGCGCAGCTTGCCTTCACGCCCGCGCACCGCCAGTTCCAGCAAGGCCAGCGTGCCGCCCTCGCCGCGGTTGTCGGCGCGCAGCACCAGCGTCACGTACTTGAACGACACCACCACCATCAGCATCCAGAACAGGATGGACAGCACGCCCAGCAGGTGGGCAGGCTCCAGGTCGGTGTGCACGCTCAGTCCCGTCAGACAGGCACGCAGCGTATACAAGGGACTAGTGCCGATATCGCCGTACACCACGCCCAGCGCCCCCATGATGAGGGCGGCCCGCGACGATGGCGCGTGCCCGCCGAGTGTTTGCCCGTTGGACGACGAAGGAACGCTGGCCGAACCTTGGCTCATGATGTAGGTTCTTGACGAGTAAGTTGGGCGCCCTTGCGGGGGCCGGGAAACACGACGGACAGCCGTGTTCCTGAAAAGTCCGGACGGCTGGTGAGTTTCCACCAGGCGCCATGCGCGTGCGCGATTTCCCGCACGATGGCAAGTCCCAGGCCCGACCCGCCCGCGGTCGCGGTGGGAGAACGGTAGAAGGCCTCGAACACCCGTTCGCGCTCATCGGGAGAAATGCCCGGCCCATCGTCCTCCACGGTCAGCGAAGGCGGATTGGCGCCGACGATCAGCGTGATGCGGCCGGTCTTGTTGCCATAGCGCAGCGCGTTGTCGATGAGATTGCCCAGCAGTTCGGCCAGCAGCAAGGGATCGGCGTCGATCCAGATGGGCGCGTCCGGCGCGACCAGATCCAGCTCGTAGTGCGCCTCGCGCACCCGCGGAAACCATTCCGCGCCGTTCGCCCGCACCCATTCGCAAAGGTCGATGCGCACGAAGCTGTCCTGCGGACGGGCGTTAGGATCGGCGCGCGCCAGAACCAGCAACTGCTGCCCCAGGCGGATCATGCGGTCGCTCACCGCCTTGATGCGTTCGGCCCGCGCGCGCACGTCGTCGGGCAAGGGGCGCGCCAGCATCAATTCCGACTCCAGGCGCAACCCCGACAAAGGCGTGCGCAGCTGGTGCGCCGCATGGCCGATGAAGCGGCGCTGCGCCGCCAGCGAGGCATCCAGGCGCAGCAGCAGATCATTGGTGTGCGTGACCAGTGGCTCGATTTCGACCGGCACGCCGGCCACTTCCAGTGGCTGCATGTCGTCGATGGAGCGTTGCCGGATCTCTTCGGACAGGTGGTTGACCGACCGCAGCCCCGAACGCACGCCCTGCATCACCACCCAGGTGAACAGCGCGATCAACGCGACCTGCCCCACCACCATCAGCCAGAAGAAGTCTTCCAGCATCCAGAGCGACATGTCGATCTTGTGCGTGATGACCCAGGTGGCCGCCAGGTCCAACAGGACCAGCAGGAGGATCGGCGGCATCAGGCGGATGACCAGATGCCGCGCCAGCGAACGGGAGGGAAGCAAGGGGCGGGAAACCGGAGTAGCGGTAGGAGTGCGTTCCTGCATCATGACGCAATGCCCTCGCCTAGGCGTATGGATGCGCGCGGCCGGTGCGACGCGGCCGCAGCCGGCCCGTCAGGCCGTTTCCACATCCAGCATGTAGCCAAAGCCGCGCACCGTTTGAATGCTGGCACCAGTGCCTTCCAGGCGCTTGCGCAGGCGGTACACGTAGACTTCGACGGCGTTTTCGCTGAAATCGGCATCCCAGGCCGACAGCGAGTTCACGATCTGGCGCTTGGTCACGACGCGACCGACACGGGCCATCAGCATTTCCAGCACGGAAAGCTCGCGCACCGACAGCGACAGGCGCTGGCCATTGGCGCGGACTTCGCGGCCAACGGTGTCGAACACCAGCGGGCCGACTTCAATCAGGGGCTGCGCCTGGCCGGCGCGGCGCCGGCCGAAGGCGCGCACGCGCGCCGCCAGCTCGGGCAATTCGAAAGGTTTGGTGACGTAGTCGTCCGCCCCGGCGTCCAGGCCGGCGACGCGGTCCTCGATGCCATCGCGGGCGGTGAGGATCAACACGGGAACCTGGTTGCCGTCCTGGCGCAATTGCCGCAGCACGTCCAGCCCGCTCATGCCCGGAAGGTTGAGGTCGAGCAGCATGAGGTCGTAAGGCTGCCCCGCCAAGGCGCCCAGAACCCGGTCGCCCTCGGTCAGCCAGTCGACCGCATAGCCTTGGTCGGCCAGAAATTCCTGGAGCGCGTGGCCCAGGGTGGTGTCGTCTTCGATTACCAGAACTCGCATGCGGCGATTCTAGCGCGATCCCGGCCGGAACGGGGCGCGAAATGCGCCCCGGGGCCGGGAAGCGTTCAAGGTGCGGACGGAGCCGGGGCGGCCCCGGCCGCAGCGGGCGCTGCTGAGCCGGCGACGCCGCCGGACGGAGGCGTGGTCACGAACCCGATGCGCGTCATGCCCGAACGGCGGGCCGAAGCCATGACCTTGGCCAGGGTCTCGTAACGCGTGTTCTGGTCCGCGCGGATGCGGATCTCCGGTTGCGGCTTGGTGCCGGCGATCGACTTGAAGCGGTTGGGCAGGTCATCGATATTGACCGGCTTCTCGTCCCAGAACAGCGCCCCGCTGGCATCGATGGCCAGGTCGACGGTCTTGGGTTCTTCCTCGATCTGCTCGGCGGCCACCTGGGGCATGTTGATCTTGATCGAATGCGCCAGCAGCGGCGCGGTGATGATGAAGATCACCAGCAGCACCAGCATCACGTCGATCAGGGGCACCATATTGATCTCGGAAACCGTATGGCTTCCGGATCCCTTGCCCTCGAAGCTGCCAAAGGCCATTATTCGCTCCCGCGTTGAGCCGCAGCGCCGTTGCCGTTCTGGCGGCGCAGGGCGCGCACCTTGCCGTCGGACAGAGCGACCTGCTGGCCGGTGGTCAGGAACGCGAACAAGTCATGCGCAAAGGCATCCAGGCGCGACAGGAACACGCGGTTGTTGCGCACGAAGGTGTTGTAGGCCAGCACCGCGGGAATGGCGACCGCCAGGCCCAGGCCCGTCATGATCAGCGCTTCGCCCACCGGACCGGCGATGCGGTTGATGGTCACGCCGTCGGACAGGCCGATGCCGACCAGAGCATGGTACACGCCCCACACCGTGCCGAACAGGCCCACGAACGGCGCCGTCGAACCCACCGAAGCCAGCACGGTCAGGCCGTTTTCCAGCTTCGCGGTTTCTTCGTCGATGACCTTGCGCATGGTGCGCGTGACGAAATCGGAGTTGCTGCCCGACTCTTCAAGCTTGGTCGCGCCGAACTTGTTGTGATGCGCCTGCGCATGCATGGCGTGACTGGCCAGGTGCGAGAACGGATCGCGCGCGCCATGCGTGACGATTTCGTTTTCGACCTGTTCGAGCGAGCTGGCGTTCCAGAACTTGTTCAGGAAGTCCGCGGAGCGCTTGCGCATGCTGACGTTGCTCGCGACCTTGACCAGGATCAGGTACCAGGTCACAAGCGACATCAGGATCAGGATGATGAACAGGCCCTTGCCGACGAAGTCGCTTTGCGCGATGAAGTGCATGAAGCCCATGTCGGGGACCGCGGCGGGGGCCGACGCGGCAGGCAGCGCCGAGGGCAGCGCGGCGGCGGCGCCGTGCAGCGCGTCGGCCGATTGCTGGACAGCGCCGGCGGCTTGCTGAGCCGTGGCACCGACCGCCGAGGCGGCTTGTTGAGCTGCGGGCGCGGCCGCAGCCGCGGCAGGCGCAGCGGCGGCGGCAGCCGGCGCTGCCGGGCTGGTGGTCGCCTGCGCCACCAGGGTGGCGCTATGCAGTGCGTTGGACATCTCAGTTCCTCATTACGAAATCGAACGGAATTTTGGCTTTGGCGGGATAGGCCACGCCGTTACGGGTATACGGTTTGAAACGACCCTTGCGGGCGGCTGCCAGCGCCGATTCGTCCAGGCGCGGAAAGCCCGAGGACGCATCGATGGTTGCCCGCTCGACCAGCCCCTGGGTGTTGATCTCGACCAGCACCACCACGCGGCCCTCTTCCCGCATGCGGCGCGATGCCATCGGGTAATTGGGCATGGGGCGCGCCCCCTGGAATTCGATGCTGGATACCAGCACCGGCTGATCCGGCGGCGGCCCTTGCTGCGGCCCTTGCGGCGCCTGCGTGCCTTCGGGCGCGCCACTGGGCGGCGCCTTTGGCGCTTCCGGCTTGGGCTCGACCTTGACGTCCTGCTTGGGCTCGGGTTTGGGTTTAGGCTTGGGTGGCGGCTTGGGCTTGGGTTTGGGCGCCGGCATCGGCGGCTTTTCAACCACCGGTTCCGGTTCGGGTTCAGGTTCCGGCTCGGGCTTGAGTTCAGGCTCCGGTTCGGGCTCGACCTCGGGCTGCGGCGGCTCGGGCGGCGTTTCCGTCACCGGCTGCGGCTCCTCGGGAGTGGGCTCGGCCTTGGCGATCTGGGGAATGGGCGCATCCACCACGCTCACCATGATGGCTTCGGGTTCTTCGAGTTCAGGACGATTCTCGGGTGCCATGAAGATGGCGCCTACCACTGCCGCATGCAGCGCCAGGACCGTCAGGCCAGCGCCTGCGCGTATACCGAATGAAGAGCGCGAAGAAGAATTCCAACCGCGTTGAAAACTAGGCATGAATCAGCCAGGGTGCATTGACTTATCCGGCCAGCCAGGAAAGACGCACACGCGATGGCGACGCCGGCTGACCGGTACAAGCCCACAATAATATCTTAAATGCGAATGATTCGCACGTCCTATTTCATCTGATCCCGTCCTACATTTCTGAGCGAGATCAACCGGCACGAGCGATGCGGCGCGCGCAAAACAAAAAACCCGCCACCATGACGTGTGCGGGTTTTGTGTGGAGCGCATATCGGAGCTTTTGGTGGGTGCTACAGGGGTCGAACCTGTGACCTACGCCTTGTAAGGGCGCCGCTCTACCAACTGAGCTAAGCACCCATTTTGATGCAGCCTCAAGACGAAATTCGCGAAAAATCCGTACAAGCAACTGCCAACCGGGGCACTCAAAAGCAATACGCGGGCCGGAGTATACCGGACCGCGCAGTTGTGGGCAAATCGCCAGGCCTGAATGCCTGCGACCCGCCCGCCGTCCATTAGTTGACGGCGTCCTTCAGGGCCTTGCCCGGACGGAACTTCGGCACCTTGGCCTTCTTGATCTTGATGGTTTCGCCAGTGCGCGGATTACGGCCGGTGCGCGCGGCGCGAGCCGACACAGCGAACGTGCCAAAGCCAACCAACGTAACCGTACCGCCCTTCTTCAGGGTGGTCTTGACGGCACCGATCAGGGCGTCGAGCGAGCGACCAGCGGCGGCCTTGGAGATGTCGGCCTTGCTGGCGATGTGATCGATGAGTTCGGTTTTGTTCATTCAGGTGTACCCCTCACAAGGTATGGAGTCTGCCGGAGTGCAGTTCATGGCCGTCATGATGGACGCCGCAGAAGACGCAAAACCGACAAACGACGAACAGACAGTGGATAAACTTTTTTCTTGCGCTGCGAAGCACAACTTTTAAACTGCTGCGCCGCCTGGATTCAATGGCAAATTGCCTTCAAATCACCAGCGACGCAGACGTGTATTAGGCCTTGGCGTGGCGCGGCTGTCAAGCGAAAACCTCACCACAACCCGCGTCAATACTAGCTTTTAGACCGTTTCGCAATAAACAGAAACACGCATTTCGGGGTTTGCGCGACACCCTCGAACGCGATCGTTAACTTGCGTCAGACATCGGCCCATCGACGCAGCAAATTGTGATAAATGCCGGTGAGTTGCACGATGGAGGGATGCCCCGCGGCATCCTGATTCAAGCGCTGTATGGCCACATCCATGTCCAGCAGCAGTGCGCGCTGGCTGTCTTCGCGCACCAGGCTCTGCATCCAGAAGAACGACGATACGCGCGCGCCCCGCGTCACCGGATTGACCTTATGCAGGCTGGTGCCCGGGTACAGCACCATATGCCCTGCGGGCAGCTTCACTGCGCGCGGACCATAGGTGTCGTCGATGACCAGCTCGCCGCCATCGTAGGAATCGGGCTCGGAAAAGAACAGCGTGGCCGAGAGGTCCGTGCGCACGCGCTCAGCCGTGCCGGCGATGCCGCGCACCGCATTGTCCACGTGATAGCCGAATGCCTCCCCGCCCTCATAGCGATTGAACAAGGGCGGAAAGATCTTGCGCGGCAGCGCGGCCGACATGAACAGGTTGTTGGCCGCCAGGCGCTGCAGGATCAGATTGCCCAACTCCTGCGCCAGGGGATGCTGCTCCGGCAGTTGGCGATTGCGCTTGACCTCGGCCGACTGATAGCCGGCGGTGACCTTGCCGTCGACCCAATCGGCGGCGTCCAGGCGGCGCCGGATCTCGGCCGCCTCTTCTGGCGTGAAAACTTCTGCGATCTGTATGAGCATGGGCGCTATCCCGATTGCGTTGCAGGCGCGCCCGGCCACCGGTCGCGCGCGTGCCGCATTATCCCTGCAGGCAGCCGTTGAGCGCCTGATCGAAATCAAACAGCAGATCGGCCTCGTCTTCGATGCCCACGGACACGCGGATGAGACTGTCCGCGATGCCCATCTGCTTGCGGCGCTCGGCGCCCATCTCGTAATAGATGGTGTGGGCGGCAGGCAGCGCCAGGCTGCGCGTATCGCCCAGGTGAGTCGCCATCAGCACGATGCGCAGGCGGTTCAGGAAATCAAAGCAGTCCACCCCGTCCGCCAGTTCGACGCCCAACAGGCCGCCGAAGCGCGAGCCGAACAACGCCGCCGCGCGCGCATGCTGCGGATGGCTGGCCAGCCCGGGGTAATGCACCTTGGCCACGCCCGGATGATCCTCAAGGAAGCGCGCCAGCGCCAACGCGTTGGCGCAGTGCTTGGCCATGCGCAGGGCCAGGGTCTCGGCGCCTACCGCGATGCGGTGCGCAGGCTCGGCTGCCAGGGTCCCGCCCATGTCGCGCAGGCCCTTCTTCTTGACCTGCGTGAGCCCCCAACTGGTGGACGGTCCCTTGCGATAGGCCTCGTAGATGTTCGCGTAATTCGACCAGTCATACAGCCCCGTGTCCGTGACGGCGCCGCCCAACGCATTGCCATGGCCGCCGATGTACTTGGACAGCGAGTTCATCACCAGGGACGCCCCGACCGAGACAGGCCGGAACATCCAGGGCGAGGTCAGCGTATTGTCGACCACGTAGACCAGGCCCTTCTCGCGGCAGATTTCTCCAATCACGGCCAGGTCAGCAACCTGCGTGCCCGGATTGGCGATGGTCTCGGTGAAAACCATGCGGGTGTTGGGCTGGATCGCCGCACGCACCTGCGCCGAATCCGTCGCGTCCACGAAGGTGATTTCCACCCCCAGTTCCAGCAGCGTGCCCAGCAGGCTGTTGGTGTTGCCAAACACGAACTGGCTGGACACCAGATGGTCGCCTCGGCGCAGCAGCGTGGTGAAGATGGCGGCCAGCGCCGCCATGCCGGTCGCGAAGCTGACCGTGCCCTTGCCGCCTTCCATCTGGTTGACCTTGGCCTCCAGCGCGGTGGTGGTGGGCGTGCCTTGGCGGGCGTAGGTAAAGCCGGCCTTGCCCTGAAAGACCGCGGCCAGCTCACGGGCGTCTTCGTAGGCGAACTCCGAGGACGGATGCATGGGCTTGTGCACCGCTCCGTGCTCGACGGATTGCTTGCGGTCAGAATGGAGGATCGTGGTGGTAAAGCCGTTCTGGTGCATGATGGGCTGACGCGAAGAGGATGTGGTCTACAAGATAGGCAAGACGGATGAATCAGGAACGGCGCTGGCGCACGGTTTCATAGAGGCAGACGGCGCTGGCCACGCTGACGTTCAGGCTTTCCACCGAACCCAGCATGGGGATGTTCACCAGTTGATCGCAGGTTTCCCGCGTCAGGCGACGCATGCCCTCGCCTTCCGCCCCCATGACCCAGGCCATGGGCTGGCGCGCATCGATCTGATGCATGCTGTCGGTGGCCTGGTCGTCGGTGCCCACCAGCCACACGCCGCGGTCCTTCAGGTTGCGCATGGTGCGCGCCAGGTTGGTCACCATCAGATAGGGCACGGTATCGGCCGCGCCGCAAGCCACTCGCTGCACGGTTGCGTTCAAGCCGACGGCCCGGTCGCGCGGCGCGATGACGGCGTGCACGCCGGCGGCATCCGCGGTACGCAGGCAGGCGCCCAGGTTGTGGGGATCGGTCACGCCATCCAGGATCAACAGCAGCGGCGGGCCTTCGATGACATCGAGTACCTCATCCACGTCCACCGCCAGTTGGCGCTCTTCGGCCAGCGCCACCACGCCCTGATGGCGGGTGCCGCGGGACAGGCCGTCCAGGCGCTCCATGGGGACCGGATGCAGGCGGCAGCCCGCTTTTTCGGCCTGCTCGATGAACGTCTGCATCCGCTTGTCGCGGCGCGACGCCTCTACATAGATTTCCTTGATCGAGTCGGGCGCGTGGCGCAGCCGCGCAACAACCGCGTGAAACCCGGCCAGGACTTGGGTCGACGCCATAAATGCAATACCTTTAGATAAACGAATACCCGCCCCAGAGCGGGGCGGGCCACCGGACCAAGCCGGCCATAGATGCAATGTTACCCCTTATGGCGCAGCCGCCATACGACGGCCTCGCCATAAGGAAGTGTCAGTGGCGCTTGTGCGCGGCCTTCTTGGCCGGCGCTGCGCGCTTGGATGCCTTGGGCGCCCGCAGCGGCTTGCTGGCCTTCTTGGCCTCGGCGCGGCGCTCCTTGGCGGTCTGGCCCTTCAGGGCGGCGGGCTTGGGCGACGCGGCCTTCTTGACACGGCGCGAGGGCTCGTCCGGGCTGCGGGCCGACGCCTTGCGCAAGGCGTCGAAGCTCGTGCCCTGCACCAGGCGGAACTCGATGCGGCGGGCTTCGAGGTCCACGCGCGACACCTGCACCTGCACCTTGTCGGTCAGGCGGTAGCGCATGCCCGTGCGTTCGCCGCGCAACTCGTGCAGGGCGTCGTTGAACTGGAAATACTCGCCGCCCAGTTCGGAAACATGCACCAGCCCTTCGACGTGCAGGGTGTCCAGCGTGACGAAGATGCCGAAGCTGGCGACGCCGGTAACGGTGCCGCTGAAGTCCTCGCCCACGCGCTCCTTGACGAACCAGCACTTGAGCCAGGCTTCGACGTCACGCGACGCCTCGTCGGCGCGGCGCTCGCTGGCGGACAGCACCAGGCCCATCTTTTCCCAGATGGCATGTTCGTGCTCGCGCTGCGTGCGGCCGATCACCACAGGCTGGTCTTCCAGGCTGGGCACATAGCGCTGACCGGCCAGCAACGCCTTGATGACACGATGCGTCAGCAGGTCGGGATAGCGGCGGATGGGCGAGGTGAAGTGGCTGTAGCCGGGATAGGACAAGCCAAAGTGGCCCATATTGTCGGGGCTGTAGACCGCCTGCTGCATGGAGCGCAGGCACATCGTCTGCAACAGCTGGTAGTCGGGGCGTCCGCGCACCGAATCCAGGAAGTCGCCGTAATCCTTGGCCGTGGGCGTCTCGCCGCCGCCCAGCGACAGGCCCATGGTGCGCAGGAATTCGCGCAGCGACTGCAGGCGTTCGGGCGTGGGGCCTTCGTGGATGCGGTACAGGCCGGGATGCTTGCTGCGGGTCATGAAGTCGGCCGCGCAGGTATTGGCGGCCAGCATGCACTCTTCAATCAGCTTGTGGGCATCGTTGCGCACCGACGGCACGATTTGCTCGATACGGCCGAGCTCATTGCAGACGATCTTGGTCTCGACCGTGTCGAAGTCGATGGCGCCGCGCTTCTTGCGCCCTTGCGCCAGCAGCTGAAAGAGTTCATACAGGTGCTGGACCTGGGGCATGACGCTGCGCATGGCGTGCGCGGCAGGACCGCCGGGCTGTTGCAGGGCGGCCCAGATGTTCGTATAGGTGGTGCGCGCATGCGAGTGCATGACCGCGTTATAGAACTGGTAGGCCGTAACCGTACCAGCCTTGGCGCCGCTGGCCGGAATGACCATGTCGCAAACCAGCACCAGGCGGTCGACGTCCGGGTTCAGCGAACACAAGCCGTTGGACAACGACTCCGGCAGCATCGGGATGACCCGGCGCGGAAAGTACACGCTGGTGCCGCGTTCGATCGCGTCGTCGTCCAGGGCGTCACCCGGACGCACATAGTGGCTGACGTCGGCGATGGCCACCAGCAGGCGCCAGCCCGGGCGCTTGCGCTGGCCCGCGCCCAGCTCCACGGGCTCACAGTACACCGCGTCGTCGAAGTCGCGCGCGTCCTCGCCGTCGATGGTGATGAGCGGCACGTCGCGCAGGTCGACGCGGTCCTTGAGATCGGTCTTCCTGACCACGTCCGGCAGGCGTGCAGCCTGCTTGAGCGCGGCTTCCGAGAAATCGACCGGCACGTCGAACTTGCGCACCGCGATCTCGATTTCCATGCCGGGATCGTCGATCTCGCCCAGCACCTCGGCCACACGGCCCAGCGGCTGCGTGTGGCGAGTGGGCTGCTCCATGATTTCAACCGCGACCACCTGCCCATGCTGGGCGCCGTTGGTGTCGCTGGGCGGAATCAGGATGTCATGCTTGATGCGCTGGTCCTCGGGCACGACGATGGACAGGCCATGCTCGTGCAGGAAGCGCCCCACCAGCTTGTTGGTGCGGCGCTCGATGACTTCGACGATGGTGCCTTCCGGCTTGCCGCGGTATTCGCCAGTGGGTTTGACCAGCACACGGTCGCCATGCAGCACCTTGAGCATTTCGCGCGGCGACAGGAACAGGTCCGGGCCACCGTCGTCACGCAACAGGAAGCCGAAGCCGTCGCGATGCCCCAGCACCTTGCCGGCGACGAAGTCCAGTTTGGTGGCCAGCAGCAACACGCCCTTGCGGTTGGGCATCAATTGGCCGTCGCGCTCCATGGCGCCCAGGCGGCGCTCAAATCCCACCATCGTCGCGGCGCGCTCGACGCCCATGCGTTCGGCCAGTTCCACCGGAGACAGCGGCGAGCCTGCGGCGCGCAGCGCTTTCAGGATGGCTTCACGGGACGGGACATCAGGATCGAAGTCCGGCGGCGCTTCGGGCAAGGGTGTTGATCTGTTGTTATTCGATTCGTTATTCGATCGTTTTGCCAAAGCTAAAATTTCCGTATATAATGCGCAGCTTCTGTGGTTCGCCCAAGGCTGAACACTGAAGCAGAAAATGGTCAGAAGGGCCGGGAAGTTTAAAACCCAGCCGGGGTTTGAAAAGCAAGTTGCTTAAAAACCTTATTGTAGAACCAACTGCACTTTGGACGCATGTTTTAGTTAATGTGTTTTAACTGAAGCGATGCGACTAGAGCGGCAGCGTATCACATACTTCTGACAGTATCTCTCAGTGCCCAGGTGGCGGAATTGGTAGACGCGCATGGTTCAGGTCCATGTGCCGCAAGGTGTGGAGGTTCGAGTCCTCTCCTGGGCACCACGGAATTTCAATCAAGACCATGCAAGGCGGTCTTGATGGCAACGGCTAAAAGGCCCCGGAAATCGCAAGATTCCCGGGGCTTTTGCTTTGCGCCCCGCCACTGCCTGTTTCAACGCCACGGCACCTTGCGATTCAAATGATGCCGCGCGTACAGATCCGCGCCCATGCCTTCGATCTGGCCATCGATCAACGCTTCGAAAGGCCGCAGCAGCGCATCGAAATTCGTCGGCGCTTCAATCGCATTCAAGGCATGCGCCACGGCCTCTATCGTGGACAGCGCGCCCGGCACGTCGGCGTGACGAACCCGGTAGCGCGTGGAAAGCCCCGCGGGCAACATCACGCGCGGCAAGGCGGCCAGCGCCGGGTTGATATGCAGCAGCTTGCGCGCATGTCCCCAGGTGCCGTCAGGCACGATCAATCTGATGGGCGCGCCCAGGTCCTGCCCGTAGCCTGGCGCCAACACCTCGGCGCCCTCGCCCGGAAACAGCAGGCGAGGCAGATGGCCTGGCAGCGCCCAATCCTCTTCCGAAAAATATTCGCCCACCACGCGTTGCGCGCCCGCCAGCCCCAGCACCGCCAGTCTTGCTGTGTTCAAGGCATGGCGCGCCTCGCTCGGATGCTGCAACACCACGACGCGAGTGCGGCAGGAAAGCGAGGGAATCAGCGCGCACAGACAGTGCGACAGAGGACGCAGACAACGCGTGCAGAGGGTACGGGACATGGGGCGACACTATATCGAAAGTTCGAAAGCGCCCGGCAGCAAAAAAATATGAAAAAAAAGCCACATGACTTGCACACTTCAAAAAAAGTGTGCATAATCTCATTCCTCTGCTGCTGAACAAGAAACAACGCGAAAGCGAAGCGACAAGTAAAGCATCAGCGCCCAGGTGGCGGAATTGGTAGACGCGCATGGTTCAGGTCCATGTGCCGCAAGGTGTGGAGGTTCGAGTCCTCTCCTGGGCACCAATTATTACATCACGAGGTACCTGCGTGATGCGCCAAAAAAACCCCGAACGCGTAAGCGTCCGGGGTTTTTTCTTTATGTGGCCCTTTTCTTGCGGCCCATTTCTTTATCCCGCCTATTTGATTTGCCCGGCCCGCAGACAGACGCTTTGAGCCGGGCGGCCCGCCCTACTTCAGCACGCGGGTCATGACCACGTGCGGAATACCGGCCTCGACGAATTCCTCGCCTTCCACATTGAAGCCATGGGCCTGGTAGAAACCTGCCGCATGCGTCTGCGCGTGCAGCACCAGCATGCGGTGGCCGTCGCCATGGCCCTGTTCGATCAGCGCGTCCAGCAACTGGCTGCCGACGCCCATGCCGCGGGCCTTCTTGTGGACCGCCATGCGGCCGATGTGGCCGTCGGGCAGAAGCCGGCCCGTGCCCATGGGCGTGCCGTCCGGGCCGTAGGCCACGGCGTGGACCGACACCGCGTCATCGTCGTCCAGCTCGACCTCGGGCGGCACTTTCTGTTCGACGACGAACACTTCATGGCGCACCGAATACGCGTCGTCGCGCAAGCGGTCCCAGGTGCCCAGGGCGATACGCACCGTAGATTGTTTGTTGGTCGACATGTCCATCCCTCGCGTGCAGCAAATGAATAAAAGAATCCTAAACCTCATTTTGGCAGGGATGAACAATGGCCAAAAGGGGGTACGATCGCGGCTTGCCCATGTCGTCCATGTTCCGCCACATGCCGCCTGCCGCTCCCCCCGCCTGGTTGAAAGCCGCGCCCGCGCTCTTCCTGCTTCTCTGGTCCAGCGGTTTCGTCGTGCTCAAAGTGGGCCTGGCATATGCCGACCCCATGACGTTCCTGGCGCTGCGCTACGCCTGCGTGGTGCTGATACTTGCGCCCTTCATGCTGTTCCTGCGCCCGCCGCTGCCGCGCGGCGCCAGCGCCTGGGGCCATCTGGCGATGGTCGGTCTGCTGTTGCAGGCAGGCTACTTCTGTTTCACCTACTTGTCTCTCAAGCAAGGCATGTCGGCGGGCGGCGTGGCGCTGATCACCTCGTTGCAACCTATCCTGATCGGCCTGCTGGCGCCGGCGATCGCGCACGAGAAAGTCGACGCCCGCCGCTGGGCAGGCCTGGGCCTGGGGGTGTCAGGCGCCGCGCTGGTGATCATCGCCAAGGCTTCGATCGATGTGCTCTCGCCGCTGGGCCTGGCGTTCGCCATCAGCGCCCTGCTCTGCATCACCGGCGGCACGCTGTATGAAAAACGCTATGGCGTGCAAACGCATCCCGTCACGTCCAACATGGTGCAGTACGCGGTCGGCCTGATCGCCACCGCGCCGCTGGCGTACTGGCTGGAGCCGATGCATATCGAATGGACCGGGCCCCTGCTGGCTTCGCTGGCTTATCTGGTCGTGGGCAATTCGCTGGTGGCGATCACCTTGCTGCTGACCATGATCCGCTATGGCGAGGCCTCCCGCGTGTCGGCGCTGTTCTTCCTGGTGCCGCCCTGCACCGCCGTCATTGCGCTGATCATCCTGGGCGAAGCCATTCCCGCGCTGGCCTGGCCGGGCATGGCCCTGGCAGCGCTCGGCATCCTGCTGGTGACGCGCACGGCGCATACCGCTGCCAAGTAGAATGAGCGCCCCTCCAGGTCCATGTCCATGAACGCTGTCGTTACCTCCGCCCTGCCGGTCTTCGCGCTGATCCTGACTGGCTGGCTCGCCGCCCGCTGGCGCATCCTGGGTTCCGGCGCCACCGACGCGCTGAACCGCTACGTCGTGTATCTGTCGCTGCCCGCGCTGCTGTTCCGCGCCATGACGCAGGTCGATCTGACGCATATGGCGCACTGGGGTTTCGTGGGCGCCTTCGCGGGCGGCATCGCCGTCACGTTCCTCGCCTCGTTTATCGGCGCGCGCCGCTCGCAGCGCGCGCTGACCGACCGCGGCATCCAGGGGCTGGCCGCGTCCTACGCCAACGCCGGCTACATGGGCATTCCGCTGTGCCTGGCGTTGCTCGGCCCTGACAGCATGGCGCCGGCCACCTTCACCACCCTGCTCACCGCAAGCGTGCTGTTCGGCTTTGCCATCGCCTTGATCGAGTTCGACCGCCAACAGACGCCCAATCTGTCCTTGACCCTGCTCAAGGTCGGCCGCGCGCTGCTGCGCAACCCCCTGCTGGCGGCTCCGCTGCTGGGCCTGGCCTGGGCCTTCACCGGCCTGGCGCTGCCGGAAGGCGTGGACCGCTACGTGGCCTTGCTGGGCGCGTCCGCCAGTCCCTGCGCGCTGGTCACGATCGGCCTGTTCCTGGCGCAGACGGAAACGTCCAGTTCGGGACCCGGCGTCATGCGCCTGGTCGCCGGCAAGCTGCTGCTGCAGCCCGCCGTCACGGCGGTGCTGGCGTTCTACGTCTTCGCCATGCCGCCGGTATGGGCCTGGACCGCCGTGCTGATGAGCGCGCTGCCCATCGGCACCGGCCCCTTCATGCTGGCGCAGATGTACGGGCGCGACGCCCGCGTAACCTCGCGCGCCATCCTGGTTTCCACCGTCGCATCGGTGCTGACCGTCAGCCTGCTGGTCGCCTGGATCAGCGCACACCCGATTTCCTGATCGTTCTTCATCATGCTGCTCGCCGTCGCCATCTTCGTACTTACCATCACGCTGGTCATCTGGCAGCCCAGGGGCCTGTCGATAGGCTGGAGCGCCGTGCTGGGCGCGGCGCTTGCCCTGGCCACGGGCGTGGTTCACCTGGCCGACATCGCGGACGTCTGGCGCATCGTCTGGAACGCCACCGCCACCTTCATCGCCATCATCGTCACCAGCCTGATCCTGGATGAGGCCGGCTTTTTCGAATGGTCGGCGCTGCACGTGGCGCGCTGGGGCGGCGGCCGCGGCCGGCTGCTTTTCGTGTTGATCGTGCTGCTGGGCGCCGCGGTTTCGGCGCTGTTCGCCAACGACGGCGCGGCGCTGATCCTTACGCCCATCGTCATGGAAATGCTGGTGGCGCTGGGCTTCGGCCCCGGCGCTTCGCTGGCCTTCGTGATGGCCGCGGGCTTCATCGCGGACACGGGCAGCATCGCATTGATCGTATCCAATCTGGTCAACATCGTGTCGGCCGACTTCTTCAATATCGGCTTCGGCGAGTACGCATCGGTGATGCTGCCGGTAAACCTGATGGCCGTGGCGTCCACGCTGGCGGTACTGCTGCTGTTCTTCCATCGCAGCATTCCGCCGCGCTACGACGTGAGCCAACTGCCCGCGCCCGCTTCCGCGATCCGCGACCTGACCACGTTCCGCGCGGGCTGGGTCGTGCTGACCCTGCTGCTGGCGGGCTTTTTCATCCTGGAACCCATGGGCATCCCGGTCAGCGCCATCGCCGCCGTCGGCGCGCTGGGCCTGCTGCTGATCGCGGGACGACAGCACATCGTCGGCACGCGCCGCATCATGCGCGAGGCGCCCTGGCACATCGTGGTGTTCTCGCTGGGCATGTACCTGGTGGTGTATGGCCTGCGCAACGCCGGGCTGACCGCGCACCTGGCGCAAGTGCTGGACCGGTGCGCCGAGTATGGCGTCTGGGGCGCGGCGATGGGTACGGGCCTGATCACCGCCTTCCTGTCGTCCATCATGAACAACCTGCCCACCGTGCTGGTGGGCGCGTTGTCGATTGCGGACACCAGCGCCACCGGCGCCGTGAAGGACGCGATGATCTACGCCAATATCATCGGCAGCGATCTGGGCCCCAAGATCACGCCGATCGGCAGCCTGGCCACGCTGCTGTGGCTGCACGTGCTGGCGCGCAAGGGCCTGCGCATCACCTGGGGCTACTACTTCAAGGTAGGCATCGTCCTGACCCTGCCGGTGCTGCTGCTGACGCTGGCCGCCCTGGCTTGGCGCCTGCAATAAGCGCCTATATAGCTTTTAGTTATATAAAAGGCATTAATTGGTGGTTTGATCCAAGCGTCCACCGCTTTAGACTTTCAAGCATCACACGGGTGCCTGCGCGCGCCCGTTTTGCTTTCTTACGTATCAAGATCCCGGGACTCGCCCATGAGCACCAACGCCTCGACTCTCCCCCTGCCTACCTCGGCCCTGCCGCCCATCCAGATCAACCGCAAGCCGCTGTGGATCGCCGTGCTGCTGGTGCTGGCAGGCGCCCTGTACCTGCATGAGACCGTCAGTTGGCGCCAGGGCGCGCTGTGGGTCGTCGGCGCGCTGCTGGGCGTGACCCTGTACCACGCCTCCTTCGGCTTCACGCAGGCCTGGCGCGTGTTCGTGTCCGATCGCCGCGGCGCGGGGCTACGCGCGCAGATGCTGATGCTGGCCGCAGGCGTGCTGCTGTTCTTCCCCTTCCTGGCAGCCGGCACGTTGTTCGGCCAACCCGTCAGCGGCTTCGTGTCGCCCCCGGGAGTCTCTGTCCTGCTGGGCGCCTTCCTGTTCGGCATCGGCATGCAGCTGGGCGGCGGTTGCGCCTCGGGCACGCTGTTCGCAGTCGGCGGCGGCAACACGCGCATGGTGGTCACGCTGCTGTTCTTCATCATCGGCTCGGTCATTGCGACCGCCAACTTCGGCTGGTGGTCGAACCTGCCGGCGCTGGCGCCGACCTCGCTGATCAAGACCTGGGGACTGGCGCCCGCGCTGGCCATCAACCTGGCCGTGTTCGCGCTGATCGCGTGGGCAGCCACGGCGTTGGAGAAGCGCCGCCACGGCCATGTGATTTCGTTCGCCTCGCGTACCGCGCGCCCGGCGTCCCTGCTGCAAGGCCCCTGGCCGCTGATCTGGGGCGGCGTGGCGCTGGTAGTGCTGAACTTCGCCACGCTGGCGCTGGCTGGCCGCCCCTGGGGCATCACCTCCGCCTTTGCGCTGTGGGGCGCCAAGACCCTGGACGCCTTCGGCGGCGACGTGGCCACCTGGGCCTACTGGGCCAAGCAGCCCTCGCTGGCCGCGCCGCTGCGCCAGGACGTCACCACCGTCATGGACATCGGCCTGATGCTGGGCGCGCTTGCCGCCGCCAGCGCCGCCGGCAAGTTCGCCCCCATCTGGAAGGTGCCGGCCCGCTCGCTGGCCGGCGCCGTCATCGGCGGCCTGCTGCTGGGCTATGGTTCGCGCCTGGCCTTCGGCTGCAATATCGGCGCCTATTTCAGCGGCATCCTGTCGGGCAGCCTGCACGCCTGGCTGTGGCTGCCGGCCGCCTTCGCCGGCAGCGCCCTGGGCGTGCGCCTGCGCCCGGCCTTCGGCCTCGCCGTCGAAAAGACCCCGGCGGCGTCCAGCTGCTGAGAAACAGTATTCCAGGACTGTCCGCCGGCACAGGGGGACAGCTCCTGGTGTATGGTTGCTCCATCCCGAAATACGGAGATGGACATGAGCTGGATTTTCGGCCGCTACACGGCTTTTTTACTGACCCTGATCGGCGCCGCAATCACCGCCGCCCTGGCCGCGACCAGCTCGCCTTGGTGGCTTTGGCTGGCCGTGCCGCTGACGCTGCTGGCCGCGCTGGGCGTCTATGACCTGGCACAGACACGCCACGCCATCCGCCGCAACTATCCGGTCCTGGGCAATCTGCGGTTCCTGTTCGAATTCATCCGGCCCGAGATCCGCCAGTACTTCCTGGAAGACGACACTCAGGCCGCGCCGTTCTCGCGCGCGCAGCGCTCCATCGTCTACCAGCGCGCCAAGCGCGAGATCGACAAGCGCCCCTTCGGCACCCAGGAAGACGTCTACGGCGATCGCTACGAATGGATCAACCATTCCATGTCGCCGTCGCAAATCCCCGACATCGACTTCCGCGTCACGGTGGGCGGCCCCGAATGCAAGCAGCCCTACTCCATGTCCGCGTTCAACGTGTCGGCCATGAGCTTCGGCGCCTTGTCGGCCAACGCCGTCCTGGCCCTGAACGAAGGTGCGCGCCAGGGCAACTTCGCGCACGACACCGGCGAAGGCGGCATCAGCCGCTATCACCGCCAGCCGGGCGGCGGCCTGGTCTGGAACATCGGCTCTGGCTACTTCGGCTGCCGCGACGAACACGGCGCTTTCTCCGAAGAGGCCTTCGTCAAGAATGCCTGTACGCCGCAGGTCAAGATGATCGAGATCAAGCTGTCGCAAGGCGCCAAACCCGGCCATGGCGGCATCCTGCCCGCGGGCAAGGTGACGCCGGAGATCGCCGAAGCGCGCGGCGTCGTGGCCTGGCAGGACTGTAATTCGCCGGCCACCCATTCCGCCTTCGATTCGCCCATCGGCCTGATGAAGTTCGTGGCGCGCCTGCGCGAACTGTCCGGCGGCAAGCCGGTGGGCTTCAAGTTCTGCGTGGGCCACCCTTGGGAGTGGTTCGCCATCGTCAAGGCCATGCTGGAAACCGGCATCACGCCGGATTTCATCGTGGTGGACGGGGCCGAGGGCGGCACTGGCGCCGCGCCCGTGGAGTTCGTCGACCACGTCGGCACGCCGCTGCGCGAGGCGCTGCGCCTGGTCCACAACACGCTGATCGGCGTGAACCTGCGCGACCGCATCAAGCTGGGCGCGTCCGGCAAGATCATCACCGCTTTCGACATGGCCCGCGTCATGGCCATGGGCGCGGACTGGTGCAACGCCGCGCGCGGCTTCATGTTCGCCATCGGCTGCATCCAGGCCCAGGCCTGCCACACCGGCAAATGCCCCACCGGCGTCACGACCCAAGACCCGCTGCGCCAGCGCGCGCTGGTGGTGCCGGACAAGGCGCAGCGCGTGGCGAACTTCCACCGCAACACGCTGCATGCACTGGCGGAACTGCTTGCCGCGGCCGGCCTGACCCACCCCGGCCATCTGCGCCCGCACCATATCGCGCGCCGCATCTCCTCCAGCGAAATCCGGCTGCTGTCGGCCCTGTTCCCGGAACTCGCGCCCGGCGAACTGCTGCGCGGAGAATTCCGCCACCAGGTGTTCCGCGCGGGCTGGGCCATGGCCCAGGCCAGTTCGTTCCAGCCTACCCACGACATCACAACCGCATTGGCGCAAGAACATGCCGCCCATGCCACGCCGGCCGCCGCACAGGTCTGATCCGGCTGGCGCCGGGCGCTACAGCCAGCGCTCGAACATGCGCGAGAAGAACTCCATCGAACGGTCACCCACGCCCCTGGCCTGCCAGGCCTCGGGCGTGATCCGCACCGACTCGGCGAGATCGCGCTGGAACAGCGCCTCCATTTCGGCCGCGAATTCAGGCCCCAGCACTACGGCATTGATTTCGTAGTTCAGCGCAAAGCTGCGCCAATCCAGGTTGCTGGACCCCACCGTGGACCACACGCCGTCCACCACCGCAGTCTTGGCATGCAAGAGCGCATCGCGCCGCTCGTAGATTTTCACGCCGGCCCGCAGCAGGTCCGTATAGTGCGAGCGTCCCGCATGGAACACCAGCGACGAGTCGCTAAAGCCAGGCAACACCAGCGCCACGTCGACGCCGCGCCGGGCCGCGTCCGTCAGGACTTCGATGAAGGCGGGATCCGGCACGAAGTACGCCATGGTGATATGGATGTATTCCTGCGCGCTTTCAAACGCCGACATCAGCGTCAGGTAGACGGTGTAGCCATCGCTGCGGTCCGGCTGATTGGCCAGTATCCGCACCGTCGTTGCACCCACGGGCGGCGCCACCTGTGAATCGCCCCCCTTGATCGGCTCCTTGGACTGGGATTCCCAACCCGCGCGGATGACCTGCTCCAGCTGGGCCACTGCGGGCCCTTCGATGCGCAGATGCGTGTCGCGCCAGGGCGCCGCCTTGGCGTCTGTGGCTGCCGGTGAATCGGCTTTGCCGGCGCCCTTTCCCGACCCCGACCCCGAGCCCGAACCCGAACCTGATCCAGATCCAGATCCAGATCCTGGCGAGGACTCGTAGACGCTGCTCACGTTGATGCCGCCCAGATAGCCGACCTTGCCGTCCACGACCAGCACCTTGCGATGGTTGCGTTGGTTCGGCGACCAGCCCGCACGGCCGCTCGCCGGGTTGACCGGATTGAAGATCGCGACTTGTACGCCCGCATCGCGCAGGCGCTGGAACAAGGCATCGGGCGTCTTGATCGTGCCGACCGCGTCGACCATCAAGGACACTTCGGCGCCGCGGTTGCGCGCCGCAATCAGGGCTTCGGCAAAGCGCGAACCCTCGGCATCGTCATCGAAGATATAGGTTTCCATGTGCACGTACCGGCGGGCCAGCGCGATGGACTGCAGCATGGCGCGGTAGGTGCTGGGGCCGTCCGCCAGCAGCCGGACACGGTTGTCGGCCACCAATGGCGCGCCGCTGACTGCCTGCTCGACAGCAAGGTGACGCGCGAGAAAATCGCTCTTGGGAGTCCGCGGATCGGCGGCGATGCCCTGCCCGCGGCGATAGCTGTCTGACGCCGCGTCGGCCGACAGACTGGCCTGCGATGCGCGCGCGCGGCGCTCCTGCGAGTCAGGAACGCTGGCGCAGGCCGCAAGCAAGACCGCGCACACCAGCGGCAACAGGAGCCGGCGTGCGCGGGCCATCCACGGCCACCAATCCCGCCGCAATCCCGACCGGCGCGCAGCCCCGGGCGGCTTCATGGCGTCAGGGCTTAGCGGCGGCCGCCCGAGGCCAGGAGGCAGCCTAGCAAGGCGCCCACCAGCGCCGCTACGCCCACCGACTTCCAGGCATGTTCATGCACGTACTCGTCAGCATAGGCGGTTGCGCGGCGCGCGCGTTCCCGCGCCGCGCCCTCCCAATCGCCGGCGGACTCGCGCGCGTCGGCCAATTGGCGCTTCAGGCGAGCTCGCGCCGACTCGATCTCGGAGCCCGTATACGACGCCGTCGACCGCAGCAGGTCTTCCGTACCCGCCAGCAATTCGTGGAAGCTGTCGCTCACCCGTTCACGGTGCAGGGCCATTTCGGCGCGTTGATGCTTTCGGTTCATGGTCGCTCCTTGTAATTGTCGGGCCTCGCGGAGTCGGGCCGCCTGATGCGATGCAACACGCCGCATTCACGTGCCTGTGCAACGCAAGATGCCATTGTGACCGCCATCGCCCGACCCCGCCCGAGCTTTGGCAACCAGCCGTAAACCGATATTTCAACGCAAGCAAAAGTATCGCGTGTATCCGCTGCGACGCCCGGTGGCCGGTCTCCTCGCAAGCCTCTTCCAAATTCGTAAAAGTCCATTGCATTCAGCGGCTTGGCGCTTGACACCGGCCCCGCCCTGACGGCCACAATAGACTTTTGCAATGCGCCAGAACCGCCTGGTCTGAGCCTCCCAACGCCGCGCCTCCCGACCGCCAGCCGCCCCATCCGAGGCGCCCCGGCGACGGGCCGTCCCGACGACAGAAAAGGAACAGGACGCATGGTTTCGCCTTCCGCACTGTTTGCCCCCGCCGCGCCGAAATTCATCGCGCAAGAGTCGCAGCCTCCCAGCGCCGAGCAGCTTGAACTGCACGAAGGCTTGGTGGCGCGCCACGCGCACATCGATCCCAAGTTCCTCTATGACGCGCTGGGTTCGGCGCTCTTCACCGCCATCACGCAGCTCCCTGAGTACTACCCGACGCGCTGCGAGTCCGAGATCTTCCAGCGCCACGGCGCCGATATTGCGCGCCACGTCGGACCGGTGCTCTCGATGATCGACCTGGGCGCGGGCGATTGCGTCAAGGCTGAACGCCTGTTCCCCAGCCTGCGTCCGCGTCATTACGTGCCCATCGACATCTCGGCCGACTACCTGCAAGCGGCAGTGCGCCGCCTGCAGCTGTCCTACCCCGACCTGCAAATCACCGCCATCGGCCAGGACTTCACGCACGCGTTGGCTCTGCCGGCCAGCATTCCGGCCGAACAGCGGCTGTTCTTCTATCCCGGCTCCAGCATCGGCAACCTCAGCCCCGCGGACGCGCACGCCATGCTGCGGCGAATCCGCGGACAGTGCGCGGGCGGCGGCTTGCTGGTCGGCGTGGACCGCGTCAAGCCCAAACAAGTGCTGGAGCCCGCCTACGACGATGCGCTGCACCTGACCGCGGCCTTCAACCTGAACCTGCTGCGGCACGTGAACAGCGTGCTGGACGCCGATTTCGACGTGGACGACTGGCGCCATGTGGCGCTGTTCAACAGCGCCGACTCGCGCATCGAAATGCATCTGGAAGCGTTGCGCGCAGTGCGCGTAGCCTGGCCAGGCGGCGCGCGCGCGTTCGGCGCCGGCGAACGCATCCACACTGAAAACTCCTACAAGTTCACTCCCCAAGCCTTCGCCGACCTGCTGCAAAGCGCCGGCTACCGCGACGTCGCGCACTGGTCGGATTCCCGCGGCTGGTTCTCGATTTTCAGCGCCCGCGCATAACGCGGGCCTGCCCTCAACGCCACTGGAGGATCGCCATGGAACCTGCGTGCCTGCTGACTCACCCTGCCACCGGACCTTACGCTGCCGGCCAGGCGGGCCAGCACGACCGCTACGACGCGGTGCGCTCGACCAGCACGGCCCTGGCCGCCCCGCTGAGTCCCGAGGATTGCCAGGTGCAATCCATGCCGGACTGCAGCCCGGTCAAATGGCATCTGGCCCACACCACCTGGTTCTTCGAGACCTTTCTGCTGACACGCTTTCACCCGTCCTATGCGGTCTTCCATCCGCAGTACCGCATGCTGTTCAACTCCTACTACAACGCCGTCGGCGCCAAGCATCCGCGTCCGCGCCGCGGCCTGCTGTCGCGTCCCGCGCTGACGGAAGTGCAGCACTACCGCCGGCATGTGGACGGCGCGATGCATGAACTGATCTCGCGGCTGGGCGGCAACGATCCTGCCTTCGACGCCTTGTTGGAACTGGGCCTGAATCATGAGCAGCAGCACCAGGAGCTGATCCTGACCGACCTGAAGCACATGCTGTCGGCCAACCCGCTCAAACCGGCCTACGTCGCACCCGGCCCGCCTGCACTGCCGCCCTCCACACCCGCCGGCTGGACGCGCTATGCCGGCGGCATCACCCGCATCGGCCATGACGGCAATGGCTTTGGTTTCGACAACGAAGGTCCGGCCCATGACGTGCTGCTGGCCCCGTTCCACCTGGCCGACCGGTTGGTGACCCAGCATGAGTACCTGGCCTTCATCCGGGACGGCGGCTACAAGCGGCCCGAACTCTGGCTGTCGCTGGGCTGGGACATGGTCTGCGCTGAAGGCTGGCGCGCGCCGCTCTACTGGGAAGGACAGCGCGACGATTGGCGCATCTTCACGCTGCGCGGCATGCAGGAACTCGAACTGCAGGCGCCGGTCACGCACGTCAGCTATTTCGAGGCCGATGCCTACGCCCGCTGGGCGCGCGTGCGGCTGCCGCGCGAAGCCGAATGGGAACATGCCGCCCGCCAACTGCCCGAAGGCGCGCTGGCCGGGCGCGCCAACATGCTGGAGAACGGCCACCTGGACACGCGCCCGGCCCCTGCGCGCAACGGCACGGGCGGCCCCGTGCAACTATTCGGCGACGCCTGGGAATGGACCTCCAGCGCCTACGACGCGTACCCCGGCTTCAAACCCGACAGCGGCGCGGTGGGCGAATACAACGGCAAGTTCATGTGCAACCAGTACGTCCTGCGAGGCGGCTCCTGCGCCACGCCCAGGGACCACATCCGCCCCAGCTACCGCAATTTTTTCCCGCCCGAGGCCCGCTGGCAGTTCTCGGGCATCCGGCTGGCGCGAGACGCCTGAGGCGTTTCTTTGAAATTTGATCGCTGATCGCTTGCACGCATCAAAAATTTCGTGCTAGAATTTCGTTCTTCGTTGATCACTGATTGCGACACAGATGTGACGCAAATCCAGGGATTAATCGAAATGGCGCATTAGCTCAGCCGGTTAGAGCGACGGAATCATAATCCGCAGGTCCCCTGTTCGAATCAGGGATGCGCCACCAAAGAATTCAAGGGCCTCCACGTAAGTGGGGGCTTTTTTCTTTGGTGCGTTTTGGACTGAATATTAGACAGCGTCCAATATCCAGTAGGCCATACAGTAAGATCACGCCCACACTGGCACAACCTCCTGATATCCCTTTAAACAATTCAAAAAGTGGGAAATGTGATGTTGGAAGTTCTAATGGCCCAGCTTGGAGATCTTCTTTCCCGTGGCTGGGTAGGCGTTCTAATAGGCGCATTGATTGCTTGGCTTGCCTATATCAAGACACGCAACCGCAAACGCCTCTCGTGGGGCTATAGTTGCGATGAACTGTTAGGACTGGACAACGCCGCCATTCCGTCAGGGCTGGAAGTCCGCTTCGAGGACACTCCAATTCCCCGGCTCAGTCGCACCTTAGTATTCATCTGGAATTCGGCCGAACAGACGATCCGTAAAGACGACGTTGTCGAGCCCATCCGCATTTCTGTTTGCGGAGATGAGGACAAGGTACTGAGGGCGACAACATTGCGAGTAACGCGCGATATTTGTAACGTCAAAGCGGAGATCGCCAGACCTGACCGCGATGACGTTCACGTCGAGTTCGCGTATCTAGACCAGCAAGACGGCGTGGTCATAGAAATTTTGCATACTGGCGAAGCAACGGTCCCTTCTATCTCTGGCACCATTATTGGAATTCCGAAAGGCCTAAATCGCGTTGGGTCAATTACCGTAGTGCCGCCACCCAATGAAGGGCTGGTCGAATGGGCGACCAGGGTTAAATTGCCGTATTACTTTATGGTCGCAGGAGGCTTGGCCTTCATTGGCGCGCAGTTCTATATGGATGGGAAATGGCGCGAGGCCGGAGTAGATTTACCTCAGGAGGGGCTTGGTAGCATGGCGTTCGGATTGCTCTACATAGTCTTAGGCGCCCTCGGCCTATTCTTCAAACGTCGCCGCCACCCGAAGAACCTGCTAGTCCGCTGATCCGTAGTTCACCGATTTCCGCTTTCCGGGATGGCGGCCTGTGAAGCCACTGCCAGACGGCGACATCCAAGCTCACGCTCTGTCTTCCAGTCCGAGATTGACCGGCGAAACGCGTATAGACCGCCGCTGGCCGAGATCGAATTGCAGTGCTTTAAGGGCATGTGCCCCGCGCCTGGCTAACCCTATACTGGCCCTTCCGATGGGAGGGACCATGTGCAGCCACTACCAGACGCTGAAGGATGCCGAAAAGCTGCTCAAGCGGTTCGGCGCGCATGCGCCCGAGCGGCCGTACTCCTATGACATGCACAAAGGTTACCCCGGGCTGTTCGTCCGGCGGAAGGAAGCGGCCCGGGAACGCGAAGCGGTGGTTGGCAGGTGGGGCTTGATCGCCGGCGACGCCTCTGCGTTCGCCCTCACCCTGGACACTTTCAATGCCCGCGATGACCGCGTCGCCAAGGCGCGCAACTTCCGCGCCGCCTGGCGCGGCGGCCAGTTCTGTGTCATTCCGGCCGACGCCATCTTCGAGCCTGACTGGCGCCAGAAATACCAGATAGCCACCCGATTCACGCGCGCCGACGGCGAGCCGCTGGGCCTGGCCGGCTTGTGGAGCCGCGGCAAGGATGAAAACGGCGAGATAGTGGAAACCTACACCATGCTGACCGTCAATGCCGACGATCACCCGCTGTTTAAGCACTACCACCGGCACGGCGAGGAAAAGCGTATGGTGGTGCTGCTGCCGGACGAGGCCCATGACGCCTGGCTCGACGCGGATCCTGACCGGGCCATGGAGATGCTGCGCGGTGCGCCGGCCGAGGCGTGGACCGCTACCCCGATGCCGGTCGGGAACGCGACCAACCTATCACTCTTCTAGTTCAACTTCTGCCGGTACAGGTCCTGGGCGGCCGCCAGCGACGCGCGCATGCCGTCGATCGTGCCCGCATCGCCACGGCTGAACCACAACTCGTATTGCCACATCCCATCCACGAAGACGCGGCAGATCGTCCAGCCGAGCGGCCCCTGCCAGTAGTAATCGTCCCTCTGTACCCACTCCACATCAGCCATGGTCGGTCCCCTTTCGGCCGGAATCGAGGCCGAGTTGCGTTGCTCTACGGGTGAAATATACTGTGTTTTTATACAGCATATTTGCTTCAACCATGCAGCTCCAGTGCTCCGTCCTGCGCACCCATCACCTGGGCGAGCGCCGCCGCGACAACGACCCCGGCCAGGCCGTGGTCGGGACGGTCCACATGTATTCCATTCTTCACAAGGGACTTAACCGCCAGGTAGCGGTCATGTCGATGGACCGACTGTTGAAATTCGGCGCCAGAGAGAAGGCGTCAATTCCTGACTTGCTCGAACCTCAACTCCTGACGTTCGCATCGGACAGAGGCATGATGGTCGCGGGCTTCGAAGAGATCGCCGGCATCCGCTACTACCAGGGGTGGTGGATGCAATGGATCAACGAGCAATAGGCATGGCGCGCAAGCAACCGAATCACAATGTTTGACTACGACGACACATACACCAACAGCCCCCCCGTTCGCGACATCTGGATCCGCGCGCTCCCCGCCCTTGCTGACGTGAAGAATGGCGACTATCTGAGCGCCCAACGCCTGCACAGAGCATTTGGTCTGGACGGTGGCCAGAAGCTGCGCGACGTGCTGGCCGCCGGCGAACGCGACGGCCTGCTGGAGATTGACCGTGGCGCGTCACCCGCCACCTACCGGGCGACGTTCATATTGGAGCGCGGCCTGCGCGCGGTGCGCGATGAGTGGCCAGGGGCCGACTAACGCAGCCGCGCCTGGCAGGCCCGCAACTGCGCCTCTACTTGCCGGATTCCAGCCCGGAGGGCGAAATAATCCGATCGAGCAGCTGGATCAAGTTCGGCGCGGGCTCCATGACCCACGCCGGCGGCGGCTCCGGCCGAGGACACTCCACCGCCGGCGGCGGGGCATGCGGCACGGACGTGCAGCCGCTGGCGCCCAGCATCAACATCAGCCCGAAGGCCATTATCTTCAAGTTGCGCACTACGCAGCCCTCCATAGGCGGCCCACTCCGCCTTCGCATTCCGTTCGTTGATCAGGCCTACATCGGCGTAACGCCGCTGCAGGATCTCGCGCGCCTGGCGCTGCGCCTCGGACACGCGCCCGGCTTCGTCTGCGCGCATGCCGGCGATCTCCGCGCCATAGCGCCAGCTTTGAGCCGTCCAAGCCGCGCTGCCAGCGACTGCACCGCCCACTACCAGCGCTACCGCGTAGCCGCGCCAGCCGATCAACGCAGTCCCGATAGGCATAGCGCACGCTCCGCAAGTCGGCGGTTGTACAGGCCTCGAACGAACTTCCCATCTGCATACGACCACGCGGGCTTGCCATCTGGGCCATGGGCCAGGGCATTACAGCCCTCGGCGATACGCCCCGCATTGATCAGGACCACTGCCCGACTCGCGCACGTGCTCGGCACGCCGAAGTTGTGCGAATGGCTGCTCAGAGCATCGAAGATCGGCTGGCTTATGACCACGTCGATGCAATCGGCCAGGTCAAGCTGCCCCTTGCCAACCACCATCCGCTCCACCTCGGCGCAGCGCTCCGGCGACCAGTAGTCGCCCACCACTACGGGATAAGGGCTGGTGTGCTTCGTGATGCCCTTGCAGACGGTCGGCAGGTTCTTCGCCAATTTATCGGCGTAGACGACGTTCTGGCCTTCCCCTTCCCAGCGCCCCAGGAACTGCTGGAGATCCGTCGAGAACAGCGCCAGGGCGCCAGAGACAACAAGGGCGGCAGCGCCGCCCGTGACTCGAGTGCCTACTTTCATAGCTCGCACCTCTCACGCAGGGCCGCCATACGCGCCTCGCTCTCCGCTTGTTCTCGCCGATCGCGCCGGCGCTGGTAATAGAGATTGGCGAACAGGCCCACCACCGCTACGAGCACGCCCGCCCAGCCGATCCAATTGACCTGCGCCGCCCACCCAACCACGCCAGTAATGGCGCCCGCGTCTGTCGTCCGGCTTGCAGCTCGAATGGCCACGTCATCCAGATTCATCCTCTTGATCCTTTGGGGCATAGCGCCTCCGTATGGACGAAAAAAACCCGCCAAGGCGGGACAGGTAGAACAAGAAAAATTTATTTGAGTTACAACTTGCGGCTTTTGCTCCTATGAAACCCTGGTCCCGCCGACAGCCCCGCCGCAAGCCCGCCCCGACCCTTGCCGATGCGCTCACGCGCTACTTGGCCGAGGTTTCATCCACGAAGAAGGGGCACGTCTCTGAGCAGTCCATCGCACGGATCTGGCGCGCCACGCGCCTGGCCATCCGCCCGGTCGATCGCATCCGCAGCTCGGACCTGACGGAGCTGCGCGACGAATGGCTCAAGGATCGAGCGCCGGCCACCGTGGTGCGGCGCATGGCGTTCCTGTCACACGTCTATACGGTGATTCGCAAGGATTGGGGCTTTGACCAGCTGGCCAATCCCGTGCAGCTGGTGCGCCGGCCGGCGGTGGACGACGCGCGCGACCGACGCCTTTTCGATCGAATCACCCTGCGAGGTGTCTCCGATGACGACTGCCCGCGCAAGGAATTGGAGTGGATCATCCGCGCCACCAGGTCGGCAGAATTGCCCACCATCCTGACCGTTGCCAAGGAGACTGGTATGCGGCGCTCCGAGGTGGTCGGAATCCAACGGGAACACCTGGACCTCATGCACGGCGTGGTGCATCTTCCTCACACGAAGAACGGCCGCGCCCGGGACGTTCCCCTCACGCCGCGCGCACGCGAAGCACTGCGACGCTGGGTAACGGGGAAGCCGATGCGTGGCCGCATCTTCACGATTCAGCCAGGCTCCGTCACGCGGGCCTTTATCCGCGCTCGTCGCCGCGCCCGCCTGCGGTATGAGGGCATGTGCCGGCATTTTGGCCGCCGGCCCAACGCAGCCTACTTCCGCGACCTACGCTTCCATGACCTGCGCCACGAAGGCACCTCTCAACTCGCAACCGTGTTCCAGATCCATGAGCTAGCCAAGATCAACGGTAACGTCGACACCCGCATGCTGCTGCGGTACTACCACCCGCATGGCCGCGAACTGGCGCAGAAGCTCACACGCAGCCCGCTGGGGCGGCGGCAGCTTGAGGAAATGCGCCGCGAACGCGAAACCGAGCTGGACTCGCTTCCTCTTGCCGCTTGACGCTATGCACTGGCCTCGGCCGGCGAAGGGGTAGGCTCAACCTGAGTCAGCCAGGCCGGCAGCACGCCCCACCCCGAATAGCTCACCTTGACGCCGTCGACCACTGCTTCATTCCCCGGGACATAGGATTCACCGCTCTCGACCAACCACAGGTCGACCTCGCGGTAGTCCGCGGCGAGTTCCCACGCGCCACCAATCCGCGCGACGACAAAGCCCGTCGGCGCGGTGGGCGGCTGGTCTTCGTGCGCGCCGTAGGGAACATTGAAGAAGCCCTCGGCGAGCGCCAGTTCATTGGCCTCGACGGGATACAGGTAAAGACCGTTCGGGTCGGTCTGATACACGGTCTTCGTTTTCAGCATAGAAATCTCCAAAAAAGGTATTTGCACTGCAAATGCGAGAGCG
>PJUE01000181.1_pt1 | contig 66734 bp, 62 predicted proteins | sample 1512171 | NCBI WGS metagenome assembly PJUE01 (sample SAMN08177674, study PRJNA422409) | Feces metagenome, whole genome shotgun sequencing project. | isolation source: Chicken feces (3) enriched on wood chips: alkali lignin treatment | host: Gallus gallus | place: USA: Madison | collected 2015-01-15
GGGCCTTCCACGTAATGCCGGCTTGACGGCTTGCTGCTCCTGCAGAGGGGGGCTGCCGGGAAGCCCCTGCCGAGCATGGCTCGGCACTACCGGTGCTGGTGCAGGCAGCAGCCTGGCCTTGGCTCCCTCCCTTTCGCGCAGCGAAGGGGAGGGTTGGGGAGGGGTAAGCTCCTGGGCTTCCACGCAGTGTCGGCTTGACGGCTTGCTGCTCCTGCAGAGAGGGAGGCTGCCGGGAAGCCCCTGCCGAGCATGGCTCGGCACTACCGGTGCGTCGGCTGGCGGGTCGCGGGGAAGGACTCAAGCCAGCTGCAGGAAGCCGTGGATGGCCATGGCGGTGGCCGCCAGGCACAACGCTCCGAACAGCCAAGGCTTACCGCGCGGCTTGCGGCGAGCACCGTCGCTGTCGGCATTGCAGCTGCGGTGTACCAGTCCGGCTGGAAAGTGCAGTCGCGCCATGGTCGCGTCGCAGGCATCCATGCAAGCGCCGCATTCGATGCAACTGCTGGAACGGCCATTGCGGATATCCAGCCCGATCGGGCAGGCGCGCACGCAGGCCCCGCAATCGATGCAGTCTCCCAGATGGGCCGGTGCGAACCGGGGCATCACCCCGGCGATGGCAGGATGTGCAGCGCGGAACACATAGTCGCTGGCGGTGACCGGATCCAGCAGACCGCGTTCGCGTTGCAGGACGCTGGCCTGCGGGTGTTCACGGCTGCCGCGCGGTTCGCCGCGCGGGGCTTCGTACTGCACGGTGGGGGTGCCGGCGTCGCTGAGCAGGTGCTGCAGGCGGCTGTAGGGGCACAGGTAGCTGCAGACCTGTTCGTGCAGGTAGATCACATTGGCCCAGGTGGCCAGGGCGTAGAAGGCTATCCAGAAGTACTCCCACGGCCCCAGGGTCAGTGTCAGCAGGCCCGACACCAACGTTGGGATGGGGGTGAAGTAGCCCACGAAGGAAATCCCCGTCCACAACGCAATGCTTGCCCACAGCAGGTGGCGCACTACCGGCCCCAGGGGGCGGGCAACGCCGGGCAGTGTCGTGAGTTGGTGCAGGCCGCGGAAAAGCCGCGTAAGCACGGTCTGCGGGCAGGCATAGGCGCACCATAGGCGTCCGCGCAGTACGGTCAGCAGGGCCAGGCCTGCGGCGGCGGCCAACGCCAGCCACAGCAACGGGGTCGCGTCGACCGATTGCAGGCCCAGGCCGAACAGCTGCAATTGCCGCGTGTCCAGGTCAAGCAGTACCGCGGGAGCGCCATCAATACGCAGCCACGGCAGGCCATAGAAGGCCAGCAGCAGCGCTGCGGCCACCCCTTGCCGGATCAGGCTGCGTTTCGCGCGCGTGCTGTCGGCGCTGCTCATTCCAGTTCTTCGTCCCGCAGCTCGTCCGCGCGCGGGCGCAGCAACAGGCTGGTGAAGGCGCTGGCCGAGGCGGTCGCCAGCCACAACAGGAGGAAGCCGGCGCTGTAGCCCAGTTCACGACTGATTGAATGGTCCGGGAAGCTGATATGGGCCAAAGCCAATGGATCGACCATGCTGAAAAACACGGCGGCGGCAACCCCGGCGGCAAAGAAACTGGGCCACAGCACGGCGCCAAGCCGCTGTATCAGCGGGCGGCGATGTCCGTTGGCTGGCGTGTTGTCTGGATTCATCACGGGTTCCGGGGTGGCGCGGGGCGGGGGGCTAGAATGTGGCCGCGCAATGTGTGCTGTGGCCTTTCAGTAGTTGCCCGGCATGCGAGGCTAGGGGTAATGGCAGGTTGCGTCCTTGATCCTGATCAAGGGCGCCCAGTGAGCTGGAGGTGGACGGTGGTGATCAGTGCGGACGGCCCCCGGCCGGGTCCGGAGGTGTGCAGCGAGGCCGAGGTCGAGCAATTGGTGCGCCGCTTCTATGCCAGGGTGCAGGACGATGCACTGCTGGGGCCGGTCTTCCAGGCAAGGGTGCATGACTGGGAGCAGCACATCCTGCACCTGGTCGATTTCTGGTCGGCGATGCTGCGCGGTACCCGCCGTTTTGCCGGTGCCCCCATGCCCAAACACCTGGCCATCCCGGGATTGGAGTGGCGGCTGTTCGAGCGCTGGCTGTCGTTGTTCGCGGCGACCACCGCGGAAATGGGCAATCCGGACATGAAGCAGCTGGCTGATGCCGCCGCGCAGCGGGTGGCTGCCGCCCTGTGGGGCCGTTACAGCAGCCAGCGCTTCCCGCTGTTCGGCTGAACGGACGCCACCCTATGCGGCGGGATTGATCTGGCTCAAGGCGAGTGCTGCCCGGCGCGGGCAAACTGCTGCCCATGGACACCACTCCCGTACTGCTGAATCCCCTGGGCTGGACCTTCGACGCCGAACTGCTGCGCCGGCATGACCGGCCTGGCCCGCGTTACACGTCCTATCCGACCGCCCCGCACTTTCATGACAGCTATGGTCCCGCGCACTTCCGTGCCGCGATCGCCCGCAGCAATGCCACCGACCGGCCGCTGTCGTTGTATGTGCATGTGCCTTACTGCACCAGCCCCTGCTTCTACTGCGGCTGCAACCGGGTAATCAGCCGCGATCGCAGCAAGGGTGAGCGCTATGTGGACCAGGTGCTGGCCGAAGCCGCGCGGGTGGCACCGTTGTTCGCAGCGGGGCGGGAAGTGATCCAGCTGCACCTGGGCGGTGGTACGCCCAATTTCCTTGAGCCGCAGCAGCTGCGCCGGTTGATCGAAGGCCTGGCCGGCCACTTCCACTTCAGTGAGCGTGCCGCGCGTGATTTCTCGATCGAACTGGATCCGCGTTCGGTCAGCGTCGAGGACATCGCCATGCTGGCGGCGCTGGGCTTCAATCGCGCCAGCCTGGGCGTGCAGGACTTCGACCCGGCCGTGCAGCAGGCAATCAACCGTGTGCAGGGCGTGGACGAGACCATGGCAATCATCCAGGCCTGCCGTGACAACGGCATGCGCTCGGTCAATGTCGATCTGATCTACGGCCTGCCGAAGCAGACGCTGGAGGGCTTCGGCCGTACCTTGGACACGGTGATGGCGGTGCGCCCGGACCGGCTGGCGATCTATGGGTACGCGCATCTGCCGCATATGTTCAAGGCCCAGCGGCAGATCCTCGATGCCGACCTGCCCGATCCGGAGCAGAAGCTGGCCCTGCTCGGGCTGGCGGTGGAACGGCTGTCGGCGGCGGGCTACCAGTACATCGGCATGGATCACTTCGCCTTGCCCGATGAAGATCTGTCGCGGGCCCAGCGGGCCGGTAGCCTGCACCGCAACTTCATGGGCTATACCACCCACGCCGACAGCGATCTGCTGGGTCTGGGGGTCAGCGCGATCAGTCGCATCGACAACAGCTACAGCCAGAACCCGCGCGAGCTGAAGGAATGGGAGGCGCGCATCGAGGGGCCGGAGTTGCCGGTCTGGCGCGGGCTGGAGCTGGATGCCGACGACCTGCTGCGTGCCGAACTCATCCAACAGCTGATGTGCCACGGGCGGGTGGACGGGCGCGCGCTGGCCCAGCGCCACGGGGTCGCGTTCGAGCAGTACTTCGCCGACGAGCTGCAGGATCTGCAGCGTCTGCAGCACGATGGCCTGGCCAGTTGTCGTGATGGCGTGGTGGCAGCCACCCGTCAGGGGCGGCCGCTGCTGCGCCTGATCGCCATGTGCTTTGACCGCTACCTGCGTGCCGCCCAGCAGCCGGCCCGCTACTCACGCGCCATCGGCTGAGTCCCGGGCGCTGGGTGCCCACCGGGTTTTGGAGGACGCCGCAATTCACAATTGCGGCGCGATCAGGCACGCTATGCCGATGCCCGGATGGCGAAACTGGTAGACGCATCGGACTTAAAATCCGCCGGGGGCAACTCCATGCCGGTTCGATTCCGGCTCCGGGCACCAGTTCGCAGACTTTCAAGGGACAGCATGAGTGCCCAGATCACTGCCGCGGTACAACCGCGGATTGCCATCATCGGGCTGGGCTATGTAGGCCTGCCGCTGGCGGTTGAGTTTGGCAAGACGCTGGATGTGCTGGGTTATGACATCGATGCAGCGCGGGTCGCCGAGCTGCAGGCCGGTCATGACCACACCCTGGAACTGGACGACGCGGAACTGGCTGCTGGCGTGCATGCACGCTACAGCGCCGATGCGGCCGAGCTGGCGGCATGCAATACCTTCATCGTCACTGTTCCAACGCCGATTGATGCCTTTGAACAACCGGATCTGGCACCGTTGCGCGGGGCCAGTGAGTTGATCGCGCGGATGCTCAAGCCGGGCGATCTGGTCATCTACGAATCCACGGTCTACCCCGGTACGACCGAGGAAGTCTGCGTGCCGCTGCTGGAGCAGGGCTCGGGCCTGCGTTTCAACATTGATTTCTTCTGTGGTTACAGCCCGGAACGAATCAATCCGGGTGATCGCCAGCGGCGACTGCCGGATATCCGCAAGATCACCTCTGGCTCCACCCCGGAGGCGGCGCGGGTAGTCGATGCGCTGTACCTGCGCATCATTAGCGCCGGTACCTGGCCGGCAGCGTCCCTGCGCGTGGCCGAGGCTGCCAAGGTGGTGGAAAACATCCAGCGCGACGTCAACATTGCCCTGGTCAACGAACTGGCACTGATTTTCGACCGGCTTGGCATCGATACGCTGGATGTGCTCGAGGCGGCCGGAACCAAGTGGAACTTCCTGCCGTTCCGGCCTGGCATGGTCGGCGGGCACTGCATCGGTGTGGACCCTTATTACCTGCTGCACAAATCCGAAAGCGTCGGCTATCACCCGGACCTGATCCACACCGCGCGTGACGTCAACAATCGCGTGGTCGCGCATGTCGTCAGCCGCGTGCGCGGCCTGTTGGAAGGCAAGGGCAAGCAGCTGCAGGGCGCGCGCGTGCTGGTGCTGGGTGTCACCTTCAAGGAGGACTGCCCGGACCTGCGCAACAGCCGCGGGCTGGACCTTGTGCGGATGCTGGCAGCTGCCGGCGCACAGGTGGATGCCCATGATCCCTGGGCTGATCCGCGTGGCGCACATGACATGGGCGGTGTAGAACTTGTGAAGGTACCGCAGGCAGCTGCCTACGATGCGGTGGTGCTTGCCGTGGCCCACCAGCAGTTCCGCGAGCTGGACATCGCACAGATCCGCGCCTTGGGTGTGCCGGACATGGTGGTCTACGACGTGAAATCGGCCTGGCCGAGGCAAGTGGTGGACGACCGGTTGTAGAATCCGCCATCCCCGTTGGTTGAGGACGGTAATGCATCGTTATCTGGTTTATGTGCTGGCATTGATCCTGTTGCCGGTTTCGCTGGCGTTGGCCTCCCATTGGCCGGCTTGGTACTGGGGGGTCGGCCTGTTCGGCCTGATGGCCTTGCTGGGTACCTGGGACGTGTTGCAGCGCCGCAGCGTGCTGCGCCGCAACTACCCGGTGCTGGCGCACTTCCGCTACGGCTTTGAATCCATCGGCCCGGAGATCCGCCAGTACTTCGTGCAGAGCGATCTGGAAGACGTGCCGTTCTCGCGCCAGCAGCGCCAGCTGATCTACCAGCGTTCGCGCAACGAGATGGACGTGGTGCCGTTCGGTACCCTGCGCAGTGCCTATGCGGTGGATTACGAATGGATCAACCATTCGCTGGCACCGACCACCGTCGCCCATCACGACTTCCGCGTGCTGATCGGGCCGGATTGCGCCAAGCCCTATTCGGCCAGCGTGTTCAACATCTCGGCGATGAGCTTTGGTTCGCTGTCGGCCAATGCCATCCGTGCCTTGAACAAGGGTGCCAAGCTGGGTGGCTTCTGCCATGACACCGGCGAAGGTTCCATCTCGCCCTACCACCGTGAGAACGGCGGCGACCTGGTCTGGGAGATTGGTTCTGGCTATTTCGGTTGCCGCGATGAGAACGGCCGCTTCAGCGAGGAACGTTTCGTCGAGAACGCCAGCTCCGATCAGGTCAAGATGATCGAGATCAAGCTGTCGCAGGGTGCCAAGCCCGGCCACGGCGGCGTGCTGCCGGCGGCCAAGGTCAGCGCCGAGATCGCCGCGACGCGCGGTGTGCCGATGGGCGTGGACTGCGTATCGCCGTCCAAGCATTCGGCGTTCTCCACGCCGATCGAACTGCTGCAGTTTGTCGCGCGCCTGCGCGAGCTGTCCGGTGGCAAGCCGGTGGGCTTCAAGCTGGCCATCGGCCATCCCTGGGAATGGTTTGGCATCGCCAAGGCGATGCAGGAAACCGGCTTGCTGCCCGATTACATCGTCGTCGACGGCGCTGAGGGCGGTACCGGTGCGGCACCGGCCGAGTTCATCGACCATGTTGGCGTGCCGATGAACGAGGCGCTGATCCTGGTCCACAACACCCTGGTTGGCCTGGGCCTGCGTGATCGCATTCGCCTGGGTGCGGCCGGCAAGGTCACCACGGCCTTCGATATTGCCCGCACTATCGCTTTGGGCGCGGATTGGTGCAATGCCGGCCGTGGCTATATGTTCGCCTTGGGCTGCATCCAGTCGCTGAGCTGTCACAACGACAAATGCCCGACCGGCATCGCCACCCAGGACCCGAGCCGCTGGCGCCACCTGGAGCCGGTGGACAAGGGCCAGCGTGTGTTCAATTACCACCAGAATACCTTGCGCGCGCTGCGTGACCTGCTGGGTGCGGCCGGCCTGCACGATCCTTCCGAGCTGGGCCCGGAGCACATCCTGCGCCGTGTTTCGCCGGTGGAGATCCGCTCGCTGGCCAGCCTGTACCGCTACCTGGCACCGGGTGAACTGTTGAAGAAGGTGCCCGAGCACACCGTGTTCCGCGAATACTGGGCCGAAGCGCGCAGTGATTCGTTCACCCCGCCGGCGCGGGTGGCAGCGCTGCGTACGACCAAGATGTGCTGAGCCATGCGGTGTCGCACCGGCACCGTTGCGGACATCCCGGCGCTGTGGGCACTGCGCACGCGTTGCGTGCGCGAAACCTGCTCTACGCATTATCCGCCCGACGTGATTGCGCGTTGGGCGGCGTCACCGGCACCAGTGCAGTTCCAGCCGTTGGTGGAGGCGGGGGGCTGCGTGGTGGCCGAAGATGCAGCGGGAGCGCTATTGGGCTACGGCGTGATCGACCTGGCTGGTAACGAGGTGGATGCGCTGTTTGTCGAGCCTGACAGGTCGGGGCAGGGCATAGGCAGGAGGTTGCTGGAGCGGCTGGAAGCCTTGTCGGATCCACAGCGGGATCTGCGCTTGTCGGCATCGTTGAATGCAGTGCCGTTCTATCTGCACGCCGGTTTCAGCGCTGATGGCGAGGCGCTTTACCCGCATCCCAGTGGTATCGCATTGGCCTGCATGCAGATGCAAAAGCGGGGCCGCAGTCAGCGCAGCGATTGAACCACCAACACTGGCAGGGCCGCCGATGGTGCGGCCCTGCCAGTGATGATGAGGCTGCGCGCGCCCGATCAGTTCTCGCTGCCCTGCAGCCAACGCACAACGCCCTCGGCGGCGCGCAGACCGCTGGCATAGCAGGCCGTGAGCAGATAGCCGCCGGTGGGGGCTTCCCAGTCCAACATCTCGCCCGCGCAGAACACGCCGGGCTGTGCCTTCAGCATCAAGCCCGCATCCAGTGCCTGCAGCCGTACGCCACCGGCGGTGCTGATGGTTTCGGCCATGGGCCGGGGCCGCAGCAAGGGCAGCGGGAGCTGTTTCAAGGTGCGGGCGACGGCGGCCAGATCGTTGCCGGCATCCTTGCCCAGTACTTCAAACAGCAGGCCCGCCTTCACTGCATCCAGGCCTGCGGCACGGCGCAGGTGTTCGCCGAAGCTGCGGCCCTTGCGTGAGCGGGACAGGTCGGCCAGCAGGCGTGCTTCGTCACGGCCGGGCACCAGGTCCAGGCTGAGGGTGACGGCGCCGTCGCGATTGAGGGTCTCGCGCAGGTCTGCGGCCAGGGCATAGATCAGGCTGCCCTCGATACCGTAGGCGCTGACCACGCACTCGCCCTGCAAGGACTGCGGCTGACCGTGCAGGTCCTGCCAGTGTGCGACCACCGGCTTGAGCGGCGCACCGGCGTGGCGGCTGCTGAAATGCGCTGTCCAGGCAATATCAAACCCGCAGTTGGCCGATTGCAGCGGCGCGGTATCGATGCCGCGCGCCTGCAATACCTCCATCCAGCTGCCGTCCGAGCCCAGTTCCGGCCAGCTGCCGCCGCCCATCGCCAATACCGTGGCATCGGCCTGCACGGCGATCTCGCCGTCGGCGGTGGCCATGCGCAGGCTGCCGTCGGGGTTCCAGCCCAGCCAGCGGTGCTGCACGTGCAGGCGCACCCCCTGTTCCTTCAGGCGGCGCACCCAGCCGCGCAACAGCGGTGCGGCCTTGCGATCAACCGGGAACACCCGCCCGGAGCTGCCCACATAGGTCTCAACGCCCAGGCCCTGCGCCCAATGGCGCAGTGCTTGCGCATCGAAGCCGTCCAGCCAGCTTGCGACCTCGGCCTGGCGTTCGCGGTAACGGCTGTCGAACAGTGGCCGTGGGTCGGAGTGGGTGAGATTGAGCCCGCCCTTGCCGGCGATCAGGAACTTGCGCCCGGGCGAACCCTTGGTTTCGTACAGATTGACCGCCAGCCCGGCTGCGCGCAGGCGCTCGGCCGCGAACAGGCCGGCGGGGCCGCCACCGATGACGGCAACGGTTTTATCAGCGAGCTTTGACATCGAGCAGTTCAACATCGAACACCAGCGAAGAACCGGCCGGGATCGGGCCGACGCCGCGATTGCCATAGCCGTACTCGGGCGGAATCATCAAGGTGCGCTTGCCGCCAACCTTCATGCCGGCCACGCCTTCGTCCCAGCCACGGATGACCTGCTTGTCGCCGAGGTTGAAGCTGAACGGCTCGCCACGATCCACCGAGCTGTCGAACTTCTCGCCGTGCTTGTCGGCGTTGCGTTCGTCGTAGATCCAGCCGGTGTAATGCACGGTGACCTTGCTGCCGGGTACGGCTTCGGCGCCGCTGCCGGGCTGGGTATCGATGGGCTGGAATGCGGCGATGGTGCCACCGGGCGGCGGTCCGGGCGGGGTGCAGCCGGCAGCCAGCAGGGACAGCAGCAGCGGAATGAACAGGCGACGCATGGCGCGCTCCGTTGAAAGGGGCGTGCAGGGTAGCGCATCGCTGCCGGGTATCATGGCGGCATGGCCAAACTGCTGCTCAATCTACGTAATGTCGGTGACGACGAAAGCGCCGAGGTCGGCGAATTGCTCGACCGCAATGGCATCGCCTGGTACCGCACCGAAGCCAGCCCCTGGGGTATTTCCAGCGGCGGCATCTGGCTGCGCGACAACGAGGATCAGTCGCGCGCCAAGGCCTTGATGGCGACCTACCAGGCCGAGCGCGGGCAGCGGGTGCGCGAGGAACGGGCGGCTGCGCTGCGTGATGGCAGCGCGGAGACGTTCAGCTCCCTGCTGCGGCAGCGGCCATTGTTTGTGGTGGCGGTGCTGCTGGGCATGCTGGCGGCGGCGGCCCTGGTGTTGTTGCCGTTCTTCCTGTTGCGGGGGTGAGGGCGCTGGCCAGGCTCCTGCCGAGCATGGCTCGGCCTGCACCTGCCTTTCGTTTCACCCCCTCCCTTGCGCCGAAGGCGGAGGGGAGGGCTGGGGAGGGGTTTGGCTTTCGCGGTGTTTCACGGCTTACGCTACGGTCCATGGAGCGTCGTTTAAACTAGGCGCATGATCGTCAATACCGCTGCCTACCTGTTCGTCCCGCTCACCGATGCCGAGACGCTGACCGCCACCCTGCTAGAACGCGCCCGCATCCTGGAGCTGCGCGGCACCATCCTGGTTGCCGAGGAGGGCATCAACCTGTTCCTGGCCGGTAGCCGCGAGGGCATCGACAGCTTCTACAGCCAGCTCAAGGCCGATGCGCGCTTTGCCGACATGCGCATCAAGTACAGCTATAGCCAGATGCAGCCGTTCGCCCGGCTCAAGGCCAAGCTGAAGTCGGAAATCATCAGCTTCCGCCGTGACGACGGCCAGCCGCTGGACTACCCGCGCGCGCCCAGCGTGGCCCCGGCCACCGTGCAGCGCTGGCTGCGGCAAGGCCACGACGACGACGGCAAGCGCGTGGTGATGCTGGATACGCGCAATTGGCAGGAATTCGCCCACGGCACGTTTGCCGGCGCCTTGACCCTGCCCATCGCCAAGTTCACCGATCTGCCGGCGGCGCTGCAGCCGCACCGCGAAGCCCTGGCCGATGCCACGGTGGTCAGCTTCTGCACCGGCGGCATCCGCTGTGAGAAGGCCGCGCTGTGGATGCAGAACGATGGCATGGACAATGTGCTGCAGCTGGAAGGCGGCATCCTTGGCTATTTCGAGGAAGTGGGCGGCGAGGGCTATGACGGACGCTGCTTCGTGTTCGACGAGCGGGTGGCGCTGGATGCGCAGTTGCAGCCGCTGGTGGACCGCCAGGACGACGCCCAGGCCTGAGCCGCGGGTACGGGCCGGGATGGGAAACAGTGTCCCGGCACAGGGCGGGGTAAGGCCATGGAGAATGCGGGCAGCAGCCCCATGTCCTGTGCATTGCCCTTGGATACCGCCCGATGATTCCACTTTCCATTCTTGACCTGGCCCCGGTCTGCGAGGGTTCCAGCCCGCAGCAGGCCTTTGCCAACATGCTGGAACTGGCCCAGCACGCCGACCGCTGGGGCTACCACCGCTATTGGCTGGCCGAGCACCACAACATGCCCGGCATCGCCAGTGCGGCGACCTCGGTCCTGATCGGCCACGTTGCCGGTGGCACCTCGCGCATCCGCGTGGGTTCGGGCGGCGTGATGCTGCCCAACCATTCGCCGCTGCAGGTGGCTGAGCAGTTCGGCACCTTGGCCTCGCTGTATCCGGACCGTATCGACCTGGGCCTGGGCCGCGCGCCCGGCACTGATCACGCCACCGCCCGCGCGCTGCGCCGCTACTTCGACAGTGCCGACCAGTTCCCGCAGGATGTGAGCGAGCTGCTGCATTACTTCGAGCCGGTGCAGCCTGGCCAGTCCGTACAGGCGGTGCCGGGCGGCGGCATCCAGGTGCCGGTGTGGCTGCTGGGTTCCAGCCTGTTCAGTGCGCGGCTGGCGGCGGCGATGGGCCTGCCGTTTGCCTTTGCCTCACACTTCGCGCCCGACGCGATGGATGAGGCATTGGCTTTGTACCGCCGCGATTTCCGTCCTTCCGAGCGCCTGCAGGCGCCGTACGCGATGTTGGCCTTGAATGTGGTGGCCAGTGACTCGCAGGCCGAATCCAAGCGCCTGTTCACCAGCCAGCAGCAGGCCTTCGTCAATCTGCGGCGTGGCACGCCCGGGCGGATTCCGGCGCCGCTGGATGACATCGAAACGTTCTGGGAGCCGCATGAAAAGGCCGGCGTCGAGCGCGCTTTGGCCTGCAGCATCGTCGGTGACGCAGCGCAGGTGGCTGAAGGGCTGGTGGCCTTCGTCGAGCGTCATCGTCCGGATGAAATGATGGTAGCTGCCAACATCTACGACCCGGCCGCGCGTCTGCGTTCGTTTGAACTGGCCATGCAGGCCTGGCAGCGCGTAGGAACGGCGTAAGCCTTCTACCCCTCCCTTTCACATAGTGAAGGGGAGGGTTGGGGAGGGGGGCTTTTGCGGGTGAGCCCCCTTGCCGAGCCTGGCTCGGCACTCCCTTGAAGCTTCAGCTGGTCCAGCGCTGGAACAGCGCGATGCTTTCGTTGATCAGCTGGCCCGAGCCCAGGCCGAAGAACAGGCCGGCAGCGATCGAGGCCACCCAGTTGAACAACATCAGCGCGCCATCACGCTCAAGCAGCGCCAGTGCGAACAGCAGCAGCTGAAAGCCGAACAGGTAGTTGGTGAAGGGGATCGGCAGTGACAGCAGCAGCCCCACCAGCAGCAGCAGGGCACCGGTCAGCATGCGTGCCGGCAGGGGGGCGATCAGCGCGGGCAGGCGCGGCTTCAACATCCGGTCCAGGCGCTGCAGCGGGCGGCTGATCTTGCCCAGGAAGCGGTGGATGGTGCCGCGCTTGGGGCCGCGGCGGGCGATGAAGCCTGGCAGCCACGGCCGGGTGATGCCGCATAGCAACTGCACGCCGATCAGGAACACCAGCGGACCGCTGACCGCGCCGCCGATGCCCGGGATCGGGATGAAGGACGGCAGGATGGCGATGAACAGGAACACGCCGAACGCGCTCTGCTCCAGGCCCTGGAGTATCTGCCCAAGGCTCAGGTGTTCTTCCGGATCGCCGTGGTCGAACATTGCCAGCAGGGTGCGGATGCCCTCATTGCGGTAGCCGTTGCCCGGCGCCGCACCGTCACCTGTTTCAACCGGTGGTGTCATCGGCGTCTTCTTCCGGCAGCTGGCGCAGCAGCAGCTTGTCGATGCGGGCGCCGTCCAGGTCGACGATCTCGATGCGCCAGCCGGCCCAGTCGAAATACTCGCCTGCATGCGGAATGCGGCCGAAGTAGTGCATGCACATGCCGGCCAGGGTGTAGTAGTCGCCTTCCTCGGCATCGGGCAGCTCGGCGCCGTTCATCAGCTCCTGCAGGTCGTCGACCGGCAGTGAGCCGTCCACCAGCAGCGAGCCGTCTTCACGGGTGACGACCAGCGCATCATCGTCGCTGTTCTCGGTGGCCTGCAGGCGGCCAACCACGGCCCCCATCAGGTCGGAGATGGTCACCAGGCCCTGGATTTCACCGTACTCGTCCACCACCAGTGCCATCGACTGGTGTTCCTCGCGGAAGATTTCCAGCAGCTTCATCGCATGGGTGGATTCGGAGACGTACAGGGTTTCGCGCAGGTTCTCGAACAGGCTGTGGCTGCCGCCGCTCAGGCGGGTGACCAGGCTCTTGACCTCGAGGATGCCGGCGATGTCCTGGTCATTGCCGCGATACACCGGGTAGCGCGAGAAGGCGTGGTCGCGCATGGCCTGCAGGTTCTTTTCCGGATCGGCCGTGGTGTCCAGCCAGGCGATGCGGTTGCGCGGGGTCATCAGGCTGTCGGCGGTGCGGTCGCCCAGGCGCATGACGCGGTTCATCATGTCGCGCTCATGGCTGTCGATGACGCCCTGCTCGTGGCTTTCGGCCACCAGCATGCGGATCTCTTCTTCACTGACCGAGGCCGATTCGGTCTTGCCCAGGCCCAGCAGGCGCAGCACCAGCTGGGTGGAGCGCGACAGCAACCAGACGCCGGGGGCGGCGATGCGGGCCAGCCAGCTCATCGGCACCGCGACGATGCCGGCAATGTCCTCCGAGCGGGTCAGGGCCACGCGCTTGGGCACCAGCTCGCCGAAAATCAGCGTCAGGTAGGTGATCAGCGCAACGGCCAGGGTCTTGCCGAGGAAGTCCGACCATGGCTGGACCGCGCCAAACAGCGAGAAATTGGCCGACAGCGCCGGGAACAGGGCCTGCAGCTGCTGGGCAATGGCGCCGCCGATGGCGTCGCCGCCGTAGACACCGGTCAGGATGCCGATCAGCGTGATGCCGATCTGCACCGTGGACAGGAAGTTCTCAGGTTTCTCGGACAGGGCCAGGGCGCGCGCGGCGCGCTTGCTCGAGCCGGCCAGTTGCTTCAGGCGGCTCTTGCGTGAGGTCATGACCGACATCTCGGACATGGCAAAGAAGCCGTTGAGCAGGATCAGGGCCAGTACGATGAAAAATTCAAACACGGGTCTCTCCCCGGGTTGGTGACAGGGAGGGCGGGTGTTTGCGGAGGCGGCGGCCGCTCAGGGGCGGGATCCGGCGCTGTGGCGGGGGATAAGGGTCGTCGTCCATAGGGTGCGCCATGCAGGCGCCGACGAATCTTAGCAAACCTGGGCACGGGGTCGGCAACGGCACGTTCACACTTTTCGTTCAGGGAGCACGCCGGGAATACCCTGAATGCCATCTAGCCGTCATAATTCCCCCTTGGTGCCGTCCCTCCCGCGACGGCGAATAGGCTCCCCATGTTTTCGTTGCAGACCATCTTTGGCTCCGGCAAGCAGTTCTACACCTACCTCGACGAGGCCGCGCAGGCCGCTTATGACAGTGCCAAGGCCCTGCATGGAATGATGCGCGAGGCCGATCGTCAGCCGGCGCTGGATGCGTTCAAGCTTGCCCGCCTGCGCGAGCGCGCGGCGTCGGACAAGATCAGCCAGGCCCTGGTTGACAGCTTCATGACCCCGATCGAGCGCGAGGACATCGAAGCGCTGGGTTCGGCGCTGTACAAGATCCCCAAGCAGATCGAGAAGTTCGCCGACCGCTATTCGCTGGCCGTGCAGCACCTGGACCAGATCGATTTCGCCCCGCGTGCGGCGATGCTGGAGCAGGCTGCCGGGGTGGTGGTGGAAATGGTCAATGACCTGCGCCACATGAACCTGGACCGCATGACCGCGCTCAATGAAAAGCTGCGCGCGCTGGAAAACGAGGCCGACCGCCTGATGCTGGAGCTGTACCGCGACATCTATTCCGGTCGCCTGGACAACCTGCAGATGTTCCTGCTCAAGGAATTCTTCGAGATCCTGGAAAAGGCCATCGACCGTTGCCGCGAAGCCGGCGTGGTGGTCTACCAGATCGTGCTCAAGAACAGCTGACGGGGACGCTCGATGCTCACCCTCGTCCTGGTGGTGATCCTGGCCGCACTCGTCTTCGAGTTCATCAACGGCTTCCACGACACCGCCAACTCAATCGCCACCGTGGTGGCAACCAAGGTTCTGTCCCCCGGCTGGGCGGTGATGCTGGCTGCTGGCATGAACCTGATCGGCGCGCTCACCGGCACTGCCGTTGCGCTGACCATCGCCAATGGCCTGCTCAACACCAGCGTGGTCGATGTGACCCCGCAGGTGATCCTGTGCGCACTGCTCGGCGGCATCGTCTGGAACCTGATCACCTGGTGGAAGGGCCTGCCGTCCTCGTCCTCGCATGCATTGATCGGCGGCCTGTGTGGCGCCGGCCTGGCGGCGGCGCATAACAACTGGGACGCATTGATCTGGTCGCAGAACGTCGGCAACTGGGCGCAGAACAAGGGCCTGTTGTGGAAGGTGTTCGTGCCGATGATCACCTCGCCGATCGCCGGCTTCCTGCTCGGCGTGGTGGTGATGTGCCTGCTGTGGGCGATCATCGCCGGCATGGCACGTGTGGGTGGCCTGCTCGGGCGCCTGGCCCGTCCGCGCTGGGTCAATGCCTTCTTCGGCAAGGCGCAGATCGTGTCGGCGGCGTATATGGGCTTTGCCCACGGCCATAACGACGCACAGAAGACCATGGGCATCATCGCCATGACCCTGATCGGCGCCGAGGCTAGCGGTGCACTGAACGACCTGCCGTCCTGGCTGGCCTTCATGCACCCGGATGCGCACGGCGGTGACGGCATTGCCATGTGGATCGTGCTGACCTGTGCGGTGGTGATGGCGGCCGGTACGGCTTCCGGTGGCTGGAAGATCATCAAGACCCTGGGTCACAAGATGGTCAAGCTGCACCCGATCCACGGCTTTGCCGCGGAGACCAGCTCGGCCACCATCCTGACCCTGGCCGCACACTTCGGCATGCCGGTTTCGACCACCCACAGCATCTCCACCGCGATCATGGGCGTTGGCTTTGCCAAGAACCCCAAGTCGCTGCGGCTGGGCGTGATCGAGCGCATCATCTGGGCCTGGATCCTGACGATCCCGGCGGCAGGCGGTTGTGCGTACCTGATCCTGAAGCTGTTCGCGGTGATTGGCTGGCACTGAAGTGCCGCGCTGATCACGGAAAGCCCGCCGGAGACGGCGGGTTTTTTTTGCCGGGAGTTTCCCCCTCTCCCCAACCCCTCTCCCGCCAGGGGAGAGGGGCTTTCAAGCTGCAGTTGCAGGCAGTGCTTCAACTTGCTCGATGTTGAGCCCCTCTCCCCTGGCGGGAGAGGGGTTGGGGAGAGGGGGAGGCAGCCAACCGCAGGTTGCCCCCCGGCTCCCTCGGCCGCCGGAATGTGAAAGCGTCTTCCCGCCCCAAGCGCCAAAATCGGCGGTGTCCCTGACCTGTACGGGGGCTACACTACGCCGGTTTTCCAATCGCCTGTTCCCGGAGCCCCTACATGCCCGTTGACGCCAAGCCGGACCCGATCGCCCTCAGCAGCGAGCCCGGCTATCTGTCCATTCGCGATCTGCGCAAGGAATTCGATGGCTTTGTCGCCGTCGATGACGTCAACCTGGACGTTCGCAAGGGCGAGATCTTCGCCCTGCTGGGCGGTTCGGGCAGTGGCAAGTCCACCCTGTTGCGCTGCCTGGCCGGTTTCGAAACGCCGACCAAGGGCAGCATCCTGCTCGACGGCCAGCCGATCACCGCGCTGCCGCCCTACGAGCGGCCGATCAACATGATGTTCCAGTCCTATGCGCTGTTCCCGCACATGACGGTGGAGCAGAACATCGCCTTCGGCCTGAAGCAGGATGGCATGGCCAAGGATGCGATCGCCCGCCGCGTTGGCGAGATGCTGGAGCTGGTACAGCTGCAGAAGCTGGGCAAGCGCAAGCCGCACCAGCTCTCCGGTGGCCAGCAGCAGCGTGTGGCGCTGGCGCGGTCGCTGGCCAAGAGCCCCAAGCTGTTGTTGCTGGACGAGCCGATGGGCGCGCTGGACAAGAAGCTGCGTTCGAAAATGCAGCTGGAGCTGGTCAACATCATCGAGCAGCTGGGCGTCACCTGCGTCATGGTCACCCATGACCAGGAAGAAGCCATGACCATGGCCACCCGCATCGCGGTGATGGACCAGGGCTGGATCCAGCAGATCGGCAAGCCGGACGATATCTACGAACAGCCGGCCAACCGCTTCGTTGCCAGCTTCATCGGCTCGGTCAACCTGTTCGAGGGCGTGATCGACGAGGATCTGCCCGAGTACGTCACCGTGCGCACCGCCGACTTCCCGGCGCCGATCTATGTCGGCCACGGCATCACCGGTTATGAAGGCCAGCCGGTGGCGTTCGCGCTGCGCCCGGAAAAGGTGCATATCGCCAAGGAAGAGCCCGAGGGCGAAACCAACAAGGCGTTTGGCGTGGTCGAGGACATCGCCTATTTCGGCAGCCACTCGGTCTACCACGTGCGCCTGCCCAGTGGTGCCAAGATCCTGTCCAACTTCGCCAACATGAAACGCTGGGACAGTGACGGCATCACCTGGAACGACGAAGTCTGGGTGTCCTGGGATGACAACGACGGCGTGGTGCTGACCTCATGAGCGCGATCGGGCCGAACCTGGGTGGGTGGCGGCGCTGGCTGCCGGGTGCGCGCGCCGGTGTGATCGGCGTGCCCTATCTGTGGCTGCTGCTGTTCTTCGCGATCCCGTTCCTGATCGTGCTGAAGATCTCCTTCGCCAAGATGGCGGTGGCGATGCCGCCGTATACCTCCATCGTGGAATACGTGGACAACGCGTTCACGGTCAATCTCAACCTGGGCAACTACACCGCGCTGTTCACCGACAGCCAGTACGTGGTGGCCTACCTGAGCTCGATCAAGATCGCGGTGATCTCGACCTTGCTGACCCTGCTGATCGGCTACCCGATGGCCTATGTGATCTCGCGCATGTCGCCGTCGGCGCGCAACATCGCGATGATGCTGGTGGTGCTGCCGTCGTGGACCTCGTTCCTGATCCGCGTCTATGCCTGGATCGGCATCCTCGACAGCAATGGCCTGATCAACCGCACGCTGATCAGCATCGGCTTGATCGATGAGCCGTTGCGCATCCTCTATACCCCGGTCGCTGCCTATATCGGCATCGTCTACTGCTACCTGCCGTTCATGGTGCTGCCGCTGTACGCCAACCTGGTCAAGCTTGACCATCGCTTGCTGGAGGCCGCCTACGACCTCGGTGCCAAGCCCTGGCAGGCGTTCCTGCGCATCACCTTGCCGCTGTCGCGCAGCGGCATCATCGCCGGCTGCATGCTGGTGATGATCCCGGCGGTGGGTGAGTTCGTGATCCCGGAAATGCTGGGTGGCCCGGATACGCTGATGATCGGCCGCGTGCTGTGGGGCGAGTTCTTCAACAACCGCGACTGGCCGCTGGCCTCGGCGGTGGCGATCGTGATGCTGATCCTGCTGCTGATCCCCATCATCATCTTCAACCGGTCCCAGCAGCGTGAGCTGGAAGGGAAGCTGGCATGAGCATGACCCGGCGTAGTTCCTGGTTGGGTTGGAGCATCCTGCTGCTCGGCTTTGCCTTCCTGTACCTGCCGATCCTGTTGTTGATGGTGTACTCGTTCAACTCCTCGCGCCTGGCGACGGTGTGGGCAGGCTTCTCGACGCAGTGGTACGGCGAGCTGTTCCGTGACCGCCAGCTGCTGCAGGCAGCGTGGATCAGCATCAAGATCGCGTTCTGGACCGCGAGCGCGGCGATGGTGATCGGCACCATGGCGGCGATGGCGATGACCCGCTTCAAGCGTTTCCCCAGCAAAACCATCTTCGGTGCTCTGGTGACCGCGCCGCTGGTGATGCCGGAAGTGATCATCGGCCTGTCGATCCTGCTGATGCTGGTGTCGATGGGCGGCCTGTTCGGCCTGCCGTCCAAGGGCGTGGTGGCGATCTGGATCGCGCATGTCACCTTCACCATTTCCTTCGTGACGGTGGTGGTGTCCTCGCGCCTGCAGGAACTGGACCGCTCGCTGGAAGAAGCGGCGATGGACCTGGGCGCAAACCGGATCAAGGTGTTTTTCCTGATCACCTTGCCAATCATCGCCCCGGCGCTGCTGTCCGGCTGGCTGCTGGCCTTCACCCTGTCGCTGGATGACGTGGTGATTGCCAGCTTCGTTGCCGGCCCCAGTTCGACCACCTTGCCGATGAAGATCTTCGCCTCGGTGCGCATGGGCGTCAGCCCCAAGATCAACGCCCTGGCCACGTTGATGGTGCTGGCGGTGTCGACGGTGGCGGTGCTGGGCTGGTGGATTTCGGCCCGCGCAGAGAAGCGACGCCAGCGCGACATGCAGCTGGCGTTGCAGGAAAACGGCTGAGCAGCAAATGTAGTGCCGAGCCATGCTCGGCAAAGCCCCATCTGTAGTGCCGAGCCATGCTCGGCAAGAGGCATTGCCGGTAACGCCCCTGCCGAGCATGGCTCGGCACTACAGCGCCGGCGGGTTTTACCTGCGCGCAACACTCGCGGCGCTACCATTCCTGTATTCGTAGCAGGCAGGTGAACCCATGGCGTCGTACCAGACCTTCAATCCTTTCAACGGCGAGATCGTGCGCACGGTCGAGCTGATGGACAGTGCAGCCATCGAGCAGCGCTTGGCGGCTGCCGAAGCTGCGTTTCCGCCATGGTCGGCGTTGTCGCTGGCGCAGCGGGGCGATTACCTGCGCCGGTTCGCCGCTGGTCTGCGTGCGCGCAAGGACGAGATCCAGCGCACGATGACCGCCGAGATGGGCAAGCTGCGCCGCGAAGCGCTGGCCGAGATCGAGAAGAGTGCGGCAGCCTGCGAGTATTACGCCGAGCACGCCGCCGATTATCTCAAGCCGCAGCCCATCGCCACCGAGGCCCAGCGCAGCTACGTCACCTACCAGCCCATCGGTTGCGTGATGGCGGTGATGCCGTGGAATTTCCCGATCTGGCAGGTGATCCGCTTCCTCGCGCCGGGCCTGATGGCCGGCAATGTGGCCGTGCTCAAGCACGCCAGCAATGTACCCGGTTGCGCCGATCTGCTGCGCGCGCTGGCGGCCGATGCGGGCATTCCCGATGGCGTGTTCGATGTGCTGCATATCGACAACGATCAGGCCGCCGATGTGCTGCGTGATCGTCGTATCAAGGCGGTCACCCTGACGGGCAGCGAGCGGGCAGGGCGCTCGATCGCGGCCAACGCCGGTGACCAGCTGAAGAAGTGCGTGATGGAGCTGGGTGGCAGCGACGCCTTCGTGGTGCTGGCCGATGCGGATCTGGACCTGGCGGTGGCAGCCGCGGTGAAGTCGCGTTTCGACAATGCGGGCCAGACCTGCATCGCCGCCAAGCGTTTCATCCTGGTCGAGGCCATTGCCGATGCGTTCGTGCAGCGTTTTGTCGAGGCGACCAAGGCGCGCAGCTACGGTGATCCGAATCAGGAGGCGAGCACGCTGGCGCCCATGGCCCGTGCCGATCTGCGCGATGAGCTGCACAAGCAGGTGCAGGAGAGTACAAGCAAGGGCGCCACCGTGCTGCTGGGTGGTGCGCCGGTGGCGGGCAGCCATGCCGGTTATGCCGCCACCATTCTCGATCAGGTAGGGCCGGGGATGCCGGCCTATGCGCAGGAGCTGTTCGGGCCGGTGGCCGCGATCATCCGGGTCAAGGATGATGCCGAGGCTGTGCGCGTGGCCAACGACACCAGCTTCGGCCTGGGTGGCAGCGTGTGGACAGCGGATGCGGCACACGGTGAGCAGGTGGCCCTGCAGCTGGAGTGCGGTGCGGCCTTCGTCAATTCGGTGGTGAAAAGCGATGCCCGCCTGCCGTTCGGTGGCACCAAGCGTTCGGGCTTTGGCCGCGAGCTGGCCGACCAGGGCATCCATGAGTTCATGAACATCAAGACGGTCTATGTGGCCTGATGGCGAGCCTATAGGAGCGGCCTGAGCCGCGAAGCTGGCAATCCGTACGCGCCACGAAAGCTTGCAATTGCAGTGCGCCGGATTGCAGGTGTTTGAAGAGGTTCGATTCGTGGCTTAGGTGGCTCCCACATGGGCTGCTGGTAAAGCCCCTGCCGAGCATGGCTCGGCACTACGGATGCAGCGCCCTCCCTTTGGCCGAAGGCCAAGGGGAGGGTTGGGGAGGGGTAGGCTTTTCGGCTTCTGATTTTGCAGTTGCTTCGCGGCTTGCGCCGCTCCCACAAAACGCGCAGCCGTTCCCATCAACCGAACGGTTGGTCGATGGACTTGCTCTGCGGGGTCATCAGTGCCGCACCATCCTCGGTGACGTAGAGGATGTCTTCCAGGCGCACGCCGAAGCGGTCCGGGATGTAGATGCCCGGCTCGTCGCTGAAGGTCATGCCGGCTTCCAGCAGGTGGTGGTTGCCGCGTACCAGGTAGTCCCACTCGTGCATGTCGATGCCGATGCCGTGGCCGAGGCGGTGGCTGAAATAGCGGTAGTCCGGGCCATAACCGGCATCGCTGATCACCTTGCGTGCGGCCGCATCCACATCGCCCATCGCCACGCCCGGGCGGGCGGTATGCAGTGCCGCCGTCTGCGCCTGCAGGACAATGTCGAACACCTTGCGGATCTCGTCATCGGGTTGGCCCAGCACCACGGTGCGGGTGATGTCGCTGGTGTAGCCGCCGGCGCGGCAGCCGCCATCGAAGATGATCGGCGTGCCTTCGACCAGGTGCTGCGGCTGGTCGGAACCATGCGGGGAGGCGGTGTACTTGCCGACGTTGACGCTGGCATCGCCCTTCAGGCCGGTGCGGGCATAGGCCATCGCCAGCAGGCCGCTGATGTCCTGTTCGGTCATGCCCGGCTTGAGCGCCTTCCACACGGCCTCGTAGACGGCCAGGGTGGTCTGGTTGGCCAGCTTCATCAGGGCCAGCTCGGCGGGGCTCTTGACCCGACGGCAGCCCGATACCACCGGCCACGCGGGTACCACCCTGGCCTGCGGCAAGGCATCGGCAATGCCCTTGGCACGGAAGTAGGGCACGGCTTCTTCCATGCCCAGCGTGCCGGTGGCATGGCCCATGTCACGCAGTACCCTGGCCACCAGGGCGTAGGGGTCTTCGTCTTCCTGCCAGCCACGCACATCGTTGCCGAGCTTGATCTGCTCCAGCGTACGCACGCGTTCGAATTCCGGGGTGACGTAGACCGGCTCGCCCTTGCGCGGAATGATCACGCCGGTGAGGCGCTCGCTGTCCCACCAATGCATGCCCGTGAAGTAGGTCAGCGAGCTGCCGGCGCCGATGAAGATCGCATCGATGCCGTGTTCGGCCATCAGCCGCTGGGCCTTGGCCACGCGGGCGCTGCGCTCGGCATTGCCGATCGGAACCACCTGGTCGGCCACCGAAGTCAGGCTGCGCATTGACTCGGGCAGGGCATCGTTGCCGCCAGCAGGGGCTTTTGCCGTTGCCAGCTGCGACAGCGGCAGTGCCGCGGCACCGGCAATGAGCGTGCCGCGCAGGAAGCGGCGGCGGGCGGGATTGGACTGATCGTGCGGCATGGAGGATCTCTCGGAGAATACGCGCTGGCTCAGAGCCAGCCGGAACGTTTGAACAGGCGGTACAGCACCACGCAGATCACGCCGACACCGAGCATCAGCAAGGGATAGGCGAAGCGCCCGGCCAGCTCCGGCATATGCGCGAAGTTCATGCCATACCAGCTGGTGACCAGGGTGGGCGCGGCCAGCAGGGCTGCCCAGGCGCCGAGCTGCTTGACCGTCTCGCCTTGTGCCAGGGTCACCAGCGAGAGGTTCACACTCAGCGCGGTACCCAGCATTTCGCGCAGGGTGTCGATGGCATCGTTGACGCGCGCGGCGTGGTCCTGCACGTCGCGCAGGTACAGGCGCACTTCTTCGTTGATCAACTGCGCCTGGTTGCGTTGCAGCTGGGCCAGCGCATCCTGCAGTGGGGCGACGGCCAGGCGCATCTTGTTGAGTTCGCGCTTGAGTTCGTACAGGCGGATCACCGTGCGCCGTTCATAGGTGTCGGCGAAGATGTTTTTCTCCAGCAGGTCCAGGGTGTCGCGGAAGCTGTCGGTGATTGGCAGGTAGTGATCCACCACGGCATCAAGTACCGAATACAGGCAGAACGAGGGGCCCATCGCCAGTAGTTCAGGTTCCTGCTCCAGCCGTGCGCGCACCGGCGCATAGGACAACGATGCGCCGTGGCGCACCGTCACCAGGAAGCGCGGGCCCAGGAAGGCATGGGTTTCGCCGTAGCGGATGCGCTCATCCACCACCTGCGCGGTGTGCACCACCACGAACAAGGAGTTGCCGTAGGTTTCGATCTTGGGCCGCTGGTGCGCCTTGCGGGTGTCCTCGATGGCCAGCGGGTGCAGGTTGAATTCTTCCTGTACCTTGTCCAGCACCGCGTCGCTGGGCTCGTACAGGCCCACCCAGACAAAGCCCTTGGCGTCATCGGCGAGTACGTCGCTGATACTGTCCAGGTCGAGCGGGCGCTGTGTGCCGTCGGCACCGTACCAGGTGCAATTGATCACGCAGGCCGGATTGGCCTGGACGGGAGTTGGAGTGATGCCGGTAGTCATCCCGGCATCGTGCCTCAGCTGGCCGGTGACGCCAAGCTGCGCCGCCCCAACAGCAAGGCCAATGCGGCATGGATGGGCAGCAACAGCACGATCCATTGCATGTTGAACTGCGATTGCAGCGACAGCCAATGCAGCGGCAGTGCCAGCACCGCGATGCCGGTCACCAGCCACAGCAGGCGCTTGAACCAGAGGCCCGGATGGCGTCCGCGCAGCAGGGTCCATGCACCGGGCAGCAGCAACAGCGCCAGTGGGTTGAGCAGCAGCAGGTTGCGGTTGGCCCAGGCGGCCTGGTGCTCGCTGAAGCCCCACAGGAAGGTCAGCAGGGCGCCGGCTACGCCACAGAACAGCCAGAACGGCAGGGCGAAGGCGCCGATCAGGCGCGGCTTGCGGCGCGCGGCGTACAGACCGGTGGCCACCGCCAGCCCGACCAGCAACCACGGCCACCAATAGCGGAGCTTTTCCTTGGGCTCGGCGGCCAGGCGCTGCGGCAGCAGCTGCTGCTCGGCCTGCACCAAGGGCCGGCCTTCGCTGTTGCGGGCTTCGCGCAGGCTGTCGGCCAGGCGCATCGGCACGAAGGCCTCCTGCCAGCGCGACAGCGGCTGGTCGGCATTCGGGCCCAGGCCCAGGTCGAAGCCCAGCCACATCCATGGCGAGGGCGAGGCCAGCCGTACCGATTCGCTGCGGTAGGTATTGCCGCGTGAGCGGCCGGCCAGCTGCGACTGCAAGGCGCCACCCATGGCCTGGTCCAGGCTGTCGCGCACCATGGTGGCGCAGTTGGCGGTGAAGTAGTCGTAGCGGTAGCGGGCGTTTTCGGGCTTGGCCCGCTCGGCCAGCGCGGCGGCCAGGGCGCTGGCCTGTGCCGGCGGCAGGTCCAGCCATTGGATGCTGGCGCCACGGCCGACATCGCGGTATTGGGCGAGGTCTTCGTCCAGCGGCAGTGCGACCAGGTAATACATCATCCTGCCGCGCACGAAATTGCTGATGAAGTCCGGCTCGGAAGGATCGAAGAAGCCAAAATTGTACGAGGTGGCCTGGCCGCTGGCCGGGTCCATCACCACGAGCGCGTCGTGGCCGAAGCGTTCAAAGAACACTTCGCCCGGCAACATGGTGACCACGCCGATGCGCGGTGCCGGTGGCTGGTTGGAGGGCGGGGCTGGGGCAGCGGCGAGCTGTGCGCTGCTGGCCAGGGCGGCCAGCAGCAGGAACAGCATCGCAAACGCGGACAACAGCCGCGGCAGGCGCAAGGTGATCAATCTTCGTCCTGGGTTTCAGGCGGCAGGATGGTGACGTGGAAGGCCTGCACGCGGCGCGCATCGGCCTTGGCCACGCGGAACACGAAGCGCTCCAGGGTCAGCTCGTCGCCGATTTCCGGCAGGTGGCCGATCGCCTCGGTGACCAGGCCGCCGATGGTGTCGTAGTCGTCATCGGAGAACTCGGCGCCGAAGCGCTCATTGAAATCGCCGATGGTGGTGAGTGCGTCCACGACGTAGCGGCCGTCGGCAAGGATGGCGATCTGCGAGGTGTGGTCCTCGGTCTCGTCGTGCTCGTCGTCGATCTGGCCGACGATCTGCTCCAGCACGTCCTCGATGGTGACCAGGCCGGCGACACCGCCGTACTCGTCGACCACGATGGCCATGTGGTTGCGCGAGAGCCGGAACTCCTTGAGCAGCACGTTGAGCTTCTTGGCCTCGGGAATCAGTACTGCCGGGCGCAGCAGCTCGCGCACGCTGGCATGGCTGTTGTCGGCGACCACGCCGCGCAGCAGGTCCTTGGCCAGCAGGATGCCGAGGATGTCGTCCTTGTTCTCACCGTGCACCGGGAAGCGTGAGTGACCGGATTCGACCACCTGCTTCATCAGCTCGATGAAAGGACACTCCACCGGCAGCGACACCATGTGCGAGCGCGGGATCATCACGTCGCCGACGGTCAGCTCGGCCACCGAAATGGCGCCTTCCATCATCCGCAGGGTGTCAGCGGCGATCAGGCCGTCCTGCTGTGCAGTCTGCAGGGTGGCGACCAGCTCGTCGCGGGTGTGGGGTTCGTTGGAGAACGCCGAACCCAGGCGCTCCAACCAACTGCGTTTCTTTTCGCCGTTCTCCGGCGAGGTACTACTGTCGTCTTCAGACATCTCTTGGTTTGACTGCACCCGGCGTGCCGGGCGTTGTCGGCAAGTCTAGCAGGATGTTTGCCGCGCTCCGTTCAAACCCCGGCGGAGCCCGGGGTCTGGATGTTGGGCGCGGCAGGGGCCGGATCAGCAGGTGGCTCGGGGCTGGCCGGGGCGGGCGCGGCCTCGTCCTCGGCGGGCTGGTCCAGGCTGTAGGTGCAGCCAGCCAGGGTCTTGCCGGGGTGGGATTTGACGTTGGACACGCCCAGTACCACCGATTCGATCAGGGCTTCGCCGGTCTTGGCATCGTTGACGTCACGGCTGACCAGCTCGCGCCCGGCCATGAACTTGCCATCGGCGTCATAGCCCACCTCCAGCTCCAGCTGTTTGGCCAGCGGCCGTGGGTCGGCCATGTCGAGGATGGCGAGGATGGTGCCACCGGCCATGGCGACATGGTCGGAGGTATGGCCGAAGACCGTGATGGGCGTGTTCAGCTGGTACTCGGCCATGAACAGGTTGCCCTGTGGCAGCGGTCGCCAGCCCAATGCCACCGCCTTGAGCGGGTCGTTGACGACCGGTGCCAGCGCGGCGAACTCACTGACGCTCTGGCGGCATTCGATCAGGGCGGACAGATCGATGGTGGACTGGGCGTGGGCCGAGCCGATGGCGACGAGAAACAGTGGGAGCAGGCAGGTTGAGCGCACGGCATTCATTCGCGGAAGTTCTGTTGCCGATGATAGCGGCATCGCGGTGGCGCAGATGCTGGCTGGGGCAGTGTCAGGCGGCAAGTCGATACACCGCCAGGCTGCAGCCTCGGTTGGCGCGCTTGGAACACGCTCCTGCTTCGTGGTTGGTACCGCCGCGCAGGGAGTGCCTGGCAAGCCTTTGCCGAGCATGGCGCGGCACTACGCTTCTGCTTCCTCCCTTGCGTAGCAGGGGAGGGCTGGAGGGTTGGGTTGGCTTCTGGGTGTTCTGTTGCAGTTCCGGTTTTGCTGCTTTCGACACTGGGAGTTTGCTTGGGAAGCCCCTGCCGAGCATGGCTCGGCACTACCCTTGTGCTGCCGAGCGTGGCTCGGCACTACCGGTGTCGCTCAGCGCTCGCCCGCGTAGGGGTCGCCGATGCCGAGGTCAGCCAGTATCTCGCGCTCCAGCTGCTCCATGGCTTCGGCCTCCTTGTCGTCCTCATGGTCCCAGCCCAGCAGGTGCAGCACGCCATGCACGGTGAGGTGGGCGTAGTGCGCGTTCAGGGCCTTGTCCTGTTCCTTGGCTTCGCGGGCCACGACCGGCGCACAGATCACCAGGTCGCCCAGCAACGGGAACTTCACGCCCTTGGGTAGGCCTTCGGGTACGTCGGCTGGGAAGCTGAGCACATTGGTGGCGTAGTCCTTGCCGCGGTAATGGCGGTTCAGCGATTGGCCTTCCTTGGCATCGACGAGGCGGATGGCCAGGTCGGCCTCGCGGATGCGGCCCTTGAGCGCGGCAGCGACCCAGCGGCGGAAGCTCACCGCCGCCGGCAGGCCGGCGCGGGGCAGGGCGTAGCTGATGGCTACATCAAGGCGGACAGGGCCCTTGGTCATGGCAGGTTCCAGCAATCAGGCAGTACAGAAGGGCACAGTATCGCGCGGCAGGCGTTTCACTGCGACTTCCATTCGTCGGCGGTGTAGCTGATCCGCACCATCTCGCTGTCCGCGCCCGGTGCCGGCAGGCCCGCTTTATCGGTCGAGGCGTGGCAGTTGTAGCCCTGATGCACCGTCAACTGCTGGATCATCGCCACTGCCCCCGCTTCCGGTGCTGCGTCCGGAGAAAGCGTGATCGTTGCGTTGGCGCAGTCGCCGATGTTGGTGACCTGCACGGCCGGGATCAATTCCCGCGCCGCGCGGTCGGCAAGCGCATCAAATGCGGCTTGCGGGATGCGTTCCTGTGCGGCGCTGGCGCGCAGCTTGAAGTAATAGAGCTGCTTGTAGAAAAGGTAGCCACTGGAATACATCGGCCAGTCGCGTGGTTGCAGGTTCATGCGCAGCTGCAGTTTGCGGCCGGTGATCTGCCCGGCGTCGGCCTGTGCCTTGATGACGGCGGCATCAATGTCATTGGCCGGGGTGGCCCTGGGGGCGCCTGTCTGCAGCGGAAAATCGTTGTCCTGCAGTTCCTGCAGCTGGGTGTAGCTGCCTGCGGCCACCGCGTGTTTCAGGTCTTCGCGGAAGGCGGCCATCCCGGCTTCCACGGCGTTGGCCTGTGGCATGCGGCCGGCAGGATAGACATACACGTCAAAACGGATCTCCTGGTGATCCTTCAGTGCATAGCGGAAGCCTGCACCGGAATATTTCTGTCCCGGATCAAAGGAGGCGTCTTCCAGTTCGAACTCACCCACCTGGCGTGGCGCAACCAGATAGCTGGTCTCGACGTAGGGGCGGGCCGCGGCTTTCTTCCCGGCGGCATGTGCCGGCAGGCCGGTAGCCAACAGCAGGATGCAGCCGAGCAGCAGATATGAGCGGAACATGGCACCTCCTGTGCATTGCGGAAGGTGCCAGTCCAAGCTCACTCGGCGCCGGGTTTGACCTGCTGCAGGTCGCGGCGGTCGTAGGCGTTGACGATGCGCGCCACCAGCGGGTGACGGACCACGTCGCGGGCCTCGAAGAAGGTGAAGCTGACCCCGTCCACATCGCGCAATACCTCGATGGCGTCGCGCAACCCGGATTTGACGTGCTTGGGCAGATCGGTCTGGGTCAGGTCACCGGTGACCACCGCCGTGGAGCCGAAGCCCAGGCGGGTCAGGAACATCTTCATCTGCTCGATGGTGGTGTTCTGCGCTTCATCCAGGATCACGAAGGCATCGTTGAGGGTGCGGCCGCGCATATAGGCCAACGGCGCGATCTCGATGACGTTCTTTTCCAGCAGCTTGGCCACCTTTTCAACGCCCAGCATTTCATACAGGGCGTCGTACAGCGGGCGCAGATAGGGGTCGACCTTCTGGGTCAGGTCGCCGGGCAGGAAACCCAGTTTCTCGCCGGCTTCCACTGCCGGCCGCACCAGGATCAACCGCTGCACGCGGGATTCGTTCAAGGCCTCCACCGCCATCGCCACGGCCAGGAAAGTCTTGCCGGTGCCGGCCGGGCCGATGCCGAAGTTGATGTCGTGGGTGGTGATCTGGTGCAGGTACTTGGACTGGTTTGCACCGCGGCCGCGCACCGTGCCGCGCTTGACCTTGATCGCCACTTCCTGCGCCTCGTAGGCCTGGTCAACCACCTGGGCAACGTTGGCCTGGTTCAGGCGCAGGTGGATGGCGTGGCTGTCGAACACGGCATCGGCGGCTTCGGCGTACAGGGCCTTGATCAGCTTCTCCGCCTCGGCGGCGGTCTTGCCGGGGCCGCTGACGCGGAAAACGTGGCCGCGGTTGGCGATCTCCACGCCCAGCTTCAGCTCGATCTGGCGCAGGTGCTCGTCGAACGGGCCGCTGAGATTGGCCAGGCGCTCGTTGTCGGTCGGTTCCAGGGTGAAATCGTGGTGGTGGCTGGTGGTCATGTGATGGCAGCTCGGTTGGCGGCGTCAACGTGGGCCGGCGGCGGCCGGACGGATGCCTGCGTGGGAGGTCGGGGCCAGTTCTCCACAAGGGATGTGGATTTGGCGGCGACGAAGCTGTGGATATCGTGGCGCAGCCCTTGAAATACAAGGGTTGCGCCTGGGGTGGTCAAAAAACTGCCATGGCCCGGCTGGGCGCAGCGTAGCCGGGCCATGGAAGGCTGTCCTGGCATGGCGGATAGCCCGGGGGCGCGGGCGCTCCCCGGGGCGACGGATCAGTCCTGGGTCACCACGCGGCCGCGCAGCGAGTTGCTCAGCGCCTCGGTGATCAGCACATCGACGAACTGGCCGACCATGCGCGGGCTGCCGGCGAAGTTGACCGAACGCATGTTCTCGGTCTTGCCGGTGAGCTCGTTGGGGTCCTTGCGCGAGGGGCCTTCGACCAGCACCGACTGCACGCTGCCGACCATTGCCTGCGAGATGCCGGCGGCATGCGCGTTGATATGCGCCTGCAGGCGCGACAGGCGTGCATGCTTGTCGGCCTCGCTGGTGGTGTCCTCCAGGTCGGCGGCGGGGGTGCCCGGGCGGCGCGAATAGATGAAGGAGAAGCTCTGGTCGAAGCCCACGTCCTCGATCAGTTTCATGGTCTTGTCGAAGTCGGCGTCGGTCTCGCCGGGGAAGCCGACGATGAAGTCCGAGCTGATCGAGATGTCCGGGCGTACCGCGCGCAGCTTGCGGATCTTGGCCTTGAACTCCAGCGCGGTGTAGCCGCGCTTCATCGCGCTGAGCACACGGTCGCTGCCGGCCTGCACCGGCAGGTGCAGGTAGTTGGCCAGTTTCGGCACGTCGCGGTAGGCGTCCACCAGCGAGTCGCTGAATTCCAGCGGGTGCGAGGTGGTGAAGCGGATGCGGCCAATGCCGTCGATCTCGGCCAGGGTGCGGATCAGCAGGCCGAGGTCGGCAATCTCACCGTCGCCGTAGGGGCCGCGGTAGGCGTTGACGTTCTGGCCGAGCAGGTTGATCTCGCGCACGCCCTGTTCGGCCAGCTGCGCGCATTCCACCACCACGTCCTCGAACGGGCGGCTGACCTCGGTGCCGCGGGTGTAGGGCACCACGCAGAACGAGCAGTACTTGGAGCAGCCTTCCATGATCGAGACGAAGGCCGAAGGGCCCTCGGCGCGCGGTTCGGGCATGCGGTCGAACTTCTCGATCTCCGGGAAGCTGATATCCACCTGCGGCTTGTTCTGCTCGCGGCGGGCGCGGATCAGCTCCGGCAGACGGTGCAGGGTCTGCGGGCCGAACACCAGGTCTACATAAGGCGCGCGCTTGACGATGGCTTCGCCTTCCTGCGAGGCGACGCAGCCGCCGACACCGATGATGACGTCACGGCCATTGGCCTTGAGCGCCTTCCAGCGGCCGAGCTGGCTGAATACCTTTTCCTGTGCCTTCTCGCGGATGGAGCAGGTGTTGACCAGCACCACGTCGGCTTCTTCGGGGTTGTCGGTCAGCTCCAGGCCCTCGGCGGCGGCGAGTACGTCGGCCATCTTGGTCGAGTCGTACTCGTTCATCTGGCAGCCGTGGGTCTTGATATAGAGCTTTCCGCGCGATGGCGAGCCATCGCTGGGCTTGCCGCGCGCGCCGCCGGCAACCGTCGGCCGCTGGCCGGGCAGGGGAATCAATTCAGGTGTGGTCATTTCAACAGTAGGCGCGGCGGGGCCGGCCGTGATCGGCAAGGAGGTAGCTGGCGTCCCGGGCATGGCGCTTATTCCAGACGGGTGGGCGGGCACGCGGCCAGGGGCCGCATCGATAGCCCCGCATTGTATCGGTCCGTCGAGCGCGACGCGAAACCCGCTGCGTCAAATACTTGGCAAGCCCCGGCGAAGCTGGGAGACTCCCCGCCCATGAAGGGGATTTTGGGGATCGCCGTCGTTCTCGCTGCTGCATTGGTCGCTTTGCCGGCCAGTGCCGGCACGCTGTACAAATGTATCGGCAGCGACGGCGTCCCGAACTACGTCAACAAGCGTATCGGCGGCGCCAGCTGTAGCGTGGTCAGTAGTTACCGGCCTTCGCCGCAGGCCCCGCGGCGTACCGTTGTCGCCCCCATCCCGGCACCGCTGGCGGTAAGCAATGCCGCGCCGGCCGAGCGCAGTCCGGCGGCGGTGGCCGCCCAGGTCGCGCCGACTGCCGTTGCCGCCAGCCCCGCGGCTGTCCCGGTGGGGCGTGCCCAGCGGGTGGTCAGTGGTCAGGTCTACGCCTACATGAAGGACGGCGTGCGCCACTACACCAGCACCCGGCCTACCCAGGTGGCCAATGTCGGTGCGGTACGGACCATCCAGTACAGCTATATCGAACGCTGCTTCGCCTGCGGCGTGAATTCGACGGTCAATTTCGGCTCGGTACGCCTGAACACGCAGGCCTACAACACCGAGATCAGCGCTGCTGCCCGCGAGTTCGGGGTGGAGGAGGCGGTGGTGCGCGCCATCATCCATGCCGAGTCGGCATTCAACCCGACCGCGCTCAGCCGCGCCGGTGCGCAGGGGCTGATGCAGCTGATGCCGGCGACCGCCCGCCGCTTCGGGGTGTCCGATTCCTATGATGCAGGTCAGAACATCCGTGGCGGCGTGCAGTACCTGTCCTGGTTGTTGCGCCGTTTCAACGGCAACCTGACCCTGGCTGCGGCCGGTTACAACGCTGGCGAGGGTGCCGTGGACCGTCACGGCGGGGTGCCTCCCTACAAGGAGACCCAGTATTACGTGCAGCGCGTGGCGCAGTTGGCCGACCGTTACCGGGGCGAGCAGGCAAGTCGCCAGTAGCCCTTCCGATTGTGCTGCGGCAGGCCGTGACAAATTCCGCGGCTTGGTGTTTGATCGCGTTGTGCGAGCGTTAAGCGTTCCGCTACACTCGGGAACGATTCGATTCAAAGCGGACTGGCCCCCACCAGGCCGCTGGCAGCCTCTAGCTACCTAATCAATTCGGAGTGCCGGATGGCCAACGATGGGGTAAACGATCCAGTCAACACCGGACGTCGGCGGTTTTTGACAGCTACCACGGCCGTGGTAGGAGCAGTCGGCGTCGGCTTCGCAGCGGTACCGTTCATCAAGTCATGGAACCCCAGCGCCCGTGCCAAATTGGCCGGTGCCCCGGTGACCGCCGACATCAGCGCCCTGCAGGAAGGCCAACGCCTGATCCTGGAATGGCGCGGCCAACCCATCTGGATCGTCAAGCGGTCCAAGGCCATCCTTGAGGCATTGCCCGGGCTGGATGGACGGCTGAAGGACCCGGAGTCCGGCAACAAGGACCAGCAGCCGGATTACGTGCTCAAGGCCAACCCTGAATACCGCTCGATCAAGCCGGACATTTCCGTGCTGGTGGGCTTGTGTACCCATCTGGGCTGTTCGCCGGAGATGGTGGCCGAGATCCGCCCCGAGCCCTATGACGCGCAATGGAAGGGCGGTTACTTCTGTCCCTGCCACAAATCGCGCTTCGACATGTCCGGCCGTGTGTTCCAGGACGTGCCGGCACCGATCAACCTGTTGGTGCCGCCGCACCATTACGTGGATGACAACACCATCGTCATCGGCGTCGATCCGCAGGGGGCAGCCTGATCATGGCCGACAATATCCTTACCCGTACCGCCACCGGCGTGGCCAACTGGGTCAATGAGCGTGCGCCGGGGCTGATGCCGGTCTACCGCAAGCACGTCAGCGAGTACTACGCGCCGAAGAACTTCAACTTCTGGTACTACTTCGGCTCGCTGGCGCTGGTGATCCTGGTCAACCAGATCCTCACCGGCATCTTCCTGACCATGCACTTCAAGCCCAGCGCGGCTGAAGCGTTCGCATCGGTCGAGTACATCATGCGCGACGTGGAGTGGGGCTGGCTGATCCGCTACATGCACAGCACCGGCGCCTCGCTGTTCTTCATCGTGGTCTATCTGCACATGTTCCGCGGCTTGATGTACGGCAGTTACAAGAAGCCGCGCGAGCTGGTGTGGATCCTGGGCATGCTGATCTACCTGGTGCTGATGGCAGAAGCCTTCATGGGCTATGTGCTGCCCTGGGGCCAGATGTCGTTCTGGGGCGCCAAGGTGATCATCTCGCTGTTCGGTGCCATCCCGGTGATCGGCAACGGCCTGACCGAGTGGATCATGGGCGACTACCTGCCCGGCGATGCCACCCTCAACCGCTTTTTCGCCCTGCACGTGATCGCCATGCCGCTGGTGCTGTTACTGCTGGTGGTGCTGCACCTGGGCGCATTGCATGAGGTAGGGTCCAACAATCCGGATGGCGTGGAGATCAAGAAGGGGCCCAAGGGCAACCGCTGGTCACCGACGGCACCGACCGATGGCATCCCGTTCCACCCGTATTACACGGTCAAGGACATGGTGGGTGTCGGCTTCCTGCTGATCATCGCCGCCTTCATCATCTTCTTCGCGCCCGGCTTCGGTGGCCTGTTCCTGGAGCATGACAATTTCACCGAGGCCAACCGTCTGGTGACCCCGGAGCACATCAAGCCGGTCTGGTACTACACGCCGTATTACGCCATGTTGCGCGTGGTGCCGAACAAGCTGGGCGGTGTGATCGTGATGTTCTCGGCGATCGCCATCCTGTTCCTGGTGCCCTGGCTGGACAAGGCCAAGGTCAAGTCGATCCGCTACCGTGGTCCCATCTCCAAGGTGATGCTGGGCGTGCTGGCGGTGTGCTTCGTGTGGCTGGGTGTGATCGGCTCGGGTCCGGGCACCGCGATCTGGGAAACCTGGGTCGGGCGCGTGCTGACCTTCCTGTACTTCGCCTTCTTCATCACCATGCCTGTCTGGACGCGGATTGACAGCACCAAGCAGGTACCGGACCGGGTGACGACGCATGACTGACAAATGGATTGTGCGGTGGGCGATGGCCGCCGTGATGTTGTTCTGCGCCCCGGTGTTTGCCTCCGAAGGCGGCGGGTTGATGCAGGCGGGCAACGACCTGGGTGATCGTGCCTCGCTGCAGCGCGGTGCCCAGGCCTACATGAGCTACTGCTCGGGCTGTCATTCGCTCAAGTACCTGCGTTATTCGCGCATGGCCGATGATCTGGGGCTGACCGAGCAACAGGTGATGGACAACCTGAACTTCACCGGCGCAGCTTTTGGTGAGCAGATCCAGGTGGCCATGCCGCATGACGAGGCGACCAAGTGGTTCGGCAAGATGCCGCCGGACCTGAGCCTGATTTCGCGGGTGCGGGGCAGCGACTGGGTCTACAGCTACCTCAAGTCGTTCTACGTGGACGAGTCGCGGCCGCTGGGCTGGAACAACAGCGTGTTCCCGAACGCCTCCATGCCCAATCCGTTGTGGGAATTGCAGGGCCTGCAGCATGCCATCCATGGCAAGGCCGAGCAGGAAGGTATCGATCCGCCGGTGGTCGGGCTGAAGGTCGAGCGCCCCGGCAAGGTGGACGCGCGTGCGTACGACCAGACGGTGCGTGATATCACCAACTTCCTGGAGTACGCCGGTGAGCCGGCCGCGCTGAAGCGGCAGAGTCTGGGCGTGTGGGTGGTGCTGTTTCTGGCGCTGCTGACCTTCCTGGCCTATCTGGTCAAGACCGAGTACTGGAAGGACGTTCACTAAGGCGGTTGTGTCCCTTTAACCCGGGGGTGGGCGTAGGGTCTTGGCAACTACGCCCGTCGGTTGGCACACTCGGGGTGACCGTGGCGACCGTCGACAATGGGTCGACGGGGCCGTAAGGCCGGCGGATTCCGGCCGTTGGAGAGCCCTTGATGGCGGCGAGTGTGCGTATGCGTAATACCCTGACTTTGTTCTCTGCCAACGACGATGTCCTTTGTCATCGCGTGCGGCTGGTGCTGGCGGCCAAGGGCGTGAACTACGACCTGGTGCCGGTTGATGCGCAGAATCCGCCAGAAGACCTGATCGACCTCAATCCTTACCACTCGGTGCCGACCCTGGTTGAGCGTGAGCTGGTGCTGTATGCGGCATCGGTGGTCAGTGAATACCTGGACGAGCGCTATCCGCACCCGCCGCTGATGCCGGTGGACCCGCTGTCGCGGGCGCGCCTGCGCCTGGCCATGTTGCGCATCGAGCACGACTGGGTGCCTCAGGTGCAGGCCATCCAGCTGGGCAACAAGACCCAGTCCGAGGCCGGCCGCAAGCGATTGAAGGAACTGGTGGCCCAATCGGTGCCGCTGTTCAAGGCCAGCAAGTTCTTCCTCAATCCCGAAATGAGCCTGGCAGACTGTGCGATGGCGCCCATCATCTGGCGTCTGGAGTCGTTGGGGGTGGCATTGCCGAAGGACGGCAAGGCCATCGAGGACTATGGCAACCGCATCTTCCGCAACCCGGGCTTCATCCGCAGCCTGACCGACCAGGAAAAGAAGCTGCGCGAGTTGCCGGTCTAACCAGCGCCTGCTGCTGTATGCCGACTTATCGATTGCCGCCTGCGGGCGGTGATCGGGCAGCAATGCCGCGTACACTTGGCGCATGACTGAAGAAATTTTCCGGATGAGCAGCCATCGGCCCTACCTGCTGCGCGCATTGGTGGAGTGGATCAACGACAACGGCATGACCCCGCACCTGATGGTGGATGCCGGCGTGCCGGGGGTGCAGGTGCCGGCCAGTGCGATCAAGGAAGAGCGGGTGGTGCTGAACATCGCCGAGCGTGCGGTGGTGGGCCTGCATATCGACAACGAGTACGTCAGTTTCACCGCACGTTTTGGCGGCACCAGTTTCCCGGTGAACGTGCCGATTGCCGCAGTGCTCGCGGTGTATGCGCGTGAGACCGGGCAGGGCATGGCACTGCCGGACGACATCCCCGGCACCGAGCCGCTGCCGGGTGACGATGACGATACGCCGCCACCGAGCGCGCCGGAGCCGCCTGCTGCGGGCAAGCGCCCGTTCCTGAGAGTGGTGAAGTAAAAACCGCAACCGCAACCGCCGCCGTAAGGCGGCGGTGTTGTTTTGCGCCTTGCTCCATCCGACGGGGCAGGGCTGGAGATTTTCGCGGCGTTGGGGCTTGGCCAGGTCTGCGGCCTGCCCAGCTCCTGCTGATCTCAGTGCCTGATATCCACTTTTATTTACAGCGTAGGCGCGAGGCGTGAGCAATCGCGGCTCGCGGGGCTGGCGGATTGCCCCGAGCGCTGCATGAAATGGGGCTGCGGCGTGGCTCTGCACCCCCGCAGTACCGCGGCTTGGGGCGTTCTCATCGGCTGCTCAGATGTCCTCGGCCTCTTCGGTGCTTTGCCGCAGTCGGCCGATCTGCGCAGCCGCAGGGCCGCTGAAGGACATCAGCTCGCGGCCGCGCAACACCATGCGTCCGGTGTGCCGCTCAACCCCGTCGTACGAGTAGTCGAAGCGGAAGCTGCGCTCGAAGCCCAGCCAGCCATTGGGCAGGCGGCACAGGCGCAGGCCAGTGGCATGCACGCTCTGGTCCAGCCACTGCACATCGGCTGCGCGGCAGGCATTGCGTCCAAGCTCGGTGGCGCGATCCGCTGCGGCCCGGGAACGGTCCCAGAACGCAAAGCCGATGGCGCCGACAATCATCAGGATAAGCAGGGTAGGCATGCCGCCACTTTAGGGTATCGCCCCTGCTTTTTGGGCGGCCCTGTATTGCGGCAACAGATGCTGCCGATCAGCGGGTCGGCGGAGCCGGTTCGTCCGGTGGCGGTGGCAAGGGGGCGGTTGAGTTGAAAACCGGGGTGGGTGCCGCCACCGGCGCGCTGGCGGTGAGCTTCAACAGGGCAGCCCAATCCTGCCGATTGAGATTGCACTCCTCCTCGTGGCCGGGCGAGCAGCCCAGTTCAACGGCCGAGGCCTGCGGCTTGGGCTCGCTGGCCTTGGGGAGTTCCAGCAGACCGGTACGGTCCAGGGTCAGCTTGCGCATCACCACGCTGTTGGCGACGTTGCCGCCCACCAAGTAGAGCGTACGGTCACCGCCCATGTTGGCACTCACCACGATTTCGCAATGCGATTTCCAGTTGCCAGTGCGGACGCTGCCCAATGCCTGGACCAGACCGGTGTAGTTCAGAGTGCTGCTGCGGTCGCGCAGGAAGCACAGCATGTCGCCTGGTGCCGGTTTTTCCAGCGCGGGATCTGCAAGCCGGTAAGGCGTGCCATTGGCACCGCCCTGGTAGGCGGCGCGGATGTAGTCGATGTGGCGCGGCGAGCGCACGAAGCCGGGTACGCCGGCGCGGGTCATTACCCACGAAATGAATGCTGCCGACCAGGGGTTGTCGATCAGGAACGCGCGGCAGTCGCTATCGGTATACCGGTTGCCGGCAGGCTGCATGCAATTGGATGCGCCAGGGATGGCGCCCATCGCCCCCAAGGTGCCGCTGTCGCGCCAGTAACCGGCAACACGTTGCCAGGCGATCAGCCCGTTGTCGGCCAGGTGTTCGGATTCTGCTTCCGTTACGCCCAGGCTGGCGATGCGGCCGTCGCGATCAATGAACGGCCGGTACCAGAGGCGGTGTTCGTCACAGGCGGCGCGAACAACGGCTTTGCTTGTCTCGCTGAGGCCAAAGCGTGGCGGAATGTCACAGGCTTCGACGGCGTGGGCGGCAAACGCCGGGGCGAACAAGGTGAGGCCGCACAACAGGTAGCGGTAAGCCACGGCAAACTCCGCAGGGGGATGGGGCAGTGTCGCAGCAGGGGCTGTATGCGGGCCGTGAGTCAGGCCGGCGGCGGCCCCAGCTTCAACGACAGGTCGATGGCTTGTACATGTTTGGTCAGGCCGCCGATGGAAATGCAGTCCACCCCGTCCTCGGCGATGCTGCGCATGCTGGTCAGGTCGACGCTGCCGGACACTTCCAGCGGTATGCGGCCGGCGGCAATGCGCACCGCATCGCGGCGCATGGCCGGGCTGAAGTCGTCGATGAGGATCCTTTCGCAGCCGGCAATCAATGCCTCCTCCAGCTGTGCCAGGTCCTCGACCTCGACCACCAGGGGCAGGCGAGGTTGCTGGGCACGGGCGGCTTGTACCGCAGCGGTCAACGAGCCGGCCGCACGGATGTGGTTTTCCTTCAGCATCACCGTGTCGAACAGGCCGATGCGATGGTTGTCGCCGCCGCCGCAGCGCACCGCGTACTTCTGCGCCAGGCGCAGGCCGGGCAGGGTCTTGCGGGTGTCCAGGATGCGTGCCTTGGTGCCGGCCACGGCCGCGACGTAACGCGCGGTGGTGGTGGCGGTGCCGGACAGGGTCTGCAGGAAGTTCAGCGAGGTCCGTTCGGCGCTGACCAGGCTGCGGCTGCGCCCGGCCAGGGTGGCCAGCACGGTACCAGCCTTGACGTGGTCACCTTCCAGCACCCGCCAATGGATCTGTACCTGCGGATCCAGTGCACGGTGGGTGGCGTCGAACCAGGGCCGGCCGGCGATCACCGCATCCTGCTTGCATAGGAGGTAGGCGCTGTCGGCGCTGTCCGGCAGCAGTGCGGCGGTGACATCGCCGCTGCCGATGTCTTCGGCCAGGGCGCGCGCGACGTCGGCGTCGATCACGTCCTGGGCTGGGGCCTGCGGCGGATGCGGCAGCATCACTTGGCCGGGAAGTCGGTGATCTGGGAGGTGGCGATGGCCTCGTCGGCCAACAGCACCGGGATGCCGTCATCGACGCGATAGACCAGCTTGCGGTCGGCGGTGACCAGCGCCTCGCGCAGCGGCTGCACCTGGGTGCTGCCGTCGGCGCGGGTGACGCTGCCGGTGCTGATGGCGCGGTTGAGGGCGTCCAGGCCAGCACTTTCCAGCAGCGCCAGCGGCTGGCGGGTATCGGGGGAGACGAGCAGGTCGAGCAGTTTGCGGTCCATCAGTTCGTGGTCTTGCCGGGAAGACGGCTAGAATACGTCTTTGCAGCAGGTGACGGCCAATGACCCCCAACCACCCCGCGCCGCTAGTCGGCATTGTGATGGGTTCCCGCTCCGACTGGGAAACCATGCAACACGCCGCCCAGAAGCTTGATGCTCTGGGCGTGCCCTATGAAGTGAAGGTTGTTTCGGCGCACCGCACGCCGGACGTTCTGTTCAGCTATGCCGAACAGGCCGGCCCGCGCGGCCTGCGCGCGATCATCGCCGGTGCCGGCGGTGCGGCGCACCTGCCGGGCATGCTGGCGGCCAAGACCGCGGTGCCGGTGCTGGGTGTGCCAGTGCAGTCCAAGGCGCTCAACGGCATGGATTCGCTGCTGTCCATCGTGCAGATGCCGGCCGGCATCCCGGTGGCCACGTTTGCCATCGGCAACGCCGGTGCCTCCAATGCGGGTCTGTTCGCCGCGGCCATGCTGGCCCCGGCCGAACCGCAGATCGGTGCTGCGCTGGAGCAGTTCCGCACTCGTCAGACCGATGACGTGATGGCCAGCGACGATCCGCGTCTATGACCACGGTCGGCATTCTGGGCGGCGGGCAGTTGGCCCGCATGATGGTCCTGGCCGGCGCACCGCTGGGCCTGCGCTTCGTGGTGTTCGACCCGGCCGCCGATGCCTGTGCCGGCCAGGTTGCGCCGTTGCAGGTAGGGGCGTTTGACGACAACGCCGCCTTGGCCGAGTTCGCCGCCAAGGTGGACGTGATCACCTTCGATTTCGAGAACGTGCCGGCGGCCAGTGCACGCTGGTTGGCCGAGCGGCGGCCGGTGTATCCCAATCCTGTCGCGCTGGCCGTGGCGCAGGATCGGCTCAGCGAGAAAACCCTGTTCCAGGAGCTGGGCATTCCGCTGCCGCCGTTTGCCGACATCGACAGCCGTGAGGCCTTGGCGGCGCGGGTGGCCGAGTTCGGTACCCCCTGCATCCTCAAGACCCGGCGTCTGGGTTACGACGGCAAGGGGCAGTTCCGCATCCGCAGCCAGGCCGATATCGATGCCGCCTGGCAGGCGCTGGGTGCGCAGGCCGGAAAGACCGGGCTCATCCTCGAGGGCTTTGTGGCCTTTGATCGTGAAGTCAGCGTGGTGGCCGTACGCGGTCGCGATGGTGAGTTCCGCGCCTGGCCGCTGACCGGCAACTGGCACGTGGACGGGGTGCTGTCCGCCAGTCTGGCCCCGGCCGAGGTGACCGCGGCGCAGCAGGCCACGGCCATCGACTATGCGCGGCGGATTGCCGAGCACCTGGACTATGTTGGCGTGTTTGCGCTGGAGCTGTTCTGTCGCGGCGATGAGCTGTTGGCCAATGAGATGGCACCGCGGGTGCACAACTCCGGCCACTGGACCAGCGATGGCGCCGAGACTTCGCAGTTCGAAAACCATGTGCGCGCCGTATTGGGTCTGCCACTGGGCGACACCCGCGTATTGGGCTATGCCAGCATGCTGAACTGGTTGGGGCAGATGCCCGATGCCAAGCCGGTGCTGGCGGAGGCCGCCGGTCATTGGCACGACTACGGCAAGCAGCCGCGCGAGGGTCGCAAGGTCGGTCATGCCAATCTGCGTGCCGATAGCCCGCTGGCCCTCGCCGAGGCCCTGCAACGGGTCGGCGATGCGCTGGGCCGGCAGGCACAGGTGACGCCGGTGGTGGAAACACTGCGTCGCGCCGGCATGACGCCGGGCTAAGCAAAGCAGGCGTAAGGTTCTCCGGTCCCAACCGGAGAACCACCATGCTTGACTGGAATGACTATCGGCGTGAGCTGAAGGGCCGCATTGGCGAATTCGGCAAGTTGTCGCCGGACACCCTCAAGGGCTATCTGACCCTGAGCGGTGCAGGTGCGCAGACCAACCACCTGGACGGCAAGACCCGTGAACTGATCGCATTGGCGGTGGCAGTGACCACCCGCTGCGATGGCTGTATCACCACCCATGTGGATGCCGCGTTGAAGCAGGGGGCCAGCCGCGAGGAAATCTCCGAGGCGCTGGGTGTGGCAGTGGCGCTCAATGCCGGCGCGGCGATGGTGTATTCGGCGCGGGTGCTGGATGCGGTGGCGGCGCACGATTGAAAGCCACAAAACAGCGCGTGTAGCGGCTGTGATTGCCTTCAACAGCTCTACCGTTGTGCAAAGGGCGAAGGTGCCAACCTCGCCCTTTGCGTGCGGCGCAGGCCTTACTGCAGCTGTGCGGCGGCGAAATCCCAGTTCACCAGCTTCCAGAAGCCTTGCAGATAGCGCGCACGGTCGTTCTGGTAGTCGGTGTAGTAGGCATGCTCCCATACATCGCAGACCAGCAGCGGCCTACTGTCGCCGGTCAATGGGGTGTTCGCGTTGCGCGTGGTGACCACGGCAAGCTTGCCGTCCGGGTGCTGCACCAGCCAGACCCAGCCGGAGCCGAAGATGGCCAGTGCGGCACGATTGAATTCCTCGCGCAGCTTCTGCACGTCACCGAACTGACGGTTGATCAACTCGGCAAGTGCGCCGTGCGGCTCGCCGCCTGCGCGCGGGTGCAGGCATTGCCAGAAAAAGCCGTGGTTCCAGGCCTGGGCAGCAGCGTTGAACAGGCTGCCCTGGCTGTGCTGCACGATTTCCTCCAGCGTGGCCTCGGCCAGCTCGGTACCGACAATGCGCGCATTGACCGTGTCCACGTAGCCGCGGTGATGGCGGCCATGGTGCAGGTCCAGGGTCTCGGCGGAAATGTGCGGTTGCAGCGCGGTGCGGGAGTAGGGCAGCTCAGGCAGTTCGAGGGGCATGGGGCATTCTTTTTCGTGGCAGGGCGCCGGGAGTCGGTCGGCTCGGCTTACAATTGGCGACCACGGGAAAGTCTATCCGACCAGGACGGGCCGTTCTTTCGCAATTGGGAGAATTCGAATGCCGGTGATGGAACAAATCCAGGCCGAGGTGGAGCACAACCCCCTCGTCCTGTTCATGAAGGGCACGCCGCAGTACCCGATGTGTGGTTTTTCCAGCCGCGCCGTACAGGCCCTGCTGGCGGCTGGTGCAGCCAACCTGCGCACGGTGAACGTGCTGGAGTTTCCGGAAGTGCGCGCCAACCTGCCGCGTTTTTCCAACCTGCCGACCTTCCCGCAGTTTTTCATGCATGGTGAGCTCATCGGCGGCTGCGACATCATTCTGGAGCTGCTGGAGTCCGGCGAGCTCAAGCGCATCGTCGCCGAGGCGGGTCAGGCGTGAGTGCGCAGCCCCAGGCTGTCACAGGGGCCGACCTGACCGGTCGGGTGATTCTGATTGCCGGCGCTGCCGGTGGCCTGGGGGCCGCGGCGACCCGCGCCTGCACTGCCGCCGGTGCGACGGTGGTGATGCTTGGGCGCAAGGTGGCCAAGCTCAATCGCGTCTATGACAGTGCCGCCCCGTTGGGCGCGGAGCCGCTGTTGTATCCGCTGGATCTGGAAGGTGCCAGCCCGGACGACTACGCCGCCCTGGCCGAGCGTCTGCAGGCTGAACTGGGGCAGCTCGATGGCATCTTGCATTGTGCCGCCGACTTTGCCGGGCTTACCCCGTTCGCGTTGGGCGACCCGGCCGCGTTTGCCCGCGCCATCCATGTCAACCTGACCGCCCGTGCCTGGCTTACCCAGGCCTGCCTGCCGCTGTTGCGTCAGCGCGAGGACGCGGCGGTGGTGTTTGCCCTGGATGACCCGCAGCGGGTGGGGCAGGCCTATTGGGGCGGCTACGGCGTGGCCCAGTACGGGCTGCGTGGGCTGATCCAGAGCCTGCATCATGAGCTGGGCAATGGCCCGGTCCGCATCAGTGGCCTGCAGCCCGGGCCGATGCGCACTGGCCTGCGCGCCCGTGCCTATACCCACGAAGAAGACGCCGCACCGGTCGACCCGGCCGGCTATGCCGATGCCTGCGTACAGCTGCTGTCGGCTGCCGGGGCGGCCTGGCGCGGCAAGGTGATGGATCTGACCGCGTGACCATCCTGTCGGCAGCGCTGCTGCTGTTCCTGATCCTGGATCCGCTGGGCAATATCCCGGTGTTCCTGAGCCTGCTCAAGCCGCTGGCGCCCAAGCGCCAGCGGGTGGTGCTGGTGCGCGAGCTGCTGATCGCGCTGGCGGTGCTGATGGGCTTCCTGTGGGGCGGAAAGTACGCGCTGGAGCTGATGCACCTGCGCCAGGAGTCGGTGGCCATTGCCGGCGGCATCGTGCTGTTCCTGATCGGCATCCGCATGATCTTCCCGCGGCCGGAAGGGCTGATGGGGGCGGTGCCGGACGGTGAGCCCTTCATCGTGCCGATGGCGATCCCGCTGGTGGCCGGCCCGTCGGGAATGGCCGCGGTGATGCTGATGGGCAGCAACGAGCCGGACCGGCTTGCGGACTGGAGCTTGGCCCTGCTGCTGGCCTGGGGTGCCACGGCGGCAATCCTGATGTCGGCGACCCTGCTGTACAAGCTGCTCGGGGCGCGCGCGCTGACCGCGCTGGAGCGCCTGATGGGCATGCTGCTCGTCGCGATTTCGGTGCAAATGCTGCTCGACGGGCTGGCCACCTACCTGGGTTCGCTGCCTTAACCGATTGATTTGTCGCTTTTTGTCATGTTGCGTTGCCGCATGGCTGTCTTATTGCAGTCATAAACTGTCATTACCGTGTTAACCTTATCTTAACCGTTGCGGCTGCAACCGCTTCGGAAGGGACCCCCAGATTCAAGACGATCAGGCGCCCGGTTGATCCCGGGGCTGATGGATCGCGTTTTTTCTCAATCGCCAACTCGTATCGAGGCTACCCACAATGAATCACCCTCGCATCCGGATGTCCAAGCTCACCCTTGGTCTCGTCGCCGCTCTTGCGGCCGCGCCGGCTTTCGCTCAGAGCACCTCCGCCGGCGTCGGCGGCCAGGTCACCTCGTCCGCCGGCCAGCCGGTGACCGGTGCCGAAGTCACCATCACCCACGTTGAGTCGGGCACCGTCAGCCGCGCGACCACCGATGCGGCGGGTCGCTACAACGCGCGCGGCCTGCGCGTCGGCGGTCCGTACACCATCACCATCACCAAGCCCGGTGAAGGCACCAAGACCGAAGAAGGCGTCTACCTGAACCTGAACCAGGTCAACACGGTGAATGCCGCGCTGACCGGGGATCTGGCGGCGACCAACCTGGAAGCCGTGCAGGTCCTGGCTGTCGGCGGTGGTTCGGAAATCTTCAGTGCCAACAAGATGGGTACCGGTACCAACGTTACCCGCGAAACGCTGGAAGCGTTGCCCTCTGCCAACCGCAACATCCAGGACTACATCCGTCTGGATCCGCGCATTTCGCAGGTCAGCAAGGCTGACGGTGCGATCTCGGCCGGTGGCCAGAACACCCGTTTCAACGCCATCCGCATCGACGGTATCGGCGCAGGCGACCCGTTCGGCCTGGAGTCCAACAACCTGCCGACCGAGCGTCAGCCGGTATCGATGGACGCCATTCAGGAAATCAACATCGACCTGGCCAACTACGACACCACCATCTACGGTGGTACCGGTGCGGTGATCAACGCCGTGACCAAGTCGGGTACCAATGAATTCCACGGCACCGTCTACGGCTCCTACCGCGACAAGGATATGGTCCGTACCCGTCTGGAAGGCGACAAGGGCGACTTCAACGGCTTCGAGGACGAGAAGACCTACGGCATGACCTTTGGCGGCCCGATCGTCAAGGACAAGCTGTTCTTCTTCGCCAACTACGAAAAGTACGAGCGTTCGGCACCGGGCGTTGCCCTGAGCGACGGTCCGTATGGCAAGGGTTCCATCACCGATGCCGATATCAAGAAAGTGCAGGACTTCATGTCGGCCAAGGGCTATGACGTGGGTGGCCTGAGCGCTCCGGACAACAAGACCGAGATCGAAGAGTACGCGATCAAGCTGGACTGGAACATCAACGAAAACCATCGTGCAGCCCTGCGCTACAACAAGATGGAACAGAACGTGATGCGCTTCCCGGGCCTGGCCTCGAGCACTGTGTCGCTGAGCAACTACTGGTACGGCCAGCCCAAGACCTATGAAACCTGGATGGGTGAATTGTTCTCCGATTGGAGCGAGAACTTCTCCACCGAGTTCAAGATTTCGCACAAGGACTACAGCGCCAACCGCGAGGCCTTGGTTGATCTGCCGTCGATCCGCATCAATGGCTTTGGTAAGAATAATGATGCATTGTTGCTGGGTACCGAACAGAACACGCATGTGAACCTGGTCGAGAGCAAGGAGCTGAGCGCCTTTGGTGCGGCTACCTGGTACGTGGGTGATCACACCGTCAAGTTCGGCTTCGACTACTCTGATAACGATTTGATGAACTTCTATGGCCGTAATCTCAACGGCGTGTACGAATTCTCTGATCTGGAAAGCTTCCTTGCTGGCACCCCGACCCGCTATCAGCTGCGCGCTCCGCGCGAAGGTGGCAGCCGTAGTGATATCCCGGCGGCGTTCAATCTGAAGAACACTGGCCTGTTCGTACAGGATACCTGGGCGATCAACTACAACCTGAGCCTGATGTTCGGCGTCCGCGTCGACCTGCCGGACTTCAGCGACCAGCGTCTGTACAACCCGCGTATCCAGGAGCTGTACGGATACAACAACACCCAGTTGGTGGATGACAAGCTGGTGCAGCCGCGCGTCGGCTTCAACTACACCTTCGACAGCGACCGTCCGACCCAGCTGCGTGGCGGTATTGGCCTGTTTGGCGGTGCAGCACCGAACGTCTGGCTGGCAGGCGCCTACCAGAACACTGGTCTGAACTACGTCGAGTATGATTTGAAGGACGGCAAAGCCCCGGCATTTGATCCGACCGTTCCGCCTTCTACCGCCGGTCTGACGGCGGGTGCCGGTCGCGCGAATGTTGACATCATTGCTCCGGGTACCAAACTGCCGTCGGTGTGGAAGACCAATCTGGCTTTCGATCATGAGTTGCCTTGGTACGGTATCGTGGCATCGGCCGAATTGCTGTACACCAAGGTCAATGACGCTCTGTACTTCGAACGCTTGGATCTGATGGATCCGACCTACACCGGCACGATGGATGGTCGCGACAACTACTGGAATGCAGCAGGTCTTGACCCCAATAGCGCTGGCCGCTTTGGTATTGAGGCGGGTAAGTACAAGGGTCAGGATTGCGCCAAGGTGTTGACACCGGCGCAGATTGCGGCCGGCATGTGCCCCAGTGCGAAGGGTAATCGTCCTGATGACATCGGCGACGTGATGCTGCTGCGCAACACCGACAAGGGTAGCAGCGTCCAGGCGACCTTCGCGCTGAGCAAGCCGATGAGCGAGAACTGGGGTTGGTCGCTGGGCTACACCTACACCAAGGCCAAGGAAGTCAGCTCGCTGACCAGCTCGCAGAACACCTCGAACTGGAACAACACGCTGATCTTCAACTCCAACGAGAACGTTGCCTATGATTCGCGTTATGCAATCAAGGATCGCGTGACCGGTACCCTGGAGTGGAAGCACGCCTTCTTCGGTGACTACGCCACCCGCGTTGGTCTGTTCTATGAAGGCCGTTCGGGCCGTCCGTTCAGCTATATCTTCTACAACGACGCCAACGGCGACGGTGCCAACACCAACGATCTGTTCTACGTGCCATCCGGTTACGGCGACGTGCTGTGGACCGGCGGTGCGAAGATGGAGCAGGACTTCTTTGCCTGGTTGGAAAAGAACCCGGATCTGGCTGGTTACAAGGGTCAGGTCGTGCCGGCCAACTCGCACCGTGCGGCGTGGGTCAACAGCTTCGACGTGCGTATCAGCCAGGAATTGCCGGGCTTCTTCAAGGGTCACAAGACCGAGATTGCGCTGGATGTCATGAATATCGGCAACCTGCTCAACAAGAAGTGGGGCCTGATTGATGACTACGGTTTCTACTCGACCCGTCGCATCGCCAACTACGCAGGTATCGACCCGGCAACCGGCAAGTACATCTACAACTTCACCGGTACCACCGACAACGCGTCGATTCAGGAAAACAACAACGACAAGGGCAACACCGCTGTGTCGCGCTGGTCGATGATGCTGAGCCTGAAGTACAAGTTCTGATCGTTTGATTGATCGGATGTAAACCGAAAACGGCCGGGGCAACCCGGCCGTTTTCCTTTTCATGGGGGTAGCGCTAAAGTCGATCGCCAACGAAAGGAGCAGATGTGGAAATGACCAAGAGTGAAGGGGCAGCGAGGGCGCTGCCGGTGCAGGACGCACGTATTTACCCGCGTGGCGGGCTGGATGTGCTGTCGCGGGCCGAGGTGGCGCGCCTGCGCGACGCCTCCAGTGGCGGCATGCACGAGCTGCTGCGGCGCTGTGCGCTGGCCGTGCTTACCAGTGGCAGCGCATCGGACGACCCGCGCGCTGCGCGTGACCTGTACCCGGACTTCGACGTGCAGGTGACCCAGCAGGACCGCGGCGTCCGCATCGACCTGACCAACGCGCCGGCGATGGCGTTCGTGGACGGTGAAATCATCCGCGGTATCGCCGAGCTGCTGTTCTCGGTGGTGCGCGACCTGGCCTACATGGCCATCGAGCTGGGGCCGGAATACGCCTCGGACCTTGAGAGTTCGGACGGCATCACCAATGCCGTGTTCGGCGTACTGCGCAATGCGCGCATCCTGCAGCCCAGCGACCCCAACCTGGTGGTGTGCTGGGGTGGCCATTCCATCTCGCGCGACGAGTACCTCTACACCAAGCAGGTAGGCTACGAGCTTGGCCTGCGCAGCCTGGACATCTGCACCGGCTGTGGCCCGGGTGCGATGAAGGGGCCGATGAAGGGCGCCACCATTGCCCATGCCAAGCAGCGCAAGACCAATACCCGCTACATCGGCATCACCGAGCCGGGCATCATCGCCGCCGAGTCGCCGAATCCGATCGTCAACCACCTGGTGATCATGCCGGACATCGAGAAGCGCCTGGAGGCCTTCGTGCGCCTTGGCCACGGCATCATCGTGTTCCCGGGCGGTGTTGGTACGGCCGAGGAGATCCTCTATCTGCTGGGCATCCTGCTGCGCGAGGAGAACAAGGAGCTGCCGTTCCCGCTGATCCTCAGTGGTCCGGCCATAGCGGCGCCTTATTTCGAGCAGATCGACCGCTTCATCCGCCTGACCCTGGGCGACCAGGCGGCCGAGCGCTACGAGATCATCGTTGGTGATCCGGTCGGGGTGGCGCGCAAGATGTCGCAGGGTATCAAGCGTGTGCGCGAGTTCCGCCTGGCGCACCGTGATTCGTTCTTCTACAACTGGCAGGTCGACATCCCGCTGGCCTACCAGCAGCCGTTCGTGCCCACGCATGAGGCGATGGCCGGGTTGGACCTGCACAAGGGGCGTCCGGCGCCGGACCTGGCGGCCGACCTGCGTCGCGCGTTCTCCGGCATCGTCGCCGGCAACGTCAAGGAGGAGAGCATGGCGCGGATCGAGGAATTCGGCCCGTTCAAGATCCATGGTGACCCGGAGATGATGCAGGCCCTGGATGCGCTGCTGCGTGCCTTCGTCGAGCAGCGCCGCATGAAGATTTCCGGTGAGTACCACCCGTGTTACCAGGTGGTTGCATGAAGCAGCCGGGTTAGATCGGCAGGGTGATGGTGGTGATGTGGCGGCCGTTCCTGATACGTGTCGTCACATCGCCGCGCCCGCCGGTGAGCGCGCGGATCCGGGCCCGGGAGGATTCCAGGCCCACCTTGTGGCCGGTGTGCAGATTGGGCGCGGCGGCGGGGGGCAGGTCGTTTTCGATCAGGATTTCCAGCCTGTCCGACAGGCGTAGCAGTCGCACCAAAATGTGCCCGCCGTTGGCCGCTGGTTCCACGCCGTGGCGGATGGCGTTCTCGATCAGGGGTTGGATGGAGAGGGTGGGGACCTGTAGTGGCGGAATCGGCGAGGGGATGTCCCAGTCGACGCGCATACGGTCGCCAAAGCGCAGGCCTTCGATTTCCGCATAGCGGCGGGACAGGGCGATCTCCTCGCTGAGGGGGATTTCGCGGGGTCCCGCAAGCGCAGCCCGGAAAAGGTCGGCAAGATCCAGCAGCAAACGTTCGGCATCCTGCGGCCGCAGATGTACCAGTGCCGCGCCGGTATTGAGCGTGTTGAACAGGAAGTGCGGGCGGATGCGTGCCTGCAGTGCTTCCAGTTCGGCCTGTTTTGCCCGGACGGCGAGTTGCCTGAGCCGCCAATGGCTCTGGAAGGCGATCAGGGTCAGCAGGCCAACCAGCAATGCCAGTGTGCTTGTCTTGGTCGCAAACAGCAGCCAGCCCTCGGTGGGGGAGAGCCATGTGTTGCGAAGTACCAGCCACGCGAGCGCGGTCACCAGCCATGTGCTGCAGAGCAGGGCGGTCAACGCGGCCGCTGCGATGCGGGCGGGGCTGGCGCGGCGCAGCCGGCGGCGCGCCAGGTAGAGCATCGCCAGGGACGCCAGTGCAACCCATTGAATCGTGAAGGATGCCAGTCCGAAGTAGGTGAGCAGGTCCACGCGGGCGCTTTGTGACAACGTCAACAGGGCAGCCAGTGCCTCGCCGGTAAGCATGATGCGGATGATGGTCTGGGCCTGCGATAGCGGGTCCAGTGGGTTGAGCTCTGTATGCGGCAGGGTCGACATGCGGCTGGGGATCCTGATGAGGCAGGGGAGCGGTGCCATTCGTGCACCCGATCAGGCCGTTCATCCCCGAACCGGTGGAGTGCGTGTGCGGTGGCGAATAGAGTAAGTCGTCCAAATGGGGAAAGGTATGCCCAGCACTCTTCCAGTCGCCTGTCGCGCAGGCCTGCGTCGACGCGACATGGGGTTCAGCCTGGTCGAACTGGTGGTGACGGTAGCCATCGCTGCGATCCTTGCTGCAATCGCCATCCCGTCGTTTCGTTCCATGATCAACTCCAGCCGCCTTACCAGCCATGCCAATGAGCTGGTTGCGTCGTTGCAGCTGGCGCGCAGCGAGGCAATCAAGCGCAACGCCCGTGTCTCGGTCTGTGGCAGTGCAGATGGGGCAACCTGCGGCGGTGGCTGGGCCAAGAACTGGTTGACCGTGGTGGAAGCGGATGGCTCGGTACTGAGAGTCAATGCGGTCAAGGCGCCGGTAGTGGTGTCCTCGGGTGTAGACCGGGTCACTTTCCGTGCCGATGGCCTGTCCAGCACTGCGGTCAACAGCAGCATCATCGTCTGCATTCCGACCGGATCCCCGGCGGACAACCAGCGTGTCGTCACCCTTGCCTCGGCCGCGCGCGTCAGCAGCAGCCGGGCTGATGGTGGCGGTGCATGTCCTTGATGCGGGGTGATACAGGTGAAAAGTAAACTGTTTCGTTGCCGACGCGCGCCCTCGCCGGCGTCCCAGGCGGGTGTCAGCCTGATCGAGGTGATGGTCTCGGTGCTGGTGCTAGGTGTGGCCTTGCTGGGCATCGCCGCCATGCAGGCGACGGCGTTGAGGAACGGCCAAAGCTCCCTGGAGCGCAGCCAGATTGTCGCCTATACCTATTCGGCCATTGATGCCATGCGCGCCAATCGTCAGGAGGCCCTGGCTGGTGCCTACAACACGGACGGCATGGAGTGCAGCGTCCCCGGGGGCGGCAGCCTGGCCCAGGACGACGTGAGTCGCTGGATGACGTCGCTGAAGAATGGCATCGCCAAGAATCCCGACGATGAAAGTGTCTGCGGCCAGATCACTTGCGCGGCGGAAGTATGTACGGTCACAGTGCAGTGGGACGACACCCGCGGAAAACAGGGTGATGCGGCTGCGGACAATGCTGACAATGTTGAAGGCGGCGCGCAGCGCCAGGTGCAGACGGCGGTGCGGCTATGAGGCGTGTGCGTGCAATGACCTTGGGTTCAAGGGCTGGCATGTCCGGCATGACCCTGATCGAGCTGATGATCTCGTTGGTGATCGGGCTGGTGGTGCTTGGCGCGGTGGCGATGATTTTCCTGTCCAGCCAGCAGGCCTACCGCACCACCGATGGCCTGGGCAAGGTGCAGGAAAACATGCAGTTCGGTTTCGAGATGATGGCGCGGGATATCCGTGAGGCCGGTGGCAACCCCTGCGATATCGATCTTCCTGTGGCCAACGTGGCCGACCTTGGCGGCGCCAACTGGTGGAGCACCTGGTCGCAGCCCGTGCGCGGCTACGACAACGGCGCACTCGCAGGTTCTGTTGCCGGCACCGATGCCCTGCAGTTGTTGCTGGTCGGGGATGCTATCGCCAACGTCAGTGCGCACGCCGGCACCGTGCTCACGGTCGACAACGGCGGCGATTTTGCTACCAATGACGTACTTATGGTGTGCGATACCAAGCAGCTGGCCGTGTTCAAGGCGGGGGCGGTAAGTGCGACCAGTGTGAGCCATGCCAATGGCGGCAATTGCAGCAACAGCCTCAACGTACTGCCCGCGCCGTGCAATGCATCGGCACCGGCCTATGTTTACCCGCGCAACTCGGTGGTCAGCAAGCTCAATGGCGTGCGCTGGTTTGTGGCTGACAACGGCCGCGGTGGGCGCTCCCTGTTTCGAGTGCTCAATGGCGCGGCACGCGAGGAAATGGTCGAAGGCGTGAACGACATGCAGCTGGCCTACCTGCAGGACCCGGCAACCACCACCTATGTGGCCGCAGGTGCGGTGGCAGCCTGGCAGGACGTGTCCGCGGTGCGCATCACTTTTACCGTCAATAGCGACAGCGCGGTGGGCACCGGCAACGTGCCGTTGAGCCGCGATCTGGAGTACGTGGTCACCTTGAGGAGTCGCGCGCAATGAAGAACGTCCATTACCCGCCTGCGCAGGCGCTCCGGCAGCGCGGTGCCAGTCTTCTGGTCGTGCTGATCATCCTGGTGGTGATCACCTTGATTGGCTTGGCCAGCATTCGCGGCACGCTGCTGCGCGAGCGGATGAGCGGCAACATGTATGACCGCAGCCTGGCGTTCCAATCGGCCGAGTCAGCCTTGCGCGAGGCAGAAGTTGCGGTGCGTGCCGCCGTTGTATCGGGCAGCTCCATCGGTGTGGACTGCAGCCTGGCCAGTACCTCCTGCCCGATTCCGCCGGCCAATACCTACACCGGCGGCGGTGCCGGGTGGATCAACGGAACCGCCACGCAGACGGTGGCCGCCGGCCAGCCCCAGTACTACGTGCAGTACCTTGGGCAGCGCGAAAGTACGGACGAACTGCAGCAGAACCAGAGTGCCAACGCCAATCAGTATGGTGGGGGCGGCGGTGTCACGCTGGAATCGTTCTACCGCATCATCGCTCGCAGTCATGATCCCGCCACGGTGACCGACCGCGCGGTGGTGGTGCTGCAGTCCAACATCACGGTCAAGTAAGTACCGTCGCCTTGGGGCTCTGAAAGATCATGAAAAAGACAATCCTTGAAACCAATCGCAGGGCCGGGACGGTGAGCGGACGCCTCGGTGCTTTTGCTATCGGCCTGTTTGCGGCCTTGTGTTCGGTACAGGTGCCTGCGGTCGAGATCGCACAGTCGCCGATGTATGTCGGCAGCGATGTGCCGGGTAACCTGGTGCTGGTGCCGTCGGTGGAATACCCGACACTGATCAGTCAGGCGAATATCGGCAATTACGATAAGGGTCGCCGTTACTCAGGCTACTTTGATCCTGACAAGTGCTATCTGTACAACTACAGCACCGTCGAGACCGAGCGGTACTTCTATCCCACTGCCAAGGCCAGCTCATTCGCCTGTGCCACAGATAAGCAGTGGAGTGGCAATTTCATGAACTGGGCGGCCACCCAGACCATCGATCCCTTCCGTTCCGGACTCACTGGTGGCTACCGTGTGGTGGACACTCCCACGGAAACCGTTCTGGAAAAGGCGCGCCACCACCGTGGGGATCTGTACCCGGATCGTTCTGTGCCTGCGTCCGGGAATGATGCAACCCTGGTCAAGAATGCTACTGGCTCGACTTGGAACAGCATGACTGTGCGGATAGCAAATCTTGGCAACAAGATGCGCTTCACATCCACTGGCAGTATCGGTGGGACAACCGTTGTTGATTACAACCCCGCCAAGCACGCATTGAAGACTGGTAGTGGTAGCGATGCAGCTACGCTCTATGAAGTCAGCGTGCGGGTGAAGGTCTGTGATGCCAGCGTAGGGGTCGAAAGCAACTGCGTGCAGTATTCGCAGGGGTGGAAACCTGAGGGTTTGATTCAAGAGTATTCCAAGCGGATCCGTTACAGTATTTTCGGTTTCCTGAATGAATCCGGGAATACGCGAAATGGCGGTGTGATGCGTGCGCGCCAGAAGTTTGTCGGGCCGAACAGCTATTACCCGGAGTTGGGTACGCTCGATAACGTCAACAAGGAATGGAATCCGACCACGGGTGTGTTGGTCAAGAACCCCGATCCCGCCGATGCTGCAGGCACCAGTATCAGTGGAATCGCGGACAGTGGTGTTATCAATTACTTGAACAAGTTCGGCCAGATGACATCCGCTGCGCCCAAGAGCAATGACCCCGTCAGTGAACTTTATTATGCTGCACTGCGTTATTTCCGCGGGCAAGGCAACGTGGCTGCGTATACCAATAATATCAACTATACCTATGCCGATGGATTCCCTGTTATTACAGACTGGGATGATCCCATTCGTTATTCCTGTCAGGTGAATGCGGCCCTCGGTATTGGCGACGTAAATACCCACGAGGATCGTGATATTCCAAATAATCCGGATAAGGATTACGATCTCGCGGTCAAGTACACACAGAAAATTTTCGACCTTGAGGGCATCACCACCAAGGCGAATGCGGTGTTCAGTGGACGCGGCAACTCTGCGTTCATCGCCGGCCTGGCCTATTACGCCAATACCAATGACATCCGCAAGGACGACGCTGCCAAACCCAACACGGTTGGCATGCAGACGCTATCCACTTACTGGGTGGATGTTCGCGAAAATCAGGTGTTGTTGCCGAAGGCTACCAATCAGTATTGGCTGACAGCAAAGTACGGTGGCTTTGACGTGCCCTTGGGCTTTGATCCGTTGACCACCGGTGCGCTGCAGGAATCGTGGTGGCATACCAGTACGGACTACCTGGATGGTAGTGGTGTCACCAGTACCAAGAACAATTATCCACGTCCGGACAATTTTTACGTGGCCAGCGAGGCGGACAAAATGGTTGCCAGCCTCCGGCAGGCGTTCGAATCGATCGCCAAGCGCGCAGAGGGCTCTGCCAGTTCCTTTGCTGCAAACTCGACCAAGCTGGAGGCAGGTGCGCGTACTTTCCAGGCACAGTTTGTTACAGGCCAGAACCGCGAATGGGCCGGTCGTCTGTATGCGTACGACGTCAATACATCCACCGGCGCGTTGACGCAGGCTTGGTCGGCGGCTGATCAGTTCCCGGTCTGGGGCCCGACCAATGCCACCACCAATGCCCGCAAGATTTACTACAACAATGGCGGCCGGTTGACGGATTTCCAGGGTTCGATCAACGGCCTGTCCACGGGCGTGGTCAATTATCTGCGCGGTGATCGTTCCGGGGAGAAGAGTAATGGCGGCGCTTTCCGTAACCGCCTGAGTCTGCTGGGTGACATCGTCAACTCGCAGCCGGTGTATGTCGGCACTCCGAACAGCCGACTGTACGTCAATAGTTCATTCACCGGTGCTTCCGGCTATGCCGCATTTGCCTCTGCACAGGCAGGTCGCACGCCGGTTGTGTACGTTGGCGCAAACGACGGCATGTTGCATGGTTTCAATGCCAATTCGGGCAAGGAACTGTTTGCTTTCGTGCCTACCGAAGGCATGGCCAAATTGTCGGGTACCCAGAAGTTCACGGACCCCAACTACGAGCATACCTATACCGTTGATGGCGCGATGACGGCGGCAGATTGGTACGACGGTGCCCGCTGGCGCACTGCATTGATCGGCACCATGGGGCGTGGTGGCAAGACCATTTTTGCGCTGGATGTCACCGATCCGGCATCACCCACGTTGATGTGGGAAATCAACGATGCGGCGCTGGGTAACAACCTTGGGCAGCCGATTGTCTCGCAGGTTGCCAATGGCGATTGGCGCGTGGTGTTGGGTAACGGGCCGAATAGCACCGATGGCATCGCCAAGCTGGTGATGATCGATCTTGCCGATGGTGATGTGTCGACCATCTCCACCGCGGTGGGGGGCGACAACGGGCTCTCCGGGGTGAATGCATGGTCCGCCGCCGGCAATGGCCTGGTGGATACCGTGTACGCGGGCGACCTGAAGGGAAACCTCTGGCGTTTCAAGCTTGCTACCGGAACCGTCAGCCTGCTGTATGCCGCAGGTGCCACCAAGCCGATCACCGCCGCACCACTGGTGGCAGTGAATCCCAAGACCCTGCAGACCTGGGTTTTCGTCGGCACCGGTCGTTATCTGAATTCGGCTGATCGCGCCAACAAGAGCGTGCAGACCTGGTACGGCTTGGTTGACAAGGGGTCGACCATCTCCGGCACGGCTGGCATGAAGGAAGTAAGCATTGTCAATGAGGGCAAGGTCGGCGGGTACGACGTGCGCGTTCTGGAGCGTGTTTCTGCTCCTGGAACCGATGGCTGGTACATGAACCTGGTACCGTCGACGGGTGTTGCCGCAGGCGAGCGCATGGTGGTGCCGAACTTCTTCCAGGGTCTGACGTTGATTGGCACCACGCGTATCCCGGATTCGGCTGACGTATGCAGTCCGACGGGTAAGGGTTTCACGATGGCGATCGATCCGTTCACCGGTGGGCGTCTGTCCGGTGGCTTCTTCGATGCCAATGGCGATGGCGTGATCGACGGCAAGGATTCGCTGGATGGTGCGCCGGTGTCGGGTATTGGCTATGGCAGTAGCCCGAACAACCCGATCTTTATTGGCGACACCATGTATACAAGCTTGGACGACGGTAGCTACCAGAAGACCAAGACCAACACCAACAACGGCAACATCAAGCGCGTCTCCTGGCGCGAGCTGGCGGGGGATTGAAAGGGATGAACAATATGGTTCGCGAACAGCGTAGGTCGGGTGTGGCGTCGCGTCAGGCGGGCTTCACCCTGGTAGAGCTGATGGTCGTGGTCGCGGTGATTGCGATCCTGTCGGCCATTGTCTATCCCAACTACCGGGATTATGTGGTCAAGGCGCGGCGTACTGCGGTTGAGGGGTGTCTGCAGCAGCATGCGCAGACGATGGAGCGGTTTCATACCACCAACCTGACGTATGTAGGGGCGCCGGCGCCCACCTGTGAGGCTGATCTGAACAGCTTCTATGCGGTTGGTTTCCAGGGAGGGGATCCCACTGCGCGCGCTTACATTCTGCAGGCTGTCCCTACGTCCAGTCAGAAAGATCCGAAATGCGGAACGCTGACGATCAATGCGCAGGGGGTGCGGACCAAGAGTGGTACCGCCTCGGTCGGCGAGTGCTGGTAAGGCTGTTGTCCGGAAAAGCCGCCAGAAATGGCGGTTTTTTTTATGCGGGCGAGTCTTGATTTTTATGGCGGAGTGTTGCGTTCCGCAAAACACAAAGCCCACCTTGCGGTGGGCTTTGTGTTTATTTATTTGGCGCCCGAAGTTGGACTCGAACCAACGACCCCCTGATTAACAGTCAAGTGCTCTAACCGGCTGAGCTATTCGGGCGGGGAGGCGCATTCTACTCGGCGGAGTGATGTAGTGCAACACCTGTGCTTCAGGGAGGGCACCTTTGCACGTCGCCCCCCGAGGTGCTGCGCACACGTCCGCTGTTATTGATGATGACCGCTGCCTGCAGAGTGCCGGAGGGATCACAGAATCGGATGGTCTGGTTGGAGCCCGCGCTACGCCCATCGGCCAGATAACGCACATGGAAGCGTCCAGCGGAGCTAATTACCCTGAGTTGCGGTTGTCGGGTGCCTATGGTGACGCGGATGATGTCGTTCGGGGCGTTTGCCCTTCCGTCACCGTCCGGGTCCAGGAATACCAGCCATGAGGTCCCCCAGTCGCCTTTGTGGCTGCACCGATTGCCATTGACCGTCGGGCAGATCAGGGTGGGTTGACGGCGCCATAGTGCTGTCGCCCGTGCCAGGTGCAGGTGCGCAACCAGTGCGTTCTGGGCCGAGACGGCCCGCTGGCGTCGTAGTGTCTGCTGCAGGGCAGGGAGTGCGATGGCTGAGAGGGTTGCTGCTACCGCCACGCAGATAATGAACTCAGGCAGGGTGAAGCCCGGCGTGGGGCGGCGTTGGGTTGCGAGGTGGATTGGGTGGGGCACGGCTGTCGTTTCGCGATGGCTGGAGTGCAGCGTGGCTGGAAATGCCTGTCAGAACGCTCGCCGCGTCCAGCCCCTGAACATGGGTTTAGCGCCTGCCGGGATGTGGGGGTTGGGCTCGCTATACTGAAATGTCTCCCAAGTCGTGCTGCACGCCCATGTCCGACAGCTTCCAGCTCGTATCGCCGTATTCGCCCTCCGGCGACCAGCCGGCCGCCATCGAAAAGCTGGTTTCCAACTTCGAGGCCGGTATTGCCAAGCAGACCCTGCTGGGCGTGACCGGCTCGGGCAAGACCTACACCATCGCCAACGTGGTGCAGCAGGTGCAGCGCCCAACCCTGGTGATGGCGCCAAACAAGACGCTGGCCGCGCAGTTGTATGGCGAGTTCAAGGCGTTCTTCCCGAACAATGCGGTGGAGTACTTCGTCAGCTACTACGACTACTACCAGCCCGAGGCCTATGTGCCGTCGTCGGATACCTTCATCGAGAAGGACAGTTCGATCAACGAACACATCGAGCAGATGCGTCTGGCGGCAACCAAGACCCTGCTGTCGCGGCCGGATGCCATCGTGGTTGCCACGGTGTCGGCAATCTATGGCCTGGGTGCGCCGGAAGACTACCTGTCGCTGCGCTTGATCCTGTCCAAGGGCGAGCGCATCGATCAGCGCGACCTGATCAAGCACCTGACCCAGCTGCAATACACCCGCAATGAATACGAGCTGCAGCGCGGTACCTTCCGCGTGCGCGGCGAGATAATCGATGTGTTTCCGGCGGAACTGGACAGCGAGGCGGTGCGCATCGAATTGTTCGACGGTGAGATCGAGCAGTTGAGCATGTTCGACCCGCTGACCGGCGAAAGTCTGCGCAAAATGCAGCGCTACACCATCTATCCGAAGACGCATTACGCCACCACGCGTGAGCGGGTGCTGGCGGCGGTGGACACCATCAAGGTCGAGCTCAAGGAGCGGCTGGAGCAGTTGTACGCACAGAACAAGCTGGTGGAGGCGCAGCGACTGGCGCAGCGCACCCAGTTCGATCTGGAGATGATGGCCGAGGTGGGCTACTGCAACGGCATCGAGAACTACTCGCGGCACCTCACCGGCAAGGCGCCGGGCGAGCCGCCGCCGACCCTGTTCGACTACCTGCCGGCGGACGCCTTGCTGGTCATCGACGAGTCGCACGTGACCATTCCGCAGATCGGTGCCATGTACAAGGGCGACCGCTCGCGCAAGGAAACCCTGGTGGAGTTCGGCTTCCGCCTGCCGTCGGCGCTGGACAACCGGCCGCTGCGTTTCGAGGAGTGGGAGGCGCGCTCGCCGCGCGCGATCTATGTTTCGGCCACGCCCGGCCCTTACGAGCTGCGTGAATCCGGCGATGACATCACCGAGCTGGTGGTGCGCCCCACCGGCCTGATCGATCCGCAGGTGGAGATCCGCCCGGTCGGCACCCAGGTGGATGACCTGATGTCCGAGTGCAATGCGCGGATCAAGATGGGGGACCGTGTGCTGGTCACCACCCTGACCAAGCGCATGGCCGAGAACCTGACCGAGTACCTGGGTGAACACGGCATCCGCGTGCGCTACCTGCACTCGGACGTGGACACGGTGGAGCGGGTGGAGATCATCCGTGATCTGCGCCTGGGCAAGTTCGACGTGCTGGTTGGCATCAACCTGCTGCGCGAGGGTCTGGACATGCCGGAGGTGTCGCTGGTGGCGATCCTGGATGCGGACAAGGAGGGTTTCCTGCGCTCGACTGGCTCGCTGATCCAGACCATCGGCCGCGCTGCCCGCAATGTGCGCGGCAAGGCGATCCTCTACGCCGACAAGATGACCCGTTCGATGCAGGCGGCTATCGACGAAACCGATCGTCGCCGGCAGAAGCAGGTGGAGTACAACGAGGCGCATGGCATCGTGCCCAAGTCGGTGGCGCGGCCGATTGTCGATATCCTCGAAGGCGCCCACGAAGAGAGCTCGCCCAAGTCCAGCGCCAAGGGCAGGGGCCGCCGCGTCGCCGAGCCGGAGGCCGATTACCTGCCGCTGGAACCGGCCAAGCTGGCTGCACGCATCAAGGAGCTGGAGCAGCAGATGTACCAGCATGCCCGCGACCTGGAGTTCGAGGACGCGGCGCGCGTGCGCGACCAGATCCATCGCCTCAAGGAGGCCAACCTGGGCTGAGACGGCCCAATGTGAAATTCTTTGCGGAAACTATTGTTCTTCGTCGCAAGCAGGGTTAAGATACGCGCCCTCGCAGCGCTGAACTGGTTGCTGAGAAGGGCGGTTAGCTCAGCGGTAGAGCACTACCTTGACATGGTAGGGGTCACAGGTTCGAACCCTGTACCGCCCACCACTTCCTTGCGGAGTGGCTACGAAAACCCGGTGGCAACCGGGTTTTTTCATTTTTAGTCAGCGTTGTCGCGCGGCGTTCACGGGTATAACCCTGGTCGCAGGCGTCGATAGTTGTATCGGGCGGTTAGCTCAGCGGTAGAGCACTACCTTGACATGGTAGGGGTCACAGGTTCGAACCCTGTACCGCCCACCACTTCCCTGGGAAGTGGCCTGTAAAAGCCCGGCTTTGGCCGGGTTTTTGCGTTTCAGGCCCCCGTGCAGTGTCGCGGCTGAGGCAGTCGGCGCGGGATTGGTTTAAGATCAGCACATCCAAGCTGACGGCATCCAAGGTGGCCCGCGCCAAGCGCCGGCCGAGCGTGTGACATGAGCACTACCATCGCCCACTGCTGATTCAACGCCACCGCCCTGATGCAGGCGCCGTCGTGGCGCTTTTTTATTGCCCGCAATTCCCTTGAAACTCCCGTGAAGCCACGCCGCCCGGCATGGTTTCCAGCCCGCCCGGCGGGCCGTGACCTTTGGTGAACCCCATGATCAACATCACTCTCCCAGACGGCAGCGTCCGTCAGTTTGAAAACCCGGTCAGCGTCATGGACGTTGCCCAGTCCATCGGTGCCGGTCTGGCCAAGGCCACCATCGCCGGTGCCGTCGATGGCGTGCAGGTCGATGCCAGCGATGTGATCGATCACGATGCCGCGCTGCGCATCATCACCGCGAAGGACGAGGAGGGTGTGGAGATCATTCGCCACTCCTGCGCCCACCTGGTAGGGCATGCGGTGAAGCAGCTGTATCCGGACGCCAAGATGGTGATCGGCCCGGTCATCGCCGAAGGTTTCTACTACGACATCTACAACGAGCGCCCGTTCACGCCGGAAGACATGGCGGCGATCGAGAAGCGCATGGGCGAGCTGATCGCGCAGGACTACGACGTCATCAAGAAGATGACGCCGCGCGCCGAAGTGGTCGAGATCTTCAAGGCCCGTGGCGAGGACTACAAGCTGCGCCTGATCGAGGACATGTCCGAAGACATCACCGCGATGGGCATGTACTACCACCAGGAATACGTGGACATGTGCCGCGGCCCGCACGTGCCGAACACGCGCTTCCTGAAGTCCTTCAAGCTGATGCGCATCTCCGGTGCGTACTGGCGCGGCGACGCCAAGAACGAGCAGCTGCAGCGCATCTACGGCACCGCCTGGGCCGACAAGAAGCAGCTTGAGGCCTATATCAAGCGCATTGAAGAAGCCGAAATGCGCGACCACCGCCGCATCGGCAAGCAGCAGGACCTGTTCCATCTGCAGGAAGAAGCGCCGGGCCTGGTGTTCTGGCACCCCAAGGGCTGGTCGATCTGGCAGGTGGTCGAGCAGTACATGCGCAATGTCTACCGCCAGAGCGGCTACGGCGAAGTGCGTTGCCCGCAGATCCTGGACGTGAGCCTGTGGAAGAAGTCCGGTCACTGGGACAACTACCAGGACAACATGTTCTTCACCGAGTCCGAGAAGCGTACCTACGCGGTCAAGCCGATGAACTGCCCGGGCCACGTGCAGGTGTTCAACCAGGGCCTGCACAGCTACCGCGATCTGCCGATCCGCTACGGCGAGTTTGGTTCCTGCCACCGCAACGAGCCGTCTGGCGCGCTGCACGGCATCCTGCGCGTGCGTGGCTTCACCCAGGACGATGGCCATATCTTCTGCACCGAGGATCAGGTCGAGGCGGAAGTGACCGCGTTCCACCAGCAGGCGCTGGCGGTGTACCAGCACTTCGGCTTCGAGGAAATCCAGATCAAGATCGCCCTGCGCCCGGAATCGCGCCTGGGTGACGACGCCACCTGGGACAAGGCCGAAGGCGCGCTGCGCACGGCGCTGTCGCATTGCGGTGTGGAATGGCAGGAGCTGCCGGGCGAGGGTGCCTTCTATGGCCCGAAGATCGAGTACCACCTGAAGGACGCCATCGGCCGTACCTGGCAGCTGGGTACCATGCAGGTCGACTTCATGATGCCGGGCCGTCTGGGGGCTGAATACGTTGACGAAAACAGCCAGAAGCGCCATCCGGTGATGCTGCACCGGGCCATCGTCGGCTCGATGGAGCGTTTCCTGGGCATCCTGATCGAGCACCACGCCGGTTCCTTCCCGACCTGGCTGGCGCCGGTACAGGTGATGGTGGCCAATATCACCGACGCCCAGGCCGAATACGTCGAACAGGTTCGCAAAACCCTTGCAAATCAAGGCTTCCGGGTTGACGCGGATTTGCGCAACGAGAAAATCGGCTATAAGATTCGCGAGCATACGCTGCAGCGCGTGCCGTATTTGCTGGTCGTGGGTGACCGCGAGAAGGAAAACGGGGCGGTCGCAGTGCGCACACGGTCCGGTGAAGACCTTGGTTCGATGTCGGTTGAAGCCTTCATTGAACGGCTGCAAGCAGAATTGAAGTAAGTAGAGCCCCGGCCCCGGCGGCACCGCCGTGGGGCCGGTTCTAATCCACTCGGAGATTGCAATATCAGTACCCCTGACAACAAACAGAACCGTCGCAACCAGGAAATCCGCGTTCCGCGTGTGCGCGTGATCGGTAGTGACGGCGAAATGATCGGCGTGTTGTCGCGCGACGAAGCGCTGTCGATGGCTGAGGATGAAGGTCTGGACCTGGTTGAAATCCAGCCCCAGGCTGATCCGCCTGTCTGCAAGATCATGGACTTCGGCAAGTTCAAGTTCGAGATGCAGAAGAAGGCCAACGAGGCCAAGAAGAAGACCAAGCAGGTCGAGATCAAGGAAGTGAAGTTCCGTCCGGTAACGGACGAGGGCGACTACCAGATCAAGCTGCGCAACATGCGCCGTTTCCTCGAGGACGGCGACAAGATCAAGGTCAACATCCGCTTCCGTGGCCGCGAAATGAGCCATCAGGAACTGGGTCGCGAGATGGCCAACCGGATCGAGGCTGATCTGGGCGAGGACATCGTGATCGAGTCCCGTCCGCGCTTGGAAGGCCGGCAGATGGTCATGATGATCGCGCCGAAGAAGAAGTAAGCCGAAGGCCTTGCGGCCGTCGTTTTGCTGAACAGGGAGGGGCTTTGGCCGCCTCCCTGTTTGCTTGCCTGTTCAGCTGACTTGGGCGCCGGTCTGCTTGCGGTTTGCAAGTGACTGGCGCGCAAGGCATAATGGGCGGCCCGGTTCGCCGGGTTTGTTGTTTGCTTCACCCAGGACCTGCCTGCCTCCAGTGGGAGCGCGGGCTTTTGACAGACAAGGGCAAGGATGGAAAGTGTGGGTCAGCCCACCGCCCAGTCAGTAAAGAGACCATCAAGGACATAGCAATGCCCAAGATCAAGACCAACCGGGCGGCGGCCAAGCGTTTCCGCAAGACCGCCTCCGGCAAGTACAAGTGCGGTCACGCCAACCGTAGCCACATCCTCACGAAGAAAGCGACCAAGCGGAAGCGTAACCTGCGTCAGACGAATCACGTCCGCGCAGAAGACGCAGGCCGTCTGGACCGTATGCTTCCCTACCTCTGAGGACTGAACCATGGCACGAGTAAAGCGTGGTGTGCAGGCGCGCCGCCGCCACAAGAAAGTATTGGATCTCGCCAAGGGCTATTACAACGCCCGTCGCAAGGTCTTCCGCGTTGCCAAGCAGGCAGTCATCAAGGCACAGCAGTACGCCTACATTGGCCGTAAGCAGAAGAAGCGCAATTTCCGTTCGCTGTGGATCACCCGCATCAATGCGGCTGCCCGCATCAACGGCCTGAGCTACAGCCGTTTCATGAACGGCCTGCTGAAGGCTGGTATCACCCTGGACCGTAAGGTTCTGGCTGATATCGCCGTGCACGACGCAGCCGGTTTTGCCGCTCTGGCAGAAAAGGCCAAGGGCGCACTGGCGGCATAAGTTCTTCCTGCAGCAGCTGTGGCGTTCACGCGCAGCGGCTGTGGTGAGACAATGCATGGGGAAGGGCGCAAGTCCTTCCCCATTCTTTTTTGTGTTGGTTGCCGCAGCGCTTGCTTGCGCGGCGATCAGGCACTGGTGGCGACGGGGGTCGGCCCGGCGCATACCGCGTAGGCATGCCGGCCAGAGGTTTCGTCGATCCCATGAGTGACATCCAATCCTTGACCGCACAGGCGCTGGCCGATGTGGCCGCGGCGCAGAGCCCGGAAACGCTGGAAAACCTGCGTGTTTCGCTGTTGGGCAAGAGCGGCAGCATCACCGCCCAGCTCAAGCAGCTTGGCGCCTTGCCGGCCGACGAGCGCAAGGCGGCGGGTGAGGCGATCAATATCGCGCGTGACGCGGTGTCCTCGGCCCTGGGTGAGCGCAAGGCGCTGCTGGAAAACGCTGCGCTGGACGCACGTCTGGCGGCTGAAAGCATCGATGTCACCCTGCCGGGCCGTCATGGCGAGCGCGGTGGCCTGCACCCGGTAACGCGTACTCTGGAGCGCATCACCGAGATCTTCGGCCGCCTGGGTTACGAGCTGTCCGAAGGCCCGGAAATCGAAGACGACTGGCACAACTTCGAGGCGCTGAACTTCCCGCCGCACCACCCGGCGCGCGCGATGCACGACACCTTCTACTTCGGCGACGGCCGCCTGCTGCGCACGCATACCTCCGGTGTGCAGGTGCGCTACATGGGCGACCACAAGCCGCCGCTGCGCATGATCGCCGCCGGCAAGGTGTACCGCAGCGACAGCGACCAGACCCACTCGCCGATGTTCCATCAGGTTGAAGGCCTGCTGGTGGATGAGCACTCCACCTTCGCCGACCTCAAGGGCACCTTGTCCGAGTTCGTGCGCGCCTTCTTCGAGCGCGACTTCGAGATGCGTTTCCGCCCGAGCTACTTCCCGTTCGTGGAGCCGGGTGCGGAAGTGGACATCGCCTGGCAGCAGCCCGATGGCAGCACCCGCTGGCTGGAAGTGCTGGGCTGCGGCATGGTTCACCCGAACGTGCTGAAGTCGGTCGGCATCGACCCGGAGCGCTACACCGGCTTCGCCTTCGGCCTGGGTGTGGAGCGGTTCGCGATGCTGCGTTACGGCGTCAACGACCTGCGCGCGTTCTTCGAGAACGACGTCCGCTTCCTCAAGCAGTTCGCCTGATCGAAGACTGTAGTGCCGAGCCACGCTCGGCAGCTCCCAAACGTTGACCCGCCCCAGGCGCAAAGCGCTGGGCATCAACAAAAAACCGCAACGGGAGGCCTACCTCCCCTCAAGGTAACCACATGAAATTCTCTGAAAGCTGGCTGCGCAGCCACGTACCAACCACTGCCTCGCGCGACGAACTCAGCGCCGTGCTGACCGCCATCGGCCTGGAAGTCGAAGAAGTTACCGCGCTGGGTGCAGGCCTGGACAACGTGGTGGTGGCGCGCATCGTTGAAGCTGCCCGTCATCCGGAAGCCGACCGCCTGCAGATCTGCAAGGTCGACGCCGGCCAAGCCGAACTGCTGCAGATCGTCTGCGGCGCGCCGAATGCGCGCCCGGGTCTGGTCGCACCGCTGGCCATGGTGGGTGCACAGATCGGCGAGCTGAAGATCAAGCCGGCCAAGCTGCGCGGCGTGGAATCCAACGGCATGCTGTGCTCGGCCAAGGAGCTGGGCCTGGATAACGACGCCTCGGGCCTGCTGGAACTGCCGGACGATGCGCCGGTCGGCACCACTCTGGTCGAGTATCTCGGCCTGCCGGATTCCAGCATCGAGATCAAGCTGACCCCGAACCGTGCCGACTGCTTCAGCGTGCGTGGCATCGCCTTCGACGTGGCAGCCGCTACCCGCAGTGAAGTGAAGCCGTTTGCCGCCGACGCCGTGCCGGCCGTGGGTGCGCGCGAGCTCACCATCCAGCTTGACGCCGGTGCCGAAGCGCCGCGTTATCTCGGCCGCGTGATCGAAGGCGTCAATGCCGCCGCGACCACCCCGCTGTGGATGGCCGAACGCCTGCGTCGCAGCGGCGTGCGCCCGGTATCGCTGCTGGTGGATATCACCCAGTACGTGATGCTGGAACTCGGCCAGCCGATGCATGCCTACGACCTGGACACGCTGAAGGGGCCGATTGCCGTGCGCCGTTCGCGCGCCGGTGAAGCCCTCAAGCTGCTGGATGGCCGCGACGCTGCGCTGGACGACAGCTTCCTGGTGGTCACCGATGCCGATCGTCCGGTTGGCCTGGCCGGCCTGATGGGCGGCTTCGATACCCGCGTTACCGACGCCACCAGCAAGGTCTTCCTGGAGGCCGCGCACTTCGCCCCGGCGGCCATCATGGGCCGCGGCCGCAAGCTCGGCCTGCATACCGATGCCGGCCACCGCTTCGAGCGTGGCGTTGACCCGCAGCTGCCGCGCATTGCCATCGAATACGCTACCCGGCTGGTGCTGGACCTGGCCGGCGGCACGCCGGCGCCGGTCACCGAGGCCGTGCGCGAGGCCGACCTGCCGGTCGCCGCCAACATCCACCTGCGCCGCGCCCGCATCCTGCGCGTGCTGGGCATCCAGATCGAAGATGCCGAAGTGGAGCGCATCCTGCGCGCGCTTGGCATGCAGGTCGAGGCGGCTGCCGATGGCTGGACCGTTACCGGCCCGAGCCGTCGTTTCGACATCGCCATTGAAGAAGACCTGATCGAGGAACTGGCCCGTATCCACGGCTACGAGTCCATCCCGACCACCTTGCCGGGCGGCGCTGCACGCATCGCCATGCCCAGCGAAACCCGTCTGGACGACCTCAGCGTGCGCCGCCAGCTGGTGGCCCGCGAAATGCTGGAAACCATCAACTACGCCTTCGTCGATGCCGAGCTGTTGAAGCAGTGGCAGCAGAACGATGGCCTGGTCGCACTGGCCAACCCGCTGTCGGCCGAGCTGGCGGTGATGCGCCCGCTGCTGCTGCCGGGCCTGGTGGCCACGCTGGGCCGCAATGTGGCCCGCCAGGCCGGCCGTGTGCGCCTGTTCGAAATCGGCCGCGTGTTCGAGGCGCAGGCCGGCGAGGGCAAGCCCGCACCCAAGGAAACCGTGCGCGTTGCCGCTGCGGTGTGTGGCGATGCCGCCACCCTGCAGTGGGGCGAAAAGGCGCGCAAGGTTGATTTCCACGATCTCAAGGGTGACCTGGAATCGCTGGCCGCCGCCTCCGGCGCTGTGCTGGAGTTCCGCGCCTCGCAGCGTCCTTACGCCCACCCGGCGCGTTCGGCCGATATCTGGCGCGATGGCCAGTGCATCGGCTGGATCGGCCAGCTGCATCCGCGCCTGACCAAGGCCATGGAAGTGGACGTGGACGTGTACGGCTTCGAGCTGGACCTGGCACCGCTGGCGGCGCGTTCGCTGCCGCGCTCCAGCGAACTGTCGCGCTTCCCGGCCGTGCGGCGTGACCTGGCCGTGGTCGTAGCTGAATCAGTCAGCTGGGCCGAGCTGTCCGCCACCATCCGTGGCGCCGGCGGCGAGCTGCTGCGCGATGTCGCACTGTTCGACCGATATGTTGGCCAGGGCGTCGAGCCAGGCTTCAAGAGTTTGGCTATGGGCTTGATTTTGCAGGACAAGTCGCGCACCCTGACGGACCGTGACGTGGAAGCCGTAGTCACCGATGTGGTGGCGGCGATTGATCACGGGCACGGCGCAAAGATCCGTGGCTGAGGCGGGATACAGGGAGCAGGCATGGCATTGACCAAGGCGGAGATGGCGGATCGTTTGTTTGACGAAGTCGGTCTGAACAAGCGTGAGGCCAAGGAGTTTGTCGACGCGTTTTTCGATGTGTTGCGCGATGCATTGCAACAGGGACGTCAGGTGAAGCTGTCGGGCTTCGGCAATTTCGATCTGCGGCGCAAGAACCAGCGCCCGGGTCGCAACCCCAAGACCGGCGAGGA
>PJUE01000182.1_pt1 | contig 65738 bp, 66 predicted proteins | sample 1512171 | NCBI WGS metagenome assembly PJUE01 (sample SAMN08177674, study PRJNA422409) | Feces metagenome, whole genome shotgun sequencing project. | isolation source: Chicken feces (3) enriched on wood chips: alkali lignin treatment | host: Gallus gallus | place: USA: Madison | collected 2015-01-15
CTGATGCCCGCCCTGGGGGCCGGCGCGGCGCTTGGTCTCGACGACGACGGTCTTGGAGCGGCCGTGGCTGAAGCTCTGTTTCACCGTGCCGGTCGAGACCGAACCCGTCGCGCGCGGCTTCAGGCTCAGCGGAGCGCGCGGCCCCGTCTGCGAAGGCGCGTTGGCAGGAGTCTTGCCGTCGTTGGAATTGTTGTTTTCGTCGCTCATCCGGTCGCTTTACTCAGGGCGGAGAATTCCGCCTTCGTCTCTCTCAATCACCCATAGCAGAATGCGGCCCCGCCTCCGTTGTTTCGGAAACAGGCCCGCAGCCGCTCAAACCCTAAGGCTCTCCTTCCGGAGCCGCGCTCCGGTCGTCCTCTGCGCCGTGTTCGGGCCCCGCCCGGTTCCAGCTCTGGGGACAGAGAGGTCGAAATCCCGCCAGCCGCTGAACCTCCAGAGTCCAGCGATCGGCCCGCCCGCCTTGCAGCAGGACGGCGTGTATCGCATTTTCCAGCCCAAGGGCCAAACTCAAATCGTCCGCGCTGAAAGCCCCGCAGATTTCGGGGGCGGGCGAGGCGTGTCTGGAGAGGGCCAGAAGCTTGCCGCGCCCGTCGGCCGAGCCGTCGGCGGCTTCGATCAGCCATGCGGCGCGGCCGCCGCGGATCGCCGCAGCGCATTTCTCAAAGCCAGAGATAAGCACGCCTTCGCGCCGGGCAAGGCCCAGCTGGTCCAGACAGCGCCGAACCAGCAGGTTTCCGACCAGATCGGGCAGGTCGGCGGCGGGCTTCAGCGGCGCCTTGGCCGCGCGGGCGAACAGGTTCTTCTTGATCGCCGCCTCCAGCGAGGCGCGATCGGCCGACACCCACAGGCCCCGACCCGGCAGCTTGCGCGCCAGGTCGGGAACCACCGCGCCGTCCGGGCCGGCCACGAAACGGATCAGGCGAGATTCATCGAGGGCCTGGCGCGACGCCAGGTCCTGACGATCCCTATCGATCAACGTCTCGGACGACCTCATGGACGGCTGCGGCTCCCATCACATGTCGCGGGACTGGTCGTCGAGGTCGTCCGAAGCGACCTCCGCGTCAGCCTCGGCGACGGCCTCTTCCTGGCCTTCGCCGTCGAGCTCGCCTTCGCCCTCATACGTCTCTTCCTCGACGTATTCCGGCTGGGGCAGTTCCGAAGCGTCGATCCAGCCGGCGGCCACGCGGGCCTGCAGGATCAGCATTTCGGCGTCTTCCTGGCTCAGGTTGAAGCTTTCCAGCACTCCCGGAACCTTGACCCGCTCGCCGCCGCGCACTTCGTAGCCGCCGCGGATCTCGTCGGTGGCCAGGTCGGCCAGGTCCTCGACCGTCTTCACCCCGCCTTCGCCCAGGGCGACGGCGATGGCGGCGGTCACGCCCGGCACGTCCAGAACGCCGTCCTCGACGCCCAGGGCCACGCGCTTGGCGTCCAGTTCGGCGGCCTGACGCTCCAGGTGCTCGCGAGCGCGGGTCTGCAGCTCTTCGGCGGTGTCCTCGTCGAAGCCTTCGATCTCGGAGATCTCATAAGGCTCGACGAAGGCCAGATCCTCGACCGTGGCGAAGCCTTCGGTGACCAGCAGCTGGGCGATGGTCTCGTCCACGTCCAGGGCTTCCTGGAACAGGGAAGTGCGCTCGGCGAACTCGCGCTGACGGCGCTCGGAGTCCTGGGCCTCGGTGATGATATCGATCTGCCAGCCGGTCAGCTGCGAGGCCAGGCGGACGTTCTGGCCGCGACGGCCGATGGCCAGCGACAGCTGTTCGTCAGGCACCACCACCTCGACGCGGTCGGCCTCTTCGTCCAGCACCACCTTGGAGACTTCGGCCGGGGCCAGGGCGTTGACGATGAAGGTCGGCTCGTCCTCGTTCCACTGGATGATGTCGATCTTCTCGCCCTGCAGCTCGGCGACGACCGCCTGCACGCGCGAGCCGCGCATGCCGACGCAGGCGCCGACCGGATCGATCGAGGAGTCGTTCGACAGCACGGCCATCTTGGCGCGCGAACCGGCGTCGCGGGCGGCGGCGCGGATCTCGATCACGCCGTCATAGACTTCCGGCACTTCCTGGGCGAACAGCTTGGCCATGAAGCCGGGATGGGCGCGCGACAGCATGACCTGCGGGCCCTTGGCCTCCGGGCGCACGTCATAGATGTAGGTGCGGACGCGGTCGCCGATGTTGAACACCTCGCGCGGGATCGACTGGTCGCGGCGCATGATGCCTTCGCCACGGCCCAGGTCGACGATGGTGTTGCCGTATTCGACGCGCTTGACCGTGCCGTTGACGATTTCGCCGACGCGGTCCTTGAACTCTTCGTACTGATTGGCGCGCTCGGCCTCGCGGACCTTTCCGGTCACGACCTGGCGGGCCATCTGGGTCTGGACGCGGCCGAACTCGAACGGCGGCAGAATCTCGACGTACTCCTTGCCGACCTCGGCCTCGGGGTCGCGCTTCAGGGCGTCGCGCAGACGCACCATGGCGCTGTCGTTGAACTCTTCCAGCTCGTCTTCCGGCTGCCAGTCGTCGGCGACGATGGTGACGTGGCGGGTCAGGCTCAGCTCGCCGGTCTTGTGGTCGATCTTGGCGCGGATGTCGTGGTGCGCGCCATAGCGCGACTTGGCGCCCTTCTGGATCGCTTCCTCGATCGCCTCGATGACGATCTCCCGGTCGATGCTCTTCTCGCGCGCGACAGCGTCGGCGATGGAGAGCAGTTCCAGGCGGTTGGCGGAGATTCCGGTCACGGCCATCAGGCGTCGTCCTTGGTGGAGTCTGGGTTGGATTGTTCAGGCTCGGGCGCGCCCCCAGACGTATCTTGGGGCAGGCCGTCGTCTTCGGGTTCGCCGCGCGCCGCGCGCAGGGCGGCGCCGCGCTTCAGCAGTTCGTCGGTCAGCACCAGCTTGGCGTCGGCCAGCCAGGCGAAGGGGATCAGGGCGGTCTCGTCCTCGCCCTCTAGATCGATGGCGACGTCCTCGCCCTCGGTTCCGGCCAGCAGGCCCTTGAAGCGCTTGCGGCCCTCGACCATCCGGTCGGTCTCGAGGCGGGCCTCCAGCCCCTCGAACAGGTCGAAGTCGATCAGGCGCGTCAGCGGCCGGTCGATGCCGGGCGAAGAGACTTCCAGCAGATACTCGCCCGCGATCGGGTCGGCGGCGTCCAGCACCTCGGACACGGCGCGCGACAGGCGAGCGCATTCCTCGACCGAGATGTCGTGGTCAGTCTGGCGTTCAGCCATGATCTGCAGCCGACGCCGCAACGTCCCGCCCATCAGGCGCACGCGCACGACCGCCAGCCCCAGGCTCTCGGCCACGGGGTCGATCAGCTCCAGCAGAGCACGGTCTTCGGCGGTCTTGGCCCGCAAGCGGATACTCCAGAAAACAAAAGCGACGGTCCGTCCGGGCCGCCGCTTGAAACGACGCCGTTGGACGCCGGTCTAACGATGTGAGCGGTCATATAGGCGAAAGCGGGAGCCGTGTCAGCCCCTTGTGACGCCGCCGAAGAACCCGGGGAGCCGGGCTTGCGGAATTCTGCCGAACAACGATTGTTGACGATGAGGCGAGCCGCTACAGGATGGGCGCATAATGAAATCATGAGGATGAGACGTTCATGATCATGAGAAAGTTGGCTGCGCCGCTAACAGGAATATTTATATCCCTGTGCTTGCCCATTAATATTGAAAATTGTGGCTCACAGAGAGCTATTGCTCAATCTTGCGCCGGAGAGTGTCCCGCGCCGCAATATGATGAAACTCAACAATGTAAGGAAAGCTGTCATAGAAGTTATGTATTTCAGCAAATTTTTTGTGGCGCTATTCCTGATGCCGCTGCAAGAGCAATATGTTGGGCTCATATTGCTAATGATCTTGGAAATTGTATAAACAGCTGTTATTAATCGTGACAATAAATATTGGACAATATAGTATAAAAATTGGAGAGGGAGAGCGCGTTTTTTCGCTCCAAATCGGCCCAATTAAAAAAGAAGATGGCATAAATTATTGTTGTCAATATGGGTTTTCTGGTCTTGAGCCCATGCGTAAAATATTTGGCGCGACGCAATGGCAATCATATCAGCTTGCGCATCAGCAGCTTGTTTTAGAATTTTCACTAATAGTAAATAATAACGAAGTATATGAAGTATCATCTGGATCAAAAATTTTGATAAAAGGTGACATGTAATAGAAAATTCTGCAATGAAGATTGCAGAAGTCAATCTTTATCCATTGTATCCATTGTTCACGTTGATTTTTTGAATTCGAGGAAGATCGGGTCGGTGTCGCCCAGCTTTTTTTCCTCATAGCGGGTGACGAAGTGGTCTTCGGGCGCGGCGAACCAGTCGGCGCCCGTTTCAACGCGCATAAGACCCGGCGTGCGCGCCAGCCGCTCCAACGCCCAGTCGGCGTAGTCCAGCCAGTCGGTGACGAAGCGCACCCTGCCGCCCGGCTTCAGCAGGCGGGCGATCTTCACCGCCGTCTCGTCCCGCAGGAAGCGGCGCTTGTTGTGGCGCGCCTTGTGCCAGGGGTCGGGAAACAGGATCATCACCCGGTCCAGCGAAGCGTCTGGCAGGGCCGCCATCACCGCGCGGGCGTCGTCGGCGTGCAGGCGCACGTTCTCAAGCCCGCCCTCCTCGACGTGACGCAGGGCCGAGGCCACGCCGTTCAGAAAGGGCTCGCAGCCGATCATCACCGCCTCGGGATGACGCGCCGCCTGGGCCGCCAGATGCTCGCCGCCGCCGAAGCCGATCTCCAGCCACGCCGCTTTCGCATCCGGCATCAGGGCCAGCGGGTCGATCGGCCCCTTGGCCGGATCCGGCACGGCGATGCGCGGCATCAGGGTGTCGAACAGGGCCGCCTGCTTCGCCTTGATCGGCCGCGACTTGATGCGTCCGAAGGAGCGCAGCGGGCCATGCGCCCGGGCCCACTCGGGGCGGTCGGCGTCGGACGGTTTGGGATCGGTCTCGTCGGTCATGGCGCGCGCTCTAGCAGCTTGCGCGCACCAGCGCGATGTCGGGAAGGCGGCCGCCGCGCCTCAATGAACATGGCGCTGACGCGCTCACCAGAAGACGCTATTCTTGAAAAGCGCACAAGGAGATTTACAATCTCCTTGGGCTAAATTGCTCTTAGCAGACGTATTCCCAGTCATACTCAAATCGAACTTCTTTTGTTTCCGTATCATAAATAACAACAATTACGGCGACCCAGCATTCAAGATCAACCTGTGAGTCTTGCGACTGCACAGCCAAGGCGGAACCGCCTGACCCAAACAGAGATGACAAAGCGAGAACAGATGCAATTATCGCATTACGCATAGCTCTCTTTTTTTGAATACGTTCACCCATTGCTTGCACAACGTGGGCACGCAATAAATTTACACCCTCGTCAATGTTGTTGAAATTTATGTCAATGCTGAAGCAGACTCGTATGATATTATGGGCATGCATCGCTGGCGGCTTGATGTCTTCATGCGCAGCCAAGAGCGTGACGCCTGACAAGAGCTTTCAGTGTTCCGCCTCAAAAACAGTCTGGCTACAATGCCTTTCCAAACAAGGCGATTTACTGAGCCAATGCCATATTGTTAATCAATTGGACGACGCTTGTTGGCATAATCAAAAAGCTATCGACTTTGGAAACAGCCAAATGTCGAGGCCCTCGCAGCCAACCCGGGAACAAACCTGGGTTCGCTTCCAGGTGGAGGTTCTCAGCGACGGAACTGTCCGAAGAGCCATTTCGTAGAAATTATAGGACCGAAGGCGCGCAGAATCGCGTGCGCTCAAGTTCAACCCCATGGCCCGCGCGGCGGCGTGGCGGGCGCATCGTCGGTCGTCGGCACGCTGGTCCCCCGGATCGGCGCGGCCGAAGGCGCAGACGCGACGAAGGCCGGCGCCGGACGCACGCGCCCGCCCATGCCCATCCGGGCGCCCAACTCCATCAGGGCGCGAACGCGGTTGCCGGTGGCCGGGTGGGTCGAGAACAGGTTGTCCGCCCCCTTCCCGTTCAGCGGGTTGATGATGAACATATGGGCCGTGGCCGGATTGCGCTCGGCCGGGGCGTTCACCGCGCCGCGCGCATAGGCCTCGATCTTCTGCAGGGCCGAAGCCAGGGCCTGCGGGTCGTCGGCGATCTCGGCCCCGACGCGGTCGGCCTCGTATTCACGGGCGCGGCTGATGGCCATCTGCACCAGACCCGCCGCCATCGGCGCCAGCAGCATCAGGGCGAGGGTCCCGATCATGCCGCCCGGCCGTTCGCGATCATCGCCGCCGCCGAAGAACAGGGCGAAGTTGGCCACCATGGCGATGGCGCCCGCCACCGTCGCCGTGACCGTCATGGTCAGGGTGTCGCGGTTCTTCACATGGGCCAGTTCATGCGCCATCACGCCGCGGATCTCCTCGCGCGTCAGCATGTCCAGCAGGCCCGTCGTCGCCGCCACCGCCGCGTTCTGAGGGTTGCGGCCCGTCGCGAAGGCGTTCGGCTGATCGTTCGGGATGATGGTGATGTTGGGCTGCGGCAGGCCCGCATCCTGCGCCATCTGCTTCACATCGGCGACATAGGCGCGCACCACGGCGTTGGGGTGAGTCTCGTCCACCGGCTGGGCGCGGTACATCTTCAGGACGATCTTGTCCGCGTTCCAATAGGAAAACAGATTCATCCCCGCCGCCACGACCAGGGCGACGGCCATGCCGGTCGCGCCGCCGATCAGATAGCCGATCCCCATGAACAGGGCGGTCATCACGGCCAGCAGGGCGAAGGTCTTCAGATGGTTCATGCGGGCGTTCGGACGAGCTAACGGGCTTCAGGGGGTGGCGTGTTCGGCCTGAACGTCTATTTGAGCCGCAGTATCCCCGCTCTCAAGGCAGGCGACCTGTGACCGAACAGCCCACCCCCCCGATCGAATCCTCCCCTGAGGAAGTCTTCAACACCGACGTGCCCCACGCCACGCCCGAGCGCCCGCTGAGCGAGGCCGCCCGCCGCGCCCTGCTGGAGGCGGCCGAGCGCCGCGCCGCTGAGGAGGCCGACGCCCTTCCCCATGAGGTCGGCGGCCGCAAGGGTCCCGAGCCCACCCGCTTCGGCGACTGGGAAAAGAAGGGCCTGGCGGTGGACTTCTAGGGCGCTATCGCTCGCCGCGCGGCGGCTCGCTGCTTGAGCTTCACCAGGTCGCTATCGCTCGCCGCGCGGCGGCTCGCTGCTTGAGCTTGATCGGCGCCATCGCTGGGCGTGCGGCGGCGCTCTTCCCGCTCCGGTTCCCTTGATGGGAGAATAATGAACGCTCCGGCGAGATCCGCATTAACCTTTGCGGCCGAAACAAGGAGCGCAGCCATGAAGGCTCTATTCTACGCCGCCGCCGGCGCGGCGGTCCTCATCGCCGGCGCCGCCGAGGCCCATCAGGCCGGCGCCCGTTACAACGCCGCCGCCGGCTACGCCCGCGGTCCCGTGGTGCAGAGCCGCGCCCAGACCTGGTACAGCGACACCGGCTGGCAGGGCGGCTACGGCCCGATCGAGAGCTACGGCTATGGTTACGGCTACGGCGGCGCCGGGGTTCGCCCGCCGATCGTGATCGCCCCGTCGCAACCGCCGATCCAGCACGGCGGCTACGCCTATTCCGGCGTCACCCGCTCCATGCCCTTCGGCTATCCGGTCGACGGCTACGGCCGCTACCCCTGGGCCCGCTACGGCTATGGCGGCTACGGCGGCCAGTACAGCGGCGGCCAATACAGCAGCGGTCAGTACGGCGGCGGCTATCAGCAAGGCTATTATCAGGGCGGTTACGGCCAGGACTGCGGCCGCTGCGGTCCCCCGCCCCAGCCCGTGCACTACCGCTCCGAGCCGATCTACGTCAGCCAGCCCCCGGTCTATGTCTCGCAGCCGCCCGTCTACGTGGAATCGCCGCCGGTCTATGTGCAGCCGGCCCCCGTCTACGTCGAACCGGCCCGCGTGCATGTCTCGCCGCCGCCGGTCCATGTCGCGGCCGCCGACGTGCGCGTCGCCCCGGCCCAGGTCGAGGTCGCTCGCCCTGACGTCTATGTCGAGCCGCCGCGCGTCGAAACGGCCCCGCCGGTGGTCAATTTCGAGCAGGGCTACTACGCCGTGCCGCCTGCGCCGCCGCCTCCTCCGTCGCCCACCGAACGGCCCTACCGCCAGGAACGCGGCGAGCGCGGCTGATACGACAAGGGCGGCGCCTCCGGACGCCGCCCTTTCTGTTTCACGTGAAGCACGATCCCTTGCGGATCAGGAGCTTGCTCTCAAATCAGGGCGATTTCCTGCGTGATCGCCTGGGCCGCCGCGCGCGGATCGGCGACAGCCGTGATCGGTCGACCGATGACCAGATGGGTGGCGCCGGCTTCCAGAGCGCTGGCCGGGGTCGCCGCGCGCGCCTGATCGTCCATCGCCGCCCCAGCGGGCCGCACGCCCGGCGTCACGATCAGAAAATCCTCGCGCCCCGCCGCCTGGGCGATCGCACGCGCCCCGCCCGCCTCATGCGGGCTGGAGACGACGCCGTGAATTCCCGCCTCCAGCGCCTGACGCACCCGCTGCTCCACCAGTTCCCCCGCCGACAGGCTGTGATCGTCCGCCTTGAGATCCTCGTCCGTCAGGCTGGTCAGGACGGTGACGCCCAGGATCTTCAGATCCGATCCCGCCGCGCCGCGCGCCGCCGCCGCCATCACCTGGGGCCGGGCGTGGACGGTCAGCAGGTCGCAGCCTGCGTTCGCCAGCACCGCCGCCGCCTTCTCCACCGTCGCGCCGATGTCGTGCAGCTTCCAGTCCAGAAACACCTGGGCGCCCGACGCCTTCAGCTCGCGCGCCAGACCCATGCCGTCCGAGGCGAACAGCTGCAGCCCCACCTTGTAGAAGCCCACGGCGTCGCCGATCCGCTCGACCAAGGCGCGCGCCTCATCGGTCGTCGGCACGTCCAGGGCGCAGATGACGCGCGGGTCGAAGGGGCGATTGGCCAGGTCAACAGAATGGGCTTCGGACATTTCCGGCTCTCGACGGCTTGCAGGCGCGCGCGGATGCCCCGATAGGTGGGCGAGGTGTCGCGGTCGCGCGGCGGGTTTTCAGGGCAAGGTGCAGCAATGAACGCGGTCGATCTGGGGGTCAACCTGTTCGTGGCGCTGTTCGCCCTGCTGGACCCGATCGGCAATGTGCCGATTTTCGCGGCGGCCACGGCGGGCGCCTCCCTGCGTCAGCGGATCTCGGTCTCGGCCATGATCTGCGCCTTCGCGGCGGTCTTCCTCGGTTTCTTCTTCTTCACCGGCCTGGGCCTGCTGCAGTTCTTCGGCATTTCGCTGGCCGCCTTCCGCATCGCCGGCGGCATCCTGCTGCTGCTGCTGGGCCTCGACATGGCGCGCGAGGATTTCCTCAAGATCTTCGCCGACGCCGACGCGGCGACCGACGCCCAGGACGTGCGCGGCTACGCCAAGCGCCGCTTCAAGCGGCTGATCGTGCCCTTCGCCATTCCCCTGATGATCGGCCCAGGCGCCATCTCAGCCATCATCATCCAGGCGGGCGAGGCCCAGAAGCTGGGCTTCGCCGGCACCGTGGCCTCCCTGATCGCCATGGGCGCCGCCTGCGTCGTGACCTTCCTGTGCTTTTCGGCCACCGGTCCGATCAGCCGCCTGTTGGGCGACGTCGGCATGGCCATCGTGGTGCGGGTGCTGGGCCTGATCCTGTGCGCCCTGGCGATCCAGTTCATCCTTATGGGCCTGGGCGAGGCCCTGCCGGGGATGTTCAGCGCGGGCGTCACCGCCCCCTACCCCTCCGGCGGACACTAGGTGTCAGAGGCGGTCCAGCCGCCGGGCGTGGCCGCCGACCATCTTCAGCGCCAGGGCGTCGGGCAGCAACCCGCCCAGCGCCCCCAGGACGTTGTTGGCGACGCCCGGCGTCACGCGCGGCCGGTTCGCCTCGACCGCGTCCCAGCCGATGCGGGCCACGCGGTCGGCGTCCATCCACATCCATTTGGGATAGGCGGCCGACACCTGCTCGCGCGAGCCGTTGACGTCGTGGAACTCGGTGTAGGTGTAGCCGGGGCACAGGGCGGTGACGTGCACCCCCGTCCCCTGCGTCTCCAGCCACAGCCCCTGCGACGCCTTGATCAGGAAGCTCTTGATCGGGCCGTACAGGGTGTCGCCGCCCGTCGCCGGCATCTGCCCCGCCAGGGAGGCCACGTTCAGCACCCGACCCCAGCCGCGCGCGACCATGTCCGGCAGCGCCAGACGCGACAGCTCGACCGGCGCGGTCAGCATGACCCGGATCATGGCGGCGTGGTCGGCCGGATCGGTGGCGAGGAAGCCGGTGGTGCGGCTGAAGCCGGCGTTGTTGATCAGGCCGTCGACGCGCAGGCCGCGCGCCGCGATCGCCTCGAACAATCGCCCGGGCGCATTCGGCTCGGCCAGATCGGCGACGACGGCGGTCGCATCGACGCCGTGGGCGGCGGCCAGATCCCCGGCCAGGGCCTGGAGCGGCCCCTCGCGGCGGGCGGTCAGGATCAGGTCATGGCCCCGCGCCGCGCAGACGCGCGCCAGGGCCGCGCCGATGCCGGCCGAGGCCCCGGTGATCAGGATGGTGCGGCGCCCCTCCCCCAAGGCCGCCTCGTCAGGCCGCGTCGGCGTTGGGACAGGCCGGATGCGGCGCAAAGGCCCGCAGCGCCTCGGGGTCCTCTTCCAGCAGGTCGGCGATGGTGATCTTCGACAGGGCCGCGCCCGCCGCCTGATCGGCCGCCGTCAGGGCCTTGGCCACCTGGCGCGGAATATGTTCGCCGACCGGGCAGCCCTTGGCTCCGGCGGGCGGCGACCCCAGATGGGCGCAGCCGTTCACCGCCCTCAGCACCTCGTCCAGGCAGATGGTTTCGGGCCGCCGCAGCAGCCACGACCCGCCGGACGCGCCAGGACGCGTCGCGATCAGGCCCGCCTTGGCCAGCAGGGCGGTCACCCGGCGGATCACCACCGGATTGGTCGGCACCGAGGCGGCCAGGACGGCGCTCGGCTCGGCCTCGGTCGCCGCATAGGCGCCCTTGTGGGCCAGATAGGCCAGGGCGTGGGCGGCGACGGGAAAACGTTGGCTGTCAGACATCAGGGTTCATGCTCCAGACCGATAGGTAGGCCTTCCGCACCCGTTTCACAAATCAATCCGCAACAAAAACTGTTTTATTAAAGCTCCGCTCAGGCGCCCGCCTTCCGCGCAAAGCCCCAGGCGGCGTCCGAAAGCGGGCCGACCTGGGCCGCCATGGCCCGTGCATGGGCGCTGGCGGCGGTCCCGTCGCGCACCCGTCCGGCGATGCCCTGACAGATGGCCGCCAGCCGGAACAGATTGTAGGCGAACAGCCAGTCCAGGTTCGTCGGCGCCGCCGTCCCGGTCTTCTGCGCATAGCGTTCGACCGTCTCCGCGACCGAGGGAATCCCCAGAGCCTCCAGGTCCGCTCCGGCCAGGCCGTTGCGCAAGGACGCCGGAATGACCCAGGCGATCAGCAGATAGGAGAAGTCGGCCATCGGGTCGCCCAGGGTCGACAACTCCCAGTCCAGCACCGCGCGCACCTTCGCTTCGGCCGGATCGAGGATCAGATTGTCGAGGCGGAAGTCCCCGTGCACGATCCGCGTCGGCCCCTCGGGCGGCAGGCTGTCGGGCAGGAAGGCGATCAGCCGGTCCATGGTCCCGATCGGTTCGATCTCCGAGGCGCGATACTGCTTGGTCCAGCGCCCGACCTGACGGGCGAAATAATTCCCCGCCTTGCCGTAGTCCGCCAGGCCGACGGCGTCGGGCTCCAGTCGGTGCAGGGCCGCCAGCGTATCGACCTGGGCGTCATAGATGGCGCGGCGCTTCGGCGGGGCCAGGCCCGGCAGCTTCAGGTCCCAGAAGATGCGGCCCTCGACCTTCTCCATGACGTAGAAGATGGAGCCGATGACGCCATCGTCCGTGCACAGAGCATAGGGTCGCGCGACCGGAAAATCCTGGGCGTGCAGGGCCGAGATCACCGCGAACTCCCGATCCACCGCGTGGGCGCTGGCCAGCAGCGCGCCCGGCGGCTTACGGCGCAGCACATAGGTCCGGCCCGGCGTGGTCAGCTCATAGGTCGGGTTGGACTGGCCGCCCTTGAACTGGCGCAGGGTCAGCGGCCCGGCGTAGCCCTCGACGTTCGCCGCCAGCCAGGCGTCCAGCGCCGCCTCGTCCAGCCGATGACGGTCGTCCACCTCGCGCGTGCCCGAAAAGGCCGCCTGAGCGTCCAATGCTTGTGCATCCGCTGCCTCGGTCATTCCCCCTCCTCCGGCTGGGCGGCGATGATGGCGGCCCGGACCGCGCCGCGCCAGCCCCTGAGCAGCCGCGCCCGCTCCTCGGCCCCCATGCGCGGGGTCCAGACGGCGGGCGCCTCGGCCGGGGCGGTCCACAGTGCCTCGGTCAGGCCGACGCCATAGGCCGCCAGCCGCGCCGCCCCCATGGCCGTCATCTCCTGGAAGGCCGGCCGCTCGACCTCGACTTCGCAGATGTCGGCGATGAACTGCATGGCGAAGGCGTTGGCGGTGACGCCGCCGTCGACCTTGAGCCGCTTCAACGGCGGCGCCCCGTCCTTGGTCAGGGCGTCCAGCAGGTCGCGGGTCTGATAGGCCAGACTCTCCAGTGCCGCGCGGACCATGTGCGCCGGGCCGCTGTCGCGCGTCAGGCCGACGACCGTGCCGCGCGCCTCCGGCTCCCACCAAGGCGCGCCCAGCCCGGTGAAGCCGGGCACCAGATAGACCCCGCCGTTGTCCTTCAACGTCTGAGCCACGGCCTCGGACTGGCGCGAATCCGACAGCACCTTCAGCCCGTCGCGCAGCCACTGGATCGCCGACCCGGCCGAGAAGATGGACCCCTCCAGCGCATAGGCCGCCTCACCGCCTGCCGCATAGCCGAGCGTCCCCAGCAGCCGCGAGGTCGAGGCCACGGGGGCCGCCCCGACATTGGCGACCAGAAAGGCGCCGGTGCCGTAGGTGATCTTGGCGTCCCCAGCCGTCAGCGCCCCATGCCCCACCAGCGCCGCGTGCTGATCGCCCGCCGAACCGTGAATGGGCAGGGCGCGCCCCAGCAGGGACGGATCGGCCTCGCCCAGCAGAGCGTCGCAGTCGCGGATCTCCGGCAGGGCCTGCATCGGCACGCCGAACAGGTCGCACAAATCCTGCCGCCACGCGCGCGTCGTCAGGTCCATCAGGCTGGTGCGGCTGGCGTTGGTGGCGTCGGTGACGTGGCTGTTCCCGCCGGTCAGCTTCCAGATCAGCCAGGCGTCGATGGTGCCCAGCTTGACCTCGCCCCGCCCCGCCCGCTCTCGCGCGCCGGGCACGGCGTCCAGCAACCAGGCGTATTTCGACGCCGAGAAATAGGGGTCGAGGATCAGACCCGTCGCGGCCTGAACCATCGCCTCATGCCCCGCCGCCGCCAGCTTGCCCGTCGCCTCGGCCGTGCGCCGGTCCTGCCAGACGATGGCGCGGTGCAGGGGCTCGCCGGTCGCGGCGTCCCAGATCACCGAGGTCTCGCGCTGGTTGGTGATGCCGATGGCGGCGAAACGGCCGACGCCGCCCGCCTTGCGCACCACCTCGCGACAGGTCTGCAGCGTCGCGCGCCAGATCTCGGCCGCGTCATGCTCGACCCAGCCGGAGTGCGGAAAATGCTGCGCCAGCTCGATCTGGCTGACGACGACCGCATGAAAGGCCCCCTCGGGCGAGACTTCAAACGCGATCGCCCGCGTCGAGGTCGTGCCCTGGTCGATGGCGAGGATCATATTTGCTTGCATGATGTGAGTTATGCAGAGCCTGCGCCGCGACGTAAGAGGGAAGCCATGCATACGCCCAGCTTTGAAGGCGTCGTCGACGCCGCCCGCCAGATCGCCTCCGCCGCCGTCCGCACGCCGCTGATCGAACATCCGGCCCTGAACGAGGCCATCGGCGGTCGCGTCCTGATGAAGGCCGAGACCTTTCAGGTCGCGGGCGCCTTCAAGTTTCGCGGCGCCTATAACCGCATCAGCCGTCTGACCGAAGAAGAGAAGACGCGCGGCGTCGTGGCCTATTCATCCGGCAACCACGCGCAAGGGGTGGCGGCGGCCGCCAAGGCCATCGGCACGCCCGCCGTCATCGTCATGCCGTCCGACAGCCCGACGGTGAAGGTCGAGGGCGTGCGCGCCTTCGGCGGCGAGGTCCGCTTCTACGACCGCTGGACCGAGAGCCGCGAGGCCATCGGCGCCGAGATCGCGGCCGAGCGCGGCTCGGTGATGGTCCCGCCGTTCGACGATCCCTTCATCATCGAGGGCCAGGGCACGGTCGGGCTGGAGATGCTTGAACAGGCGGGCGTGCCGATGGACCAGTTGCTGTGCGGCGCCTCGGGCGGCGGACTGATCGCCGGGATCAATCTGGTCATGGCCGAACAGAGCCCCGCCACCCGCGTCATCGTGGTCGAGCCCGACGCCTTCGACGACACCCGCCGCTCGCTGGAGGCGGGCCAGCGCACCGCCCATCCGCAAGGGTCGCCGTCGATCTGCGACGCCCTGATGGCGCCCATTCCGGGCGAACTGACCTGGCCGATCAACCGCCGCCTGGCCGGCGCGGTGACCGTCACCGACGCCGAGGTGGCCGAGGCCATGCGCTTCGCCTTCCGCTGGCTGAAGCTGATCATCGAGCCGGGCGGCGCCGTGTCCCTGGCCGCCCTGCTCTCGGGCAAGATCGAGGCAAGGGGCCTGACGACCGGCATCGTCCTGTCGGGCTGCAACGTCGACCCCGGCCTGTTCAGCGCGATCATCGAGGGACGCTTCGAGGGGTAGGCCTTGCCTCCGCCCCCTCCCCGCGCAAGGCTGGCGCAAACGGGAGGGCGTCAGATGACCAAGGCCAGCGAACTACAGTCCCTGATTGGTCAGGAGGTCGGCGTCAGCCGCTGGTTCGCGCTGGACCAGGCGCGCATCGACGCCTTCGCCGGCCTGACCGAGGACGAGCAGTTCATCCACGTCGACCCTGAGCGCGCCAAGACGACGCCCTTCGGCGGGACCATCGCGCACGGCTTCCTGACCCTCAGCCTCGCCTCGGCCATGAGCATGGATGCGGTCGCCCCGCTAGATGATCTGGTCATGGGGGTGAACTACGGCTTCGACCGGCTGCGTTTCCTCGCCCCGACGCCGTCAGGGTCGCGCGTGCGGGGCCGCTTCAAGCTGCTGTCCGCCGAGGACAAGGGCGGCGGCCGCTGGCTGCTGAAACACGAACTGACCGTCGAGATCGAAGGCGGCGACAAACCCGCCCTGATCGCCGAATGGCTGACGATGCAGGTGGTGAAGGCCTAACCTTCCCGCTCATCCCGGCGGACGCCGGGATCCAGTCCTTTGGCCTCAAGCGCCGCGCTTGCCGTTCTCACTGGGCCCCGGCGTCCGCCGGGATGAGCGGAAACGCATGGGCCTTATTCCCCCAGACACCTCAGCGCCACTTCCAGATTGCGCAGGCCGTCTTCGCCGCTGACCGCCGCCGTCTCGCCGGTGCGGATGGCGTGGATGAAGGCCTCATGCTCCTTCTTGAGCGGTTCGGCGGGCCAGGCGTTGAGCATCCGCGTCGAATAGGAGCCGTCCGGCTGCTGGCCGAAGAATTCCGTCACCTGGCGGGTGATCAGGTCGGCGACGATGAAGCGGCTCTTGGTCGCCACCTGCAGGACGCGGGTCTTGTAGGGCGTGACCCAGTTGGTGGTGATGTGGGCGATCACCCCATTGTCCATGCGGAACTGCAGCAGGGCCGAATCCTCGCGCGAGGCGTGGGTGTGGCCCAGCAGGGACTGGACCTCGGTCATCTCCGACCCCGTCAGGTGGCGGATGATGTCGATGTCGTGCACCGCCAGGTCGATGACCACCCCGACTTCGCCCATGCGCGGCGGAAAGGGGCCGACACGGGTGATCTGGATAGAGATGATCTCGTCGCCGTCGATGGCGCGCTTGACCGTCTCGACCGCCGGATTGAAGCGCTCGACGTGGCCGACCATCAGCACGCGCTCATTCGCCTTGGCCGCGTCGATCATGGCCTGAGCATCGGCGAGGGTAGCCGCGATCGGCTTTTCCACCAGCACATGCACGCCGGCGTTCAGCAGGGCCACGCCCAGTTCGGCGTGATAGCGGTTCGGCGTGGCGATGACGGCGGCGTCCAGACCGGCGGCGACGAACGCCTCGGCGGTCGTCACGGCGGTCGCTCCATAGGCGGCGGCCACGCCCTCGGCCGTCACGGCGTCGGGATCGAAGACGGTCGTCAGCTCGACATCGCGCAATTCGGACAGGACGCGCGCATGGTTGCGGCCCATGACGCCGGCGCCCGCGACGCCGATCTTGAGGGGGGTCTTCTGGGGCATGGGGATCAGGCCTTGAAGCTAGCGACGGCGGCGATGATGCGGTCCTGGGTGTCCGCGTCCAGATCAGAGTGCATCGGCAGGCTGATCACCACATCCCTCAGCCGCTCGGTGACGGGCAGGCCGCCGGCGCCGCGCGGATAGTGCTCATAGGCGGGCTGCAGGTGCAGCGGGATCGGATAATAGACCGCCGTCGGCACGCCCTGATCCTTCAGGTGCGCGGCCAGGGCGTCGCGGTCGGAATGCTCGACCGTATATTGCGCCCAGTTGGAGACATGGCCCGCCGGCACGTCTGGAACCTTGGCGACGTGCGTGCGCAGGCCCTCGTTGTAGCGGGCGGCGGCGGCGTTACGCCACTCGATCTCCTGCGCGAAGACCTTCAGCTTCTCGATCAGGACGGCGGCCTGAATAGTGTCCAGACGGCTGTTCAGGCCGATGCGCATGTTCAGATATTTGGGGTCGTGGTCGAAGGTCCGGTCCTTCAGATCGACGCCGACCGCCTTGCCGTGGACGCGGATGGAATCCATCAGCTGGGCTAGGTCGTCGTCGTTGGTCAGCACCGCCCCGCCGTCGCCGTAGCAGCCCAGAGGCTTGGCCGGGAAGAAGCTGGTGGTAGTCACATCGGCCCATTTCAGCGGATGCGCGCCGTCGATGGTGCAGCCGAAGCCCTGCGCCGAGTCCGAGATCAGCTTCAGGCCATGCTTGTCGCAGATCGCCTTGATCGCCGGATAGTCGGCGGGCTGGCCGAACAGGTCGACGGCGATGACCACGCGCGGAGTCAGGCGGCCCTCGGCCTTGATGCCTTCGATGGCGCGCTCCAGCGCCGCGGGGTCCATGTTGTAGGTGTCGGCGTCCACGTCGACGAAGACCGGCTCGGCGTCGAACCAGGGCACGACCTCGGCGGTGGCCGCAAAGGTGAAGCTGGGCACGAAGACGGCGTCGCCGCGCCCGATGCCCCAGGCCATCAGCGGCAGGGCCAGGGCGTCGGTGCCGTTGGCGCAGCCCAGGGCGTGCTTCGCCTTGCCGAAAGCGGCTAGGTCGGCCTCGAACTGGCGCACCTGCGGGCCCATGACCCAGGCGCCGCCGAGGACGGCCTCCTGAACGGCGGCCTCGATCTTGCCGCCGAGACGCAGACGCTGGGCCTGAAGGTCGATGAAGGGGATGGTCATTGCGATGTCGCTCTCTCGATAGGGCCGGCGCGGGCGGAAGTCCAAGGCTCCGGGGCGCGGACGCGAAGGCGGGTCGTCTGTGTCAGTCTGCGTCCTACCAAAGCGGCGGGGTTCTGAACAAACCCCCCTGAGTCACTTCGCGTTGCCGGATGCAACGAAAACCATGGCTTGGCAAAGACGGCGACCCTGCCTAAGCCCGGACCGTCATGACCTTGCCGAATGCACAATCCCGGGTCCGCGACTGGCTGTTCCGCCAGGCCCTGCCGCTATGGGCGACGGCGGGCGTCGACGCCGAGGGCCGCTTCTATGAGAAGCTGGATTTCGACGGTCGGCCGGTCACCGGCCTGCCGCGCCGCACGCGGGTCCAGGCGCGTCAGGTCTATGTCTTCGCCGAAGCGGCGTCGCTCGGCTGGGCCGAAGGCGCGGCCCTGGCCCGGCGCGGGCTCGAGGTCCTGATCCGCGACAATCAGCGCGACGACGGACTTTGGGTTCGCACGACCGACGACGCGGGCGCCGTCCTGGACCCGACGCCGGACCTCTATGACCTGGCTTTCGTCCTGTTCGGGCTGGCGGCCGCCCATCGCGTGCTGAACGACGAACGCGCCCTGCCCCTGGCCCTTGCGACCCTGGCGGCGACGGAAGGCAGCATGGCCGATCCCGTCCACGGCGGCTGGCAGGAGGCCCTCCCGCCGGTCCTGCCCCGACGCCAGAACCCGCACATGCACCTGCTGGAGGCCCTGCTGTTCTGGCAGGCGACCGCCCCGAACCCTGTCTGGGAAGACGCCGCGCGACGCATCCTGGACCTGTTCGCCACGCGTTTCTTCGACGCCCGCTTCGGCGTCCTCGGCGAATATTTCGCCGCCGATTGGTCCGTCGCCCCCGGCGCCTTGGGCGAGGCGGCCGAACCGGGCCACCATATGGAGTGGGTCTGGCTGCTGGATCAGGCCCGCCGGCTGGGCCTGCCCGGACATGCCGACAAGGCCGATGTCCTGTTCCGCGTCGCCCTGGAGCGAGGCTTCGACGCCGAGGGCCACGCCGTGCGCGAGATCGGACGGGAGGCGGGACTTCTGGACTCCGGCCGCCGCCTGTGGTGCCAGACCGAGACCCTGCGCGCCTTGCGGCTGCGCGGCGAGGTCGAACGCGCCGACGCCCTGCTGGACGGCGTCTTCGCCACCTATCTGGCCACGACCACCCCCGGCCTGTGGGTCGATAGTTACGACGCCGCCGGACGCTCTCAGGACGCCGCCGTTCCCGCCTCGACCTTCTACCACCTGATGACGGCCTTCTCGGCCCTACTGACCGAAACGGCATGACCCCGCGTCCCGCCGCCTTCCTCGACCGCGACGGCGTGCTGATCGTCGACAGCGGCTATCCGCACCGGCCCGATCAACTGGTGCTGATCCCCGGAGCCGCCGAGGCGGTGAAGCGGCTGAACGACGCCGGCTACATGACCGTCATCGTCACCAATCAGTCGGGCGTGGCGCGCGGCATGTTCAGCGAAGAGACCATGCACGGCTTCAACCGCCTGCTGGTCGAGCGCCTGGCCGAAGGCGGCGGGCGCATCGACGCCGTCTACGCCTGCCCCTTCCATTCCGAGGCCGCGGACGCGCGCTATCGGCATCCGGACCATCCGGACCGCAAGCCCAATCCCGGCATGTTGCTGAAGGCCGCCGCCGAGCACGGCCTGGACCTGGGCCGGTCCCTGATGATCGGCGATCAGCCGTCGGACATGGAGGCCGCGCGGCGGGCGGGCGTGGCGGGCCATCGCTTCACCGACGGCGATCTGGATCAATTCGTGCGCGATCTGCTGCCGAGCTGATCGCTATTCTTCATCCGATGAATTAACGTCAGCCGAAACGGAGCTGTTCGGAGACGTCTCATGCCGATGACCACCCCGCTGGCCGACCGCCATGTCGAGCGGCGCTGGACCTCTCCGGACGGCCTGAGCCTCTACGCACGCGACTACGCCCCGGCCGAGGGCCCGGCGCGCCTGCCCGTCATCGCCATCCACGGCCTGACGCGCAACAGCGCCGATTTCGGCGTCAGCGCCGGCCTCATCGCCCACAGCGGCCGCCGCGTCCTGGCCGTCGACGTGCGCGGGCGCGGCCGGTCGGACCGGGCGCCCGACCCCATGACCTATACGCCGGACGTCTATGCGAAGGACGTCGTGGCGCTGATGGAGCAGGCGGGGATCGAGAAGGCGATCTTCCTCGGCACCTCCATGGGCGGGCTGATCACCCTGGCGCTGACGACCATCAAGCCCAAGGTCATCGCCGCCGCCATCCTCAACGACGTCGGCCCCGAAGTTGCCGCCAAAGGTCTGGCCCGCATCGCCGCCTATACCGGCCAGCCGGTCGTGATCGAGAGCTGGGACGATGCGACCGCCTACGCCCGACGCATCAATGAGGCGGCCTTCCCCCATTATTCGGACGCCGACTGGGCCGCCTTCGCCCGTCGCATCTTCCGCGAGGGGACCGAAGGGGCGCCGGTGCTGGATTACGACCCCGACATCTCGGCGCCGATCAGGGCGGCCGGATCCAAGGCCCTGGTCCCCAATCTGTGGCCCTCATTCCGGGCGCTAGCGCGCAAGAAGCCGACCCTGCTGGTGCGCGGCGGAACTTCGGACCTGCTCAGTTCCGCCATCGCCGACAAGATGAGGAAGGCCGCCCCCGCCATGGCCTATGCCGAGGTCCCCGGCGTCGGGCACGCGCCCATGCTGGACGAGCCCGAAGCCCGCGCCGCCATCTTCGAGTTTCTGGCGGAAGTGGGCTGAGGCCTCTCTTATCCCGCCGTCATCCTCGGGCTTGACCCGAGGATCAAGGGAAACGGCGCGCTCAACGTAGCGCGGGCCACGCAGGCGGTCAGGCCGATCCTCGGGTCGAGCCCGAGGATGACGGCGTTTTACAGGCCCGGCGCCTGAAGCCCTCAAGGCGATCAAGCCTTCTTCACGAACTCCGTGCGTAGGACCAAGCCGCGCACCTTTTCGACATTGGCTTCGATTTCTTCGGGATCGCCGGTCAGGCGGATGTTCTTGACCATTGTGCCGCGCTTCAGCGTCACCCCGCCCGAGCCCTTGACCTTCAGGTCCTTGATGAGGGTCACGCTGTCGCCGTCCGACAGGATGTTGCCGTTGGTGTCCTTGGTGACGTCGTCGCTCATGATCGGTCCTGTCTGAAATGGAGAGAGGGCCGCCGCATCCGCGACGGCCCGTCCCCCATGGGCCTATTCGCCCTGACGCGCCTGGGCAAGGGCGATGCGCGCCTGAAGGTGCTCGTCCTGGGCCGTGGCGGCGGAAATGGCGTTGAAACGCTCGATGTCGAGACCCGAATTCTGGATGGCGGCGGCCATCTGGGCCTGCTGCTCCTCATTCGGCTGTGCGCCGTTCAGGGCGCGGGCGATGCCCGAGATCTCGGCCATGGCGACAGCGAACTGACCCGCTTCGGCGTCGGTGACGCCGGCGCCGACCGAGCCCGGCGCGGACGGGGCGGCGCCGACCACGGCGGCGCGCGCCTGCAGCACCGGATCGGCCGAGACGGCGGCCGAGATGGCGTTGAAGCGCTCGACGGCCAGGCCCGAGTTCTGCACGGCGCCGGCCATCTGGGCCTGCTGCTCCTCGGTGGGCGTTCCGTTCTGGACGGAGGCGGCCACGCTCTGGACCGTCTTCATGGCGGCGGCGAACTGGGCCAGTTCGGCGTCGGTGGGCTCTCCGGCTGCGGCTGGCGCGGCGGCGGGCGCCGGTTCAGCGGCGTCCTGCGCCAGGGCGGGCGCGGCGGTCAGAAACAGGGCGGCCAGAATGGCGGTCGGGGCGGCGGCCGTTGCAAAACGCATGGCGTATCCTTCTTCAATCCCGAACGCTCAGCCCAAGGCTGACCCGGACAGGTCCGGGCTCTCCCGCACGACCGGGGTGTGTCAGGCTCACAGGGGGCGGGGAGAAGAAAACGCTACCCCGTCGGGTGCGGATGCGTAAACCCCAGACCCGTCGTTTCAACCATCAGGGGTATTGGCGTCCAGTTCGTCCAGCCACACCCGCGCCGAGGAATCCGACGGCGCCCGCCAGTCGCCGCGCGGCGACAGCGACCCGCCCGTGACCACCTTCGGCCCGTTCGGCACGGCCGAGCGCTTGAACTGGCTGGTCTGGAAGAAGCGGATCAGGAACTTCCGCAGCCACCCCTTGATGGTCGCCAGGTCGTAGGCGACGCGATCCGCCTCCGGCAGACCGACCGGCCAGGCGCCCGCCGCTGCATCGCCCCAGGCCTGATGCGCCAGATAGGCCACCTTCGACGGCTTCAGGCCGAAGCGGCTGATATAGAACAGGAAGAAATCGTTCAGCGCATAGGGGCCGACGATGCTCTGTGTCGACTGGATCGCCCCGTCGGCGCCCGCCGGCACCAGCTCGGGCGAGATCTCCGTGGCCAGAATGGCGTGCAGCGTCGGAACCGCCGCCTCCCCCACCAGGCCGCGCTCGGCCACCCAGCGGATCAGATGCTGGATCAGGGTTTTCGCCACCCCGCCGTTGACGTTGTAGTGGCTCATGTGGTCGCCGACGCCATAGGTGCACCAGCCCAGCGCCAGTTCCGACAGGTCGCCGGTGCCCAGCACAAAGCCGTGGTTCTGATTGGCCAGCCGGAACAGATAGTCGGTGCGCAGGCCCGCCTGGACGTTCTCGAAGGTGATGTCATGCACCGGCTCGCCGTCCGCGAAGGCGTGGCCGATGTCGCGCAGCATCTGTTCGGCGGCGGGGCGAATGTCGATCTCGGCCCCCGTCACCCCCAGCGCCTTCATCAGCGCCCAGGCGTTCGACTTCGTCCCGTCCGAGGTGGCGAACCCCGGCATGGTGAAGGCCAGGATGCCGGTGCGCGGCAGCTCCAGCCGATCAAAGGCGCGACAGGCGACCAGCAGGGCCTGGGTCGAATCCAGCCCGCCCGAGACGCCGATGACCAGCGTCTTCGACCCCGTCGCCGTCATCCGCCGCATCAGGCCCTGAACCTGGATATTGAAGGCCTCGAAGCAGTCCTGATCCAGACGCGCGGCGTCGTCCGGCACGAAGGGGAAGCGGTCCAGCGGACGGATCAGGGCGCCGGTCGGCCCCTCCCCCGCCTCGAACGGCACCACCGTCGCGGCCTCGCCTTCCAGACGGGCGCAGTCGGCGAAGGTGCCGTTGCGCAACCGGTCCAGACCGATCCGGTCCACGTCCACGTCGGCCGTCGTCAGATGGCTGTGCAGGGCGAAGCGTTCGCCCTCGGCCAGCCGCACGCCCAGTTCATGGATCGTCGCCTGGCCGTCCCAGGCCAGGTCCGTGGTGCTTTCGCCCCAACCCGAGGCGGCGAAGACATAGGCCGACAGGGTGCGCGCCGACTGGCTGGCGCACAGCAAGGCGCGCTCGTCAGCCTTACCGATCACGATGTTGGAGGCCGACAGGTTGCACAGGATGCGCGCCCCCGCGAGCGCCGCCCGCGTCGACGGCGGCTGCGGCGCCCAGAAGTCCTCGCAGATCTCGACCGCGAAGACAAAGCCGGGGCGGTTCGTCGCCTCGAAGATCAGGCCCGGCGCGAAATCGACGCTCGTGCCGTTCAGCAAGACGGCGTCCTCGCTGCGGCTGGCGGCGGGCGCGAACCAGCGCTTCTCATAATACTCGCGATAGTTGGGCAGATAGGTCTTCGGGACCACGCCCAGCACCTCGCCCCCGCCCAGCACCACGGCGCAGTTGAACAGGGCGTCGCCGTTGCGGATCGGCGCGCCGATCACGGCGATCACGCCCGCCTGGTCCGCGACCTCGGCCAGATGCGCGATCTGGCGCTCGACCTCTTCCAGCAGGGCCGCCTGCATGTGCAGGTCGTCGATAGCGTAGGCGCTCAGCGACAGTTCGGGAAAGACCAGCAGGTCCGCGCCCGCCTCGCCCGCCTGACGGATCAGTCGTTCGTGCTCCTCGGCGTTGGCGGCCGGGTCGGCGACATGAACTACCGGGGTCGCGGCGGCGACGCGCACGAAGCCGTGGCTGCTCGGGGCGTGGAAAGGGTGCGTCTTCGCCATCAATTTTTCCGCTCATCCCGGCAGACGCGCTCGGTCCAAGACCCTCCGGCCGCGTCCGCCCCTCCGCCGTCATCCCCGGCCTTGTGCCGGGGATCCATAGACTCGAGGTCGGCCGACAGCGCGCCCCCGTCAACCCCGGCGTTTATGGATTCTCGGGACAAGCCCGAGAATGACGGAAGAAAAAGGCGTCGCAAGGATCGCGCGTGACCTGAGAACCGCCGTCGGCTAAGGCTCACGTCATGAGCGATACGCCCAAAAAAGGCTGGTTCCAGCGGCTGAGCCAAGGCCTGTCCCGGTCTTCGAAACAGATGACCGATCAGGTCGTCTCCACCTTCGTCAAGGAGCCCCTCTCCGAGGAGGCGCTGGAGCGGCTGGAGGAGCATCTGATCGAGAGCGATCTGGGCCCCGCCGCCTCGGCCCGCATCGTCGAGCGGTTCCGCGCCCTTCGCTTCGGCAAGACCTCCGACGAGCGCGAGGTCAAGGAGGCGCTGGCCGAGGCCGTCGCCGCCGAACTGACCCCGCGTCAGGCGACCTTCGATCCGCTGTCGGGGCCCAAGCCTTACGTCGTCCTGTTCGTCGGGGTGAACGGCTCGGGCAAGACGACGACGCTGGGCAAGATCGCCTCGGACCTGACGGGCAAGGGCGCCAAGGTGATGATCGTCGCCGGCGACACCTTCCGCGCCGCCGCCCGCGAACAGCTCAAGGTCTGGGCCGACCGTGCGGGCGCCCGTTTCGAGAGCCGCCGCGACGGCGCCGACGCCGCCGGCCTGGCCTTCGACGCCTTCGCCAAGGCCAAGGAAGAAGGCTTCGACGTCGTGCTGATCGACACGGCCGGGCGGCTGCAGAACAAGTCGACCCTGATGGACGAACTGCTGAAGATCGTGCGCGTGCTGAAGAAGGTCGATGCGGACGCCCCGCACGAGACCCTGCTGGTGCTGGACGCCACCGTCGGCCGCAACGCACTGGAGCAGGAAAAGATTTTCGGCCGCACCGCCTATGTCTCGGGCGTGGTGATGACCAAGCTGGACGGCACCGCGCGCGGCGGCGTCCTGGTGCCGGTGGCCCAGGCCTCGGACGCCCCGATCAAGCTGATCGGCGTCGGCGAGGGGGTCGAGGACCTGCAACCCTTCGACGCCCGCGCGTTTTCCCGATCCCTGGTCGGGCTTGAGGACTGATCCATGACTGAAGCGACCGAAACCAAGCGCCCGCAATGGATTCGTCAGGCCGTCGACTTCGGCGCCCTGGTCGCCTTCATGGCCGCCTATTTCATCACCCGCGACATGATCAAGGCGACCTGGGTTCTGGTCATCGCCTCGATGATCGCCCTGGCGGTGGGCTTCATCCTGGAGCGGCGCCTGGCGCCCATGCCGCTGATCACCGGCGGCTTCGCCCTGGTGTTCGGCGTCCTGACCATCGTCACCGACGACGACCTGTTCGTGAAGCTGAAGCTGACGGTGCAGAACGGCCTGCTGGCCGCCGTCCTGCTGGGCTCGCTGCCGCTGAAGAAATACCCGTTCAAGGCCCTGCTGGGCTCGGCCATCAAGGTGACGGACGAGGCCTGGCGCAAGCTGACCTTCCGCTACGGCCTCTACTTCCTGGCCGTCGCCATCGCCAATGAGGTGTTCCGCAGCCCGACCGCCGTCACCGCCATCTGGTCGGCCCTGAACCTGGGGACGCCCGATCCCAACGGCGTCTGGACGGCCTTCCGCGGCGTGCTGTGGATCGCGGCCTCCATCTTCGGCCTGTCGCAGGTGCCGCTGATCCTGAAGAACATGACCAAGGACGAGGAACGCGGCCCCGTCTCCCCCGACACGGGCCTCTAGGTTCAGAGCGTCTCGCTTCTCGCCGCCATCCGCGGGTCAGGCCTCGAGGATGACGGAGTGAGTGGGCGGGTCACGCACCCATTTCGGGCCTCAAGCAGCGCGAAGCGCGATAGGCCCCAGAATAAATGTCTTCAAACCGTCAGCGTTTGCGTCGTCAAAGCGTTAAGCCGGACTGTTAGCTGTCGCAGCATCATCCGGCCACGGCCGGTATCGGGCTGTTCGGGAACGAAGACGATGATCAAGTCGGGCAAGCAGGCGAAGATCAAGGGCGGGCTGGCGGAATCGCCCAGCCACCTCATGCACCGGGCGCTGCAGCTGGCGCTGGACATCTACGCCGAGGAAGCCGGGCCGGACGGCCTGACCCAGCGTCAGTTCGCCGTGCTGGAGGCCGTGGCCGCCCGTTCGGGCCTGACGCAGACCGACCTGGTCAAGGCCACCGGCATCGACCGCTCGACCCTGGCCGACCTGGTGGCGCGCATGACGACCAAGGGCCTGCTGGAACGCGAGCGTTCGACGCTGGACGCGCGCGCCAAGGCCGTGCGCCTGTCGCCCGCCGGCGAGGCCGCCCTGCTGACCGCCCGCCCGCGCGTCGAGGCCGCCGACAAGCGGATCATGGGCCTGCTGCCCAAGTCCAAGCGCGACAGCTTCCTGGACCTGTTGTGCAGCCTGTCCGACGCCGCCGACGCCGCCCCCGAGCAGGCCCGCGCCGAGATCAAGGCGGCGAAGAGGGCCGCCAAGGACGCCAAGAAGGCGGAGAAGGCCGCGCGCAAGGGCGACGCCAAGGCCGACGGACGCGGCAAGAAGAAGAAAAAGGGCGCGGCCGAAGCCGCTTCGGATCAACCGCAGACCGACGATGCAGCCGATGCCGTCGTGGTCCCGCTGAAAGGCGCAACTGAAGGCTGACCCCTTCCTATCCCGCCCGGCGTCAGCCGGGATGAGCGGGTATTGGGGGCTGTCGCCTAAACGCGAATGTCGAGCAGGGAGCCGGGGCGTTGCAGGCGCGATGTCGGCGTCGCCTGTTCGACTGGCGCAGAAACCGCTGCAACCGGACGCGCCGCCTCCTCGGACGCTGCCGGCGCCGCCAGCCCCATGGCCTGGCGGAAGAAGGCCGACTGGGCCGTTCTCAGGGCGTGGGCCGCACCGCCCGCCGGGGGCGGAAAGGCCGGCCGCTCGGACGAAATGGCGGACATGGCATGAGGATGCCCGCGCTTCGTCTAGATATGGTTAACACGCGATTCACCCTGTTTCGGGCGATCGCCTCAGCGCGCGGGGGCGCTCAGAGCGTCGGTCAGCGTCTTCAGGTCGGCGTCGGTCAGCACCGGCCCCGACGACTTGGCCACGATGGTTCCGAAGGCGTCGACGGCGAAGCTCTCCGGCACGCCCGACACGCCCAGGTCCAGCCCGGCCCGGCCTTCGCGGTCGACCAGCACCAGACGGTAGGGGTCGCCCAGCTCCTGCAGGAAGGCGTCGGTGGCGACCGGATCGTCCTTGTAGGCCACGCCGACCACCGCGACGCCCTGTTCCTTCAGCTTCATCAGCTGCGGATGCTCCAGACGGCACGGCGCACACCAGCTGGCGAAGACATTGACGATCATCGGCTTGCCCACGCCCGCCGTCTTCAGGTCCAGAAGGTCGTCGCTCGCCTTGCCGTCGACCAGAATGGGCAGGACCGTCGTTTCCGGGATCGGCTGGCCGACCAGGGCGTCGGGGCGATAGGTCGGGCCGGCGGCGGGATCGCCCGCCATCCGGTCCATCTGGGTCATCAGAAAGACCGCCAGGGCGACCAGGACCACGATGGGAAGAAGAGCCAGCCAGCGCTTCATTTGCGCGCGGCCTCCAGCCGGGCCAGCTCGCGCTTCCAGCGGCGGGCCGCGATCAGGGCGCGGGCCGACAGGGCGGCCAGGACCACGGCGCTGATCCCCCAGGCGGGCCAGACGAAGGCGCCGTAGGGGCTCATGTCCAGATCAAGCACGAGGAAACTCCATCAGGCTTCCAGCGCCGCGCGGGCGCGAAAGGTCAGAACGCGGCGGCGCCGCACCTCGGTGCGGATCGACGTCAGCCAGATCGCCCCGAAGAGCACCGCATAGGCCGCCATCATGGTCAGCAGCGCGGGCAGGAAGACCGGATCGACGCTGGTCCCGCCGGAGCGCAGCAGCGAGGCGGGCTGGTGCAGGGTGTTCCACCAGTCGACCGAAAACTTCACGATCGGCAGGTTGATCAGGCCGACCAGACCCAGCACCGCCGCCGCCCGCGCCGCCTTGGCCTCATCGTCGATCGAGGCGCGCAGGGCCATGTAGCCGAGGTAGAAGAGGAACAGCACCAGCACGCTGGTCAGGCGCGCGTCCCACACCCACCACGTCCCCCACATCGGCTGGCCCCACAGGGAGCCGGTGACGAGCGCCAACGCCGTGAAGGCCGCGCCCGGCACGGCGGCCGCCCGCGCCGCCGCATCGGCCAGCGGATGGCGGAACACCAGGGCGAAGAAGCTGGACACGCCCAGCGCCCCATAGGCCATCAGGCCCAGGCTGGCGGCCGGAACGTGGATGAACATGATGCGGACGGTGTCGCCCTGCTGATAATCGGCGGGCGCGGTGAAGCTGAACCAGGTCCCCGCCAGCAGCAGGCCGAGCGCGCAGATCCACAGCACCGGGACCAAGGGGCCGGTGAAGCGCATGAAGCGGTCGGGATTGGCGAGGCCGAACATGGTCCGCCGATTACGCGGCCCAGCGCCCCACGGCAAGCGGGCGCGGCGTCCGACCCTTTGTCGCGGCTCTTCTCTTTCTTTCCGTCATCCTCGGGCTTGTCCCGAGGACCCAGTGCGGAGCCATCCCTCGGTGAGCCGCTTTCACGCCTATGCTGGAACAGCCTGTCGTCCCGCATCGCCGGACCATGGGCCCTCGGGACAAGCCCGAGGGTGACGATGTTGGAGCCCTGCGCCTCTTAAAGGCTCAGGCCGTGCCGGGCCGCCAGGTCCTCCAGTCCGACCATCGGGCGCGGACCCCAGTGGCCGATGACCTCCGACGCCGCCAGCGAGCCCAGCGCCCCGGCCTGGGCCAGGCCGAGGCCGCGCGACAGGCCCAGCAGCACGCCTGCGGCGTACTGATCGCCGGCGCCGGTGGTGTCGACGACCTTCTCGACGGGATAGGCTTCGACCTCGACCCGCTCGGCTCCACGGAACAGCACCGAACCGGCGGCGCCGCGCGTTACGGCCGCCACCTCGACGATGCGGCCCAGGTGGGCGGCGCCGTAGTCGAAATTCTCGGTCTCGAACAGGGCGTGCAGCTCGGCCTCATTGGCCAGGACGATGTCCGCCGAGGTCTCGATGAACTCCAGCAGCTCGGCGCGCCAGCGATGCACGACGAAGCTGTCCGACAGGGTGATGGCGACCTTGCGGCCCGCCGCATGGGCGGCGGCGGCGGCGGCCTCGAAGGCGGCGCGGGCCGGAGCCGGATCGAACAGATAGCCTTCCAGATAGACGATGGCGCTGTCGCCGATGACGGCGGCGTCGACGTCCGCCGTGGTCAGCTGGTTGGCGGCGCCCAGGAAGGTGCACATGGTGCGCTGGCCGTCCGGCGTGACGTTGATCAGGCAACGGCCGGTGCCGAAACCCTTGCCGGCGCCGTCTTCCAGCGCGGGGGTGTCGAAGTGGACGCCGACGGCGCGGATGTCATGGCTGAAGACCTCGCCCAGCGTATCCTTGGCCACCTTGCCGATATAGGCCGCGCGGCCGCCGAACGAGCCGACGCCCGCCACGGTATTGCCCGCCGAACCGCCGGACGCCTCGACCCCCGCCGCCATGGCGTCATACAGGGCCGCGCTCTGATCCTCGTCGACCAGCTGCATCGAGCCGGGAACCAGGCCCTTGGCCTCCAGGAAGGCCGGTTCGCACGGCGCCAGGACGTCGACGATGGCGTTGCCCAGGGCGCAGACGTCGAAGCGGGCGTTTTGGGCGAAGGCGGGCAGGGCTTGGGTCATGCGCGCCCCATAGCGGGGCAGACGGCCGCGCGCCAGACTTCAGACCTTCGCCGCGAGTGAAAACCGGCCTAAAGCCGTCGGACCTGTTGCAGACGGCCCTCGTCGGGCCTTTCGGAGCCGCGCCATGACCGACGTCGCCGTCCTGACCCCCGATCCGGCCGACCCCACCTATTCGACCCTGTGGCCCAGCGTGCTGGACCGGCTGGGCGAGGCGCTGGCGACGGCGGGGATCACGGCCCGCCCCACCCCATGGACCGACCATGTGGAGAACGCCCGCGCCCTGATGGACTATCCGCTGGTCCTGCCCCTGCTGGTCTGGGGCTATCACCAGGATCACGACCGCTGGCTCCAGGCCTGCACGACCTGGGCCGAGGCGAGCGCGCCCCTGGCCAACCCGGCCGAGACCCTGCGCTGGAACTCCGACAAGCGCTACCTGGCGCGGCTGGCGGAGAAGGGCGTCGCCGTCCCGCAGACGATCTTCGCCGACCACGTCGACGCTGCGGTTCTGGAAGCCGCCTTCGCCGCGACCGGCGCCGAGGCCCTGATCGTCAAGCCGACCGTCTCGGGCGGCGCCTGGCGCACCCTGCGGGTGACGGCGGGCGATCCGCTGGACATGGCCCTGGCTGACGCCCCCGTCGGCGGCACGATGATCCAGCCCTACCTCAAGGCCATCGAGACGGAGGGCGAGACCTCCCTGCTCTATTTCGGCGGCGAGCTGAGCCATGTGGTGAACAAGCGCCCCGGCGCGGCGGGGGAGTTCCGCATCCAGACCCAGTACGGCGGCCGCTATCAGGCGCTGGACGTCGCGCCGCAGGGCGCGCTGGATCTGGCCGAACGCACCCTGGCCGCCATCGGCGAGGACCTGCTCTACGCCCGCATCGACATGACGCTGAACGCCGACGGCGACTGGGTGCTGATGGAGGCGGAACTGATCGAACCGGACTTCTACCTGGCCGCCGCGCCGGACGCCCGCGCCCGCTTCGGCCAGGCGGTGCGGGCCCGACTGGAGCGCTAGGCTCTCTTCTTTCGTCATCCTCCGGCGAGCGGAGCGAGACCGGGGGACCCAGCGGCACGCGTGAGCGCGAAAGACACCGAGGCGGCGCTTGCGAGAAGATCGCCTTCGGCGCCGCTGGGTCCCCCGGTCTACGACGCTTCACGGCTTGCCGGAGGATGACGAACGAGAAGAACCCTCACACCCCCATGAAGCTGGCGCGCGACGGGCACAGGTCGGAGATCACGCAGGCGCCGCATTTCGGTCGCTGCGCCAGGCAGGTATAGCGGCCGTGCAAAATCAGCCAGTGATGCGCCTTGGGCAGCCAGGCCTCGGGCACCACCTGGTGCAGTTGCGCCTCCACCTTGTCCGGCGTCGCCGCATTGGCCAGCCCCAGCCGATGCGAGACGCGGAAGACGTGGGTGTCCACCGCAATGGCCGGCTCTATCCCCAGTTCGTTCAGCACCACGCTGGCGGTCTTGCGCCCCACGCCGGGCAGGGCCTGCAGGTCGGCGCGGTTCAGCGGAACCTCGCCGCCGTGCTTCTCGACCAGCATCCGCGCGGCGGCGATGACGTTCTTCGCCTTGGTGCGATACAGGCCGATGGAGGCGATCAGGGGGATCAGCCCCTCCTCGCCCAGGGCCAGCATCTTCTGCGGCGTGTCGGCGATGGCGAACAGGGCCTTGGTCGCCTTGTTCACCCCCACGTCCGTCGCCTGGGCCGACAGGGCGACCGCCACCACCAGGGTGTAGGGATTGACGAAGTCCAGCTCGGTCTTCGGATCGGGCATGACGCCCGACAGACGGACGAAGATCTCCTCCACCCGATCCTCGTCGGGCGGCCAACGGATGATCGCCCCCACGGGCGCCGTCTTCGGCTGGCGCGAGCGCTTGCCTGGGGGCGGAGTCAGAGCGGCCTTCTGAACGGCCTTCTTCTGGCGGGAGGCGGATTTCAACGGAGCCATGCCTCCGCTTCGCCTTCCACGGGCGCGTCGTCAACGTCGCGCACGCGCCGCGCTGCGACAAAAAATCGCAGTCGCGCCTTGTATTCTGGACATCGCCGTCCATTTTACGCCCCGAAATCGAAGCGAACTGTCTCCTCCATGGCCCTCCCCGCCCCGCTCAAGAAGCGCCTGCCCCTGATCGTCGCCGGCGTGGTCGGCGTGGGCCTCATCGTCGGGGGGCTCGTCTGGTGGCAGGGCAAGCAGCGCTGGGAAGGCACCGACAACGCCTTCGTCCAGGCCGACACCGTGGCCGTCAGCCCGCGCATCGGCGGCGAGGTGGTCGAAGTCCTGGTCAAGGACAACCAGCGCGTCGAGGCGGGCCAGGTTCTGGTCCGACTGGATGATGCGGACGCCCGCGCCGCCCTGGCCCAGGCCGAAGCCAATCTGGCGGCCCTGACCGCCGCCGTGGCCAATGTCGACGCCCGCGCCCAGCAGGAGCAGGCGACCATCGCCGCCCGCGCCGCCGCCGTGACCCAGGCCCAGGCCCAGGCGAACCTGGCCCGCGCCGAGGTCGACCGCTACGGCAAGCTGGCCGATCAGGGCTGGGTGTCGCAGCAGCGCATCGAGACCCAGCGCGCCACGGCCGAGACCGCCCGCGCCTCGGTCGCCCAGGCCCAGGCCGACCTGACCGCCCAACAGCGCACCGCCGCCGTCCTCGGCTCGACGCGCGAACAGAGCGTGGCCGCCGTCGAACAGGCCCGCGCCCTGGTCGATCAGGCCAGGCTGACCCTGGACCGCACCCTGATCCGCGCCCCCGTGGCCGGCGTCGTCGGCGCGCGCGGCGTGCGCATCGGACAGGTGGTGCAGGCAGGCGGCCCGCTGATGTCGGTGGTGCCGCTGCAGGACGTCTATGTCGTCGCCAACTTCAAGGAGACCCAGGTCGGACGGATGCGGCTGGGACAGGAGGTCGAGATCAAGGCCGACGCCTTCCCCGGCCGGTCGCTGCACGGCCGCATCGACAGCTTCGCCCCGGCCACCGGCTCGGAATTCGCCCTGATCCCGGTCGAGAACGCCACCGGCAACTTCACCAAGATCACCCAGCGCGTGCCCGTTCGCATCGTCGTCCAGCGCGACGCCTCGGGCCGCCCCATCGTCCTGCGGCCCGGCCTGTCGGTCGAGGTCAAGGTCGACCTGAAGAGCCAGGGCGGCGCCGCCTTCGCCGAGGCCCATCCGGGCGAGACGGCCCTAGCTATGGCTCCCTCCTCAAGCCAGGCCCTGAGCGCGTCGCCGAGCTCGGCCCGGTGAGCGAGGCGGCGCCCCCGACCGCGGCGGCGCCCGCCGCCCAGCCCGGGATGAAACCGGCCGGGATGAAACCGGCCGAGATCAACTGGACCGCCCTGCTGCTCGGCTTCGCCGGCATGGTCATCGGCCAGTTCATGGCCATTCTCGACATCCAGATCGTCGCCGCCTCCCTGCCGCAGATTCAGGCGGGCGTCGGCGCCTCGGCCGATGAGATCAGCTGGATCCAGACCGCCTATCTGATCCCCGAGGTCGTGATGATCCCCCTGTCGGGCTATCTGTCGCGGCTGTGGGGGACGCGGATCGTCTTCATGGCCTCCTGCATCGGCTTCCTGATCATGAGCGTCATGGTCGGGCTGTCGTCGTCGATCGAGATGATGATCCTGTTCCGCGCCCTTCAGGGGTTCGTCGGCGGAGCCATGATCCCCACCGTCTTCGCCGTCGCCTTCACCGCCTTTCCGCCCGAGCGGCGCGTGACCGCCAGCGTCATCATGGGGCTGATCGTCACCCTGGCCCCGACCGTCGGCCCGACCCTGGGCGGCCATCTGACCGAGCAGTTGAGCTGGCACTGGCTGTTCTTCATCAACGTCTTCCCCGGCGTGATCGTCCTGTTCCTGGTCGGGCGCTACGCCCATTTCGACAAGGGCGACGCCAGCCTGGCTAAGGGGTTCGACTGGTGGGGCCTGGGCCTGATGGCCGCCTTCCTGATGAGCCTGCAGTTCGTGCTGGAGGAAGGCGCCAAGGAAAACTGGTTCGAGGACGACAACATCCTGCTGCTCAGCGTCATCGCCGCGATCTGCGGCCCGGCCTTTATCTGGCGCTCGCTGACCTACCGCAATCCGATCGTGGAGCTGCGCGCCTTCGGCAACCGCAACTTCGTGGTGGGGGTGCTGATGACCTTCATCGTCGGCGCGGCCCTGTTCGGCGGCACCTTCCTGTTGCCGCTGTTTCTCGGCCGGGTGCGCGAGTATTCCGCGGCCGAGGTCGGCACCACCATGATCGTCTCGGGCCTTGCCATGTTCGCCACCGCCCCCTTCGCCGGGCGGCTGGTGCGGCTGGTCGACGCCCGCATCCTGATGTTCGTCGGCTTCATCCTGGCGGCCTGGGGCATGTGGGACGCCCGCCTGGTCACCGACGAATGGGGATTCTGGGAGTTCGCCGGCGTCCAGGCCATGCGCGGCTGCGGCGTCATGATCGCCATGATCGCCTCGCAGCAGGTGACCATGGCCACCCTGCCGCCGCACATGGTCAAGAACGCCTCGGGCCTGGTCAACCTGGCCCGCAACGTCGGCGGCGCCTTCGGCCTGGCCACGCTGAACACCGCCCTGACCCACAACACCGCCCTGCACATGGTCGAACTGACCAGCGCCATCGACCAGACCCATCAGGGGATGCGCGCCATGATCGCCGGCCTGACCGAGCGCTTCTCGGGCTCGATCGACCCCCAGGCCTCCGCGATGAAGGCCGTGTACGGCCTGTTGCAGAAGCAGGCGACGACGATGGCCTTCGGCGACGCCTTCGCCCTGCTGGCCGTCGGCTGCGCCTGCGCGGCCTTCCTGACCCTGTTGTCCCAACCGGTGAAGAGCGTCCCTTCGCCCGAAGCCTTCGAGATTCACTGATGCCCCGCGCCCTCGGCCAGATCGACGAATACAAGAGCCGCGCCATCCTGCGCGCCGCCGCCGAACTGTTCAGGGAGAAGGGAGCCAAGGTCTCCATGGCCGAGGTCGCGCGGCGCGCCGGCGTGTCCAAACAGACCCTCTACAACCGCTACCCGACCAAGACGGCCATCGCCCGCGACCTGGCGGCGCAACGCTCCGAGGAGACCGTCGCCCCGCTCGCCTCGAATCTGGATGTCGAGACCGCCCTGGCGGCCCTGGCCGAGACCCTGATCCGTCGCGTCTGCATCGAGGGCCGCGGCGTCGCCCTGCGCGGCATGGCCCTGGCCTCGCCCGAGGCCCCCGAGCTGGCGCGCGCCGTCTATGACGCCGGTCCCGGTCAGAACCTGCGCCGCCTGGCCGTCTGGCTGGAGGAGCAGGACCGCCTGGGCCGCCTGTCCGCGCCCGATCCCGTCGCCGCCGCCGAGATGTTCACCGGCATGGTCCTGGGCCACGGCCACCTGCGCTCGGTCCTGGGCCTGCCCCATCCCGCGATCGACGACATCCCCGCCCGCGCCCGCGAGGCCGCCCGGCGTTTCGTGCGCGCCTTCGCGCCGGAATAGACGCGCGCCCAAGTTGGCCCTGGAGGCGGATCAGCGTAAAGCCGCCCCCCAATCCCCTCACCTTCCGTCCGCCGGAGCTTTTCCATGCTGATCCACCTGTCGTCCTGGCCCGAGATCGACGCGCGCCTGAAGTCCGGCGCCCTGCTGTCCAAGACGGTGATCGTGCCGATCGGCTCGAACGAGCAGCATGGACCGACGGGCCTGCTGGGCACCGACTGGCTGTGCCCCGAGATCATCGCCCACGCAGCGGAGAAGGGCGACGACAGCCTGGTGGTCACGCCGACCTTCAACATCGGCATGGCCCAGCACCACCTGGCCTTCCCCGGCACCATCACCCTGCGCCCCTCGACCTTCATGGCGGCGATCGCCGACTGGGTGTCGTCGCTGACGCGCCACGGCTTCGAGCGCATCTATTTCTTGAACGGCCACGGCGGCAACGTCGCCACCATCGAGGCCGCCTTCGCCGATATCTACGCCGACTGGTCCTTCACGCCCGAGCCCTGGGCCGAGCGTCCGCCCTTCGTGCTGAAGCTGCGCAACTGGTGGGATCTGCCGGGCGTGCAGAAGCTGTGCGAGGACATCTTCCCGACGGGCCACGGCAGCCACGCCACCCCGTCCGAGATCGCCGTGACCCAGGCCGGCTATCCCGACCGGATCAAGACCGCCGACTATGAGCCGAAGATCGCCCCCTTCGGTCCGATCCGCGACGCCAACGACTATCGCGCCCGCTTCCCCGACGGCCGCATCGGCTCGGACCCGGCCCAGGCCACCCCGGAAAAGGGCCAGCGCATCATCGACGCCGCCGTTCCGGCCCTGATCCGCGACCTGACCGACTTCGCGCAAGAAGTCTTGCCGGTCGCCTGAAACCAGCCCAGGGTCTGCATATGAGCCCCATGCAGAAGACGGCCCGCAGCGCCCTGCGCAACGCCCAGGCCGGTCAGGAACTGGCCCAGGCCTCGGCCGCCGTCATCTCGCGCCGGTTCGAGATCATGGGCGAGGCTCTGGCCGATCCCCTGCGCGCCGACCACGCCGAACTGAGCCGCATGGGCGCGGAGAAGGTCGAGGCCATGACGGCCTCGGCCGGGGCCGCCTGCGCCGGCGCGCTGGACCTGGCCGAACGCGCCGGGCGTCTGGCCGCGCGCGAGGGGGCAGAGGCCGCCGACTGCCTAACCAAACTGGCCCGCGCCGACACGCCCTTCGCCTTCGCCGCCGCCCAGACGGACTGGGCCATGGGCGCCTGGAGCCGGGCGATGCACGACGGCTGGTCCTTCTACGGCGCGGCGCTGAAGGCGCAGGGGCGCGCCCTGGCCCCCGTCCACGCCACGGCCACGGCCAATGCGCGACGCCTGAAGCGCTGACCTCGCGCGGGCGTGATGGAACGCCCGGCGCTGTCGCCGGATTGCCTTTGCATCCATGCGGAGGAGATCACCATGGCCGAGAAAGACCCCAAAGACCCCCACCCCGGCATGATGGGCGACGGCACCGAGGAGCAGAACCTCAACCAGCCCGGCGACCCCTCCAAGCGGATCACCGAGGAAGAGGTCGACGAAGCCTTCACCAAGGATCCCAAGCTAGTCCCGAAGGAATAGGGCTCTAGCGTCCCTTCTGCCCTTACGCCGTGCGGATGACCCCGCCCCTGGCCTCGACCGGCCAGGGCGTCAGCTTGCCGCCCGCGCAAGGTCCGGCGACGCAGGCGCCCGACAGGGGCTCGAACGCCGCCCCGTGCCAACCGCACAGGATCAGAGACCCGTCCGGCGTCAGATAGCGGTCCAGCTCCACCGCAATGGGAAACCCCGCGTGCGGACAGCGATCCACCCAGCCCGCGACCTGACCGTCCTTCTTCACCACGAAGCCGTGGAAGAAGGCTTCGCCGATCTGCAGCACGAAGCCGCGCGATCCGGGATCGGCGATGTCCGCCTCCAGACACAGGGCCACGTTCGGCGGCGTCTTCCAGACCCGCTTGCGCTCGGCGGAAGGCTGATCCGTCATCCCCACACCCGCTCATCCCCGCGAAGGCGGGGACCCAGTGCTTTGGCTCTAGGGCGCTTGCATTGAATGATCATGATCACAGGTCAGAGATGCGGCTCGCCTCCGCGGGGATGAGCGGAAATGACGTGTATTATTCGCGCTCGGGCTTCAACGGACGGCTCATCAGGCTCTCGATCGCCTGATCCACCGTCAGTTCGCCCGCCAGCACCGCCGCCGTCGCCTCGCAGATCGGAGTGTCGACGCCCAGCTTGCGGGTCAGTTCGCGCACGGCCGGCGCGCTCTCATAGCCCTCGGCCACCGAGCGCTTGCCTTCCAGCGCCTGCTCGACGCTCAAGCCCTGGCCCAAAGCCAGCCCCAGGCTCATGTTGCGCGACTGCGGGCTGGAGCAGGTCAGCACCAGATCGCCCAGGCCGCACAGGCCCGCCACCGTCTCGGCCTTGCCGCCCAGGGCCGTGGCCACGCGGACGATTTCGGCGAAGCCGCGGGTGATGACGGCGGCGTGGGCGCTGCGGCCCAGCTCGCGGCCCTCGACGATGCCGCAGGCGATGGCCAGGACGTTCTTCAGCGCCCCGCCCGTCTCGGCCCCGATCAGGTCGTCGGCGTAGTAGGGCCGGAAGACCGGCCCCGACAGGGCGCCCGCCAGGGCCTCGGCCATCGCCGCGTCGGCGCAGGCCAGGGTCACGGCGCTGGGCAGGCCGCGCGCCACCTCGGCGGCGAAGCTCGGCCCCGACAGCACGGCGGCCGTGGCCGAGGGAATCGTCTCGGCCAGCACGTCGGTCATCAGCTTCAGCGAACCGCGCTCGATGCCCTTGGAGCACAGGATGATCGGCAGGCCCGGCCGGGCGTAGGGCGCGAAGGCCTGCAACGTCGCCCGCATGTGCTGGGCGGGCGGCACGGCCAGGATCAGGTCGCAGTCGGCCAGATCAGCCAGGTCCGAGGTGACGTTGATGGCCGAATCCAGCTCGACCCCCGGCAGGAAGGCGTCGTTCATCCGGCGCGCGCGGATGCTCTCGATCACCTCGGGCTCGCGCGCCTGCAGGACGACGGCCAGACCCGCCGCCGCCGCGCTCTGCGCTAGGGCCGTGCCCCAGGCGCCGCCGCCAATTACGCCTGCCGTATGGAATTCCATGTCTTCTCCGGTCCCCCGACCCCCGCCGAGAGCCAGGCCGCTTTAAGCCTTGGCGCCCTTGCGGCCCGTTTTCTTGTGCACAGGATCAACGCTGGCGCGCGTCTCGTCCAGAGGCCATCGCGGCCGGGCGGCGACATCGATGTCCGACGTCAGCCCTTTTTCCAGCCGCTCGGCCCCCGCCAGGGCGATCATCGCCGCGTTATCGGTGCAATAGGCCATCGGCGGCGCCAGGAAGGCGAAGCCGTGCTTCGTCGCCAGATCCTCCAGCGTCCGCCGGATCGTCTTGTTGGCGGCGACCCCGCCCGCCACCACAAAGAGTCTTTCTTTTGGCCCTATCGCCTCGCCCACGGGGCTCGGCTGCTTGAGGGCGCCGTCAGCGAGTTCGGGATGCGCCTCGGCGTAAGCCTTCATCGCCCGTTCGGAGCGTTCGGCCAGCTGGCGCGCGATGGCCTTCTGCACCGCATCGGCCAGATCAGCCCGATCCTGCTCCGTCTCGCAGGTCTGAGCCAGACGCGACGCCGCCGTCTTCAGCCCCGAGAAGGAGAAGTCGCAGTCCTTCCGCCCCAGCAGCGCCCTCGGCAGCTCGAACCGCGCCCCGTCGCCTGACGCCGCCAGCTTCTCCAGCGCCGGTCCGCCCGGATAGCCCAGCCCCAGGGCCTTGGCGATCTTGTCGAAGGCCTCGCCCGCCGCGTCGTCGATGGTCGTGCCCAGCCGGCTCATGTCGCCGATGCCGCGCACCTCCAGCAGCTGGCAGTGCCCGCCCGACACCAGCAGCAGCAGGAAGGGATAGGTCGTCTCCGCCCCCAGCCGCGCCGACACCGCATGGCCTTCCAGATGGTTGACGGCGATCAGCGGCAGCCCCCGCGCCAGCGCCGCCGCCTTGCCGTAGGACAGGCCCACCATGACCCCGCCGACCAGGCCCGGCCCCGCCGTCGCCGCCACGCCGTCCAGCGCGCTCCAGTCCAGCCCGGCCTCGGCCATGGCCCGGCGCGTCACGCCGTCGATCATCTCCACATGGCTGCGGGCGGCGATTTCCGGCACCACCCCGCCATAGGCCGCATGGTCGTCGATCTGGCTGTGGATGACGCTGGACAGCACCTCGGCGCCCGCCGCCGACAGCCGCACCACCGAGGCGGCGGTCTCGTCGCAGCTGGTCTCGAGCCCCAGCACGGTCAAACCGTCCGACCCGCGTTCGGTTGCCCCGTCCGTCGCCCTGCTATAGTCCGCGTCCATCTTCATTGGGCGGAGTTAGCGACCCGCCCCCTCTTTCGCAACGGCGACCCGACTTGACTGAACCCCTTCTGCGCATCGGTACGCGGCGTTCGCGCCTGGCCCTGGCCCAGTCCGGCATGATGCAGCGCGCGATCGGCCGCGCCCTGGGCGTGCCCGACGCCGAGGTCGAAACCCTTGTTCCTCTGGTCGAGATCGTCACCACCGGCGACCGCATCCAGGACCGCCGCCTGCTGGAAGTCGGCGGCAAGGCCCTGTTCACCAAGGAGATCGAGGAAGCCCTGCTGGACGGCCGCGTTGACGTCGCCGTCCATTCGATGAAGGACGTCCCCGCCGAACAGCCGCCCGGCTTGGCCATCGCCGCCGTGCCCGAGCGCGAGGACCCCCGCGACGCCTTCATCAGCGAGCATTACGCCACCTTCGCCGACCTGCCCCAGGGCGCCCGCTTCGGCACCGCTTCGCTGCGGCGTCAGGCCCAGGCCCTGGCCCTGCGCCCCGACCTGAACATCGACATGCTGCGCGGCAACGTCGACACCCGTCTGAAGCGACTGCGCGACGGCGACTTCGACGCCATCCTGCTGGCCTGTTCGGGCCTCAACCGCCTCGGTCTCGGCGAAGTCATCCGCCAGCGCCTGCCGCTGGACGCCTTCCTGCCCGCGCCGGGCCAGGGCGCCCTGGCCCTGCAGACGCGCGAGGGCGACGTCGACGCCGCCTGGACCCGCGCCCTGAACCACGCCCCCACCGCCCTCGCCGTCGCCGCCGAGCGCGGGGCCATGGCGGCGCTGGAAGGCTCCTGCCGCACCGCCATCGGCGCCTACGCCCACATTGAGGGCGATCGCCTGCACCTCAGCACCGAAATGCTCAGCCCTGACGGGTCGGGCCGCTGGACCCGCTCGGGCGACATCCCCGCAGACGCCGATGCCGCCGGCGCCCGCGCCTTGGGCCTCGACCTCGGCGGTCAGGTCCAGGCCGTCGCCGGCGACCAGAAGATCGCGCTCTAGGGCCATGACGCCGATCCGCCGCGTCTGGGTCACGCGCGCCGAGCCGGGCGCCGCCCGCACGGCGGACCGGCTGACGGCGCTGGGCTTCACCCCGCTCGTCGCGCCCCTGTTGACGCTGGCGCCCCTGCCCGGCGCCCTCGACGCCGCCCCTTCGCCCGACGCCGTCGCCGTCCTCGCCCTAACCAGCCCCAACGGCGTCGAAGCCTTCGCCCCACTGATCCCGCGCTTTCGCGACCACCCCGTCTTCGCCGTCGGCGACGCCACGGCCGAGGTCGCCCGCGCGGCGGGCTTCGCTGACGTGTGCTCAGCCTCCGGCGACATTCACGCCCTGGCCCGCCTGATCGCCGCCGAAGCCCCGCCCGGCCCCCTGCTGGCCCCCGGCGCGCGCGAACCGGCGGGCGACCTGCCCGCCCTCCTGCCCGACCGCCCGGTCCAGCGCCTGCCCGTCTACGCCGCCGTCGAGACCCACGCGCCCGCGCCCGAACCCTTTGACGCCATCATGCTCCACTCGCCCCGCGCCGCCCGGGCGCTGGCCGCCGATCTGCCGCGCGCCGCCTCCTCCGGCCGCATCGCCATCTGCATCTCCGAAGCCGCCGCCACGCCCCTGCATTCGTTCGATTTCGCCGAAATCCGCATCGCCGCCGCCCCCGATGAACCGGCGATGCTATCGGCTCTTGGCAAGCCCGCCGCGCCCGTATAAAGAGCCCTCCTCGCTCGCTCGCGCCTTTTCGCGTGAACGACGCCGGAGCCGCTTTAGCTCAGCTGGTAGAGCACCTCATTCGTAATGAGGGGGTCAGGTGTTCGAGTCACCTAAGCGGCACCACCTTTCCTGAGCACCGTTAGCTTTGACACCCGGCCGGGATCAGCCGGAAGGCGCTTCCGCTTGGGAGTTGCGTGGGTTCCCAGTGGGGAGGCTTTTTAACCGATCCTGACTCAACGCGGCGGTGGGCAAGTTCGGCTATCGGATCGCAAGTCATCTGGCTCAGAAGTTAGCTGCCGAATTGCATTGTCTCATAAAGCTGCGCTCTGCCGCCAGATAACGGGTCTACCGGGCCCTGACGGCGGGATCAAAACTTACGCCTTATGATCCAGGGTGGGGCATGGGGACGGTGCTGCATGAGGCACTCGGAGTGTCGTCGCGCAAAAATCCATATCGGAAAAATCTGGTCTGCCGGTACGGTCTAGCTTCCGGTTGCTTGTTTAAGCTGAACGATAGTAGCCTTCACGACAAAAGCGCGAGGGGCTCGTGAAGATTAATCTCGTTAAAGATGAAGCAGCTCAGACAGACGCTTTCGGCGGTCACGGCTGGGTCGCGACAACTCTCGTCGGGCTTTTGAGGGATACTGAGGACGTACGGTTTGTGGGCCTTCTGGGCCCTTGGGGCAGTGGGAAGAGTACAGTAGTTAGATTGGCAGAGGATGAGCTGCGGGCATCTTCCAGCAAGCCTGAAAATGTTGTCTTCACCTACGATGCTTGGCTTCACCAAAGCGATCCGCCGAGGCGCGCCTTCATCGAGGCTTTCATCGCATACCTAGTTGAACGCGGGATATCCACCGAAGACGAGTGGCAAGCGGAGCTTGATGAGGTTCAGCGACGGGTTGAGACGCATACAGTTGAAAGCACGCCAAGGCTGACACCATGGGGTACTGGCATCATCATGTCGCTGTTGCTGCTCCCGGTCGGGGTGCGTCTGACTTCAGGCCACTGGATCGCCGCCTGCGTCGGATGGTTCTTGGTTGCTTTCCCTTTCCTGATCGCCGTCGCGAATTGGTGGGCCTGGCGACGCCAACTAAACCCTCTCAAGAAGAGCTTCTACAAGTGGGAGAATTTCAAGGCCCATAAAGACAGCAGGAAGGGCAAGAGTGTACTTTCAGCCTTCGTAAACCGATCGGTGGATAAGACAACAAATCGTATAGTTAAGACACCAGAGCCGACATCTATAGAGTTCAGAGCTGCTTTCTTTAAAATAATGGATCGGGTGTCATCACCCGATATCAGATTTATATTTGTTCTCGACAACTTAGACCGTATTTCCGAGGACGACGCGCTTACCATTTGGTCGACTTTCCGATCGCTGTTCGCACATTCCGAGGCGTCCAGTTCGCCGAAGCGATCGTTCAAGGTGGTGATACCTCTCGACTTCTCGTCTCTTCATAAGCTCTACGCAAAAGACAAGAAACCAGATGAAGAGGTAATTGACCGCGTTCAGTCTCTTCTCGATAAATCTTTCGATGCGGTGCTCAGGGTTGGCCCTCCGATTGCTTCTGACTGGCATGCGTATTTGGAACAAAAACTGAGATATGCTGTCGATGGTATATCCGATAGGGACGTATATGTTGCGAGATCTATTTATCAGTCAGGAATAAAATCTCGCAATAGGGGGAGCATTGTCACGCCTCGTGAGATAAATGCCTATGTGAACGCCGCTTGTATTCTGCTTATGCAGCGAGGTCAGACCGTCTCGTTCGCCTCGATCTGCTACTACGCCTGCTTCACCAATCGAGGGAACGTTTTCGATATCGACGACGTGCTGGCGGCGACTCCGAAAGGGGGGGCTGTGGCAAGTCGGCTAGATCCGGACTGGCGAAGAGATGTGGCGGCTATTCATTTTGGTGTCCCGAGTGATCGAGCGCTGCAGCTGCTTCTTCGGGAACGTGTGTCTGCTGCTGTAGGTGATGGGCTCGCCGACCAGTTCGCAGAGCTGGAACATATTCGCGGTTTCGATGTGGTCCTTGAACAGCTGATCAATGACGATGAAGAGTTAAAGCTACCTAGGTTCTATGCAAATCTGAGCGCTCTCCTCTCCGACGCTGGCGTATCTGGTGCGGCGAGGGATGCTGTCATGAACCGTATCCAAGCGGCAGCAGCCGAGTTCGGCCGTTGGGACACTCTCGACGACTTGACGGCCATTGGTCTGGCGAAAATCGCAAAGGCGGCAGAGCCTAAAACTATCGCTGGAATGCTCCATAGTCTCGCTTTGGATGACAGTCTCGAGAGCATTGCGCCGTCGGTCTGGGTGCATAACGTCGCTGCGATTGTGACGGCCAACCCTGGCGGCGCCCCAGCCTCGATCAGGGTGCCTCTCAATGCGGCCTTCTTCGTCTCCTGCGTCCGGGCGGCGATTGTTGCTGGCATTTCCGAGTTTGCCCAACGGTTCGCGTCCAAGGCGACAGCGGACGAAGTGGGAGCAGCTTTGGGCCAATGGGCCGAGGAAGAAGGCTTCTCTCAAGACGCAAAGGCTGTGGTTGAGACCCTGATCCAGGCGAAGGGGCCGCCAAGTTGGAACGAACTGATTACGGCCGCTAAGACAACTGTGCGTGGTACCGACAGGACCAAAGCTCTCAACGCGCTGAGTGTCATTATGGCGATCCGATCTGTCGTCGACGACGAAATGGCTGAGCTCGGCCTTGAGGGTCAACTATCCTACTGGTTCAATCTGGTTTGGCAGGATGAGGATCCCAATGAGTTAGCGACTATCTTCGCGGCGATCCTCTCGTGGTGGTCTGCTCTTCCAGTGAATAGCCATCGTGAGAACAGCGATGGGTACGATATTCTTACCGACCTCGACAACATTACTAAGAATGAGGCAGAGCTTCTGTTGAGAGTGCTCGCAAAGGTCATAGAGACACGCCCCGCGCTGATGGTCAGAAGTCTTGTTGAACTCGCACGAGCTCACCCTAACTCGCGTCGCCTCGCTCTTAAGGCGGTGCGCGATGCGTTCGTCGATGAAACAGCTGACCGCATCTTTGTGAAAGACACCGTGGCTCAGGTAGAATTTTTACTTGGTGAAGGCAGGCAGGACGGACGCGATATCGTTTCCCACGCTTCAGCTTTCGACAAGTTCTGGGACCATGCAAAACGCGACCTTAGCCCGGAGATATTTGCGCGGTTAGTCTACCGGGTATCGCCCGAGCGGATCACTCACATTGCTGAGGATGAGATCGGCAGCAACTGCCGGAGCTATACCGCCGAAGAATGGTCTGGGTACCTCGCCGAAAATGACACGACTATTCAAGCTGTGGCTCGGTTGGGCCTATTAGGCAAGCAGGTCGATCTTGGACCAAACTTCTTGGACGGCGTCACAGACCTCCTTCGTAAGATCGTTGACGGTTCATTGCCAACAATTGACTACGATATAGAGTGGTTGGGCTTGCTCGATAACGCCGACCAAGATGGTGTTAAGCAGCTAGCTCAAGAATTTTATGAACGCCTTCTATCAGCTGATAATATCTCTAGAGCGCGTGTGGTCTCGCAGATTTCCGACGATTTCTGGAAACAAAAGACAATCCTAAAGTCAGCGGATCGCTTTACACGCACACTGATCATTCCACTCGCCGCAAGCACTGACGGAACTCATCTAGCGCTTTTGGCAGAGGGGCGTGACCAGCTAGCGTCCCTCGTGCGTAAGGCGCGGAAACCGATCAGGCGAGAGGTTGGGCAATTGGTTCGCGGGCAGGCGGTCAACGGCCTAATTGAGGCGGAAGTGGCGGACCAATTAGTGAACGCTTGGAACGCGGACTAGTAGCTGGCATCGGGCGGTTGCCGATACACACTGCGGACAAGCCGTCGCCGCATGTTCTACATCGGCGGTCATCGATTGCTAGATCCGCTCAACCAGCCGCCGTTGAAATTCGAAGGACTATTCCCACTGCGGGGTAATCCCTCCGTCTCCCCGAGCGGTGGCAACTCATGCTGGCTTCTGCTACACAAGTGATCCACGCAGGGTGCATTTGGCATCTAGTAAGTGGTTGATTTATCTACCTTGAATGGGCCTCCCCTCGGCTCCACCGGGTAGCCGGAGCGCGGCAGAGACTCCAAAGTCGATAGCCCGATCAATGCCCACTCTCCGCTCTGGCAACAAGGTGCGCTGCTGACCCAGCTTCTCCTGTTCACCTGGCAAGCCAAATGATCAGTCGATCTCTTCAGCTGCATCTTCGCCAGGAGTAACAAGCGCGACTGGCGTCGTACCCAGTGCCTGCGCCAATTCGTAGAGGCTCAAGACAGTCAGATTGCGCTGCCCTGTTTCCACCTGACTGATATAGCGCTGATCAAAGTCGCAACGGTTTGACAGCTCTTCCTGAGTGAGCCCCTTCGCCACTCTGAGCCGCCGCACATTCCAGCCAATCACCGCTCTTATGTCCATGCGCTATGCGTTGACAGCGCTACGCAGCCAAGTTTATTCCATTAAGTGAATATGCCTTGGAGGGTCGTCTTTAGCCTTTCAGGAATTGCAGTCGTCTGCGCGGGGGAAACGCATTCAACGACACAATCAGATGCAGCGCCGAGCGCAAATCTCGGCATCTTATATGATGTGCAATCCTGGCGCATCTCACACATGACAATGAGAAAACACCAGATGAATACCAACACCAAACGCATGGTGCTTGCCGCTATTGCAGCTTTCTACGTCGTTGTCGGCGGCCTATTTCTACAGGCCTACATCCCGGTGCAACGCTTCAATGCCAGTGTCGAAGGGCCATCTCTATCTGGCAACCAGAAGGCTTTTGAACAACAGATGAGTGACGCCCTGAGCTATCCTGACAACCAAGCGAAGGTCCGCCGATATGGCTCTATTCTTCTATGGGGCAGCTTGGCTCTAGGCGCTGGTGGTGGCGTCCTCTTCCTGACCCGCGGCCGTAATTCTCAACCTGCTCAAACGAGTGGCCAATGAGAGCCGTAGTAGCGACTGCCCTTGCCGTTGGCGTTCTGGCCATCAGCGGTTGCGCCTCTGCTCCGGCACGCACTCCCGGCACCTATGTCAGCCAAAGCGAGCCGGTGTATCTGATCACCGAGGCTCAGGCTGATCGGATTCTCGTGGACGCCATGAACGTCGAGTTCGGTAGCGGTCCTATCGTACGCGTCGAACACCCGAACAAGGGCTATCAGGCCACCATCAAGTTCCTGTTCGACAGCCACCAAATCGTCGCCACCATGGTTCCGTCCAGGAGCCGCTCTGGTGATGGCTCTGTGCAGGGCGGCTACTACTTCAACGTCACGCACAGCGGGACTATGCCCCTATCGGGCATGTCGCGTTCCAAGCGTTTGAGGGAACGCCTTACTGAGGCCGCCACGGCTCTGTCGCCAAGCGTCCCTGCGGCAAGGTAAGCGGTCGGGCCGATCTGCATGAAGGCTGCCTCGCCCTTCCTCCGTCTGCGAGGCCGGGAAGTCGTAGCCCTTCATCGACTTTGAGCCCGTTCACTGCGCCCGCCTGAGGGCACTTCAAATCTCAACATCACCGACCCCCGTGGCCACGCGCTGCGGGGGTTTTTCTATACCCCGAAAGGCTATCCAGACCATGCTTTCACTCACCGACCGCGATGCCGTAACGGCCGCGCTCACAGACCCTGCCCTCGATCCCGAGCTACGCGCCCTCATCGGCCTTAGGGTCTGGCAGGTGGACACCGATCGCAGGCGTCCCCTCAAGGACATCCTGCAGATCGTCGTCGTCCAGCCCGGCGATCCGGCCGAGGTCATCCATGACGCCGTCGGCTATCCGATCTGCTGGGACCAGGCCGAGCAGCCCGGCTGGGAGTGGTTCAACGACCACGGCTCATGGTTCGAGCTGGCCTACGTCCTGACCGACGACTTCGGGATGCTGGTTTTCGTGCCGGACCATCCCGAGACGAACGACACCCTCCGCTTCAACTGCCTTGGCGTCGCTGATCGACCAACGGCCGCCGACAAGACCTGAACCACCACCGCCGACAGGCGACCAACAATCTATCCGACCCGAGCTCTCCGGCACTTCGCCCGAGGGCTTTTTTCATGCCTGAAGGACACCTTCCCTATGCTCTGCCTAAACACCCTTGCCGAGGTGGCGAGCGCCCTGAGCGATCCCGACCTTGATCCCGACCTGCGTCGTCTGCTGGCCCTTCGGTGCTGGCGCTTCTACGGCCATCCCGCACACCATCCCGACACCCGTCTGATCGTCATCCACGGCGGCGACACGCCGGACGTCATCAACACCGCCCTTGGATTCGCCTTCACCGGCGACGGTGCGGACGACCTTCCTTTAGATTGGGTGAAAGACCACGGCTTCTGGTTCGAGGTCGTCATCACCCCTCCCTTCGGCCCGCCCGTCCGGCTGTTCGTAGAGAATGGCCCAGGCAGCGAACTGGGCGTTCACTACAGATGCCTTGCCTACTTCTGGGCCGAGGAGGCTTGCGGCTGATGGTGAAGAAGCTGCTCGCCTTCCTCATCCTCGGCATGGCCTTGGCGCTGGTTCGCACCCTGCTGATGGTGCTGACCGTCGTCCTGTTGCTGGCGCTGGTCCACGCCTTTGTCACGCGGCCTCGGGAGACGATGGTGTTTATCGCCACCCTCAGCTTCTCCGCCCTAGCCGTGGCCCAGCCACTCGCCTTCATCACTGGCGCTGTCGTCGTGGCCGTGGCGGTGATCGTGGTGGGACGAAAGCGGAGGACGCAGCACAGGAGGCGCCTCTGCACTGACAGCTAAGCAGATTGGAGGCGATGCCCGCTCGAACGAATGGCTCGCTTCCTTTCAGTCTCAAGGCGACGCGATCAGATCACGGACGATTTCGGCACGCTCGGCGGAACCCGAAGGTCTTTGCCCGAGATCTTTGCTTTGGGCGGTTCTGCTTGCATGGGCGGGGGCATTCGGAACTTGGTCAGTATTTCAAGGGCCTCTTCTGCAACCCTCACAAACTCCTCACCCTGCGGCGTCAGTCGCAAAGGAGCGCTGTCTGTCCATACCAATGCCCTACGACTCCAATGCTCCAGACTTTGGATTTGCTTGGTCACAGCGCCTTGGGTGAGGCCCAGTTCCTTGGCAGCGAGCGACCTGTTCTTCAGGCGCACGACAGCCAGAAATGTAACCAACCACGCCAGCCGCAGATCACCTAGATGCAAGCTACGCCGAGGGTGATTCGCACGGTTTTTCCTCACCGGTTCGCTCCAAATCGACTTGGGCCACACCCTAAATCGATATTCTCTAAAGGAATAGTCCTAGCTGCGATAACGCTAATTAGGACATTTCCCAGATGGAATAATAGAAGTATAAATAGCTGTTTTCAGAAGGATTTTTTGGTGCTTCGATCCGGTCATCGGCCTGAGGGACGACACCGGAAACGCCGCACCGAACAGCGGCAGGAAGGCGTCTGAACCCAGGTCGATCCCTTCAACACCATGAGGATCAAAACGTGGTTCTTCGTCCTAAACCCAAAGCCGCTCCGGCCGAGTTACGCGTTCCGCCGCCCCCACCGTCTATGCCGCCGAAAGAGGCAAAGAGGGAAACCGCATCGCTCGGAGCAACACCCCCCTTTCCCCCTTTGAAAACGCCGATGGCCAGCAGCGCCGTCGCCATAGCCGTCACGCATCCCGAGGCGGTCGTCAAAGTTAAGCCGGTCGTACAGATCGTGATCGGCGAGGAGCACCTGGCCATCCATGAGGCTGAACGCCTCCTAGCCGAAACGGGGCTTTACTACGTGTCAGCGGGCTATCTTGCCCGACTGGTTCCAACCCAAGGCTCAATGCAGTGCGAGGAGGTCAATCAGCAAACCCTGTATGTCGTCCTGTCCGCAATGATCGAATGGCACCGTCAGAACCGCAACGGAGAGTGGGAGGTCTGCAATCCTCCCCAGCATCTGATCAGCACCCTGCTGTTCAATCGGGACCGCAAGCACCTACAGACCCTGACAGGTATTGCGCACCAACCCTATTTCGACGCCAACGAGCAGTTGGTTATTACACCCGGATTCAACCCCGGGACTGGGATTTACGCCTGCTTCGGCTCCAATGATTACCCGATCATTGCGTCGTCAATGGACGACGCTCGGAACAGTCTCATGATGTTGAAGGCGGAACTGGCAGAGTTTGAATTCGAAAAGGCGGAGGATCTGGCTGCGGCCCTATGCGCGATGCTCACAGCCGTAATCCGTCCAGGCCTTCCGTTAGCGCCTGCCTTCAGCATCAACGCCGCCTCCTCAGGCAGCGGGAAGAGCCTTCTGGCGAGCCTTATTGCGCTGTTCGCCACGCCCTTGCATCCGTACGTCACCAGCTATCCCACGACAGCCACGGAGGCCATCAAGGTCATTCTCGCCATGCTGTTGGAGAAGCCCACCGTCATTCTGTTCGACGACATGCAGCACGACTGGAAGCCTTTCGGAGCCATCAACAAGGCGCTCACCAGTCAAACCACCACCGAGCGTCGTTTGGGCAAGAGCGGCACGGCGACAGCGCAAACCAATTCCCTGTTCCTTGGAACGGGTAACAACATCGGCCCAGTCAAAGACATGCGCCGGAGGGTGGTGTCTTCAAGGCTCGCCCCGAAAATCATTCGTCGGAATTTCAAGCACAACCCTTACAAGCAGATATCGCAACACCGCTCTGTCTATGTCCGCTCTGCTCTCACCATCATTCAGGCCTTCCTGATCCACGGCAAGCGTGACGAAAACCTTCCCCAGATCGGTTCTTACGACGAATGGTCGAGGCTCTGTCGTGAACCGCTCATTTGGCTTGGCGAGCCCGACCCGGCCACCAGCCTGATTCAGCAGATGGACGACAACACCGACAACGAAGAGTTTTCGGTATTCCTGAAGCTATGGAGAGACATGTACGACGACGAGTCCGTCATGGTTCGTGAGCTCATTGCGGACGCTAAAAGGAAGCCGGAACTTCTCGCGATTATCCACGAACTCCCGGTCATCGAGCGTGGCGAAATTAGTGGCCATCTATTGGGTCAGTGGATCAAAAGCCATCGTGGTGTCCGGGTGAACGGCCTTCGGATCGAAGACGGGTTCAGCACTGAGCGTAAGTCCTGGCGCGTCCTCACCGATGACGAAAAGACCGCCCCGCCGCCCCGCCGCGCCTCTTAAAGAGGAAGAGAGGGAGCCCCCTTTCCCCCTTTGATTTCGGCGCGACGCTCGTCAAACGCGCTCCCAAACCCGGCCCTCTGAGGGCCGCTCCGGGCTCCCCATGGCCCGGCTATCCCCGCCCCCGACGCGTGGTCCCTGCGGCCGCCTCTGGGGTCTCGCGGGCCTGACCCGCTCCAGACCACCCCACCCCAACCGAACGCCCTCCGGGGCGGCTCCTCGGCGCTCGCCCGCCGATCCCTCAAACATGCAAGGAGATTACCCATGCCCAAGGCCCACCTGACTCAGGCCTTCGTCGCCAACGCCGGTTGCGAGGTCGGCAAGAAGAAGATCGACTGGTACGACACCATCGTCACCGGCTTCGTCCTGGAATGCCGCTGCACCGGCGGCAAGACCTACTATTTGCGGTATCAGGATCAGGCTGGCGGCCAGAAGCAGCACAAGATCGGCGGCTTTAACGACGTCACCTTCGCCGCCGCAAAAAAGAAGGCTCAGCAGCTTCGGTCAGAGGTGGTGATGGGCGGCGACCCCGGCGCGAAGAAGGCGCTGGCCAAGTCGATCCCGCTCTATTCTGAACTAGCCACCAAACATCTCGCCTTCGCCAAAGACCAGAAATCCTATGCCGATATCGAAAGCTGTATGCGGGTCCACATCGTCCCGAAGTGGGGAAAGACCCGCCTGACCGACATCAACAGCCGGTCCGTGGCCCAATGGCTGAGCGAGAAGCGGGCGTCGGGCTTGGCTCCGGCGTCCGTGGAAAAGCTGAGGGTGTTGCTCGGTCGTTCCTTCGTCCTTGGCGCAAGCTGGGACATTCCAGGTACGGAAAGGAACCCGACACGTGGCATCCCTCGCGCACCGCTGAACAACGGTCGTGAGCGCTTCCTTTCAGCCGAGGAAGCGGCGCGGCTGAGGGAGGCGGTGGCAGCATCCCAGAACACTCAGCTTCAGCACATTGTCGGCCTGCTGCTCCTCACCGGGGCACGGTTGCGGGAACTGCTGGACGCCCGATGGGAGAATGTCGATCTCGAGCGCCGGTCGTGGTTCATTCCGACTAGCAAGACCGGCAAGTCGCGTTATGTGCCGCTCTCCACGGCGGCCTTGGCAATCATCGAAGAACTGCCGCGCTTCAAGGGCTGTCCGTGGCTAGTGCCGAACCCCGATACCCGCCTGCCCTTCGTGTCGATCAAGCACGGCTGGCAGAAGGCGATCGAGGTGGCGAAGCTGCCAGGCCTGAGACTGCATGACCTGCGGCACAGCGCGGCTTCGTTCATGGTCAACAGCGGCGTCGATCTGTTCGCTGTCGGCAAGGTGCTGGGGCATGCCAGCTATCAATCGACCCAGCGGTACTCGCACTTGGCCAACGACACCCTGCTGAAGGCGGTCGAGGCTGGAGCGGCGAAACAGGTGGCCTTCTGAACCAAGCGTTTCACCCGCATCCTGGCATCACGTCGGGGTGCGGGTGGGGCGCTATTTTTTGCCCGTCGCGTCGTCAGTCTGCGGGCGAGGCCCTCGAACGTCCGGTTTCAGCGCAAACGCCAAGTTCGCAAACCGACCCATTGCGGACATTGAGAACGCCGATAACCGCTCCTGCTCGTGCGCTATCCCTGGAAGCATCTACTCAAGCCTCGACGCCATCGTAGAATTCAGCATACTCGGAGCTTCACCATTAGGGCTGATGCAGATGAGTTATGCTCGTTGGGGCTTTGCCCAACCCCCCTTCCAAACGACCTCTCTGCCCGCCACTGATCTCGGCGAAAGGCTACTTGTCGGACGCGATAAACAACTGGCGTCCCTCATGGCTCGCATTCAAGCCGCGCCGAAGATGTCAACAGTGGAAGGCCTAAACGGTGTCGGTAAGACCAGCTTGGTCAATGTCGCCTCTTACAAGCTGTACAAAGCGCATGTCGAAACAGGGACCGGCCCTTTGTTCATACCGTGCAGGCGCATTTTCCAGCTAGACCCAAACAGGTCTGCCCAGGACTTCATCGATATGGTCCTGATGGAGGTCGCTCAGACTCTCATCGAGCGTTCTGAAGACATCAAAATTCACGGCGATTGGATTAGGACGAACGAGGTCGATCGCTGGCTTAACGCCGGTCAGCTCACGACCTTCCAGGGCGGCGTTCTTGGGGCAACCTTTGGCGCTCAGACCGCAACAAATACCAGCAGCGGGTACGAGCAAAGTGGCTTCCGGAAAGCAATTACGGGTTGGCTAGAAACCATATACCCCGATCAAACCGAGGGCGGCGTAATTTGCACCATCGACAATCTGGAACTTTTGCAGACGTCTGACGCTGTTCGCGCGCTCCTTGAACAACTCAGAGACGAACTGTTCAATATGAAGGGCATTCGCTGGGTGCTCTGCGGCAGCTTGGGCATCATCTATGGAGTCGTTTCTTCCCCCCGACTGGAAGGCTTCCTTCACAAACCGATCGAGCTTGAAGAACTGGGCGACGATCTCGCAGCTGAAATATTTGCCAGCCGGATTGACGCCTATAGGTCTGGCACCAAACAACCTTACCTCCCTTTGCGGTTAGAGGATTTTGTCCGACTCCATGAAGTGCTGAATGGAAATCTGCGCAGCGTTCTGAGTTCGGCAGATGAATACTGCCTAGAAATGTCTGACGATGATGACATGCCCGATGACGCAGCGAAAAAGCTCGCGTTCGAAACTTGGCTCTCGCATCAGGCAAAGTCGGCGAATGACGCCGTCGAAAAGGAAATTGGGCGGAAGGCAATGAGCGTTTTCGAACAGTCATGCGCCCATGGCGTCTTCTCGCCGAGCGACCATGAAGAGTTTGGCTTCAAGAGCATCCCCGCCTTCCGACCCCATATCAAAAATCTCGAGGCAGCAGGCTTACTAGTCAGCACGCAAGACGAAGGTGATAAGCGCCGAAAAACAATCCAGGTCACTGCAAAGGGCTGGATGGTGAAGTTCCACCGCCAAGGGCAAGCTTTGCCAGAAGGAGGCTGACCAGCCCGCCCCTAAATGCGCTACTTCAAATTCGGCTAGTCCCACTCCCAAGTCGGCAGACCGTAGTGTTCGCGGATCAGCGAGAGCAAGATTTCGTCGCGCACGTCTGCAGATATGAGCAGTCGTGCAAGTTCGGCTGCGCCGCTGGCGTCGCCCTCCGCAAGAAGCAGAAGCGCCCCTTTCAGGACGAGTTTGGCCTGATTGTTATCGAGAACCACGCCGCTAAAGCCCTTCTGGCCACCGAGCGCTAGTGGCAGTCCCCATAGTCCATGAGACGCGGCAGATGACAGCGCTCCATTGCGGATCATCAGTTCATTTAGCGCGGTCAGTCCCTTGCCTAGTAAGGCGGCCTGAAAGCGACGCGAAGTCCGTGAGAAGCCAGTGTGGCCAGCCTCCTCACACGGCCATCGTTGCAGGCAGCAGAACTGCTCGTGGTGCATCGTGACGTCGAAGGACGTCACCTCGGAGAGAGGCACGTCCTCGTCTGTCAGTATCTCCGATGCGGCATCACTGGTCCGAAACCACTCACCGCCGATGCGACGCAGTGGGCCCGTGTCTGTATCGGGATTATACGAGACGAGGCCGGGTGCCGGTGGCTTTCTACTCAGCAGAAAACGGTGAACCGGAATCTTGTAGGTGAAGATTGGCTCTACCCAATACAGCGCCCTTCCAGCGAGGAGGCTGGGCCAATCCACTTCGAACCCGAGCGTCCCGTATCGTGAACCGTTTCCCCAATAGTTCGGGGAGAAGAACACCACCTTGGTGCGCGTTGTCGCGAGCTTGCCTTCATAGATTAGTTCGGCCGCAATTTCCTGGTCCTCGGCAATCCTTATCCCCGAAGTGAGATGGGTGCCGTGCCGAACCGAGGTGATCCTCGTCCAATGCTCGCTGGAAGAACCTGCGGGGCCCTTCCCTTGCGTGAACTTATTCCACTCTGCCGCCGACATAGACCTGCCCTCCCCGATGCAGACCCCCTTAGCTCACTCGGCTCATTCCGCAAATGAGCGCTTCCGCAGGTATGGCGCAGGTCGAAATTCGGACTGGTTCTGAGTTAGCGCGCGCTAACTAGGAAGCCAGCGAACCACAAGGTCAGCCCAGAATGGGAAATGCCTAGGTGGGTCCACATTGATGGGTACCGATCGCACGCCAAAGCCATACCCGGCCTAGGTCTGCAGGCTACGCTTGAGTCGATTTCGTAATGAGGGGGTCAGGTGTTCGAGTCACCTAAGCGGCACCACTTCTCCTTACGTTTGTTTCGATCGCATCGACGCCTCCGACGACGCCTGGCCTCGCGTGGGCGTCAGGCCGCCAGGGCGTGGATGGGCGCAGCCGTCGCCAAATCGGACGGGGCGAAACTGCGGACCTCGCGGTTGCCGCGATAGAGGTCGATGCGCTCCAGACGCGGCCAGTCGCGCGCGACCTCGGTCAGGCCGCGCACGGCCTCGACCTCTGTGGCGCCCGGCAGAACGCACAGCTCGGGCGTGATCGCCTCGGGCGTGTGGATCAGACAATAGAAGACGTCCATGGGCGCGCTCCCAACCTTCAGTCGCCGTCCCCTTGCCGAAGACTGATGACAGGGAAGCGGTTGGAAGTGCGACGCTTTGGAGAAATAGAAGCCGGGCCGGCAACAGCCTAGCTGGCGAAGAACTGCTGGGTGCCGTGGGCCTCGATGGCGGCGGCCAGACGGCCGAGCGCGTGGATATAGGCCGCCGTGCGCAGGGTGACGCCCTTGTCCTCGGCGATGGCCCAGACGGCGTCCCCCTCGGTCTCGATGATGGTCTTGAGGCGCGATTGGACCTCGTCCAGCGTCCAGTAGAAGCCCTGGCGGTTCTGGACCCATTCGAAATAGGACACCGTCACCCCGCCCGCGTTGGCCAGGATGTCGGGCAGGACCACCACGCCCTTGTCGGCCAGGATGCGGTCGCCCTCGGGCGTGATCGGACCATTGGCCAGCTCCAGCACCACCCTGGCCCGCACCGAGGCGGCGTTGCCGTCATGGATCATGTCCTCCATGGCCGAGGGGGCCAGGACGTCGCAGTCGACGGCGATCAGTTCTTCAGGCGGTATGGCCTTGCCGCCGTGGTCGGCCTGGACCACTGATCGGCCGGCCGCCTTGGCCGCCAGCAAGGCGTCCAGATCCAGGCCGGAGGCGGCATGGACGGCGCCGCCGGAATCCGACACGGCCACGATCTTGGCGCCGATGCTGCGGAACAGGCGCGCCACGTGCTGGCCGGCGTTGCCGAAGCCCTGGACGGCCACGCGCAGGCCCTCGGCCGGCAGCCCCAGCCGCTCGGTCAGGTGGCAGGTCAGATAGAAGCCGCCGCGCGCCGTGGCGTCCTCGCGCCCGACCGAGCCGCCCAGGGCGATCGGCTTGCCCGTGATGACGGCGGGCGCGGCTTCGCCCTGGATGGAGGCGTATTCATCGGCCATCCAGCCCATGATCATGGCGTTGGTGTAGACGTCGGGCGCTGGGATGTCGCGATCCGGGCCGATGATGCCGGCGAAGGCCTGGACATAGGCGCGCGACAGCCGCTCCAGCTCGGCCTTGGACAGACTCTTGGGATCGACCTGAACCGCCCCCTTGCCCCCGCCGTAGGGCAGGTTGGTCACGGCGCACTTGACCGTCATCCAGAAGGCCAGGGTCTCGACCTCCTCTGCGGTCGAGGCCGGGTGGAAGCGGATGCCGCCCTTGGTCGGTCCGCGCGTGTCGTCATAGCGGCAGCGCCAGGCGAGGAAGGATTTGCGCGACCCGTCGTCCATCCGGATCAGCAGCCGGACCTTCATCGTCTCGCGCGGATATTTCAGCTTCTCCAGAACATCGCTATCGATCTGCACGTGGCGGGCGGCCTCGTCGAGACGGGTCAGAGCCGCGTCAAGGATGTTTGGATTCGGCATTATTGTTCCAAATGTCTAGGCATTGACCCGGGAGCCAGGGCGGAAACCGGTTCATTTTTCGGGGAAGAGTGGATTTTGCTGCCACACGGAATGCTGCAACGCAAGAGTCAGGGTGCGACTGCGAAGACATCGAAGAGCGCAGCAGGAGCCCCGGCCGACCTCATTCCCGCGACACAAGCCGCCTTGCACGTATAAGCATATCTTTATATGTCTGGCGGCATTGCCGTCACGCAGGAGCCTGTCTTGGCCCGTTCGTCGTTCCTCTTCACCTCCGAGAGCGTCTCGGAAGGCCACCCCGACAAGGTCGCCGATCAGATTTCGGACGCCGTCGTCGACCTGTTCCTGTCCAAGGACCCCGAGGCGCGGGTGGCCTGTGAAACCCTGACGACGACCAATCTGGTGGTGCTGGCCGGCGAGATCCGCGGCAAGGGCATCATGGATGTCGAAGGTAACTGGGCCCCCGGCGTCGAACAGGAGATCGAGGATACGGTGCGCGGCGTGGTTCGCGACATCGGCTATGAGCAGGACGGCTTCCACTGGAAGACGCTGGAGCTCCAGAACCACCTGCACCCGCAGTCGGCGCACATCGCCCAGGGCGTCGACGCCGGCGAGGACAAGGACGAGGGCGCGGGCGATCAGGGCATCATGTTCGGCTACGCCTCGAACGAGACGCCGGAGTTGATGCCAGCCACCCTGGCCTACAGCCACAATATCCTGAAGGCCCTGGCCGAGGCCCGTCACTCGGGCAAGGAGCCCGGCCTTGAGCCTGACGCCAAGAGCCAGGTGACCCTGCACTACGAAGACGGCCGCCCGGTGCGCGCGACCTCCATCGTCGTCTCGACCCAGCACAAGGCCAACCTGAGCCAGAGCCAGGTCGCAGCCATCGTGAAGCCCTATGTCGAACAGGTCCTGCCGCAAGGCTTCATCACCGTCGAGACCGAGTGGCACATCAACCCGACCGGCACCTTCGTCATCGGCGGACCGGACGGCGACGCCGGCCTGACCGGACGCAAGATCATCGTCGACACCTACGGCGGCGCGGCCCCGCACGGCGGCGGCGCCTTCTCGGGCAAGGACCCGACCAAGGTCGACCGTTCAGCCGCCTATGCCTGCCGCTACCTGGCCAAGAACGTCGTCGCGGCGGGCCTGGCCGACCGCTGCACCATCCAGATCAGCTACGCCATCGGCGTGTCCAAGCCCCTGTCGGTCCACGTCGACCTGCACGGCACGGGCAAGATCGACGAGGCGGTGCTGGAGCGCGAACTGCCCAGGCTGATCGGCGGCGCCTCGCCGCGCGCCATCCGCGAGCACCTGGGCCTGAACAAGCCCATCTATCGACGCAGCGCCGCCTATGGCCATTTCGGCCGCACGCCGGACGCCGACGGCGGCTTCTCCTGGGAGAAGACCGACCTGGTCGACCAGCTCAAGGCTCTGGCCGCCTGACCTCCTTAAGCGGCTGATAACACAGCTTGAAACGGGGGCGTCGCGGATCTGTTCGCGGCGCCCTCGACGCGTTCGGGAGGCGACGCCGCCATCGCGCCCTCAATCGCACACTTGCATCGCGGCGCGTCTGGTCCTTTAAGCGCGCCAAACCGCCTCCCCCCGCCTTCCGACATGGTTCCTGAAAGGACTCCCCGACCGATGAGCAAGCCCGCCCCCAAGAAAGTCGTCCTCGCCTATTCGGGCGGGCTGGACACGTCGATCATCCTGAAGTGGCTTCAGACGGAATATAACGCTGAGGTGGTGACCTTCACCGCCGATCTGGGTCAGGGCGAGGAGCTTGCCCCCGCCAAGGAGAAGGCGCTGAAGCTGGGCATCAAGCCCGAGAACATCTTCATCGACGACCTGCGCGAAGAGTTCGTGCGCGACTTCGTCTTCCCGATGTTCCGCGCCAACACCGTCTATGAGGGCCAGTATCTGCTGGGCACCTCGATCGCCCGCCCGCTGATCTCCAAGCGCCAGATCGAGATCGCGCGTCAGGTCGGCGCCGACGCCGTCTGTCACGGGGCCACCGGCAAGGGCAACGACCAGGTCCGCTTCGAGCTCGGCTACTACGCTCTTGAGCCCGACATCCGCGTCATCGCCCCCTGGCGCGAATGGGACTTCAAGTCCCGCGAGGCCCTGCTGGACTTCGCCGAGAAGCACCAGATCCCGATCTCCAAGGACAAGCGCGGCGAGGCCCCCTTCTCGGTCGACGCCAACCTTCTGCACTCCTCGTCCGAGGGCAAGGTTCTGGAGGACCCGGCCGTCGAGGCGCCAGAGTTCGTGCACCAGCGCACCATCTCGCCCGAAGCCGCGCCCGACACGCCGACCGTCATCACCATCACCTATGAAAAGGGCGATCCGGTCGCCATCGACGGCGAGGCCCTGTCGCCCGCCGCCCTGCTGACGAAGCTGAACCAGCTGGGTCACGACAACGGCATCGGCCGTCTGGACCTGGTCGAGAACCGCTTCATCGGCATGAAGTCGCGCGGCGTCTATGAGACCCCCGGCGGCACGATCATGCTGGCCGCCCACCGCGGCATGGAGTCGATCACCCTGGATCGAGGCGCCATGCACCTGAAGGACGAGCTGATGCCGAAATACGCCTCGCTCATCTACAACGGCTTCTGGTTCAGCCCCGAGCGCGAGATGCTGCAGGCCGCCATCGACCACAGCCAGAAGAAGGTTTCGGGCACGGTCCGCGTGAAGCTCTACAAGGGCAACATCACCATCATCGGCCGCGAAAGCCCCAACAGCCTGTACGATCAGGATCTGGTGACCTTCGAAGAAGGCGTCCAGGCCTATGACCACAAGGACGCCGAAGGCTTCATCAAGCTGAACGCCCTGCGCCTGCGGGTTCTGGCCAAGCGGGACGGCCAGAAGGGCTGAACCCACCCCCCTCCTCCGTCATCCCCGGGCTTGTCCCGGGGATCCAGACACGCCGACGTCGAGGTTATGGATTCTCGGGACAAGCCCGAGAATGACGGATGAAAAGGCGAAGCGCTTCATACAGAAGTCCGCCCACCCTCTCAAAAACCCAGGCCTACCGGGGCCGGGCGAGTCTCAGGATCGCCCGGCTTCTGTCATCCGTGACCCAGATGGAGCCGTCCGGCGCCGTCGCCATCGTCACCGGCGAGCCGCGCGGATGGCGCCCGGCGACCTTGTCCCAACCGGGCGTCAGCACCTTGCCGTTCACGCTGGGCGCCCCCGCCGGATAGGACAGCGACCCGCGCGGATAGACGGCGTAGCGCCCGCCCATGTCGGTCAGGGGGCGGCCCGCCTCGTCCGTCTCGACCGCCACGATGCGCCCGGCCGTGCGACGAAAGCCGTGCCAGGTCATCAGCAGCCGTCCCTGCAACTCCGGGAACATCGCCCCGTCGTAATAGATCAGGCCCAGCGGCGCGGCGTGCGGCGGCAGCAGGGCGATCGGCCGTTCGCGCTCGCTGCAGCGCGCCTGACGCGCGGGCCAGCCCGGCAGGGACGTGGTCAGATCGACGCAATAGGGCCAGCCGTAGTGACGCCCCTGCGTCAGCACGTTGATCTCGTCATACGGATGATCCGGCGTCTCCAGATCGACCGAGTTCTCGGCCTGAAGCACCGTGCCCGACGCATGGCGCACAAGGGCGATGGAGTTCCTCAGCCCGCTGGCGAAGACGGTGCTGTCCTCGGCCCATCGACCGTTCCCCAGATAGGCGTGGCGACGCACCTGCGCCGTCGCCGCATCTTCCACGCAGGCGCCGTCCGCATCCGTCTTCGGCTTGCCCGCCGCGTCGAGGCAGCGGTCGCTGGGCGCCCCGACATTGACCAGCAGGTCGCCGTTTCCGTCGAAGACGAAGCTGGACAGCGGGTGGCGATTGTCGTGCAGCCGGTTGTCCGGCAGGTCGCCGATGACGGTGCGGACGCTGGCCTGCGCATCGGCGGCGTCAGGATCCAGCGTCAGGATGCGGTTCATCTCGGACACATAGATGCGCCCGTCCGGCCCGCGCTTGACCGTGTGCGGCATCGACAGTCCGCCCGCCAGCCGTCGCCAGCGCGCCGCGCCGTCCGCCGCGAACGACAGCCGCCACACCGCCCCCTTGCCCGCCTCCCACGCCCCCAGATCGGTGACCAGCCAGTCGCCGTCCTCCAGCGGCGTCAGGCCTCGCGGCATCCGCGGCCCGTCCCGCCCCGCCCCCTGCCACACCAGCCCGAGGCAGTAGCCCGGCGCCGTCCGCACCCCGGTCGCGGGGCGGCCGTCGCAGTCGCCCTGAATTGCATAGGCCCGCCCTCCCGCTTGGGCCCGCGCCTCGCCCGGCGTCAGGCCGGTCGATAGAGCCAGGGCGCCGACACAGGCGGCGGCGACGACGGAAACAGCGGAAAGGTTCGATTTCATCGGTCCATGCTGACGCTTGCGCTCGGCCCATGGCAAGGCCAACCTGCGGCCATCTCCGGTCGACCGGCCGGCGTATCCTTCTTGACGGCGTCAGCCGTCGCCAGCCGGAGTTCTCCGTTGAACCGTCTTTCCCTCGCCGCCGCTGCGGCGGCGACCCTGTTCGCCGCCCCCGCCTTCGCCGCCGTCCAGGACCCGCCCCCGCCCGCCCCGGCGGTCACCGACCAGGCGCCCGTCTCGCCTGAGGAAGCCGCCTTCCAGGTCAAGGGCGAGGCCTTCGAGGCCGAGACCGCGCGCATGGGCGCCGAGCTGGAGACGATCATGGACGACGCCAGCCTGGACGCCGCGACCAAGAAGGCCCGCACCGACGCGGTCCTGACCCAGTATGAGCCCAAGTTCGCCGCCTTCGCGGACGAGTACGGCGCCTTCCTGCGCGTCATGGCCGAGAAGCCCGAGAACGCCGAGAAGAAGGCCGACATCCTGGCCGCCGCAGACGCCGCCCCGGCCGCGCTGCGCGGCGTGCCGGGCCAGCTCCGCACCGCCATCGAGGCCGCCCTGGCCGCTCCGCCGGCCCCGCCCGCCGTCGACTGAGGCCGAGGCGGGATCGCGCCTTACCGCGATTTCACTTGAGCCGAACCCTCCTTCGGCGGACCCTCCGCGGCGTCCGTCGAAGGAGCTTCGCCATGATCCGCGCCCTGCCGCTCGCCTCCCTCCCGCTCGCCTCTCTGTCCCTGGCCGCCGCCCTGGCCCTGCTGCCGGTCTCGGCCGCCGTGGCCGAGGCGCAGAAGACCCCCGCCGAGACCCGCCTTGAATCCGCCGCCGCCGTCTTCGAACAGAAGATGGAGGAGTTCGGCGCCCGCGCCGAGCGCATCCAGGACGATCCGGAGCTGAGCGAGACCCAGAAGGGCCTGCGGATCGCGGCCCTGTGGTCTGACTATCAACCTCACGTCGCCGACTTCACCGCCGAGGCCACGCGCCAGGCGAGCCAGATCGCCGAGGCGGCCCTGGCCGAGATCGACATCGACGCCATCGTCCGCGAGGCGATAGCCGGGGTCGAACCCATGGTTCACGGTCTGGCGGCCAACGGCGCCTGGGCCCAGGCCGATCCCGAACAGATGGTCACCTACGGCCTGGTGGCCCAGTACGGCATGGATCAGGCTCTGGACGCCGTCGACGAAGTGCAGGCCGCCCTGGCTCAAACGCCTGTTCCGCCCGCCCCGCCGGCCCCGCCCGTCGAAAGCTGAGGCCGCCGGCCAGCGACGGCTTGACGCAGCCCGCCGCGCGCCCGAAAGGGCCTTATGGCCACGCTACCTGTCGACCCGCATCTGTATCTGGCGTTTCTCGGCGTCATGGCCGTGATGGCGGTGACGCCCGGCCCCGCCAACATCTTCGCCGTCGCCACGGGGATGGAGAAGGGCAAGGCCGCCGCCCTGACCGCCGTCCTGGGCATGAACTCCGCCACCCTGGTGTGGTTCGGCGCCGCCGCCCTGGGCCTGGGCGCCCTGGTGATCGCCTTCCCCCAGGTCTTTCGCGTCATCGCCGTCCTGGGCGCCCTCTATGTCGCCTGGCTGGGGATCAAGGCCCTGCGCGGCGCCTTCGCCACCGCCGCCGAACCCGCCCATATCGAGGTCAAGCGGGGGCGCAGCGCCCTGATCGACGGTTTCATGGTCCAGATCGCCAATCCCAAAGCCATTCTCTTCTTCACCGCCGTCCTGCCGCCCTTCCTAGACATCAACCGTCCGCTGGCGCCGCAGCTGGCGCTGTTCGCCGTGACCACCGTCGGCATGGACGGCCTGTCGATGTGCGGCTACGGCCTGGGCGGGGCGGCCCTGGCGCGACAGATGACCGCGCCGCGCTTCCGCAAGGGTTTCGGCATTGTGGTCGGATGCCTTCTGCTCCTGGCCGCCGTTCTCATCGTCTCGCGTCTGTGATCCGCCGGGAATGGGCGATCGGGAACTTGACCATTCACCCCTCGTTCAGACCGACGGGCGTTCAATGAACGCTCAAGGAGAAACTTCCATGATCAAGCTTCGCAAAACCCCGGCGCTGATCGCCCTGGCGGGCGTGCTCGCCCTGGGCGCCTGTGCGACGGCTACGCCGTATCAGCCGGCCGGCGTCAACGGCCAGCGCGGCGGCTACGCCGAGCAGCGCCTCGAGGCCAACCGCTACGCCGTCAGCTTCTCGGGCAACTCCGTCACCTCGCGCGACCAGGTCGAGATGTCGCTTCTGCTGCGCGCGGCCGAGCTGACGGTCGAGAACGGCTATGACTGGTTCGCCACCGTGACCCGCGCCACCGACCGCGACACGCGGTTCTACACGACGCCGGACCCCTTCTACTACGACCGCTACGGCCCCTACTGGGGTCCGTCCTGGCGCTTCTACCAGCGCGGCTACTGGAGCATGTGGGACCCCTACTGGGGCCGGGACCGCGACATCCGCCAGGTCGATCGCTATGAGGCCACGGCCGAGATCATCATGGGCCGCGGCTCCAAGCCCGCCGGCGACATGAACGCCTTCGACGCCCGCGAGGTCATCAACAACCTCGGCCCCCGCGTCATCCGCCCGGCGTCTTGAAAGAAGGGCCCCTAAAGCTCGCGACGCGGTCGTTCGCTGCTTGAGCGGCCTTGGTGAGAGCCGCTGCTCCGGCGATCCAGGCTGACACGACAACGCCCGCTTCCGACGACGGAGGCGGGCGTTTCCGCATTCAGCCCCTTCGCGTCAGCCGATGCGCGGGTTCTTCAGGCGGCGCTTGTTCGCGTGGGTCGCCGGCGCCGTGCCCAGGGCCTCGGGCACCTCGCCCTTGAAGTAGAAGCGCTGCCACGCCTCCTTGGCCGCGTCGGGATCGCCCGAGGCCAGGCGGGTGTTGAAGTCGGTGCGCGAGCGGTTCCAGGCTTCGAACTGGTCCCTCATGCCGGGGTTGGACTCCAGCGAGCGGATCACCGGTTCGAACTGCTCCACCTTGCGATGCTCGACCGGCAAGATGAAGCAGAAGGGTTCGCCCTTCTCGAACTTGATCCGACCCGGCCGGGTGAAGATCCAGTTCATGGTGAAGGGGAAGGGCAGCCAGTCCGTCTCGATCAGGCCCGCCAGCGGCTGGATGCCGTCCTTGACGTGGTTGGGCGAACCCTGCGCGATCAGCCCCCACCCCGGCGGCGTGCGGAACAGATACTGCGGGTGCATGGTCAGCACCCCGCGCGAGAAGTGCGAGCTGACGAAGTGGTCCATCTCCGGCTGGTGCCGGTCCGGCGTGATCTTGATGTCGTGCTGCGACGGCCCGCCGTTCCACTCGGCCGTGAAGCCGAACGGGCACAGGATCTCCCACCCCGTGGTGTTGGCCATGGTCAGCGGCAGGCAGCGATAGGGGTGGCGGCTGGCGAAGGCGTCCATCCAGTTGCGCGACTGGCGCCCCGGCACCAGATCGCACGGACGCGCATTCATCGGATAGCATTCCAGTTCCAAGACGCGGCTCCCAAGCTTGACGAACAGAGGGGTGATGACGAGGGTCTGTCCCTCCCCTATCGCCCCCGCCGCCCGCCCGACAAGACCGAGATGCCCTCCAAAATCGCCGCCGCCGCCGAAACCCCGACTTCGCCCTCGCCCGATCCCGCTTACGACCGCGCCCGCCTGCTGGCCTGGATGGCCGAGCACGGCGTCGCCCAGACCACCCACGACCACCCCGCCGTCTTCCGCGTCGAGGAGGGACTGGACCTCAAGGCCGCCCTGCCGGGCCTGCACACCAAGAACCTCTTCCTCAAGGACAAGAAGGGCCGGCTGTGGCTGATCTCGGCCGCCCAGGACACGGTCATCGACCTGAAGCGCGCCCACCGCGCCATGGGCTCGGACCGCCTGTCCTTCGGCAATGAGACCCTGTTGTGGGAGACCCTGGGCGTCCGTCCCGGCTCGGTCACGGCCCTGGGCCTCATCAACGACCTGGAGCGTCGCGTGACCTTCGTCCTGGACCGGCGCCTGTGGGAGGCGGCTGTCGTCAACTTCCACCCCCTGGCCAACACCGCCACCACCGCCCTGGATCAGGCGGGCTTCCGTCGCGTGCTGGCGTTGCTGGACCGGGAGCCGATCGTGGTGGACTTCGACGCTCTGGACTGATCTTCCCCGGAACGATATGAACCATATACGAATCGTATATGGAGCAGCCCCACATGGGCATCGTCAACATCGAGGACGAACTGCACGAACAGCTGCGCCGCGCCAGCAAGGTCTCGTGCCGCTCGATCAACGCCCAGGCCGCCTTCTGGATCAGGATCGGCATGCTGGGGGAGCTGAACCCCGGCTTGACCTTTCAGGAGCTGGCCGCGCGCGAGCTGAAGGCGGCGGGCGTCTCCGCGCCCGACTTCGCCTCCGATCAGGCCGCCGCGTGACCAAGACCCCGGCCGAGATCGAACTGATGGCCGAATCCGGCCGCCTGCTGGCCTCGGTCTTCACCTGGCTGGACGGCCTGCCGATGGCGGGCATGAACACCCTGGAGATCAACGACCGGGTCGAGGCCTTCATCGTCGACAACCTGGCGGCGCGTCCCGCCAGCAAGGGACAGTACGGCTACGGCTTCGTGCTGAACGTCTCGCCCAACCACGTCGTCTGCCACGGCGTGCCCTCGCGCGACGACGTGCTGCAGGACGGCGACATCGTCAACCTGGACATCACCCTGGAGAAGAACGGCTTCATCGCCGACTCCAGCAAGACCTATCTGATCGGCCCGGTCGCCGGTCCCGCCCGCCGCCTGGTCCAGACGACCTATGAGGCCATGTGGAAGGGCATCCGCGCCGTGCGCCCCGGCGCCACCCTGGGCGACGTCGGCCACGCCATCGAACGTCATGCGACGCGGCGCGGCTATTCCATCGTGCGCGACTTCTGCGGCCACGGCATCGGCCGCGAGATGCACGAGGCGCCGCAGGTGCTGCACTTCGGCCGCCCCGGCGCGGGCCTGACCCTGCGCGAAGGCATGGTCTTCACCATAGAGCCGATGCTGAACCAGGGCCGCCGCGCCATTCGCACCGAGGGCGACGGCTGGACCGTGGTCACGGCCGACGGCAAGCTGTCGGCCCAGTTCGAACACACCGTCGCCGTCACCCGCGACGGCGTCCGCGTCCTGACCCTTCGCCCCGACGAGCGACGCCTGGTCGCCTAACCCGCGCTCGACACGGAAAGCTCTGTTTCCGCACTGTTTCTCGGGAGCGGCGAGGCGTAAGATCAACGTTCGATCACACGCCGCGTACAAGGCGGTTCCATCGCGTCAGGCCCTGGAAGGGGACGGTGCATGAGACTGTTCTGGAAAGCCTTCGCCGTTGGCGGAGCGGGCTTGGTGCTGGCCGGGCCGATGACCGCCCTCCCCACGTCCGACGCCGCAACGGCGCTGCGCCTCGAGCGCCTGTTCGGCGGCGTCTGCGGGCCGGGCGGGGGCGGCGGCGGCGCCCTGGCCCGCAGCCTGCTGGTCGCCTCGGCCGTCGCCGCGCCCGCCAGCCGGGCGCAACCCATCCCCCTCTATCCCGACCTGACGACCTCGCCGTTCAAGGCCGGCACCGACGACGCCGTCGCCCAGGCCTACTTCAGTCAGGGGCTGACGCTGGCCTACGGC